>Ga0172380_10002735_pt1 | contig 26243 bp, 30 predicted proteins | sample Leawe162metaG_FD_119747 | JGI IMG/M metagenome (GOLD analysis project Ga0172380, IMG submission 119747) | Leachate microbial communities from a municipal landfill in Southern Ontario, Canada - Leachate well 162 metaG | ecosystem: Engineered > Solid waste > Landfill > Unclassified | place...
CCGGCAGATTTTGTTGTTAAAGAATCTCAAGAGAATGCCAAATACATGGGAAGTAAAATTGAAATATTGGAAGATCCGATTGCAGCAGTTAAAAACGCTGATATAATTTATACAGATGTTTGGGCTAGTATGGGACAAGAACAAGAAGCAGCCGACCGCAAAAAGAAATTCATGAAGTACCAAGTGAATCCTGAATTAGTGAAGAACGCGAAAGAAGATTACATCTTTATGCACTGTTTACCAGCTCATAGAGGTGATGAAGTAGTTGACGAAGTCTGCGATTCTCCTAATAGCGTGATATTTGATGAGGCAGAAAACAGATTGCATGTTCAAAAAGCAGTAATGGCATTGGTAATGTAATTTTTTTTCGAAATAATTTGCGGATAAGAATAAAATCTTTATTTTTGTCCGCACGATTTTTGGGCAGATAGCTCAGTCGGTAGAGCAAAGGACTGAAAATCCTTGTGTCGGCGGTTCAATTCCGTCTCTGCCCACGAAAAAGGGATGAGTAATCATCCCTTCTTTGTTTATAAACTTCAGAAAGAGCGTTATGAGCCAGACTTATCCTTATTACATAAATCAACTAGAAGCCCGAGATTCTGATTTGCACGGCAAAGGTTTATTCACTACCGTTGATATTGCCGAAGGGGAAATTATTTGTGTTATTGAAGGGGATGTAATTGATGGCGATGAATGTGAAAGACGTGAAGAAGAAGAAAACAACGTCTACATTTTTTGGAATGGTGATAATTATATAGATACTTCCAAAAATCCTTTGCTGCGCAATATTAATCACGTTTGCGAACCGAACTGCTACGTGGATGATAGAGATGAGCATTCTCTATTCCTAATCGCAGAGTATGATATCAAAGCCGGTTCAGAGCTTTCTATAGATTACGATTATGAAGAAATCTATGAAAACTGTAAATGCAACGTTTGTCAAACTGAAAATCCGGAAGAACCGAAAGCTGAGCTTTCCTAACTTAACTTGTCATATAAACTTTTGTAATCATGAAAATATTTCTTCTTGATGATGTAGAAATAAAGATCTACAAAAGTAGTCTCGCGAAAAAAATTATACTCTCCATAAGACCCAGTCGCGGAGTAAGAGTTACAATCCCAAGATATACAGCTTATTTCGAAGCAGAAAAATTTGCTGTTCAAAAGAAAGAATGGATTCATGAAACTCTAAAGAAATTAAGTGAGAAGATAGATCATTCACCATATTTACCAATTTCCGGTTTTGTAACTAACCATCACGAATTAGTTCTTATTCCTCATCCAAAACCGAATAAGAGTGTTAAGATTAGTGAAGGGAAAATACTCGTCAAGTTTGATTCTTCTCTTAATGCTGATTCGAAAGAAATTCGTTCTTTAATTCAAAGGGGAATTAACAAAGCATTAAAAAAGGAAGCTGATGAATATTTACCGGAAAGATTGAAGCAATTATCTATTAACACGCAACTTCCTTTTAATGAAGTAGCTGTAAAGAATATGAAAAGCCGTTGGGGAAGTTGCACCGGTAGAAATAACATAAATTTAACTATCCATTTAATGCGCTTGCCTGAACATTTGATTGATTATGTATTAATGCACGAGTTGGTTCATACAATTGTGAAAAACCATAGCCGAAAGTACTGGCAAACACTCGAGTTTTACTGCACGAACGCTAAAGTATTCGATAAAGAACTTAAGAAGTATAGAATAATGAGTTTATAGGCGAATATTTTTCAAAATATCGTATCATTTCAGTATTATCGGAAGTGGAAATTATGTTAAATCCACTCAATCAATGGTTATTCTGATGTAGTTTTTAGTTCGGGTTGTTTAATTCTTTAGCAAAAGAAAAACATTTATATTTGATCGAACAAAATTGTGAGCACAATGGATTCTGCTATTACCACACTAAATTTTCCCGACTTAAAACTGTTTAAGAGAGGCAAAGTTCGTGATGTATATGATTTGGGTGAATACTATCTGATAGTAGCAACAGATCGGCTTTCGGCGTTTGATGTAATAATGAACCAAGGAATTCCGGATAAAGGGAAAATTCTTACAAGCATTTCAAACTTTTGGTTCGATCATGTAAAAGATATAGTTGAGAATCATCTAATATCTACAAATATTACTGACTATCCGGAGGATTGTAAGCCTTACGACTCTTTAATTGCCGGTCGCTCTATGCTTGTAAAAAAAGCAGAGTTGATTCCAATTGAGTGCATCGTACGCGGCTACATTTCCGGTACCGGTTGGAACGACTATAAAAAGAGCGGAAGTATTTGTGGTATAAAATTACCGGATGGTTTAGTCGAGTCGGAAAAATTGCCGGAACCAATCTTTACACCTTCTACTAAAGCAGAAGTTGGTGTTCACGATGAAAATATTAATGAAGCTGAAGCAATTAATATAGTTGGTAAAGAAGCTTTCGAGTTTATTAAGACTAGCGCGATAAATGTATATAAGAAAGCATCCGAGTTTGCACTTACCAAAGAAATAATTATTGCAGATACAAAGATGGAATTTGGCTACTACGATGGTAGAATAATTCTGATAGATGAATTGTTAACCCCCGATTCTTCCCGTTTCTGGCCAATGAATGAATATGAAAAGGGGAGAGCCCAAAACAGTTACGATAAACAGTACGTTCGCGATTATTTGTTGTCAATTAATTTTAACAAGAGACCGCCGGCACCCGATCTTCCGCAAGATGTAATTTTAAATACAGCAAAAAAATATGAAGAGGCGCTCTTCAAATTGACCGGAAAAGGTATTTAGGATGCTTCCATTAAGCATAAAAGTAAAAGAGAAAAAATATTTAGCGATTGAATGGGACGATAAAACACATACTGAAATAAAACTTTCCAATCTTAGAAGGCAGTGTCCTTGTGCAGTTTGTGCTGAGGAAAAGAGTAATGAAAGCAGTTCATATATTCCAATATATTCAGATCAGCAAATTGCAGTTAAAAGCATTCATGCAGTAGGTAAATACGCTATTGGAATTATATGGGGAGATGATCACAATACCGGAATTTATGATTATAGCTACCTCAAAAATATTTCAGAAAATAAAGTAATCAATTAAATGCTTCTTCCTAATCAGTTAACGGTTTTAAGGATTATTCTTACTCCAATTTTCATTGTGCTTTTTCTTAGCAATGAACCTTTACTCATCCAGATTTCACTTGGAGTGTTTTTGATTGCTGCTTTAACTGATTGGTACGATGGCTGGCTTGCGCGCAAGTTCAATTACATTACCGAGTGGGGCAAGTTTATGGACCCGCTCGCAGACAAAATCCTTACATCTACTGCATTCTTTGGATTTGTTTCAATCGGGATGCTTCAATTTTGGATGGTACTTCTGATTGTTTTAAGAGATTTTCTCATTACACTTTTAAGAGCATATGCTGATTATAGAAGAGTTTCATTTACTACAAGCACATTGGCTAAGTGGAAAACTTTTGCACAAATGTTTTTCCTATACTATTTGCTTATTTTATACACACTAAGAACAGTCCCAAGTTTGTCTATTGGTTACGATAATTGGTTTACAGTGTTGTTAAACCAAGAAATGATATTTTGGATAATGCTTTCAGTAACTTTATTTACTGTTGTTACGGGTATTACTTATTTATATAGCAATAGATTTTTAATTAAACAGTTGTTTACACGTGCAAATTAATTTTCTCGAAAAACTAATTGGTTCCGGTTTTTATACGGGCTATATTAAAAAGGCAAGCGGTACATTCGGAAGTCTAGCCGGATTGATTATCTATTTAATTCCCGGCTTTGAAAATCCATCGCTAATGATTTTCTTTATCACGCTATTTATTCTAATTGGATTGCCTATTGCACGTAAGTTCGAAGCAATATATGGTGAAGATCCTAAAGAATATACAAATGATGAAGTAATTGGAATGTGGATTACTCTTTTGTTCATTCCTAAAAAAATCTGGTGGATTGTTCTCGGTTTCTTAATCTGGAGAGCCTTAGACATTTTAAAACCATTCCCCGCTAAGCAACTCGAAGCCGTAAAAAATGGATGGGGTGTTTTACTAGATGATATTATGGCTGGTATTTACTCCTTTATGATTCTGCATCTAATAATATTTTATTTCAATAAGATTATAGGTTAATCAGAAGCTAATGCAAGCTCACATTATTACTATTGGGGATGAAATACTTATCGGACAAATCGTTAATTCAAATGCTGCATGGATTGGCGATAGACTGACAAGCATTCAAGTAGATGTTTACAGTACAAGTGTTATCGGCGATGACTATAGACAAATTATGCAAGAGTTTAAAAGAACAACAGACGCATTTGATGTCGTTTTGGTTACTGGTGGGCTAGGACCTACACACGACGACATAACACGAAAGTGTATCGTTGATTTCTTTAAAACCCAGCTAGTAGTTGATGAAGATGTTCTGAACGATATTAAAAAGTTTTTTGAAATTAGAAATAGACCATTAACTAAGACAAATGAAGATCAAGCGCTGGTTCCTCAAATGTGTACTCCAATCAGAAATCCGCGTGGGACAGCACCGGGCATATGGATCGAAAAAGATGATAAAATATTTATCGCCATGCCTGGCGTTCCAACCGAAATGAAAGGGATGATGGAAACGTTCATTATTCCTCGATTAGAAGCGAAGGTTGAAAAGAAAAAAATATTTGTCAGAAAAAATCTTCTTACTACTGGAATTCCCGAATCAACTTTGTTTGATAAATTGGGAAATCTTGACGAGTTGCTTGAAGGCAACAAGATGGCATTTTTACCAAATCAGTTTGGCGTTAGAATGCGCATAACTGTTGAAGGTGAAAGTGAAGAAACGGCTCAAAACAAACTTGATGAGATAGAACAAAGAATCCGCGCTTTAGTAGGTAGATATATTTATGGTAAAGAAGAAGATACACTTGAAGAAGTAGTTTCTCGTCTTATGATTGATAGAGGACTAAAACTTGCAATTGCTGAATCGTGTACAGGCGGTTTGATTTCAAATAGGATTACTAATCTGAGCGGAAGCAGTAACTTTTTTGAAAGAGGTGTTATTACTTATAGCAACGCTGCAAAAGTCGAGATTCTCCATGTTGATGAAGATACTATTCAGAAAAATGGAGCTGTAAGTTTAGAGGTTGTTAGACAAATGGCAGAGGGAGTTAGGGCTGTAAGCGGAAGTGATATCGGAATTGGTGTTACCGGAATTCTTGGTCCAACTGGGGCAACAGAAAATAAACCGGTTGGACTTGTATTTATTGGTGTTTGCGACGACAAAATCTGTGCGGCTAAAGAATTTAGATTTGGTGATGATCGTTTGCTTAATAAAGACCGTGCTTCTCAAGCGGCTTTGGAAATGTTGAGAAGAAACCTTTTAGGAATTCCATACGATGATTAGGCTGTTCATTGCCCTTGAAATCCCAGATGAAGTGATAGATATTGTTCTCCATGAAAAAGATAAATTGCTTGGCGAGGAACATAGTATTCGCTGGGAATTTAGAGACAAACTACATATTACACTCAAATTTCTTGGTGATACGGATGAAGCTTTAATTGGAAATATTGAGAAAGCAATAGAAGATATAGTTAAGAACACAAAATCATTCCAAATGGAATTAGGCAAATTTGGAATATTCAGAAGAAATGGTGAGCCGAAAATTCTCTGGGTGGGAATGAAAGAAAGCAATGAACTTGAAAGAATTGTTAATGAGATTGGGGATTCATTTACTAAATTTGGCTACTCCAAGGAAGAAAGAATATTTAAGCCTCATGTAACGTTGCTACGTTTTCGTGGTCACGAAAGAATTGATAAAATATTAGATTTGTTAGAAGTAAAACTTCCGGAAAAAGAATATATCGCAAAGTACATTACACTATATAAAAGTGAATTAAAAAAAGGCGGTTCTATTTATACCGCTATAAAAAGATTTCAATTGGAAAAATAAAAGGAGGAACTATGTCTACTGATAAAGATCAAAGAATTAAAATTCTTGAAGACACAATAATTAATATTGAGAAGCAGTTTGGTAAAGGTACAATAATGAAGCTGGGATCGGGAGTAATTGCACCGGTGGAATCTATTCCAACTGGTTCACTATCTCTAGATTACGCTTTAGGAATTGGCGGCGTTCCTCGCGGTAGAGTAGTAGAGATTTATGGCCCGGAATCCTCCGGCAAAACTACCTTGTGTCTCCACATTATTGCGGAGGCTCAAAAAAGAGGCGGTTTAGCTGCCTTTGTTGATGCTGAGCATGCTTTGGATGCTAACTATGCAAAGCGTCTTGGTGTTGATACATCAAACCTACTTCTTTCCCAGCCGGATTTTGGTGAACAAGCGTTGGAAATTGTTGATACTCTTGTAAGAAGCAACGCTTTGGATATAATTGTAGTGGATTCGGTTGCAGCTCTCGTTCCGCGTTCGGAAATTGAGGGAGATATGGGCGATCCTCAAATGGCTATGCAAGCTCGTTTGATGAGCCAAGCACTTCGCAAGATTACCGGAGCGATAAGTAAATCCAAAACTTGTGTTATTTTCATTAATCAGCTTAGAATGAAAATTGGTGTTATGTTTGGTAACCCGGAGACAACTACCGGTGGAAATGCATTGAAGTTTTATGCATCGCTTAGACTTGATATAAGAAGAATCGCAGCTATTAAGGATGGTACAAACGTTATTGGCAATAGGACAAAAGTTAAAATTGCCAAGAGCAAGGTTGCCCCACCTTTCAAAGAAGTAGAATTCGACATACTATACAACGAAGGAATTAGCAAAGCTGGAGATATAATTGATTTAGCAACTTCAAAAGATATCTTAAAAAAGAGCGGTGCTTGGTTTACTTATAAAGAAGATCGTTTTCAAGGTAGAGATCAGCTAAGACAAAAAATGATTGAAGATGAAAACCTATTTGCTTCGCTGGAAAGAGATGTTAAAACTGCGCTTGGAATGATCAAAGAAGATGTTAAACCGGTAGCTAAGGAAGAAGCGGAACCAAAACCTAAAAAGACAAAATGATAATTGCCGGTTTCCAAAAAAAAGGCAATGATGTTATTATAGCATTTGATGACGGTTCTTACAGAAATCTTGATTACCGAATTGTTGTTGATTACGGACTTTGGAAAGATCAAGAGATTGATGAAAAGAAAATTGAACTGCTCTCCTACGAGAGCAGTTTGCTTAAAGCTAAAGACTCAGCATTTAGGTATTTGGGATTACGCATTCACTCAACTTCCGAGTTGAGATTAAAACTTCAGAGAAAAAAACACTCCAAAGAAGTTATAGAGAAAGTACTCGACTGGCTTACTGAAAGAAAATATTTGAATGATGAAGAATTTGTAAAGCAATTCGTATCCGAGAAGATTAAAAAGAAAAAAGTAGGAATAGCTAAACTTTCTGCTGAACTCATAAAAAAAGGAATTAAGCGTGAATCAATAAACGAAAATCTCCTTACGATTGATCACGATTTATATTATGAAAATGCAGTAGAACTGGCTAAAAAGAAGTTAACTCACATTAGAGCAAAGGAGACTGACGAAAGAAAAATTGCTGCCAAGCTTTTTGGCTTTATGGCTACAAAAGGATACGAAAGCGATTTAATTAGGAAAGTTATTCTAATTCTTAACATGCAAACGGAAGAATAATTTTTTTCTCACTCCGCTCTTCTTTATTTTTGAGTAACAAATAATGGTGACAAAATGCCTCTCATGAACAAAATTGACTATTACAATATTGAAAGTTTGCTGAATGAAGAAGAAATAATGGTGCGCGATTCGGTTAGAGAATTTGTTGATGCGGAAGTTTTACCAATAATTGAAAAGTATAATCGAGAAGAAAAATTCCCTAGACATCTGGTTGCAAAAATGGGCGAGATGGGTCTATTTGGAATTACTCTACCACAGAAGTACGGCTGTCCGGAAATGAATAATGTTGCGTACGGACTAGTTATGCAAGAACTAGAAAGAGGTGACAGCGGATTAAGAAGCTTCGTTTCTGTACAAAGTGCTCTAGTAATGTATCCTATTTATACTTTCGGAAGTGAAAAACAGAAGGATTATTGGCTGCCAAAATTAGCAACTGGCGAGATGATTGGATGTTTCGGTTTAACAGAACCCGATTACGGTTCAAATCCGGGTGGGCTAATTACCCGCGCTGAAAAAGTTGATGGCGGTTACGTTCTCAATGGCGCAAAAATGTGGATCACAAACGGTACGGTAGCAGATGTAGCTGTAGTTTGGGCAAAAATGGATGGCGTTGTACACGGATTCCTAGTTGAAAAGGGAACTAAGGGTTACGAGGCACCGGAAATGCATGGTAAACATTCTCTCAAAGCTTCTGTTACTTCAGAGCTAATTTTCCAAGATGTTTTCGTACCGGAAGAAAATATTTTACCGAATACGCAAGGTTTGAAGTCTGCTCTAATGTGCTTAACACAAGCTCGTTATGGAATAGCTTGGGGCGTGGTTGGCGCTATGATGGCTTGCTATGATTCAGCTTTAGAATATGCTAAGTCACGCAAGCAATTTAGCAAGCCAATTGCTGCTTACCAAATAACTCAAGAAAAGTTAGTTTATATGATTACAGAAATCACCAAAGCTCAACTAATGAATTTGCAGATGGGTAGATTGAAGGATAAGAATCAATGTAAACACACACATGTTTCGATGGCTAAGAGAAACAATTGCGAAAAGGCGCTTGACATAGCACGTGTAGCCCGCGAAATTTTGGGCGCAAATGGAATTCTTGATGAATACCCGATTATGAGACATGCTAATAATCTTGAATCTGTTAAAACATATGAAGGTACCCACGAGATGCACACGCTTATAATTGGAGAAGATATAACTGGCTTTGCCGCGTTCGAATAGAACTTTAGAGACCACCTTGTGTGGTCTTTTTTATAATTTAATTCGGAGTAGAAATGAAAACTAAAATAGATTTTGAAGGACTTACGTTTGATGACATATTACTTGTCCCGTTACGTTCATCAGTTTTACCACGCGAAGTAGATATCACTTCGTTTCTAACCCGCGAAATAAAACTCAACATTCCATTCTTAAGTGCTTCGATGGATACGGTTACGGAATCCCAAATGGCTATTGCAATGGCAGCTCAAGGGGGAATCGGGATCATACACAAGAATATGTCTATTGAAAAACAAGCCGACGAAATAGATAAGGTTAAACGTTCCGAAAGTGGAATGATAGTAAATCCAATTACTCTTACTCCAGATAGAACTATTCGAGAAGCTGAAGAATTTATGTCAAAGTATCACATCTCTGGTATTCCTATAGTTGAAAATAGCGGAAAGTTAGTTGGGATCTTAACAAATAGAGACTTGAGATTTGAAATAAACAAAGATTTACCGGTATACGAATTAATGACAAAGGAAAATCTTGTAACTGCTTCATTAGGAACAACTTTAGAGGATGCTCAAAAGATTTTGCATAGGCATAGAATTGAAAAACTTCCAGTAGTTGATAAAAAGGGAATTATAAAAGGACTTATCACTTACAAAGATATTCTTAAGAAGAAAAAATTCCCAAATGCATGCAAGGATGATTTAGGCAGATTAAGAGTAGGAGCAGCTGTTGGAGTTACTCACGATACTATGGATAGAGTAGAAGCTTTAGTAGCTTCTAATGTTGATATTCTTTCACTAGATACTGCTCATGGACATTCCGAAGGTGTACTGAAAACAGTAAAAGAAATCCGCAAGAAATATAGAAATGTTCAAATCATAGCCGGAAATATTGTTACAAAAGAGGCCGCATTGGAGTTAGAGAGATTAGGTGTTGATGCTGTTAAAGTCGGTATTGGCGCTGGCTCAATATGCACAACAAGAATTGTTGCCGGTGTTGGTGTTCCGCAGATTACAGCTGTAATTGAAGTGGCTTATGCATTGAAAGGTAAAATTCCGGTAATTTCAGATGGAGGAGTAAAGCAAACCGGCGATGTTGCAAAAGCAATTGCAGCCGGAGCAGATACTGTAATGATGGGTGGTATGCTTGCTGGTTGCGATGAAACACCGGGCGAAAAAGTCTTATTCGAAGGAAGAAGTTTTAAGGTTTATCGTGGAATGGGATCTCTTGGAGCAATGAAACAAGGTAGCAGCGATCGTTATTTCCAAGATGTTGAAGAAGATATTAAGAAGTTAGTTCCGGAAGGCATTGAAGGAAGAGTTCCTTATAAAGGTCCACTCGCAGATACAATATATCAGTTTGTCGGTGGTTTAAGAGCTGCTATGGGTTACTGTGGTTCAAAAAATATTAACGAGTTTAAGACTAAAACTAAATTTGTTAAGATATCGAATGCCGGATTGCGGGAAAGCCATCCACATGATGTAATGGTAACAGAAGAAGCTCCTAACTATCAAACTTCTCATAAAAATTAATCTAATTACTCTATGTATAAAGTTTTAATTCTATCTTACTATTATCCACCAATGGGTTTAAGCGGGGTGCAAAGAACTCTCAAGTTTACAAAGTACATGCGAGAATTTAACTGGCAACCCACCGTAATTACAGCCGGTAATGTTGCCTATTATGCACACGATCTTTCTCTATTAAAGGAAGCTGAAGATGCTGGTGTTGAAATCATTCGTACAGATGCATTCGATGTGAATTCATTACTTGGAGCAAAATATAAAACAGTAAGTATGCCTAAAGAGTTTATGCGTAAGTTTCTTTCTAAACTCAGCAAAACGTTTTTTATTCCGGACAATAAAATATCTTGGTCTAAGAAGGCGTATAAAGTTGCTAAAGAAATTCTAAGCAAAGAGAAGTTTGATATTATTTATGTATCTGTTCCTCCATACTCACAATTTCTAACTGCGGCTAGACTCAAGAAGGAATTTGGTATTCCATTATTTGCAGATTATCGCGATTTATGGTACGGAAATCATTTTTCTTTCTATGTTACTCCTTACCATCGTTATAAGCATAAAAAATTGGAATATGGTGCTTTAAGAGTTGTTGATAAAGTTACTGCTATCAATAGAAAAATTAAGGAAAAGATTCTGCTTTCATATCCATTCTTAGAATATGATGATATAATTATACTGCCTCATGGATTTGATCCGGATGACTTTGAAAAGACAGAGCAGATTAAACGAACATCTACCAAAATGAAGCTTACTTATTCCGGTATTTTTTACGAGAATATTACGCCAGAATATTTACTGCGCGCTTTTAAGGAACTAACAGTTGAAAATCCACAAATCGCTTCACAGATTGAACTAGAATTCATTGGTCATTTACGCGATGAAAATAAAAAATTAGTACTTGAATTGAATTTATCTGAGTATGTAAAAGAGCATGGCTATCTGGAGCATTCGGAAGTTGTTAAGTATTTAGTATCAACTGACGTTCTTTGGATGATGATTGGTAATATTCAAAACGCGGATACAATTTCAACAAGCAAATTATTTGAATACTTTGGAACAAGAAAACCAATTCTTGGATGTGTACCGGATGGTGCCGCTAGAAATTCTTTAATTGAATATGGAGCTTCATTTCTAACTTATCCGGATTATGTAAAAGACATTAAAGAAACTTTGATTGAAATCTTTAATTTATTCAAGAATAAAAAGTTACCTACGCCTAATGAAGAATTTGTTCTTAAGCATGATAGGCGTGCACTTACAGAACAATTGACGAAGGAATTTCAATTTCATTTGAGAGAAGACTAATGAAAGTTGTATTAATTGGCTCCGGCGGAAGAGAACATGCGTTAGCACTAAAGATTTCGGAAAGTAAAAGTTTAGAAAAATTATTTGTTATTCCGGGCAATCCCGGTACTAAGAATATTGCCCAAAACGTATTTCTTGATACATCGGATCAAAATAGCATAGTTTCCTTTTGCTTGAATGAAAAGATTGATTTGGCAGTAATTGGTCCAGAAAAGCCGCTGACTGATGGATTAGCTGATACTCTTCGCGAGAATGGAATTATTGTTTTTGGACCTTCTAAAAAAGCAGCTAGAATTGAAGGAGAGAAATCCTTTGCCAAACAATTGATGCACGATCATCAAATTCCAACTGCTGCATTTAAGGTTTTCGATAAAGACAATTACGAGGATGCAATAAGATATTTACATTCATCAAATTATCCGCTTGTAATTAAAGCTGATGGTATAGCTGCTGGTAAAGGCGTTTTGATCGTAGAATCGTTTGAAGATGCAAAAGAAGCTTTGAAAGAATGTTTTATCAATTCTACGTTTGGCTCAGCTGGTAATAAAGTAGTTATCGAAGAATTCATGACTGGTCAAGAAGCATCAATCTTCGCAATTACAGATGGGAATGATTTCGTGCTCTTGCCGGCAGCGCAAGATCATAAAAGAATTCATGATGGAGATTTAGGAAAAAATACTGGTGGAATGGGTGCCTATGCTCCAACGCCTTTCGTTGGTCAAACTGAATTGAAGTATGTAGCAGATTTTATTATAAAGCCAACTCTAACTGCTATGAAAGAAAGTGGAAGCGAATTTGTTGGTTGTCTTTATTGCGGGATTATGCTTACTCCAAGTGGACCTAAAGTAGTTGAGTTCAATTGCAGATTTGGTGATCCAGAAACTCAAGTAGTCCTTCCACTTATAAAAGGTGATTTTTTAGCTTTTCTTTATTCAGCTTCAATCGGAAAAATCCAGAAAGACTTAGTTTCAATATCGAATGGAACGTCGGTTTGTGTTGTAATTGCATCACGTAACTATCCAGATAGTTCTGAAAAGGGAATTGAAATTGTTGGATTGGAAGAATTTCCTTATAACGAGTCTCATATTATACATGCTGGAACTAAGCAAGTTCAAGATAAGATTGTTACTAATGGTGGAAGAGTTCTCGGCTTGGTAACAACAATTGAGGAAAATGATTTAAAGCTCTGCAAACAAAAAGCTTACGAGGTAATTGCAAAAATTCAGTTTGATGGAATGCAATACCGAAAAGATATTGCAGATAAAGGAATTTTAGCTAAAATCTAAATCAACCCGGAGGCCAATTCAGTTTTCTTCCTCCAAGCAAATGAATATGGATGTGAGGAACTTCTTGACCAGAATCCGCTCCCGAATTCAGAACTAATCTAAATCCACTTTCAAAAACCCCGAGTTGTTTTGCAATAGTATTTGCCGCATCATATAACTCACCTAAGAGTTTTGCATGTTTAACGGGATCAATATCTCTAGCGGACTCAATCTCAGTAATTTTAGGAATTATTAAAACATGAATCGGTGCTTGAGGATTAATATCGTTAAATGCTAGTACAGAATCCGATTCGTAAACAATCTGAGCCGGTATTTCTTTGCGGATGATTTTAGCAAAAATAGTTTCAGCCATAACTAATCCTTCTCAATTTCATACTTTTTTAATTTGTTATACAAGTGGCTTCTTTGAATCCCTAAAATTTCGGCTGTCTTACTCATGTTCCAGCCATTCGCATTCAGCTGTTTTACAATAAATGCTTTTTCAGCTTTCTCTTTAAATTCTTGAAAACTATTTGAGATATTCAATAGGTCATCGGTTTGACTACTAGCTGATTGTACGAAAGTATTTACTTCCTTGTCAGTGATTTCAGTTTTTGAAACCATTATCACAATTCTCTCTACAACGTTTCTAAGTTCTCTAACATTGCCTTTCCATAAATGACTTTGAAATGCTTTCATTGCAGATACTGAATATGTCTTTTGCGCGAATTTATTCTTTTCGCAAATCATTTTTGAGAAGTGCTCTACTAGCAGAGGAATATCTTCCTTTCTCTCTCTAAGCGGTGGAATATGAATTGGAATTACATTTAATCTATGGTAAAGATCTTCTCTAAAATTTCCGCGCGATATTTCTTGAACTAAATCTTTATTTGTTGCTGAAATAATTCTCACGTCAACGTCAATTTTTGATGAGCCGCCAACGCGTTCGATTCTACCTTCTTCAATAGCCCTAAGTACTTTAGCTTGAGCTTGAGTACTCATATCACCGATCTCATCCAAAAATAAATTTCCGCCATCAGCCAATTCAAATTTGCCGAATCTCTGTTTAACAGCTCCGGTAAAAGATCCTTTCTCATGTCCGAACAATTCAGATTCGATCAACTCTTGTGGGATAGCTGCACAGTTAACTTCGATTAATTCCCGGTTTGTACGTGGGCTTAATCTGTGCACTTCTTGAGCGATTAGTTCTTTGCCGGTACCGTTTTCTCCGGTAATTAAAATTCTAGCATCAGTGGTTGCAACTCTAGCAACAGTTTCTAAAATACTTTGAATCGCAGAACTCGTTCCAATTATTTTATCATTAGATAGAAGCTCTCTCTTCAACTTTTTATTCTCTTTGGCAAGTGAAGAATTGTTAACTGCATTTCGAACAGCAATGAGGAGCTTATCTCTATCGATTGGCTTTTCAATAAAATCAAATGCTCCAAGCTTTGTAGCCTTAACTGCATTTTCTACACTGCCATGTGCAGATATTACAACTGTTTTCAATTCGATTTCTTTTTCTCTCATCCAGTTCAGAACTTCGAACCCATTTTTACCGGGCATATTAATGTCTAGAAGTAGAGCATTGTAATCTCCATACTCAAGCTTAGATAAACCTTCAATTGAATCTGTAGTATAATCAACTACATAATCCTCGTATTCGAGAATCATTTTAATACTTTCGCAAATCGCTCTTTCATCATCAATAATTAAAACTGATTTCATATTCCTTCTCTGAAGTAAAGTAATTGATAAACTAGTAAAGCATTAGACGGCTTAGAAGTAGGATCGACCTTTAGCATCTCAGCAAAAAGTTCACCCAGATGGTTTGCTATTAAATCTCTACTATCAAGTTCACCGTTGGCAAAAAAGTTTTGTTCCGTCTTTTCGACAAAGATACCCATAAATTTTGAGAAGTTGAACACGCTAATATTATAATGTAAAAACGCATTTCCGAAAAAATGAGAAAGTTTGTCCTTGTCACCAAAGTCGCTAGTTGGAGAATTGAAGAAAAGCTTTTTAGGTAGATTCTTTAGCCGTTTGCTAAACACAGATTTGGACGGAGAGGGAAGTGGAATTTTTAATATGCCAACAAGAGGAAGTTTGAAATCAATTTTATCAAATGGAAGACAAGAGAATGTTAAACAAAGCAATGCTTCGGAAATATTGTTATTGAAATATTTTACCGACTTTGAGAAAAGCAAGTCTACTTGTTCAAGGTCTGTCGTAGTTTGTTTTAGGTTAGAAAACTCTTCAGAGGCAACATAATCTGATAAATAGAAAAGTCCATCGTAAAAAGATTGTCCTATGCACTTGATCTGTAATAACAGCAAAAATAAAGTGATGGAAACAACTCTGTGAAAATTAGATTGCATTACTTTGTAGAATTGAAGATTACATTAGAAAGCAACAAGTCGGCTATTTGATACGGAGACTCTTCACCATCAACAACTTTTTTTAATGAGTTATTTAGCCACATCGAACGATCACCACGCCAGAGGTTCTCTTTAATTTTTAATTCTACTATCTCTTTTATGCGAATTCTGAAATGCTCAGCACGCTTTTTAACCAGCATTTGGTTTTGTTCGAGAAAAGTTTTATGCCTTTCTATTTCATCAGCAATTTCTTGAATGCCGAAATTTTCGGAAGCTATAGCTTTTATGATATTCGGCAGCCAATCATTTTCAGTGTGATCTCGCATCATTAAAATTGTTCGTAACGCCATAATAGCACTTTCAGAGCCGGGTCGGTCGCTTTTATTTAAAACAAAAAAATCTGCAATTTCCATCAAACCGGCTTTCATTGCTTGTATTGAGTCTCCAGACTCTGGAACAAGAACTACTATAGTAGAATCGGTAGTATTGGCAATATCCAGTTCAGACTGACCAACGCCTACTGTTTCCAAGATGATGTAATCATATCCAGCAGCATCAAGAATATCAGCAGCATCAATTGTTTTTTTACTTAAACCGCCAAGACTGCCGCGAGTAGCCATACTTCTAATAAATACACCCGGGTCAACTCCAATTTCGCTCATGCGCACTCGGTCTCCTAAGAGAGCACCGCCAGTGAAAGGACTTGTAGGATCAACAGCTATTATTCCAACTGTTTTATTTTGTTTACGATAAAATTTTGTTAGCTGATTTGTTAGTGTTGATTTACCAGCACCGGGAGGACCGGTTATCCCAATTCTGTAAGCTTTTCCCGTGTTTTTATGTATTGCTTTTAATAATTCAGTTGCGGAATCACTACCGGATTCTACAAGTGTGATTGCTCTTGAGACAAACTTTTTTTCTTGGTTGAATATTTTGTTCACGAATTCTTGAGATATCATAAGTATACTTATTTATATAATCCATTTTGAGAAATATATTCACTTACACTTTTGGGTACTAGAAAATCGATTGGCAAATTGTTTTTAACTCTGTTCCGAATTTCCGTTGATGAAATTTCAATATTGGGTGTTTCGGCAAATATTGCTTTTTCAAAATATTTATTTCTTCCAGTTTCTAAATTGTCGGAATGGCGTTTCATAACTATAACTTTGCACATTTGGAAAATCTCATCCGGATTACGCCACTTTTCAAAAACCATCAGATTATCTAACCCGATTATAAGTTCAATGTCCGAATATTGTTTTCTCAACTCAATTAAAGTATCAAATGTATAAGAGACATTATTCTTATTAATTTCTAAATCACTCACAACAAATTGTGGAAATTGACTGATTGCAAGTCTAACCATCTCGATTCTGTGACAGTCTTTAACCACTTCGGAATCTTGCTTGAGAGGAGAAATATAGCTTGGCATAAAGATGATTTTATCAAGTTTTCTTTTTTCTAAAACCGCTTGAGTAGTAATCAAATGTCCAAAGTGTATAGGATCGAATGAACCGCCGTATAAACCTATAGCCATTAAACGTTGCTCGCTTCTTTTATTATGTTTCTTAAAATCATTCTATTCCGATCTATTTCATTCTGGTAATACGATTTTCCGGAATTGTTTACTTTTCTGAATTTCATCTTGCTAAAAGCTAAATGAATTGCAGTCCTAAAATATATTTTTCTCGTTTGTTCATCCATCCAACCTTTTCTTAACCGAAGTCTGGTTGAAAGAATTGGTAAATAATCGTGAGGAATTATCCCAATCTCAACTTCTTCTTCAAGTTCTTTTTCAATTATTTTCTTCTCGTTATAGATAGAAAACTTTATCACACTTAGAAAAATAAAAAATAAGATTATCATGAAGATAAATCCATAAATGTAGGTTCCGTCAAATATAACTGATGAATTCCATAGGAAGTGAATAAACATGGAGAAGATTAGAGCTAGAATTGGAAAGAAGATTCTTACAAAAATATTCGAGTATTTAGAAATCCCTAAAGCAGCACCGAACGTTCCGGTTGAAATGGCATGCATGATGGCTGAGAAAAGAGATCTAACTATTACTAAATAGAACCATGAAGATGCTGTATCTCCGTATGCTGTAAAATAAAGGAAGTTCTCAGTCATCCCGAAACCGAGTCCAATCGCTGTCCCGTATACAATTCCATCAGTTATGTTATCAAACTTGCGAGAATTCACAGTCCAGAACAAAAGCAAACCTTTCGCAATTTCTTCAATAAAAGGTGCAAAAAAAATAGTCTGAATTGTACTATCTGTTTCGCTAGTCCCATTAATTCCGGTAGCAATTCCCAGCAGTGCGCTTCCGACTACACTTAAAAGGATTGCCCCAAGAGCACCCCAAAAAAAATGAACTAATACAAATTTGATAGGTTCCGGCTCATATTTATCCATTTTCCAGATCAAGACTAAATAAAATGTCATTGGCAAAACTGCTGCAGAAAGCGATGCTGCTACGGGCATTTGGGCTTATCTCGCTCAAAGTTAGAAATTGATACAAAAAACGCAACTTCTTGATTATAAAGGATTGGGTGTATATATTTTGACCCAATTTTTCCGCGTTCTTGTTATGATTATTAAATATACTAATTTTTCTGACGGTCTTCACGAATTCAAGCTAGTTGAGTCAGTGAAGAAGTTAGGATTAAATGAATCGTTCTTTGGCGATGTTGAAGTTGACTGTAAGATGGATAAAAACCAGCATCAGATTGTACTTGATTGTTCCCTTACAGCTCATACAAAGTATGATTGCGACCGTTGTGCGGTTGAAACAATTAAAGAGGTTAATAACCACTTTTTGCTTACTTTTATGTTCACAAAAGAGAAGCAAGAGTCAGACAACTTCAATTTGAAGCTGCTTTCTCCGGAAGAAGACAAAATAGATTTAACGGCTGATGTATATGAATATGCCGAATTAGCTCTTCCGATGAAAAAACTTTGTGAAGATGATTGCAAAGGATTATGCATTAAATGTGGTGTCAATCTGAACAAAACTACATGTAATTGCGATTTTACCATACATAATGATATTTGGGCTCCGTTACAGAGCTTAAAGGATAAATTTAACAACTAAAAAATATAGGTAGTACGATGCCAAATCCGAAACGTAAGATGTCTAAGAGTAGAAGAGACAAACGTAGAACTCATTATAAAGCTACGGCTCCTTCTCTTAGCCGCTGTTCAAATTGTGGTGAGATAAAACTCGCTCACAGAGCTTGTCCAAACTGCGGCTATTATGCCGGCAGATCAATGTTCGTTCCAGAACAATAAACATTTCTTGATGACGGAAAAAAAATCTACAAAATGCAGAATTGCAATCGATGCTATGGGGGGCGATTTCGCCCCTAAGCACGAGATTCTTGGCGCTATAGCGGCAATGAATGCATCCAATTCTTTCGAGCTGATTTTGGTTGGCGATAAGTCGAAAATTCTTGAAGTCGCTAAACAAGAAAACGTTTCTATTGATGAAAAGTTAGTTTATCATACTTCTCAAATGATTGATATGCATGATAAACCAACCGACGCTATTAAAAGCAAACCGGATTCATCTTTAGTTGTTGGCGCAAAGTTAGTGAAAGAGAAAAAAGCTGATGCATTTGTTTCTGCCGGAAATACTGGTGCAGTTGCGGCTGTATCAACTTTATTGATGGGACGTCTTCAGAATGTAGAAAGACCAACAATTGGCAGTTATATACCAAGTAAGAATAACGCAACTTTTGTTTTTGACGTCGGCGCCTTTGTGGATGTTAAACCAAATCATTTGCTTGGTTACGCAATTCTCGGAAATATCTTTGTAAAAGAATTATATAATATTCAAAATCCAACGATTGGATTATTGAGTGTTGGCGAAGAGGATGAAAAAGGGAACAAGCTTGTAAAAGAAACTGCCCAATTATTACGAGAAACAAATCTGAATTTTATCGGAAATGTTGAGGGCAGAGATATTTTAAATGGAAAATGTAACATTGTTTTGTGCGATGGGTTTGTAGGCAACATACTTCTGAAATTTGGAGAAAGTGTTCCCGGATTTATGAAATATTTACTGAAACAACATTCCGAAACAAGCTTGATTGAAAAAATCAAAATTGGTTTGTTTAAGAATACACTGAAGAAAGCTCTAAGTCCGTTGAATCCGGAGCTATATGGCGGAGTGCCGCTTTTAGGTATTAACGGAATAAGCATTATCGGCCATGGTTCAAGTTCGCCATTGGCTATTAAGAATATGATTCTCCGCGCAAAAGAAATGTATGATAAAAATCTACTAATAAAATTTGAGGAGGCTTTAAAGCCTTATGCAGTCAAAAAATAAACTAAGAAACGCTACGATAACAGCAGTTGGAATGTATGTTCCACCAAAAGTTTTAGATAATAAGTACTTTGAACAAATAGTTGATACAAACGACGAATGGATTTTATCTCGCACCGGAATTAGTGAGAGAAGAATTATTGAAGATGGTGCTACTAGCGATTTAGCGGCACGCGCTTGCGAAGATTTATTCAAGACTACTTCTGTTAAACCGGAAGAGATTGATTGTATTATTGTTGCAACTGTTACGCCGGATATGTTTTTCCCGGCCACTGCTTGTTTAGTACAAAATAAAATTGGAGCTAAAAACGCTTGGGGATTTGATCTCTCTGCTGCTTGTTCCGGATTTTTATTCGCATTAAAAACCGGTGCCAGTTTAATTGAAGGCGGCTCCTACAAAAAAGTCTTAGTAGTTGGCGCAGATAAAATGAGTTCGATTACTGATTACACTGATCGCAACACATGCATTCTTTTTGGCGATGCTGCTTCTGCTGTTCTTCTTGAACCAACTGAAAATCTTGAAGAGGGAATAGTAGATCAGATATTACATGTTGATGGAACCGGCAAAGATGCTCTCTATATGAAGGGCGGCGGAAGTTTGAATCCGGCATCGCATGAAACTGTTGATAAAAAATGGCATTACATTTATCAAGATGGAAAAGCTGTGTTTAAGGTTGCTGTAAAAGGTATGGCAGATGTTTCTTATGAGATTATGCAAAAGAACGGTTTAACCGGCGAAGATGTTGCTTACCTTGTGCCGCATCAAGCAAATTTAAGAATTATCGATGCGACCGCTCAGCGTATGGGTGTTTCAAAAGATAAAGTTATGATCAACATTAATAAATATGGAAACACTACTGCTGCTACAATTCCAATGTGTTTAACCGAGTACTATCGTGCCGGAAAAGTAAAAAAAGGTGATAACCTAATCTTAGCAGCGTTCGGTGCCGGTTATACTTGGGGTGCAATATATCTGAAGTGGAGTATTGACTAATGGGCAAGCGTGCTTTTTTATTTCCCGGCCAAGGTTCTCAATATAGTGGAATGGCAAAAGACCTTTATGAGAATTCCGTTGAAGCTAAGGAAATGATTAAAACTGCTGAAGATGCTATTGGAGTTCACCTTTCTCATATCATGTTTGAAGGACCGGAAGAATCCTTGAAGCAGACTGATGTAACACAGCCTTCAATTTTTCTACATAGTGTAGTTCTTGTAAGTTTAATTCGAACTTTAGAACCAGATATGGTTGCCGGACATTCTTTAGGCGAATACTCTGCACTTGTGGCTGCAAGATCAATTCAATTTTATGATGCCATAAAGTTAGTCCGCGTTCGCGGCGAAGCTATGCTTCAAGCCGGGATTGATTGGAAAGGCACAATGGCAGCTGTAGTTGGTTTGGATGGAAAACTTGTTGAAGAAGCTTGTAAGGAAGCATCTGCTGATGGAATTGTTCAGTGCGCTAATTTTAATTCGCCCGGACAAATAGTAATCTCCGGTTCAGTTGAAGGCGTTAAATCTGCAATGAATATTGCCAAAGCAAAAGGTGCTAAACTTGTTAAAGAATTGGTTGTTAGCGGAGCGTTTCATTCACCATTAATGGAAAGTGCCCGTGAAAGATTAAAGGCGAAATTGGATGAAACTCCTTTCTATGATTCAAAGATTCCGGTTTACGCAAATGTTACAGCTAAGCCAGTACAAACTAAAGATGAAATCAAAGATTTGCTTAATAAGCAATTAACAAAGCCGGTTAGATGGGAAGAAACGATTGTAAATATGGTTAATGATGGTGCTGATGAATTTTATGAAATTGGCCCCGGAAAAGTTTTGCAAGGATTAGTTAAAAGAATAAACCCGAATGTGAAAGTGTTTGGAATTGATAAATTTTCCGAAGTTGAGAAGTACTTGTGACCAAACCGAAGTTTGACAAAGTAATTAACGGGATGCAGATTGATCCCCTTATCTTTACGCAAAAATTTGTAAAAGCTTGCGATGTTTGTATTTGTTCCGGTGAGTGCTGTTACTATGGAGTATATACAGATAAATCCGAACATGAAATGATTATGGGTTTGAAAGAGAGAATCATAAAATCTATGGATGATTCTCAAACCAAGGATTCTGAAAAATGGTTTGAAGCACCGGAGCCGGATGATGATTTTCCTTCTGGAATTGCGGTAGGTACAGAAGTTCATAACGGAAAGTGTGTTTTCCTTGATAGACAAGGATTCTGTACCTTACAGAAGATTGCTATGCAAGATGGAGAATTCAAGTGGAAATACAAGCCCTTATATTGTATTTTGTTTCCCCTTGTTATCTTCGAAGGCGTCTTGACAGTTGATGATGAGCATTTGGACCGTATGCATTATTGTGATAAACCGGAAAACCAGATTTCTACCGTATATGATTGCTGTAAAAACGAATTGAAGCATGTGCTTGGTGAGGAAGGTTTCAAGGAGTTAGAAATTTACCATGATGAATATTATGCTAAGAAGTAAATAGAGGCAATTTTGAAGTTACAAAACAAAAGAGCTGTAGTTACCGGCGGTACAAGAGGTATCGGAAAGGGAATTGTTAAAGAGTTAGTTGAAAACGGTTGCAGTGTTGTTTTCACTTATCATAGTTCGGATGAAACAGCTAAAAAGATTGAGCAAGAATTATCTACAGAAACAGTAAAAGTTTTTGGTTTCAAAGCAGATGCTTCTTCCTTTTCCGCAGCTGATGAAACAATAAAATTCGCTCTGGAAAAACTTGGCGGTATTGATATTCTTGTAAATAATGCTGGAATTACAAAGGATGGACTTCTTCTTAGAATGAACGAACAAGATTTTGATCTTGTAATTGACGCAAATTTGAAAAGTGTGTTCAATTATACCAAAGCCATCCTAAAAACATTTTTAGGGCAAAAGTTTGGAAAAATCGTTAATATTTCGTCCGTAGTTGGAATAATTGGGAACGCCGGACAAGCAAACTACGTAGCTTCAAAAGCTGGTGTAATTGGAATGACAAAATCCAATGCAAAAGAGTTGGCTTCCCGCAACATTAATGTTAATTGTGTTGCACCAGGTTTTATTGAAACAGACATGACGGATAAACTAAACGAACAACAAAAAGAAGCAATTCTTACCAACGTGCCGATTAAGAGACTCGGCAAGCCGGAAGACATTGCAAAAGCAGTTTTATTTTTAGCCAGCAGTGATGCTGATTATATCACCGGACAGGTTCTTACTGTTGACGGTGGTATGGTAATGTAACAGAATTAATAAACTTATTTGTTTAACCATAAAAGGAGTTAAAATGGACGTTGCAGCAAAAGTAAAAGAAATCATTATGGATAAGCTAGGTGTTGAAGAATCACAAGTTACACCAGAAGCTTCCTTTACAAACGACTTAGGCGCAGATTCTCTCGATATAGTAGAATTAGTTATGGGTTTCGAGTCCGCATTCAATATTTCTATTCCTGATGAAGATGCAGAAAAGATCGGCACAGTTGGCGATGCAACAAAATATCTTACAGAGAAATTAGGATAATTAATATAAGACCACGGTTCTGCTGTGGTCTTTCTATTTCTACCAATCTTTGAATCCACAAATAATTATAGGAAGAAAATGCGTAACAGAAGAGTAGTAATAACTGGAATTGGAGCCTTAACACCAATAGGAAATTCTAAGGATGAATTTTGGAATGGATTAATCACCGGTAAAAACGGTGCCGGTCTTATAACAAAATTTGATACTACAAATCATACTACAAAGTTTGCATTCGAATTAAAAGACTTCGATCCGGCTACTTATATCGATAAGAAAGAAGTTAAAAGAATGGATGGCTATACTCATTACGCACTAGCTACTGCTGCTATGGCATTAGAGGATTCAAAATTGGATTTATCCAAGATCAATGCGGAATTGGCCGGTGTTGTTTTTGGAAGCGGTATTGGTGGAATTCAAACTTTTGAAGACCAGCATACTGCATTTATGCAAGGCGGACCGAAGAGAATAAGCCCTTTCTTCGTACCTATGATGATTCCGGATATCGCAGCCGGACAAATTTCTATTAAGTATGGATTGAAAGGTCCTAACTACGCTACAGTTTCGGCGTGTGCAACATCATCTCACGCTATAGCTGATGCATTCATTTTGGTTCAAAGAGGATCTGCAGACATTATGTTTACAGGAGGTTCCGAGAATCCAATTACACAAATGGCTATTGGCGGATTTAATTCTGCACGTGCTCTTTCTACTTGGAATGATCGTTACATGGAAGCTTCCCGCCCATTTGATAAAGACAGAAATGGTTTTGTAATGGGTGAAGGCAGTGGCTTGGTTGTTCTTGAAGAATTAGAGCATGCATTAAACCGTGGCGCTAATATCTATGCTGAAATTGTAGGTGTTGGAATGACCGGCGACGCATATCATATTACTGCACCGCCTCCAGGTGGAGAAGGCGCTGTCCGTTCTATGAAAGAAGCTTTAAGAGATGCAAATGTTGATCCTTCCGTAGTAGATTATATCAATGCACATGGAACATCAACAGAACTGAATGACCAAAACGAAACGCAAGCCATTAAAACAGTTTTTGGTGAACATGCTTATAAACTTGCGATAAGTTCAACTAAATCTATGACGGGTCACTTACTCGGTGCTGCCGGCGCAATTGAAGCTATAGCTTCAGTTTTAGCGATCAAGCACGGAATAATACCACCAACAATTAATCATGACGAACCCAGTGAAGGATTAGACCTAAACTATACTCCTAAAGTAGCTGTTAAAAAAGATATTAATTATGCTATTAGCAATACTTTCGGATTTGGCGGACATAATGCTTCGCTGCTATTCAAAAAATTTGAAGGATAATTTTGTTTGGAAGGTCTTTAGCCAGAATTGCTGCTTTCTTTCAGAATAAAAAGCTACAGTTTGTTTTAGATAAAAGGTTTTTAGCAAACTTAAAAAATCTTGAGTCGTTGTTGGGATTCAAGATTTACAACCAATCGTATTACCTAAAAGCTCTTACTCACCGTTCTTACCTAGAAATTAGACCCGAACTGGATAAATCAAATGAACGATTAGAGTTCTACGGCGATTCTGTTCTAAACATGGTCGTCGCTAAATATCTATTCGAAAAATTTTCTACTGAAGATGAAGGCTTTTTAACTAAAGCCCGTGCTTCTATGGTAAACCGACACCGACTTTATGCTGCTGCCGAAGCAATTGGATTAAAAGATTTACTCTTATACAATGAAAGATATTTGCGCGGCTCTAAAGATGGTTTTCAATCGATAATGGCGGACGCTTTAGAGGCTGTAATCGGTGCAATTGATTATGATCGCGGACATGATGAAGCTTCCAGATTCGTTCACCGATTCGTTATTCAACCTTACGTAGAGAATGATGCTTTTCTTGAGGATACAAATTATAAAGGACAGCTTCTAGAATTGACTCACACGCTCAAATTACAGACTCCTACTTATAAAGTTGCACATGAAGATGGACCGCACCACAACAAGAATTTCGTTGTAAATGCTTTTCTAGGCGATCAAGTTTATGGAACAGGGCAAGGGAAGAATAAGAAGCTAGCTGAACAAGAAGCTTCTAAAGACGCACTAGAAAAGCTGAAAAACCATCAACAATAATAAATTGTACTTCATACTTATTAAAATCTTCCTCCATCAATAACAATTTCTTTTATTTTTCATCATCAGTTTCCCCCAAATCTTTATATTTCGTTACTAAAAATAATTACAAAACTACCACAAATTGGAAGTAATATGAGCTTTGCATCGTTCGAAAAATTTGTTAACCGCCACGTTGGTATTAGTGAAAAAGATATTAAAGAAATGTGTTCTGTTATTGGGGTTTCATCTCTTGATGAGCTAATCGATAAAACAGTTCCGGCTTCAATCCGCTTAAAAGAAAAAATTAAGATTGAGGAAGCTCTAACAGAGACTGAGTTACTTAGTTCTTTGAAAGAACTATCACAGAAAAACCACTTATTCAAAAATTATATTGGTATGGGATACAATCCCACAATAACTCCGGGTGTAATACAAAGAAACATTTTGGAAAATCCGGGCTGGTACACTCAATACACTCCTTATCAAGCAGAAATATCTCAAGGAAGATTGGAAGCTCTGTTAAATTTCCAAACAATGATTTGCGATTTAACAGCAATGCCGGTAGCAAACGCTTCCTTACTTGATGAAGCTACTGCTGCGGCAGAAGCAATGAGCATGTTATACTCAGCAAGAAAAACCGCCAAGAAGAATGCAAAAGTGTTCTGGGTTTCGGAAGAATGTTTTCCTCAGACAATTGATGTTCTTAAGACACGCTGCACTCCATTTGGTATTGAATTGCGAATAGGCAATCATCAAAATCTTGAATTGACAGATGACATTTTCGGATTGCTGGTTCAATATCCGGCATGTGATGGAGGTGTCTACGATTATTCGGAATTGTTCAAACAAGCAGACGCAAAGGGAATTTTCAAAGCTGTAGCAGCAGATTTACTTTCACTCGCATTATTAACTCCTCCCGGAGAATTCGGTGCTGATGTAGTTGTTGGTTCTACACAAAGATTTGGTGTGCCGATGGGA
>Ga0172380_10002736_pt1 | contig 26243 bp, 26 predicted proteins | sample Leawe162metaG_FD_119747 | JGI IMG/M metagenome (GOLD analysis project Ga0172380, IMG submission 119747) | Leachate microbial communities from a municipal landfill in Southern Ontario, Canada - Leachate well 162 metaG | ecosystem: Engineered > Solid waste > Landfill > Unclassified | place...
GAACGCCATCGCCCGACCTAGAGTGCGGAGGTGCATCGGTCAGCGTGCACTGCGTTGCTCCGGCCGCTCGCCGAGAGCCTTGAGCCATCACGGCCCGCGTGCCGCCCAACGAGAATCCGTCCGTCACTCGAAGAACCCCGCTGCAAGGCGGGGTTTCTTTGTTGCTCGCCCTTCTCTTCCCCGTCTTGCCATCCCTGCTGTCTCTGCCTTGCTGCCTTGCGGTCTGCTGGTTGGCCGTTCCCTCGACGCGGCGTTCTGATGACACGCGCGCCAGCGTCCTCGATCGCCCTCACCCGATGTGCCGGCGGGGGTGTGGCCCGGTGGGTGTGCGCCGTGACCCGCCGAAGACTGACCGTTCGGCGGGGGTACCCGGGCGGGGGGGCACATACCGTGCGTCTGACGAAGAAGCGATCCATGGCGGAGACGGCACATGACTACCAGCACTGACTCCCCTCCTCACACCACACGCGTTCCCCTGCTCATCGGCGGGCAACTGCGGTGCCCTCGATGCATGGCGCGGCTGCTGCTCAACTACGACGTGTACACATGCGTCGCCTGCGCGTACGAGTGGGAGCCTGCCGGTGACGATCGGGTGCCCGTCGAGGCACTGCACGGCGGCGGGCGATAGCGCTGCCTGCAGGTGATCGAGCCGAGGGCGCGAACGCGGCAACGGCCAGGGACTGAGGGGCCGGGGATTGAAGGAGGCAACGGGATGCGTGCACTGATCGCCCTGGATGGCAGTGGCGTCGCGGACATCGTGCTCGCGGAGGCCGCGCCGTGGCTGAGAGCATCGAAGGCCCACGTCGATCTGCTCACGGTGCTGGATGCGTCCGAGGTCCGCGCGACCGCGGGTCCGGGGCCATGGGACTACGCGCCGGCGCAAGTCGCGGAAGGCGGCCAGCTGTTCAGCCGCTCGGATCCGCCCGCGTTGACCGAGGACCGCACGCAGGCGATCCGCCGATCGCGTGACGAGCGACAGCAGCGGCTGGAGCAGCTGGCGGCGGAGCACCTCGCCGGCCTGGACTGCGGCGTGCATGTCATCGCATCGGACTCGGCTGCGGAGGCCATTGTCGAACAGGCGCGCACCCTGGATGCGGACGCGATCATCATCGGAACCCATGGGCGGTCCGGCCTCCGGCGCGTGCTCATGGGCAGTGTTGCCGAGGCCGTCCTGCGGAACTCGCCCGTTCCCGTTCTCATGGTGTGCCAGAACATGGGTCCCGTGGAGCATCCTGCCCTCGCGCACGCGCACGAGCGGTAGGCGCCGGACGCTCGATCGGCGGTCCGGGGGAGTGCGACGCAGAGGGGACGCGATGTTCTTCGCAAGCGGCGACCAGGTGGAGATCACGTACCTCGAGGGGAACACGCAGGAGCAGATCTCCTGCACCGTCGCGCAGGAGAACAACGGTCTCCTGAAGGTGCTGTGGGGGTACGACACCCTCGTGTTCAACATGCACGCTCGGACATTCGTGCGCGCTCGGCTGATCCATGCGGCGCCCGAAGCTATGACCCCGTCTGCGGTCGAAGCCTGGCATCGTGACCGGCTGGACGCCGTGCATGAAGCATTCCAGGAACTCGATGAGCCGGCTCCCGTGCATGGCCCGGCGCACATGGCCCCGCCGACGCCGGCGTGGCTGCGGAGCATCGACCCCGGCCAGTCGCCGTCCGCAGTGCCCGGCGTCCCGATCGGCGTCGAGGCGATCGCTACGCGCGCGACCCTGCACGCCCGCTGGCAGACGTACCTGCGCGAGGCGCGCACCCACCTCGGGTCCGCCGCGCCCTTCCGCGAGGTGGCCCGGTCCGCGGCACTGCACTGGCAACGCGAAGAGGCGCCTGAGCTCACGGGCATAGGCGAGGAGTTGCTGACGATCCTGCGCGCGGGGCGGCACGAATCCGTGGAGGCGGAGTTCCTTCGCCGGGCCGAGAGCGGCGAGATCCTGGGCATGCGCCGCCACGGCTCCGAGCAAGTCCGGTACTTCGCACCCGAGCACATCGACCGGCTGACCCGCCAGGAGCGGGAACAGTACGAGCCATACGATCCGCTGCTCGCGCGCGCGATGCGCGCGGCCGCGCTCCCTGCAGGCGAGGAGATGACGGAAGCCGAGCCGGAGTAGTTCGGCTCATGCTGCCCGCCAGCCGACCGCCGCCGGGGACGACTCAGATGGGGACGACTCAGATGGGAAGGTGACACGATGAACAAGCACGTGACGACCGAGCCGAAGGAAGCCGCCCAGCAGTTCCAGATCGACGAGATCGAGCGGCGCGCCGGTGAGCTGGAGCAGCGCTGGATGCACCGCGTGGTCTGGGAACTCGACACCATCGAGCCCGGCGAGCTGCGCGCTTCGACGGACGAGTTGCTTGAGCAGGCCCGAACGGTCCTGGACGTGCTGGCGCGGGTGCACGACGGCGTTCGCCGCGCCCGCCTCGCCGGCTAGGCGCACACCGCGCAGTTCGAACGACCATATACGCCCGAGGGTCACATACGCCCGAGGGTCACATACGCCCGAGGGTCAGAGACGGTGCCTCAACGCACCGGTGTGTCAGCGCACCGGTCAATGCACCGAGCGCCGGATGGGCGGGTCCGGCTCGCCCTCGGGCGGCCCGTCCGAGCGATTCCCGTCCGGTCGTGACGCACCGGGAAGTCCGGCGCCACCGGGCAGGAGCGAGCCAGTGCTGAACCCGTGCCGGTTGGCGTATGCGATCACCTCGCCCCGGCCGCGCAGGTGCAGCTTCGCCATGATCGTGGACACGTGGTACTTCGCGGTGCTCTCCGTGATGCACAGCTCGTCCGCGAGCTCCCTGTTCGAGGCGCCGCCCGCGAGTGCCTGGAGGATCTCCCGCTCGCGCTGCGTGAGTCCGTCGTTGGGCCGGGGCCTCCCCGTCGCGTATGCAATGACCTCGCCCCGGTTGTGCAGATGAAGCTTCGCCAGGACGTTGGCGATGTGGTACTTCGCCGTGCTCTCCGCGATGCCCAGCGCGTGGGCGATCTCCTTGTTTGGCGCGCCGTTCGCCAGCGCGTCGACGACCTGATGCTCGCGCTGGGTCAGCTCGTCCCCGCTCGGCGCGATGTGCGGATGAGTGCGGCTGAACTCACGCAGGATCTTCGCGGCGAGCGTGGGCGTCACCGCGGGCTGCCCCCTCAACACGCCCTCCAGCAGGCGGAAGAAGTCGTCCGAGTGGAGGTCCTTCAGGAGATAGCCGTCCGCACCGCACTTCACGGCCTCGAAGAGATCTTCGTCGTCCTCCGAGATCGTCAGCACCACGATGCGGATTTCCCGGGCGCGCGCCTTGAGCATGCGCGTGGCTTCCAGGCCGCCCATCCCCGGCATCCGAACGTCCATCAGGACGACGTCGGGCCGCAGCGCCTCCGCCTTGACGACGCCCTCCAGCCCATCGGTCGCCTCGCCGACCACGTCGATGCCGTGCGCCGAGAGCAGACTGCACACCCCCTGCCGGAAGAGATCGTGATCGTCGACTACGACTACTCGCATGGAATCACTCCGTCGCTCGGTAACCGCCCTTACGGTGGTCCGCGCGCCAGTGCGATTCCATCGGCGTTTCACGCAACGCCTCGAACGCAATTCGTGCAAGTTCAGCGAGCGCGACAGCACTCGAGGTGCAGCGCTGCCGAAACGCCGCGGACGTTGCGCGATCACTCGTCGCCGAAACAGCACACGGATGATCTGACTTTCTTACAGATCACTCACATCTGCGTGCGAGAAGCGCCGCGCCGCGCCCTGAACCACCGAGGCCATCCGTCCCCACCATCAGCACGCGCAGCACCGCGCGGGCGGATGGCGTGTGCCAGCCGGGTGATCCCGAGGAGCGCGGCAATCGTTGCCAGCGGCCAGGCAAGTGATCGCGGGAAGCGCGCGACCGCGAGCGCGAACAGGACGGCCGCCGTCCCGATCGCTCCATCGACATCGCGCTCGTTCCGCTGGAGGACGTTGGAGAGCGCACCTTCCGCGAGCGCACCGCCGAGGCTCGCCACCGTGGACGGCAGCTGCGGGCCCGATCCCCGCGCGAGGGCGCGCATGCGGCGGGACCGGGCGCCGCCTCGAACGGCGCGACCCTCCAGCGTGAGCTCACGCGCATCGGCGAAGTCGCGCAGGAACATCTCCTCGACGCGCATGCCGAAGCCCGCGTCCTGCACGACGACGTCGATCTCCCAGTTGGACATGAGTCCGGTGATGTTGAGATTCGTGGAGCCAACGCGAGAGCACCAGCCATCGGCGACCATCGTCTTCGCGTGCATCATCGGTCCGCGGTACTCCCAGATGCGCACGCCCGCCTCCAGGAAGGGCCGGTAGCTTGCGCGCGACACCGCGCCGACGATGCGGAGATCATTCGTCGAGGGAAGCAGCAGGCGCACGTCGATGCCGTCGAGTGCCGCGGCGACCAGCGCCTCTCGCAGGATGCGGTCCGCGAGGAAGTAGGGGTCCGCGATCCAGACACGCTGCTCCACGCTCGCCGTGACCACCTGCAGCAGGCGCGAGATGCGCATCTTGCCCGGCTCCTGGATCACCACCCGGGTGGCCATGTCGCCCGCGGGAGCGATCGCCCCGGCACGCGGCCGCTCGGCGGCGGGCAATGCGCTGCCGTTGAGGTCCCAGACACCCGCGAACGCCCGCTCGATGTCGGCGACGGCTGGCCCCCTGACGGCCACGCACGTGTCACGGTACGGAAGGCCCGTTCCCGGATCGCGCTGCAGCCACGGGTCTGCAACGCCGACACCCCCGACCGACCCGTAGGTCCCGTCCACGGCGATCAGCTTGCGGTGATCCCGGCGGAAGAGGTCCAGGGGCTCCAGCAGGCGCGGCGGATTGATCACACGCACATCCACGCCGGCCGCACGAAGCCGCTGCCAGAAGGACGCCGCGACATCGAGGGAGCCATACCAGTCGTACAGCACGCGCACGATCACGCCCGCCCGCGCGCGCTCCGAGAGCGCCTCGGCGAACCACTGGCCAATCGCGTCGTCCCGGAAGATGTAGTTCTCGAAGTGCACCCAGCGCTGCGCGCCGCGGATCGCCTCCAGCCACGCGGCGTACGTGGCGTCGCCGTTCTCGATCAGGTCGAGGTGATTCCCGGCGCGGAGCCGGGCACCGCTGGTGCGCGCCAGGGCATGCTCGGCGATGCGCCCGGCGGGGGGGAGGGTGTCGCCCGCGATCTCGGCCACGTCGCCTCCTCCGCGCGGAGGGCTCACATCGCCCGCTCGATCGATGATAGGCCCCGGCGGCTCCCACCCGGGGACGATCAGGCCGGGACTACCAAGCATTCCGTACACTGAGATCATGAGACTGGACCCCGCGCCCGTGGCTACGCCCTCGGCGCTCGCACCGCGGGCCGTCGCGGCGCCGTGTGGAGGTGGCCCGGACACCGCCGACTGCCCGAGCATCCGCTGGCTCGGGCACGCGACCGCCGAGATCAACCTCGACGGCGTGCGGCTGCTCACCGACCCGATGCTGCTGGACGCCATCGTGCCGTTCGTGCGCCGGCGCGCGCCCGAGGCGGCGCCGGTGGATCGCACGCGTCCGATCGATGCCGTGCTGATCTCGCACGCCCACCAGGATCACCTGCATCTCCCCTCGCTCCGTCTGCTGCCGGCGGGCACCCGGATCATCGTGCCTGCCGGGCTCGGCCGCTGGCTGGCGCAGCGGGGCTTCGATCACGTCGAGGAGCTGGCCGCCGGTGAGCAGGCGTGGGTCGGGCCGGTGCGCGTCACGGCGACGCCCGCGGCGCATCATGGACGACGCCTGCCCCTGGGACCGGACGCACCGGCGCTTGGGTACCTGGTGGAGGGCACAGCCGCCATCTACTTCGCGGGCGACACGGAGCTCTTCGACGGGATGGCGGCGATTCCCCGGTCACTCGACACCGCGCTCGCGGCGGCGCTGCTGCCTGTGGGAGGATGGGGCCCCACCCTCCGGGGCGGGCACATGGATCCGCTGCGGGCCGCGGAGGCGGCGCGCCGGCTGGATCCGGTGCACGCCGTGCCGATCCACTGGGGGACCTTCTGGCCACGCGGCCTGGGGAGGGTGCGCAGCGACCGCTTCCACCGGCCGGGCCCCGCATTCGAGGCCGCCGCCGCTCACGCCGCGTCGAACGTGCGGGTGCACGTGCTGCGACCCGGCGAGGTCGCCTCGGTGGGCGCTGCGTAGGCGGCCGCCACGTCCTCTGGCTTTCGCAGCCGCGCGTCGGCCTACTTCCCCACCAGGATGACCGCCGCCGCGCCGCCGAACCCGCCGGGGAGCGCGGTCTTGAACGGGCCGTTCACGAATCCGCCGTTCACGATGTAGACGACGAATACGCCCCGGGCGTCCTGCGCCCACGCCCCCATGGCCCCCTCGGCCGCCAGTGCACCCTCGAACTCGGACTCCGAGCCGCCGGTGAACACGGCCTGCGCCAGCCTCGACGCGGAGTAGACCGGCTTCTCGTGGAATCGACCGTGTCCGGGCATGATCGCCTGGTCGCAGAAGACATCGAGGCTCATCCCGGCGAGAGCTGCCGCCTCGGCAAGCCGCTGGAACGCCGTGGCGTCACGCCTCTGCTCCATGCCCTGTGCCGAGCCGCGGAAGTAGGCGTTGCACAGGCCGTTGCGGTCCGGCCCACCCGCCGCGCCGCTCGCCGGCACCGCGATCGTGAGCGCCCGCGTGGCGATGTGACTCGCGCTGTCCGCCACCTGCACCGTGAAGCTCGAACCGCCCGCCGTCGCGGGTGTGCCGCTGATCTGTCCGGTCAACGCGTTCAGCGTCAGACCGCCGGGGAGCCCGCCGGCGATCACGGACCACGTGTAGGGGACCGTTCCACCATCGGCGATCAGTGGCTGCGCGTACGCCACGCCAGCCTGGCCCGACGCGAGGCTGGCCGTCGTCACGGTGAGGGTGCCCGACCCGCTGATCGTGATCGAAAGCGCCTGCGAACCCGTCGCGCTCGCGCTGTCCGTGGCGCGCACCGTGAACATCGACGTGCCCGCCGTTGCCGGTGTCCCGGCGATCGTCGCGCCGCTCAGCGCGAGCCCCGCGGGCAGCGTGCCCGCGATCACGGACCACGTGTACGGCGCCGTCCCGCCGGACGCCACCAGCGTCTGCGAGTACCCCACCCCCACCTGTCCCTGCGGCAGCGAGGTGGTCCCCACGACCGGCGCGGCCGCCGCCGCGGTGGCCACGAGGAACGCGAACAGCATGGCGGCGATGATCGCCGAGATCCCGCTGGTGTGCGCGAACGAATGCCTCATCTCGATCCTCCCCGGTCACCCGCCTCCCGCACGCCGCGCATACGGGCCAGCGGCGCGACGTTCGGCGACGTTCGAGCAGTGCAGCAGACATCGCCATGCGTGGCGATGACCGCGCTTGCCGCGTCAGTCTAGCCGGGCGACATGCCTCGTCCCCCCGCCGAACGGCCAGTTGTGGATGAGGCCGCCTCGTGGAGGAACTCGGCGCGCGCCGGGATCGCGCACCGCGGGTCGCACGATGGGCTCGCGACGCGCTTACCGGCGCGGATGCCGGCCCGTGGACGCCAGGTTCACCGCGAGCACGGTGGCCATGATCGCGACGCCGGGAGCGAGCACGGCCGCGGTGTTGACGGGGAACCCCGCCCGCGCGCTCGCCACATCGGCCCCCCATGACAGGCCATCCGCCGAGACGCCCAGCCCGAGAAATGCCAGCGATGCGTCGGCGATGATCGCGCCTCCCAGCACGTTCCCCCCGAGCACCAGGGCAACCGGCAACAGCGCGGGAATGATGTGGCGGAACAGCACGCGCGCCTCGCTGGCGCCGAGTGCGCGCGCCGCCTCGATGTAGGACTGGCTGCGTTCGGTGAGCGCGGCGGCGCGCACCACACGCGCCACGCCGGGCGCGATCAGCACGCCGAGGATCACCGCCAGCGAGATCGGCGTCGCGCCCAGGTAGCGGCTGACGAGCAGCAGGAAGACCAGCGGCGGGAACGCGAGCACGGCGTCATTCCCGCGCTGGATGACGTGGTCGATCCAGCCGCCCGCGTAGCCGGACGCCGCTCCGGCCACCAGACCGGCGGCCGCGCCGAACACCGTCGCCGTCCCGGCGACGGCGAGCGCGCGGCGCGCCCCGTGCACGGTGCGGCTGAAGATGTCGCGACCCAGCCGGTCGGTCCCGAGCCACGCGTGAGCCGAGCTTCCCTCGTTCGCCCTGCCGATCGGGGCCGCGGGGTCGCCGGGGGCGAGCTGCGACGCAAACGCCGCGCACGCCACGATGAGCGCCAGGAGCAGCACTCCCGAGGCACTGGCTCCCCCGAGCCTCACCCTCGGCCGACCCGGGGGTCGAGCGCGATCTGGATCATGTCCACGACAAGGTTGATCCCGACGACACCCACGGCGCTGTACAGCGCAATCGCCTGCGCCACCGCAAAGTCCTTCTGCATCACCGATCGGAAGAAGTAGTCGCCGATCCCGTCGAGGTTGAACACCGACTCGACCACCACCGATCCTCCGATCAGTCCCGCAGCGAGCAGACCCACCGATGCGAGCACGGGCGGCAACGCGATCCGCAGCACGTGGCGCGTCAGGACATCGAAGGTGCGCAGCCCCTTCGCGTGCGCGGTTCGCACGTAGTCCGCGTGGAGGACCGTGAGCACCGATGCCCGCGTGAGGCGCAACACGCCCGCCGTCGAGCTGAGCGCCAGCACCACCGACGCGGGGATGAACTGGCGCAGATTCGTCACCGGATCCGCGAGCAGCGAGCGCGGTCCATCGAGCGGCGGCGCGTACGCCCACCACTGCTGCGGGACGATGAGCACCATCGTCGCGAGCCAGAAGAGCGGCGTTCCGAGCGCCAGCGTGGCCGCGCCATTGGCAAGGTAATCCGGGAGCGTGTGCGCGCGCAGCCCGCTGAACACGCCGAGCGGAATCCCGATCGCGCAGGTCCACACCACCGCGAGCACCATCAGCTCAAGCGACACCGCCGAGCGCGCGCGCAACGAATCCGCAACCCGTGCCCCATCGATGGCTGAACGGCCGAGGTCGAAGCGGAGGATCCGGGACACCCAGCGCGAATAGTCCGCGACCGAGGACCAGCGCACCTCGTCACCGTCGCCAGCGTCTGCGGGGTAGCGGACCGCGGATGCCGGCGCTCCCTGCAACAGCGCGGCGTCCCCGGGCGCGGCCCGGAGCAGGACGAAGACGGACAGCGAGACGAGCCAGAGCACCAGGACCGAGAGTGCGATGCGCCGCGAGACGTAGCTCAGCATTGGCGCACGTCGACCTCAGTCCCGCAGCCATACGTAACGCATCATGAAGTTGCTCATCGCGCCGGGACCCGCGTCGTACTCCCCCACCCGCTCGTGCACCAGCGGATTGCCCCCGATCTGGAAGACGTTGATGAACGGGGGATCGGCGGCGAGAATCTGGCGGGCCGCCTCGCGGTACGCCGCCTCGCGCGCCCGTGGCTCGAGCGTGACGGCCGCCTCGTCGATCAGCCGGTCGATCGCCGGCTTCGACCACTTCGTGTCGTAGGCGCCGGTCCCCGTGAACCCGCCCGTGCGATACCAGAGCAGCGCGGCGTCGGGCGTCTTGTAGGACTGGTTCAGCGAGAACGAGGCCGTCAGTTTCCCCCCGAAGTACGCCGCCAGCCAGCTGGAGGCATCCATGGGCTGCGGCTTCACCCGCATGCCGATCGCCGACAGTTGCTGGCTCATCATCGCCACGTAGTCCGGCATGCTGCTGCTGGTGGGGTGCGCGAACGCGATCTCGGACACGCCCGCGGCATCGAACAGCCGTCTCGCCTCGGCGGGGCTGTACGGCTGCAGGCGCGCGAGCTCGTCCGCCGGCAGCGCGAAGGCGCCGAAGACCGGCGGCACCGGCCCGGCCGGCACGCCCTGCCCCTTGCCGATGAGCTCGATGTACTGCTGACGGTTCATCGACAGATTCATCGCTCGCCGCACGCGGTCGTCCTGCCACGGCGGTGCATCCGTGCGCATCCAGAAGGAGTTGAACCCGGTGCTCTGGATCTCCATCCGCCGGGTCCGCGGCACTGTCTTCTCCAGCTCGCGAGCCTCCTCGATGTTCTGCGCGAAGTACACGTCCAGCTGACCGGAGGCGAACGCCGTGCGGTACGTCACCTGGTCCTGGAACGGCACGATGCGGAACTGGTCGACGCGCGGGAGGGTCCGATCGTAGAAGTTCGGATTGGCGACCATCACCGCCTCGCGACCCTCCGCGAGCGACTTCAGCGCGAACGGTCCCGCGCCCACGGCGTTGGTCTTCAGCGCGTCCCTGCTCCCGGCCAGCCACTCGCGCGGGACGATGGCCCCGCTCAACGCATCGCCGAGGGCCTCCTCCGCCCAGGCGTACGGCTTCTTCAGCACGAGCCGCACCGTGGCGGCGTCCGGCGCGTCGAAGCGGCTGACCCAGGTGTTGAAGAACGAGTACCCGGTGGCCCCTGTCGCCCGGTCGGCGATGCGCCGGAAGGAGGCCAGCACGTCCTCGGCATCCAGCGCTCGCTCGGGAACCCCCAGGGTATTCGGCGCGATCTTCGCGTCGGGGCGCAGGTGGAAGGTCCATGTCACCCGGTCCGCGCCCAGCTCGTGGCGCGTCGCCAGGTCGTACTTCAATCCGAGGTCGGGACGCAGCACCTCCTTGCGAAACAGGTAGGTGTGAACGAGCGGAACCACGCCCGCGCCGCCAAACACCGACGTGTGGGGGTCGACGCCCGCGAACGCGCCCGTGATCCCTCCACGAAACGTGCCCCCGCGGCGAGGCGGCTCGGGCGTCGCGCTTCCGGACGGCGCCGGGGAGACCGCGCGCGGTGAAGGTGCCGTGCAGCCGAGGAGTGCGGTCGTTCCCAGTGCGCCGAGCGACGTGGCGGCCCCGGCGAGGAGCCGCCGACGTGAGAAGCGAAGGGCCGTCAACCGGCGGGCGTGCGTGCTCACAGCAGGCCGAGCTCGCTCGCTCGGGTCACCGCGCCCGTCTTGGACTTGACCTCGAGCTTCGCGTAGATGTTCTTCGCGTGCGTCTGCACCGTTCGCCAATCTAACCCCAGGACGGTACCCGCCCCTCGATATGTCTGACCGGTCTTGAAGAGCTCCAGCACCTCGACCTCGCGGGGCGTCAGCCGAGGTCGCGATGTATCGAACTTGCCGAGCGACGCGGCAGAGACCGCAGCATCAGCGACGGCGGCGGCATCGACCCCCAGCGCTCGCGCGCGCAGCCGGCCCTCGCTGCGGATCGTGCTCCACTCCTGGCGCCCAATCCCGCCCGGGGCTAGCGCGAGGAGCTCCGACAGCTGGATGAGCGAAACCGCGTGCTCCACCTCGAATCCCGCGTCCTTCGTCCAGCGGACCGAGTCCCGGAGGCGCACCACCGCGCCGCGCAGGTTACCCGACCGAGCGAGCAATAGGCCGTGCACCCGCGTCGAGCTGGCAGGCCACTCTACCGCCGTGCGCAGGCTCGCGGGCCAGCGCGTGGCGAACCACGTCGCCCAGGCGGTGGCGGCGGATTGCGTCCCCGCAATGGCGACCGCCTCGGCACTGGCCAGCGCGCTCCCGGCGTTGAGCAGCGTCACGGTGTCCGGGGGCGTGATCGGTACGGAGTAGCGCCCCTCGAGGTGCGCACCCAGCGCGGCCACGAACCCGTCGCCGCCGCTGGTGTAGCCCGCGGGCAGCCGCCTGAATGCGGAGGACCACGCCCCGCCCGCGGAGTCGCCTGCACCCCGGAAGCGAAGAACGGAATACGCCATGTTCCCCGCATGCAGCCACTCGGCAATGTAGCCGCGTCCCCCCGGGTCGGCGGCGTCCGGATGGGCGCACGGCGGGGCCGGCTCGCGGACGAGCCTGAGCGTCCGAGCAAGCTCCTGCGCCTCCGCGACCCTCCAGCGGTTGGACTGCGCCGCGCCATGGGCCCCCAGCGCGTTGCACCACGGCGCGGCATGCGCCAGGCTTCCAGCGTTGAATCGAGCGACGCCCAACCAGAGTTTGCAGAGTGCCGCGAGACTCTCGAGCCCGCCCGATTGGATGGGCGCGGTGAGAGCGGCGAGCCGATCAGCGGCTCCCGCCTCGACCGCGATCACGTCGGTCAGCGCCACCCGCAACGCGAGGTCGGCTACGGCCTCGGGATCCGCCGGCACCGAAGAAGCGACTCTCGCACGATCGAGCGATATCCGTGCCGTCGCCGGATCGCCCGCCGTGAGCTCGAACCAGGCCCGAATGCGCAGCATCTGCGCCTGCTGCGCGGGTTTGGCGTTTGTCAGCACTAGGCCGTATTCGACCTCCGCGATCGCCTCCCGGTGCCGTCCCTCTGCGTCGAGGTAGGCAGAGGCCGCCGCAGCGAACTGCGCGACCGCCTCGTGATCGCCGAGGCGGTACGCCTCTTCCATCGCGGCGGTGTACAGCGGGCGCCACTCGACATCAGGTGCGCTCTGGCGTAGCGCGTCCCGGAGGCGGACAGCGAGGCTAGTGGCCATCGTCCCTCCATGCCGTAGGAATCGGTATACCACATCTGGCGCACGCGGATTCTATCCGGATCGTGTTCAGTCTCGACTATCAACCACTGCAGTACTGCGGCTCGCCGCATGAGGAGAACGACCTTGGGAACGCCTGAGTGCATTGAATACATGGATGTCGCGGAGAACCTGTTCAACCATGACCGTGGGTTCCAGGCGGAGATGACCGCGCTGCTGACGAGCGACTGCGACCCGCACGCCTTCTCCGACGCGATCGCGCGCCGCCTGCCCACCCGGGAGGCGGAGACCCTCCGCCAGGAGTTCTCCGAGCTGCCGCACTGGCTGGGCCGGACCATCACCCAGCACTGGGCCATGGCCCACGCGGCCGGCAAGCGATTCGAGCTCGAGAGCGTCCGGCCGAAGGATGTACTGGGCGCGGCCCGCGACCGGCGCGTTGAGCTCTCGGTCGCGGTGGATGACAACGCGGTCGTCGTGCACCTGTCGCACGTCGCGACCAGACACGCCGACTGGTACGCGACGGCACCCCTCGCCGTCGCGCGCTAGGACCGCGCCAACCGGCGGAGGCCGGCCCCCCGGCTGGCCTCCGCCCCGGCACTGGAACCAGGATCTTGCGATGTCCCATGACCCGGCCATCAGTGGCGCCGACTCGGCGGAGTGGGGAATCGGGAGGGTGCTGATCGTCGACCAGTACCCACCGCACGCGGAGTTGCTGCGGACCATCCTCGCGTCCCTGAGCTGCCATCTCACGATCGTCCGGACGCCGGACGATGCCCTCCTCGCGGCCGCCGATACCCGAGTCGACCTGGCGCTCATCGACATGGGCTTCAGCGGCGCGGTGGAGTTGATCACGGCCATGAAGGAGCTGACGGGCGCCGCGATCATCGTGGTGTCGGGGCACAGCCCGACCATCCCGGTCGCTGAGGCGCTCGACGCCGGCGCGGACGACTACGTCATCGCGCCCGTGCGGCCGGCCGAGCTACGGGCGCGGACGAGGGCGGTCACGCGTCGCCACCCCCACCACTGCCAGCCGAACTCGCGGTGCGAGGCCTGCTAGCACGGAGCTGCTAGCGCGGAGCACCCTCACCTCGCGCCGCCGCGCGAGCACGAACGCCGACCGCGCGGGCTGGCGCCGCCTTCCCCCGGGCGCCGCGCCGCGATGCCGCTCGGCCGGGATCAGAACGGCCCTCGGGTCGCATCCAATGGCCACGCTCACTGCAGAGAGCCCCGTGCAGAAGTCCCCGAGCCCAGACCCGGTGCAGAGAAGCCCGGCGCAGGGATCAATGCAGGTAGTTGCCGATCGGGCGTCCGTGCGCGTCGGCGATCGCCTCCTCGAAGCGCTGCCAGAGGTACCGGGCGACCTGGTGGAAGAGCCGCCGGCCGAGCGAGTCGTCCGCCTCCAGCAGCGCGAGCAGCCCCTGCGTGGGGATCACCAGCGCGTGGCAGTCGGTGTCCGCGATGGCCGACTTGAGGTAGCGGTGCGGCGGGACCAGCGAGCTCACGCCGAACGCCTCCGGGGCGCACATCAGCAGGCTCGAACCCGTGCCCACCATCGAGGGGATGCGGACCAGCCCGTTGGCGATCACGTAGAGCGACTTCCCAAACTCCCCACCCTCGGCGATCGTCGCTCCCGCCTCGAAGCGCCGCTCAGAGATCAGCGCTCCAACGCGGCGCAGCTCGGAGCTGCCGAACTCCCGGAACAGCGGACTCTGCGACAGCAGGTGCAGTTGCGGCTCGCGGTCCGGGTCAATCATCGGAGGCTCCAGCTTGAAGCTGCCCCGAATTCACCCCACGTCAGGGCCGAATGGGGTCGGATGCAATCTAGCCGCAAGCCGCCGCTGTCGAATCACCCGGATGTGGTACACAATTTCCTACCACAGACGATTGCCGGTGCCCCGCAGCCGACGGGGCTCCCTGCGGTAGCGTGACCGTCACGTTATGTCTTGCCGGGCCGGCGGTCCTGGCTGCTCCGAGGCCATTCGGCCGTCCGAATCCTCGTGAAGTCGCCGTCCCCCCAACCTTCGTCACGGAACAGAAATCCGTATGACTCCGTCTGTGACCGGTCAGGAATAGCATGTGTCATACCGTCCCCATGGAGTGCCGTCCATGTGCCGCCCCGAGCCGTCCGCCTCCGCCCTCCCCCCGCACGACGCGAGGGGTAGCGTGTCCGCGTGGCTGCGCAGCATCGGCACGGCCAGCGATCGCCTCGCCCCCACCGCCGAGGAGATCGAATGGGCGCGCCAGTCGCTGCTCGCCGCCCTCGCCGCCGAACGCCTGGCGCGGCGTTGGCGCCGCTGCACGGGGTGGCGGACCGGCGGCCGAGCCCAACCGCGCACGTCCGCCCCGGCCGAGGCGACCAGCGCGAGGCGCGATCCCGAGGCCATCGATGCCTCGCCCGACGACGGGCGTAGCGCGCGCAAGCACTTCATCGCCACGCTCCATGCCGAGCGCGATCGATGGGCGAGCGCAGCCGCCGAGCCGGACGCCGGCTTAATCTGCTAGCCGGGTCGGTCCGTTCCGATCCGCACGAGCGGCTGAACGCTCCGCCACGCGGGGCGGCGCCCCTCGCCTCACGGTCACCGGGTGCCGGTATATTGGCGTGGCGGTCCGCAGCGGCACGGCTTCCCCGCACCCGCCCTCGACGAGCGGAGAGCCGCCTCCCCGCGAGCGAGATCGCGAACATGAAGAGGACCTCGTGGTCACGACCACTGCACCCGCGATCGACGTGCGGCACCTGGTGAAGCGCTACCTGAACGCGCGGACCAACGCCGTCGACGGCATCGACTTCACGGTGGATCCCGGCGAGTTCTTCGCGCTGCTGGGGCCGAACGGCGCCGGCAAGACGACGACGATCTCCATCCTGACCACCATGCTGCTCCCCACCTCGGGCGTCGTGCGCATCGCGGGACACGATGTACGGACCGAGGCGAGCGCGGTTCGCCGTCACGTGGGCATCATCTTCCAGCGCCCCAGCCTGGATCAGAACCTGACCGGCGAGGAGAACGTGCGCTTTCACAGCATCCTGTACGGGCTCTACCCTTTCCGGCCGAGCTACCGCCTGATGCCCGGGGCGTACCGGCGGCAGCTGCAGGATCTGGCCGCTGTCCTGGAGCTGCGAGAGGACATCTTCCGGCCGGTCAAGACGTACTCCGGCGGGATGCGGCGCAAGCTCGAGATCATCCGCAGCCTGATGCACCACCCGCAGGTGCTCTTCCTGGATGAGCCGACCGCCGGCCTGGACCCCGCGAGCCGCCGCGGCCTGTGGGAGTACCTGGACGAGGAACGTCGGCGCAGCGGGACCACGGTCCTGCTCACCACGCACTACCTGGACGAGGCCGAGAACGCCGGCCGGGTGGCGATCCTGAACCGGGGCGTGATCGTGTCGCTCGGCACACCGGGCGCCGTCAAGGCCGAGCTCGTGCGCCACTACGTGCTGGTGGACGCCGACGATCGCGCCGCCCTTCGAGGCGAGCTGCTTGCCGCGGGCGTGCCGTTCAGCGGCGCCGGCCCGTTTCGGGTGGACGTGGACGGCAGCGCGACGCACGCGTTGCTGCGAGCGATCCGAACGCCGCTGACGCTGGTGCAGACCCACACCCCGAGCCTGGAGGATGCCTACCTCGAGGTCGTGGGCCGCGCGGACAGCGAGGCCGGCGAGGACGGCGGCACGGTAGGCCGTGGTGACGACGCGGACCGTGCAGAACGTGCGGACCGTGCGGGTGCCGCGGAGGGTGTCGCGTGACCGGCGCTTCCACGGTGGACGGCGGCGACGCGCTGTCATGAACGCGATCTTGACCATCGCCCAGCGCGACCTCAACAAGCTCCTGCGCGACCCGGCGCGGATGCTCTCGACGTTCGTGTTCCCGTTCATCTTCATGGCCGCCCTGGGCGGCACGATGCAGGCCAGCCTGGGCAGCCGCATCGGCTTCGACTTCCTGGTGTTCACCTTCACCGGAGTGTTCGGTCAGACCCTCTTCCAGTCCTCGGCGATGGGTCTCGTCTCGCTGATCGAGGACCGGCAGAACGACTTCAGCCAGGAGATCTTCGTGGCGCCGATCTCGCGCTACACGATCGTCATGGGCAAGGTGATCGGCGAGACGCTGGTGGCGCTCCCGCAGGGGCTCGCCATCCTGGCGTTCGCGCTGGTACTGGGGATCCCGCTGGGGCTGCCGCGGGTCGGGGCGATGCTTGCCGCCGGGCTGGTGGCGTGCCTGCTGGGTGCGGCCTTCGGCCTGCTGGTGCTCTCGAATCTCCGAAGTCAGCGCGCGGCGGAGCAGGTGTTCCCATTCATCCTGCTGCCGCAGTTCTTCCTGGCCGGCGTGTTCAACCCGCTCCAGGGATTGCCATGGTACCTCGATGCCCTGTCGCGCATCTCACCGATGCGCTACGCCGTGGATCTGATCCGCGATGCGTACTACGCGGGGGCGTCCGAGTACCCGCTGGTGGTGCTCGATGGTGCGCTGGTGAACCTGGCGATCATCGGCGTCATGTTCGCCGTGTTCTTCGCCCTCGGGACGGTGCTCTTCGTGCGGGCGGAGCACAATCGCTAGCAGTACCATCGCTGGCAGATCGTGCAGCGGCGAGGCTCCCGCACGTCTCAGGGCGCGCCGAGGCGGCGCGCCCTGTCCAGGCACACGCCCCACGCCCCCTACCGGAGGGTCGCGGCGCGCATCGGACCGTCCGCGGCGTGCAGGTCGTCCCCGAACGGGCGGTAGGTCTTGCCGTCGAAGTCCATCTCGATCGGGTCGTTGTCCCGGGTGAGCTTCGGCAGCACGTGCTCCGCGAGCAGCTCCAACTGCTGCAACTGGAGCTCGAGGTTCGTCATCCCCCGGAACGCATACGACGGCAGCCAGAAGATCGCGAGGTCGATGCCCATCGCCTCCTGGCGGCGCAGGTCGGCCACGGCGTCATCCACGTGGGTGAGGTGGAAGTCCGTGAAGTAGACGCGCTCCTCGCCCTCGGCGACGCGCTCGACCCGCTCGGCGGGACGCTCCTGGCCCCGGGGCACCGCCCCCTTCGAGACGACCTGGCCGGCGTCCTCGCGGCTGGTGGTCAGGTGCATGCGGTCCAGCGACATCAGGTAGGGCTTGCCAGTGCGGCCCTTCTCCCGCCACAGCCGGTCCAGGTCCTTCATGTCGCTCTCGAAGGCGCGCTGCGACTCCAGGGTGTCACCCGGTGAGCCGATTGAACCCTGGTAGAGGTCGGCGATCTGCCGGCGCGGCCCGGCGCCGTGCGATCCGTAGAGGATCGGGGGGTGCGGCTGAGTCGTGGGGCGGACCGAGATCGTCATGTCCGTGAAGTCGGCGTACTTCCCGTGGAAGGAGGCGACCTGGTTCGTCCACAGCTCCTTCATGCAGGCGACGTAGTCCCGCGTGATCTCACCGCGCTTCGTGATGTCGAGGCCAAGCGCGCGGAACTCCTCCTCCACATAGCCGGACCCGCCGCCGATCATCAGGCGCCCGCCGGAGAGGGAGTCCAGCGTGGCGGTCATCTTGGCCTGCAGCACCGGCGGCCGGTACGGGATGACGTTGACGGTCTGCGTCAGGATCGGCTTCCACCCCTGCGCGTTGGTGACCGCGGCCACGTAGCACATGGCCATGTACTGCTCCATGTAGCCATTGCCCATGCCCGCGTACTGGCTGCGTGTGATGATGAGGTGATCGACGAAGGACAGGGCGTCGAGGCGCAACTCCTTCGCCTTCAGGCAGACCTCCCAGATCGCGTCGTCGCGAAACCACCGGGCGAAGTTCGGCAGCAGCATCCCAATCTTCACCGGACTCATCCTTCCGAATGCCCGCCTCGGGGCGCGCCTGACTGTGCCGCGCTGATAACACGCGTTATCCCACGTCGACGCGAATCGTACGGCTCGACCCCACGCTGTCAAGGCCAGTCGAACAGTCGTGCGCCACGATCGGGGGCTGGGTCGATGCGCTGGCCCGGCACTGCCGACGTCCGGAGCCGTCGACGTAAGCTACGGGAATGCGAAGGATGCTGTTCCGTCGCGGCTGGCCGCCGCTGGTGCTCCTGATCGCCGCAGCTCTCGCGTGCACCGCGCGGGGGGCCGAGGACGCCCGCGCACCCCTCGGCCCACCCTCCGCGACCGCGCCCGGCACCCCGGTCGTGACGGCCTCGCTGCCACCTCAAATGGTGCGGATGGACATCCGGGCCAGCCGGCTCACGATCCCCGCGCTCGGCATCGACGCGCCCGTCCAGGGGAGCCGGGTGATCCCGGACACGTCCACGCCCCCTCCGGGCTGCCCGGCCCCACCGGAGGGCCAGACCACGCTCACGGTCCCGAACGAGGGCATCGCGACGCCGGAGGAGAGCCTGGACGGACTGGACAACAAGGCGTGGATCTTCGGACACAGCCGCTGGCAGAACCAGCCCGGCGTCTTCGGCGGGCTGGTGGACATCAACGTGGGTGACGAGCTCCTGGTCGATGGCATGGACCGGCGGACCGGCGAGCAGGTCAGCCGCCGACGATTCGTCGTCAACGGGCTCTACCTCACGGACATCGATTCCGGCGGGAAGCTGGTGGCCGCGGCCACTCCAGCGGACATCCCACCGAAGCCGGTCGTGATCCTCCAGACCAGCGTGCGCGAGGACGGGACCGGCAAGGGATGGCTGTTCGATCCGCAGACGGTGATGGCGAAGTCCCGGAGCCTGGTCGAGGGCGACGTGAACGATCCGTGCAAGTACCTGCTGCTCTTCGTCTTCGCGGTTCCGTCCTAGCAGAACGCGAGGAAGTCAGAGCGCGAGCCGAGCGCGAGGAAAGCGCGTTCAGCGCGGCGTCGCATCGCGCAGCAGTCGAGGACAGGCGAACCGCCCCGAAAAGACGAATCGCGCAGTCCTCGAGGCCTCGAGGATGCGCGATTCTTATCAGGTCTGGACTGCCCGCCCGCAGGGCTTTGTGCAGCTATGCCCCACTGGCGCCCCCGCCTGACTGAGATCAATGTAGCGACTCGCGCACGGCGCTGTGCGCTCTTATCCGCAGACTTGTCGACAGGCTGGGAACAGGCGCACACACCGTTCCTTGCGCGCGCCGTGCACATCTGGCTCAGGCTCCGCGGTTCGAGTCTCTCGCGGGTTCGCGCACCTTACAATCCGCTCGCAACCTCGGAGGAACGGGATGCTCGACGCGGCGCTGAGCGGCTTGATCATCGCATGCAAGTACGCGCTGCCGGTGCTGCTCGTACCGTTCCCCTTTGCGGCGGGCTGGGCGAACTTCGTGCTGGACTCCGTCGACGGCGATCTGCTGATCCCGCTGGGCGTGAAGGATCCGACCTACCAGCTGATCGACAAGTCCGCCGACTGGGTGACGTACGTCTTCATGGTGATCGCCGCCTGGCGCGCTGGTTGGCCGATGCGGCGCGCCGTCGCGGGGTTGTTCGTCTTCCGCTCTGTCGGGCAGGCGCTGTTCTTCCTCACCCGCAACGAGTTGATGTTCTTCCTCTTCCCGAACTTCCTGGAGCCGCTGTTCCTCGGGTACGCCACGATCCTCGTCTTCCGCCGCGACCGGGCGCCCGCGTTCTACGCGCGCCACACGGTGGCCATCTGGGTGATCGTGGTGCTCTACAAGATGCAGGACGAGTTCCTCACCCACGTCGCAAACCTCGACCGCTCGGAGTTGATCGCGCGGCTCCTGCAGCGATGACGGCGAGGCAGGAGCGCTGACACCGGCGGGACCGGCCAGCGCACGCGTGCATGCTTCACGTACGCCGGACTGTACTTTCGGAGGGGGCGCCGCGCCCACCCCCTGCGGTATGGTGCTGGTGTCGCGAGCGCATCCACAGGCAGTCCCTACCCGGCATCGCGGAGGATGACAATCAGGTGATGGATGCGTCGCCGCTCGGCCCAGCTGGTTGAGGGGCATGCCGGGGCTTCGGCAGCGAACGCAGGTATCGATATGGTCTTGTTATCCCTGCTGGTGTTCGGCCTCGGGTGTGGCATAGCGGGCATGACGATCATGGAGGCAAAGGGTCGCTCTGCCGGGCTGGGGCTCCTCCTCGGCCTCGTCGCCGGCCCCGTCGGGCCGTTCATCTGCGCCGCGCTGGCTCCGTCCACGGAGGTTGCCGCCGTGAGGTTCGTCGATCGCGTCCTGCGCGAGGAGCGGCGACGCGGCGCACAGCACACCCGGGCCTGAGCCGGACGGCCACGCACAGCACGCGGCCACAGCAGCCGGCCCGGCTCCGGCCTGACGAGAGCGCGCACGCGACTGTCCTGTCGTCCCTCGCATCGTCCCGCGCGCCTGCCGCTACCTCGATCGAGTGCTCAGGGGTCCTACGGAACCGCGGGGTATGGGAGAGCAACGTGGAACGAATACCACTCGGCATGCGGATCACCACATCCCGATCGTTCGCGGACGTGGAGAGTGACGTGCGCGAGGCCCTGGCGGGTGAAGGATTCGGTGTGCTCACGGAGATCGATGTGGCGGCGACGATGCGTGCAAAGCTCGGGGCGGAGATGCCCGCGTACAAGATCCTCGGCGCCTGCAACCCGCCGTTGGCGCATCGAGCGCTCGGTATCTGGGACGGGTTCGGCGTCCTCCTGCCGTGCAACGTGGTCATCGAGGACCTGGGGGATCGCCGGGCAGTGATCGCCTTCGACCCGCTCGACATCGCGCAGGTGCGCGACCACACGGAGATCGTCCCGATCGCGACGGAGGTCAGAGCGCGCCTGGAGCGCATGCTGAGGGCCGTCGAGGCGAGGCGCACGCCGGACCTCGTCGCCGAGTAGCACGCCGGTCCCGCGTCCACTCAGCCCCGGGGCGCCAGGTCGACCGAGGTGGACCACACAGCCGCACCTGCCAGCTCCGGGCGGTGCGTCAGCACGAGCACCGTGCGCCCGGCGGTGGCCGCCAGCAGGTCGCGGGCGATCGCCGCGCCCTCTCGCTCGTCGAGGTGCTCGGTCGGTTCATCGAAGATGATCACCGGGAAGCCTGCCAGCAGTGCGCGGGCGACGCCGAGGCGTTGGCGCTGGCCACCGGAGAGCCGGGCCCCGTGCTCACCCACAGGGGTGTCGAGGCCGGCGGGGAGCGCATCGACCCAGTCGAGGAGTTGTGCGGCGCGCAACGCCTCGCGGACCTCGTCCGCGGAGGCGCCGGGGCGCGCGATGCTCATGTTCTCCGCAAGCGTCGTGTCGAAGATGTGGGGATCCTGCTCACACAGACCGATCGCGCGCCGCACATCCTCGCCGGCCAGCGACGAGAGCGCGACCGTGGCGTCACTCCCCGCCAGTTCGATGGAGCCGGCGGACGGGTCCAGGAAGCGCAGGAGCACGGCTGCCAGCGTGCTCTTCCCGGAGCCGCTCGGGCCCGTGACGAGCGCCCGTCCGCCCGGAGCAACATCCAGGTCCACCCCGGCAATCACGTCGCGAGCGCTCGCGGGATAGCGTACGCACAGCCCGCGGATGCGCAGACCGTAGGGGCCGACGGGCAATGCCGCCGGACTCTCCGGCTCGTGAGCGGTCTCGACACCATCGAGCACGCGGAGCACCCGCTCCGCCGATGCGGACAGGCCCGGCAGGTGCTGCGAGGCGGGAGCGAGGTCCAGCACGAGGTCGTGCGCGACCAGCGTCGTGAGCACGACCACGGTCAGCCCCACACCGTCCAGCATTCCTGCGCGCACCGCCGCCACGCCCAGGAACAGCGCCACCCACGTCGCGCCGCCCGACGCCAGCCCGGCGAGCAGCGTCGCGGCCCCCGCACCGGAGGCCGCACGTCCCTCCGCGGAGGCGAGATCGGCATCGAGATCGGCGAAGCGCCTCAGCTGCCGTGGCGTGGCGCCGAGCGCGAGGAGCTCCGGTGCCCCCGCGAGCAGATCGTGCGCGAGCGCGGCCAGGCGACCCTGCGCCGGGGCGATGCGGCGCTCGGCGCGCCGCGTCAGCGTGTTCACCACCAGCGGTGCGCCGGCCGCCGCCAGCAGCAGGGACGCAACGACGGTGCCTCCGATCGCGGGCACGGCGTGCCACAGGAACGCGACGACACCGACCGCGGTGATCGCGGCGGCCGCGTAAGGCAGGAGGACGCGGAGCCAGAGATCGGCGAGCCCGTCAACATCGAGCACGAGCCGCGCCAGCAGGTCGCCGGAGCGAAACGCCTCGAGGCCGGAGGGTGCGAGCCGTTCGAGGCGGGCGTACGCGCTGTGCCGCAGCGCGGCGAGCACGCGGAAGGCGGCATCGTGGGAGAGCAGCCGCTCCAGGTAGCGAAGCCCGCCGCGCCCGATCCCGAACGCGCGCACCGCCGTGATCGCCACCATCAACGACAGGATCGGCGGCTGCTCGGCCGCCCGCGCGACGAGCCACGCGGAGATTGCGGTCGGCGCGATCCCGCAAGCCGCGGCACCGGCGCCGGCAAGCAGGGCGAGTCCCAGCGCCCCGCGCACCGGCAGGGCGAGGCGAGCGATCCGCGCGAGCGCGTGCATCAGCGGGCGTCCTCGGGCACGCCCGCCGGTGCGCTCTCCGGTGCGCACCCCGTCTCGGCATGCGGCGTGAGGGTGCCCGTGACGCCGCGCCCGGCGAACACAGGGACCACGCGGTCCGCGATCGCCAGCGAAGCCGGCCGGTGGGCGACGAGGATCACGGCGAGGCCCCGGGTGCGCGCCGCGGAGACGACCGCCGACAGCACGGCGGACTCGGAGGCTGCGTCGAGGCCCGCGGTCGGCTCGTCCAGCAGCAGCAGCTCCGTCCCGGGGCGCAGGAGCGCGCGGGCAACCGCCACCCGGCGCCGCTGGCCGCTGGACAGGCCGCTCCCGCGCTCACCCAGCTCCATCGAGCGATCAACGTCGCCGAGGCCTACGGACGCGAGGGCCTGCGCGATCGCGATGTCCGCCGCGTCGGGAGCGGCGAGCCGGATGTTCTCGGCGACCGAGCCCGGCGTGAGGAACGGGCCCTGTGACACCCATGCCACGCGCCGGCGCCACGATTCGCCGTCCACCTGATCGAGATCGACCACGCCGCCGCGGCCCTCGATCACCACCCGTCCCGAGTCGGGGGGCCACAGGCCGAGGATGACCTGGAGCAGGGTCGTCTTGCCGGACCCGCTCGCCCCGGTGAGCGCCACGATCTCGCCGGGCCGCACGCCGAAGGACGCACGTTGCGGGGCCGCGAGGTCGCGATCGGGATGGACGACCGTCACGCCCTCCACCCGCAACTCCCCATCGCGCAGCCCGGGGACGGGCAGGCGGGGCCCCGCGGGCCCCGGGCCGGACTCGATGAACCGCAGCGCGTCCCCGGCGGCGTCGAGTCCCTCCTCGCTGGCGTGGTAGTGGAGGCCGAGCTGCCGCAGCGGGAGGTACGCCTCGGGCGCGAGCAGGAGCACGAACAGCGCGGTGCGCAGCTGCAGGTCGCCGTGCAGCAGCCGCAGGCCCACGCCAACCGCCACCAGCGCGACCGACAGTGCGGCCAACAGCTCCAGCACGAACGCGGACAGGAACGCCACACGCAGCGTCGCGAGGCTCTCGCGGCGGTACTCGTCGGTGACCTCGCGCAGCCGCTCGATCTGCGCACGCGAGCGCCCGAACACCTTCAGCGTCGGCAGGCCCGCGACGACGTCGGTGAAGTAGTGCGCGAGCCGCGCGAGCGCGTGCCAGCGGCCGCGCGTGCTGCGCTCGGAGGCAATGCCGACCAGCGCCATGAACGCCGGCACCAGGGGCACCGTCAGCGCCACCGTCAGCGCCGCGAGCAGGTCGGACGTTGCCAGCGCCACGACCACCGCGATGGGCACGATCACGGCCAGCGCGAGTTGCGGGAGATAGCGCGCGAAGTACGCATCGAGGGCATCCAGGCCGCGCGTGGCCAGCGCGACCACCTCGCCGCTGCGGGCCCTGGACGACCAGCGCGGGCCGAGGGTAGCGACGCGCTCCACGAGGCGGCGTCGCAGGTTCGACTTCACGGACACGGATGCTCGGTACGCGGCCGCCTGCTGCGCCCAGCCAGCGATCGCGCGGCCCGCGAACACGGCGGCGAGGGCGATCAGCGCCGTCCGCAGCGCGGACGCGCCCGCGCCATCCACGGCGGCCGCGATCGCGCTCGATAGCAGCGTCGCCTGCGCGATCGCCAGCAGCGCCGAGATCGCGCCCAGCGCGACGGCGGCCCCCAGTGCGACGACGGCGCCGCGCGCGGCGCGCAGGAGCCGCGCGTCGAGCGCCCTCAGCCGCCCGGGTGCGCGGGGATCGAGTCGATGCCGATTCGTCGTCGGAAGATCCAGTACGTCCAGCCCTGGTAGAGCAATACAAGCGGCGTGAAGATCACCGCCACCCACGTCATGATCGTCAGCGTGTACGGCGTCGAGGCAGCGTTCGTGGTCGTCAGGCTGTTCGCCTCGGCGGTGGTGGACGGCAGGACGTCAGGGAAGAGCACCACGAAGAGCGTGATGACCGCGAGGGCGATCGTCACGGCGGTGCCGGTGAACGCCCAGCCCTCGCGCCCCGCGCGGTTCGACACGATGGCCCCCACCAGCGCGAGCGCCGCGGCCGCGGACAGCATGAGCGAGGGCGCACTGCCGCGCTCGATCAGCGTCCAGGCGAGGAACGCCACCGCGGCCGCGGCCGCCGCCAGGCCCAGCTTCCACGCGATCGCGTTCGCGCGCCCTCGCAGGTCGCCGGTGGTCTTCAGCGCCAGGAAGACGGCGCCATGAAAGGCGAAGAGCGTCAGCGTCACCAGTCCGCCCAGGAGCGCGTAGGGGTTGAGTAACGTGAAGAAGGTCCCCGTGTACTCGTGATTCGCGTCCAGCGGCACGCCGTGGACGATGTTCGCGAACGCGACCCCCCACAGGATCGCAGGGAGGAGCGAGCCGGTGAAGATCGCGGCATCCCAGCCAGCACGCCAGGCACCCTCGGGGCGCTTCCCCCGGTACTCGAACGCGACACCGCGGATGATCAGCGCGACGAGGATCAGGAAGAGCGCGAGGTAGAAGCCACTGAACAGCGTCGCGTACCACTCCGGGAACGCGGCGAAGGTGGCGCCGCCGGCGACCAGCACCCACACCTCATTCCCGTCCCACACGGGACCGATGGTGTTGATGAGCACGCGCCGCTCGCGGTCGTTGCGCGCGAGCACGGGAAGCAGGATGCCCACGCCGAAGTCGAACCCCTCCAGGACGAAATAGCCCACCCACAGGGTCGCAATGAGTGCGAACCAGACGGTAGTCAGTTCCACGGCCACTCTCCTCCCACCGCAGCGGCGGGCTCAGTACGCGAACGGCAGCTCGGCGCTCTCCTCGTCCGCGTGCGCACCGGCGTGCTCCGGCAGCCCGGCGCGGACGCGGCGCAGCAGGAGGCTGACCTCGATCGCGGCGAGCGCGCCGTACAGCAGCGTGAAGCCGATGAGCGAGATCGCCACCGTGGCGGGTGAGGTCGTCGGCGAGACGCCGGCCTGCGTCTGCATCAGCCCGAAGACCAGCCACGGCTGCCGCCCCACCTCCGTGAAGAGCCATCCGAAGGTGTTGCCCAGCAGCGGCAGCAGGGGCAGCGCCAGGGCGGCGGCGACCACCAGACGGCCGGGTGCCGGCGTGGCGCGGCGCAGCACGAGCAGGAGCCACGCCGCGATGAGCGCGGCGAGCGCGCCGGCACCGATCATCCAGCGGAACGTCCAGTAGGTGATCGGGACGTAGGGCAGGTAGTTCCCGGGACCGTACCGTGCGAGGTAGTCCGCCTGGAGGTTGTTGATGCCCTCGACCTCACCATCGAAGGTGCCCGTCCCGAGGAACGAAAGGAGGCGGGGGATGCGGATCGAGAAGACCTCCTCCGTCCCGCCCAGCGTGCCGATGGTGAAGATCGAGAACGACGCCGGCTGCGAGGTTTCGTAGAGCGCCTCGGCCGC
>Ga0172380_10002737_pt1 | contig 26231 bp, 26 predicted proteins | sample Leawe162metaG_FD_119747 | JGI IMG/M metagenome (GOLD analysis project Ga0172380, IMG submission 119747) | Leachate microbial communities from a municipal landfill in Southern Ontario, Canada - Leachate well 162 metaG | ecosystem: Engineered > Solid waste > Landfill > Unclassified | place...
ACGGAAAAATCCGTGATCGCGTCGCTGGGCGTACCCTCGGCGGCACGCAGCTTGGCGCGCACCAGCAGGAAGTCGAGCGAGTCGGGCACCTGGCGATAGGGGCTGCCCTCGATGCGATTCTCCATGTCGGCGATGCGCTCGGTGGTCAGCGGATGGGTGCGCAGATAGCCCGGCGCGTTGTTCTCATAGACCCGGCCATACTTCTGCAGGCGCTCGAAGAAGACACCCATGCCCCGCGTGTCGAAGCCTGCCCTCTCGACCAGGCGCAGACCGAGGCGGTCCGCCTCACGCTCGAAATCGCGCGAGTAGTTGAGCTGCTGCTGAATGCCGGCAGCCTGCCCAGCCATCAGGGCGCCGGCGGCGACGTCGGCGTTGCTGCGCGCGGCCAGCACGGCCACGGCGAGGGAGAGCAGCATCGGCAACTGGGCCTGGCTCTGGGCGCCCAGTTGCCGCGCCAGGTGGTGCTGGGTGACGTGGGAGATTTCGTGCGCCAGCACCGAGGCCAGTTCCGATTCCGACTGCGCCGCGAGCAACAGGCCGGTGTGCACGCCGATGTAGCCGCCAGGCATGGCGAAGGCATTGAGCGTCGGGTCCTTCAACACAAAGAACTCGAAATCCTGGCGCACCTCGGTACTCTGCGATACCAGGCGCAAGCCCAGGCGATTGACGTAGCCCGTCACCTCGGGGTCCTCGAGGTAGGCCGGTTCGTGCAGGCGAATATCGTGCATGATGGACTCGCCGACGCGCTTTTCCATTTGCGGCGAGAGGCCACCCTGGGACACCTCTCCCAGGTCGGGAAGTCCCTCTGCCATGAGCGCCGGCGCCAGCAGTATCAGCCAGAACGAAAACAGTAATCGCTTGATGGACATGGGGCTTATGATAGCGTCTTCGCTCCGGATGCATGTAACCGGACATTACAATGGGCGCCATGCCACGATTTTCGGATTTGCACACACCGCCATGACCCGACCCGCAGATTCACCGCTGACGCACTTCGACACCGCCGGTCAGGCGCACATGGTCGATGTCGCCGAAAAGCGGGAAACACGACGCATCGCCGTCGCCGCCGGCCACATCGCCATGCTCGCCACGACCCTGGCCCTGATCGAGAGCGGCAGCGCCGCCAAAGGAGACGTGCTCGGCATCGCCCGCATCGCGGCGATACAGGCGGCCAAGCGCACCGCGGAACTGATACCGCTCTGCCATCCGCTGGCCCTGACCCACATAGGTGTGGACTTCGCGCTCGAGGCGGAGGCCTGCCGGATCAGTTGCCGAGTCACGGCCGAAAGCGTCGGCCGCACCGGGGTGGAGATGGAAGCGCTGACCGCGGTCGCCGCCGGCCTGCTGACCATCTACGACATGTGCAAGGCAGTCGATCGCGGCATGGTCATCGGCGACATCCGCCTGCTGGAGAAGCTCGGCGGCAAGTCGGGGCACTGGCGGCGGCCATCATGAGCGTGGCATCCTGATGGCCGAGGAGATAGAACTCAAGCTGTCGCTGCACCAACCGGCCCTGCTGCTGCGCCAGCCCCTGCTCGCACGGGCGCAGTCTTGCCGACGAGAGCAGTTGCGGAACATCTATTTCGACACCCCCGATCTGGCGCTGAAACGCAAGGGTATCGCCCTGCGTCTGCGCAAGCAGGGGCGACGCTGGCTGCAGACGGTCAAGTGCGCCGGCAGCGGCGGCGCCGGGCTCTCCAGTCGGCCGGAGTGGGAAACGCCATATTCGGGCCAATTCGATTTCAGCGCCGTCGACCACGCGACAACGCGGCGCTGGCTGACGCGGCCTGCACTCGCCGCCCAGCTGGCGCCGCTCTTCGAGACACGCTTCGCGCGCACTACCTGGCATTTCGCCACAGCGCCGGCGAGCAGCTTGCAGATGGTCCTCGACCGCGGGTACATCGCCGCTGCCGGGATTCGCCAGCCCATCCTCGAGCTCGAGCTCGAGCTGGAAAGTGGCCCGGTGGAACAGTTGTTCGCCCTGGCGCTGCAATTGGCCGAAAAGGTGGTGCTCCTGCCCCTATCGACCAGCAAGGCCGAGCGCGGCTACCGCTTGGCGACGGGCGCGCAGCCAGCGCCCCCGCTGATGCGGCGCGAGGCGCCCGGCCCGGACGACTGGCACGGCGCCCTCACGGTCTGCCTCGAACGCCTCCTGGCCTTGCAGGCCGGCGAGGATCCGCTGGCCACCGTCGCGGCGCTGCGCGCCGACCTGCGGCAGCCCATCTTCAGCCGCATGCTGCTGCGTCTAGCAGCCTTGGCCAGCGGCTTAACGCTGCCGTAACCTGGTCCGGCTAGGCTATGCCAATCGACCACTCCGCAACAGCGTCCATGGATCTGATCCTCTGGCGTCACGCCGAAGCCGCCGACCCGGAACCGCTGGAGTCCGACATGAAGCGCCGGCTAACCGCGCGCGGAGAAAAGCAGGCACGCGCGGTGGCGCGCTGGTTGCGCGAACGCCAACCCAAGCATCTCTCCATCCGTGTCAGTCCGGCGCTGCGCTGCCAGCAGACGGCGCACTCCCTGGCGCAGGCCTTCGACACCGACCCGCGCCTGGCACCCGGCGCCGATGTCGCCGAACTCCTTGCCGCAGCCGGCTGGGGCCATGGCGGTGATGGGCGTCCGAGCACCGTACTGCTTGTCGGACATCAGCCCAGCCTCGGCCGTCTCGCTGCCCTGCTCCTCTCCGGCGAAGAGGCCGACTGGACGATCAAGAAGGGCGGCCTCTGGTGGATCAGTCTGCGCAGCCGCGAAGGTGAAACCCAGGCCACGCTGCGCGCGGTGATCAATCCGGATCTGCTGTAGGGGTGAACGGCAGCGAGCCCGCGCAAGCGGGCTCGCCTTGGCGATACTAGGCCTGCGAGCTTACTTGCAGGAGCCCGGCAGATACTGGGTCGGCATTCCCGCAGCGGCGGCTGGCGCGCACTTCCAGCCCATGATCTTGGTGCCAACGCCAGCGTTGGTCAGCGCCACGGTCAGAGCCTGGTCGGTGTAAGGGGTGAAGGTGATGGACTTGGCCTGGGCATCGGCAGGCAGACCGGCATCGGCAGTCGTCGTAATCGTGATCACACCTGCGTTGCTGGTGGAGATGGTGTCTATGAACTTGCTCGCCGGATTTGCCGGAGTGGTGGTGGCGGTCACCTCACAGCCCCATCCGTCGGCCGCGGGCAAAGTCGCATTCTTGGTCGACTGCACGATCTCGCTGATGGCGTTGCGGCAGTTGGTGCCCGACAGGATCGCTTCCGTCAGCTTGCCTCGCGTCGTGTAGTTGTTGTACTGCGGCAGCGCCACCGCCGCCAGGATACCGATGATGGCGACGACGATCATCAGTTCGATCAGCGTGAAACCCTGTTGCTTCCTCATGATATTTCTCCTTGTAGTTAAACAAAATATTGCCTGGCCGGAGGGGCGGCTAGTCGCCCTGCCCATCTCCTTGAAGGCATATGGCGCAAGTCGTATGCCCATGAGGTAGAAACTGCGTTTTCTTAACAACTTAGGAGTCTTGAACTAGATTAAACGCGAACAATGGTCGGCGCCAGGACGGCAGCATGTGACGGAAATGGTCAGTCAGAGGCAGCAAAAAGACAAGCCCGCCGGAGCGGGCTTGTCTTCGTCGGGCGGGGTTGGATCAATCGCGGTCTGTACCCTAATTACCGATGTACCAAAATTACCCTTTCCGATTTATATTCTCGCTAGCATATCGATCCGGCAGCACGAGTCTTGCAGCCGCTACCCGGACGAACTACCCATTGGACTTGATTGTTGCGTAGCAATGTAGCGTCCAGAATGAAAGTATCGGCGGGCGTTAGACCGTTCACTGCTTTCGGAACCATGGTCAAAGTAAGGGTTGCGCCGGCACCAGTCAACGTAGTGAGTGCGGCATCGTTGTATGGCGTGTCGGCGGGTTGAGGAACAGGTTGTGCGGGACCACCAGCGCCATCGGTGATCGTGTAAGTCCAAGGATTACCGGGAGCGCCAGCGAGCGCACCCCAAACGCCCGGGGCGGCAGCAACGACTGTGGCGCAATTGCCCGTTTGTGCGCAGGTCTCTAAGTAGAGCTTGACGGTGCTACTGCCAACGATTAGTTCCGTGAACCGAGATTTGATCACGTAGTTCTGATACTGCGGCAGCGCGATTGCTGCCAGAATTCCGATGATCGCCACGACTATCATCAGTTCGATCAGGGTGAAACCTTTTTGGATCTCTCTCATTTCTCTCTCCTCGGTGATTGGGATTGCGGACGACGATGACAGGTATGCCGGGCCCACGGGGGCAATATGAGCAAAACATATGCCATATTCATTTTCCGAGCAGCGGAGCGGCTCGCCGCGGGATGCGACAATACCAACAATGACAATTGGGTGAGGACAAGCGTCAGGAAGTGACGTTTATCGTCATGACTTCGGCATATGCCTAGGGGCTGAAGCCGGGCAGCTTGGCCTCGTCTATTTCGTCTATCTGCTGCGGCTCGAGGTATTCATGGGCGTACTTGAGGTAGACCTTGCTGCGGATGAAGACGTCGAAGAGATCGGGATCGACGTGGCCACCTTCCTTCATCTTGCCCAGGATGTTCAGAGAGTCAGACAGGGTCTTGCCCTTCTTGTAGGGCCGGTCGCGCGCCGTCAGCGCCTCGAAGATGTCGGCGATGCCCATCACCCGCGCCTGCACCGACATGTCCTCGCGCTTCAGGCCGCGCGGGTAACCCTTGCCGTCCATGCGCTCGTGGTGGCCGCCGGCGTACTCGGGCACGTTCTTCAGGTTCTTCGGCCAGGGCAGTTCCTCGAGCATGCGGATGGTGGCGACGATGTGGTGGTTGATGACGTCGCGCTCGGCGCCAGTCAGGGTGCCGGCACGGATCGACAGGTTCTCCGTCTCCTCGGCGCTCAGGAAATCCACCTCGGTACCGGATGGGTCGCGCCAGCGATAGGCGGCGGCGATGGTCTGGACGCGCGCCAGGTCTGCGTCGCGCATGAACTCGCCGCCGGTGTTGGTGCGACGGATGAACTCGCGGTCGGCGTTGATCTGCTCGAGCTTGGAGGAAAGATCTTCTTCCAGCTTGGCCTCGGCGGCAGCATCGCTCTGCGCGCGCAACGCGAGCTGGGCGCGCAGGGTGGCGATCTCGGCATCGCGCTTGATCACCTCGAAGCGGGTGTCGATGTTGTGGATGCGATCGTAGATCGTCTCCAGTTTGGTGGCCTTGTCGACCACGTGCACCGGCGTCGTCACCTTGCCGCAATCGTGCAACAGACCGGCGATCTTCAGTTCGCTGCGGTCCTGCTCGTCCATGACGAAACCGGCGAGCGGGTGGCCCGGCTCGGCGGCGGCCTCGGCCGCGGCTTCAGCCAGCATCATGGTCAGCACCGGGACGCGCACGCAGTGGCCGGCGGTGTAAGGTGATTTCTCGTCGATCGCCAGGTTGATGAGGTTGATGAAGGCGATGAACAGTTCTTCCAGCTGGACGATCAGTTGCCGGTTGGACAGCGCGATCGCCGCCTGTGAAGCCAGGGACTCGGCCAGACGCTGGTCGGCCATGGAGAAGGGCACCACCTTCTTCGTTTCCGGGTCGGTGCAATTGAGCAGCTGCAGGACGCCGATGATGGATTTCTCGTGGTTGCGCATCGGTACCGTGAGGAAGGACTGCGAGCGGTAGCCCGTGCCTTGGTCGAACTTGCGCGTGCCGGAAAAATCGAAGCCCTCGGCCTGGTAAGCGTCGGCGATGTTGACCGTCTCGCCGTGGATGGCGGCGTAGGCGGAAATCATCGCGTTGTTGGGGCTCCCGTCCTCCTTCGCCAGCGGCAGGTTGGGGAAGGTGATGGGATTGCCCGAGGTGCCGCCCAGGGCGATCCCCAGGCTGTCGTTGCGCAGGATTTCGAAGCGCAGGCTCTTGCCGTCTTCGGTGGTGCGATAGAGGGTGCCGCCATCGGCGTGGGTGATGTTCTTCGCGGCGACCAGGATGATCTCGAGCAGTCGGTTGATGTCGCGCTCGTGCGACAGCGCGGCGCCGATGTCGTTCAGCTTCTCCAGCCGGTCGAACAAGTCGTCGATGTTGTCCATGGCTACTTGATGCAAACCGCTCTGACCTGCTTCATGTCGGTCTCCCCCCGCAACACCTTCTCCATGCCGTCCATCTTCAGGGTGCGCATGCCACCCTCCAGCGCCGCCGCCAACAGGTCGGCGACGCGGGCGTGCTCCTGGATCAACTTCTTCACCGCATCCGAACCGAGCATCAATTCATGCAGTCCCAGTCTCCCCTTGTAGCCACTGTCGCTGCAGACAGAGCAGCCCTTGGCCTGGTAGAGCGTGAGCTTGCCGTCCTTGACGTGGGTCTTGGCCCATTCCTGGCGAACGGCGTTGCGCGCCGCCTCGGGGTCCTTGCGAAAGGTCTCGGTATGCACCAACTCTTCGCAGTACTCGCTGAGAAACAGCTCCATCTCCTCCGCGCTGGCGGTGTAGGCCTTCTTGCACTCGCACAGTCGCTTGGCCAGGCGCTGGGCGAGGATGCCGAGCAGCGCGTCGGAGAAGTTGAAAGGATCCATGCCCATGTCGAGCAGGCGGATGATCGACTCCGGGGCGCTGTTGGTGTGCAGGGTGGCGAATACCAGGTGGCCTGTGAGCGAGGCCTCGATGCCGAGCGAGGTGGTCTCCTTGTCACGCATTTCGCCGACCATGATGATGTCCGGATCGGCGCGCAGAAAGGACTTCATGATGGTCGGAAAGTCGAGTCCGGCCTTCCTGTTGATCTGTACCTGGCGCAGGCCCTTCTGCGTGATTTCCACCGGATCCTCGGCGGTCCAGATCTTGGTCTCGGAATTGTTGAGATAGCCGAGCACCGAGTGCAGGGTCGTCGTCTTGCCCGAGCCGGTCGGGCCGCAGACGAAAAACAGGCCATAGGGCTTGCTGATAGCGCTCTTCAGGCCGACAAGATTACTCGGCGTCAGGCCCAACTTGTCCAATGGGATGGGCTCGCCGGCGGCGAGGATGCGCATCACGATGTCCTCGACGCCGCCCGCCGAGGGGATGGTGGCGACGCGCAACTCGATGTCCAGCGGGCCGAACTTCTTGAACTTGATCTTGCCGTCCTGCGGCTTGCGCCGCTCGGAGATGTCCAGCTCCGCCATGATCTTCAGGCGCACCGACAGGGCGCTGCGATAGCTGGATGGAATCTCGATGTAGTTTTGCAGGGTGCCGTCCTTGCGGAAGCGCACCAGGGTCTTCTCCTTGCCCGGCCGCGGCTCGATGTGGATGTCGGAGGCGCCCTGCTGGTAGGCATCTACGATGATCTTGTTGACCAGACGCACCAGCTCGTTGTCGGCGGCGGCACTGATGTCCTCGCTCGTGGTGTCGCCACCCTCGTCCTCGTCACCCAGGTTGGAGAGCATTTCGCCGACCGAGGAGAAATCGCCCTCCTGGCTGGCGCCGAAGAACAGATCGACCGTCTGCTCGAACTCCCGGTTGGTGGTGACGCAGAAGGACAATCGGCTCCTGGGAAAGACGTTGCTGACGACGTGCGAACTCTTGATCTGCTCCGGATCCATGGTCAGGATGACGATGCCCTCCGGCGTCTCGTCGACGGGCAGCCAGTGGTTCTGCATGACGTAATCGCGCTTGAGATTGCGCAGCAGGTCCATCGGCCGCGGTCGCCGCGGGCGGAAGGGCTCGTAGGGCACGCCGAAGTAGCGCCCGAGCGCCTCGCCCAGCGCGGCCGGCTTGACCTGAAACTCGCCATTCAGCACATCCTCCAGCCTGAGGTTCTTGCGCCGCGCCGACCGCGTGGCCAATTCCAGCTCTTCGGCGGAGATTACGGCATCGACCACCAGATAGTCGTACTTCGACTTGATCGGGGTGGGGCCCCTGTGGCGCTGCGTAAAGGCGATCGCCAGCGTCTCGCACAGGCCTTGCACCCCTTCTTCGGCCTCGCTGGAAAATGGTACGTCGGCCTTGTTGTTGATCAGTTGCACGACACCGAGCAGCTCGTCCGCCCTGACGTCGATGATGGGCGCAATGAGCATCTGCTTGGTGTGATAGCCGGTGCGCCGGTCGACCTCCTGCTGGAAATGGGGCTGCGGACTATGCCCCGTCATTTCGCGCCGGTCATTGACGTTGCCGACGTTGAGCAGCTTGCGCGACAACGCCACGTAGCCGGCCATGCTCTGGTTGTTGATCGGCAGCTTGAGGTTCTGGAAGGATTTTAGGCCGGTCTTGACCTTCGAGACGATGGCGGTCTTGTCCTCGCTCACCGCATAGATGGTCAGGCGGTCGGCGTTGAACAGGTCGCAGATTTCCTGCGACAGTTCGAGCATGATCTCATCGATGTTGCTGGTGGCGTGAATCTTGTTGGTGACGACCTGCAACTGCTTGAAGAAGCCCAGCCGAATGGCGTCCGCGCCGGCGCTGTCAGGACCCGGAACCGGACTGAGCACCGCGCTCACCCTAGAACTCCTTGGAGGTCAGAGCTCGAACACATGATCGTCGACTAGCATCGTTGGTCGGTACTCGCCCAGGCGGGCAGCGATCTCTTGCATGATCAGAGCCTGGCTACCGGGCTTCAAGTGGGTGATGAAGAGCTCGGCGCGGGCTGACCACTTGGCCAGTTCTGCCTTGAGCAGCGTCGGGCAAAGATGGCGCGACACGGTAGCCAGTTGCTGCTCGCTGTCGGAGAAAGCGGTCTCCATGATCAGGTAGCGCAAGTTATCGATCTTATTGAGCTCGCGCCAGAAGTCGTCGCAGATGTGCGTGTCACCGCTGTAGACCAGGCTGGCGCCGCCGGAGTCCAGATGATAACCCACCGCGGGCACGGTGTGGCTGGCTGGCAGCGGCGTGATGTGCCGTCCGTCAAGATCCACCGTCTCGCCCAAGCGAATCTCCTGCAAGCGCACGAAGGCTCGCGCGGCGCAGGGCAGTTCGGTGAAATTCGGCCAGATCAAGTCGTTGAACAGGTGCTGGCGGAGTATGTCCAGGCTCTCCGCGACGGCGTGTACGACCAGCGGCTGGCTGCGCATGTCGCCGACGCTGTCGCTGATCAGGGGCAGGCAGGCGATATGGTCGAGATGGGTATGGGTGATGAAGACGTGGTCGATCGCCGCCAGCTCGGCCAGCGACAATGCGGCCACGCCGGTGCCCGCATCGATGAGGATGTCGGCATCGATCAGCATGGAGCTGGTGCGCAGCGGCCGGCCGTCGCTCGCCCCTATGCCACCGCTGCAGCCGAGGATCCGGACCTTCATACATCCTTACTTGGTTTCAAAGGTAGTTACTCCGTCCCAGTCCGTGGGGGGGGGTTCGGTGCGGTAGGCCTCGATGCGCTCCAGGTAGAGATTGTAGAGGTAGTGCGGCCGGGCGGCTTCGAGGCCGTTGAGGATGCTCTCGGCGCGGTCCCAATCCTGGGCGCGGTAGGCGGCCAGCGCCTGCCGCCAAGACTCGAGGTCGGCGGATACGCTCTGGTCCACGCTGCCGATGGCGCCCAGAGGTTCGTAGATGCCCACCGGCTCGGCCTTCCCCTTGACGCGCACGCGATCGATCTCGCGGAAGACAAACTGGTCCTTGACGATCGCCCAGGTTTCCTCGCCGACGAGGATACCAACCCCATACTGCTTGGTGATGCCCTCGAGCCGCGCACCCAGATTGACCGCATCGCCCATTACCGTGTAGGCCTTGCGCACCGTGGAGCCCATGTCGCCTACGGTCATCGGCCCGGTGTTGACACCGACCCCTATCTTCAGCGCCGGCCAGCCCTTGGCCACCAAGTCCTTGTCCACCTCGAGCAGCCTCTCCTGCATCTGCAGCGCCGAGGCCACCGCCCTCCGGGCATGCTCGGGGTCGGCCACCGGAGCACCCCAGAAGGCCATGATGGCGTCACCGATATATTTGTCGAGGGTGCCGCGCTGGCCCCGGATGACCTCGGTCATGGCACCCAGATACTCGTTCATCAGCGCCGCCAGCTGATCCGGCTCCAGTCCTTCCGAGATGGTGGTGAAGCCACGCACGTCGGAGAAGAGCACCGTCAGATCGGCGCGCCTGCCGGCCATGCTGTAGCTCTCCGGATTGCGGCTCATCTCCTCGACCAGTTCGGGCGGCACGTACTGGCCGAAGAGACTGGTGAACTGGCGCTTGGTCTTGGTCTCGACGAAATAGCCCCAGGACATGTTGATCGCGTAGTGCATGGCCACCATCAGCAGCGCGGCGGCAATCGGTATCACCATGTTCGCCGACTGCCAGAAGAACAGGTTGATAGCCATGAGGCCGGCAAAAACCAGCAGCGTCACCAGGGTCGCCTTGAAGGGCGACAGCGCCGGCAGGAGAAAGACCATGACACAGGCGGCAAGCAAGAGCTGCAGGACGTCTGCGCCGAGTACGAATGAGGGCTTCTCTTTGATGTCGCCGTCGAGCATGCCGGCGATCAGGTTGGCGTGCACCTCCACCCCTGAATAGACGCTGCCGACGGGGGTGACGCGCAGATCCTTGAGGCCGGGGGCCGTCGTCCCCATGAGCACGATGCGGCCGCGCAGCTTCTCCGGGTCGAGCCGGTCGGAGAGCACGTCGGCGGCTGAGTAGTAGGGGAAGCTGCCCTGATAGCCGCGGAAAGGAACGATGGCGGCGACGTTGTCATCGACCGGAATGCGCAGGGCCCCCTGCGCGGTCGGCAGGTCTATCCACTCCATGCCGCTGTAGGCGCGGCCGGCGCCACTACCCTCGGGGAAGCCCGGCACCACCGGCGGAAAGCCCAGATAGCACCTGACCATGGCCAGCGACAGCGCCTCGTAATAGCGTCCCTTGTACTCGGCGATCATGGGCACGCGACGGGCGACGCCGTCGAAGTCCACCAGCGGATTGAAGTGGCCGGCACCGGCGGCGTTCTTCTGAAACTCGGGCAGATTGCCGCCGTAGCTCGCCCAACTGGTAAAAGCGATATTCCGCCCGTCGAAGCTGCCCTTGGGCAGCACCGGCGCCGGCAGATCACCGCTGTTGATGCCCTTGTCGTCGGCGAAGTAGAAGCCGAGGATGGCGTCCTTTCCGGCCAGCGTCTGCGCAAAGCGGGCGTCGTAATCGAGTTGCGGCCGCAGGTCCTGGAGCGCGCTCTGGAACGGAGCGCTGTCCTTCAGGCGGCCCCTGGACAGGGCTTCGAGTTTCTTCAGGCCGGAACTGTCGTCCGGCTCGGCAAAGACGATGTCGAAGCCGATCAGGCGTATGCCATAGCGGTCGAACAGCTTGGTGATCAGGGTGGACATGGTGTCGCGGCCCCAGGGCCAGCGGCCGACCTCGCCCAGTGCCTTCTCGTCGATGTCGAGGATGGCGATACGGTCATCAACGCCGCCGGGCATGGTCAGGCGCAGTCGCGCATCGTAATAGATGGCGTCAAGGCGGGTAACGATGCCGATGTTGTAGAACTTCGCGGCGTGCCCGATCAGCAGGGCCGCAACGGCGAAGCCGAGCAGATAGCGTGGCAAGTATTTTCTCAGCGTCTTGTTCACCATCGCGCCCCCGGGCGCCAGCGCAACTGTATCAAAAACGCAACGCTAACAGACTCCGGGCCGCGGCGGAAGGGGCCTGGGCGAATGATCACCACTATCTCTTGAGGCGGAACGCCATCTTCACGCCGGCCAATTCGATCAGATCCTGATCGCCAAGGGGCTGTCCATGGTTATCGACGACCTGGCCGTTGAGCAGCGGCGTAGCCACACCATCGACGTGGAATATGAAATAGCCGTCGCTGCGACGTTCGATCGCCGCTGCGTGCACCACCTGCCTGCCGATGACGCTGCGCGCCTTGGTCAGCCGTAATCGCTGGCCGGCGTTTCTGCCGCTGAGTATCTCCAGTTCGCCCAGTGGCATTTCCTCGACCGTGTCGACGGACTGCCCTCCTCCCGGCTTGTCGCCGCCCGCCTCATGGGCGGGCAGCAGTTCCGCGAGCTGGCTGCCCGGGTCCAGCCGCGAGGCCAGCTGGGCTTCAGCGCGCCGGGTTCCCGTTGTTGCCTCGGTGAAATACTTCAGGCGGTACTTGCCCAGACCGATCAGATCGCCGTTGACCAGCCGGTGCTTCTTGATCGTCTGGCCATTGACGAACGTGCCGTTGGTGCTGTCCAGGTCCTGCAGGAAGTCGTCGCCGAGTATGCTGACGATCACCGCGTGCTTGCCGCTGATGGCCAGGTTCTCCAGTTGAATGTCGTTCTCCGGCAAGCGGCCTATGGTCGTGCGCGCCTTGTCCAGGGGGTGCTCCCTGAGCACGCTGCCATCGATGCTGATAATTAGCTTGGTCATGACAATGCTTTAGCCCTTGAGCCGGAATGCCATCCTCACCCCGGCCAGTTCGATCACGTCCTGATCGGCGAGGGATTCTCCATGGTCGTGAAGGATACGTCCATTGAGCAGCGGGCTGGTCCCGCCCTCGAGGTGGTGCAGGAAATAGCCGTTGGGGCGGCGGTCGATCGCCGCTGCCTGCATGCCCGGCTTGCCGATGACGCTGCGCGCCTTGGTCAGTTGCAGGCGCCTGCCGGTGTTGCGTCCGCTGAGAACCTCCAGTTCCGCTAGCGGCAGCGGCGGTGCCTCGGCACCGACAAGGTCTTGGCCTGGCAACCGCTGCATAGCGCCCAGTTTGTCAGCGTCAGCCGGCGATGCCGGTCTGCGCGCAGCCTCCCGGCGCAAGGCATCGTGGAGGTCGGTACGCCGCGACATCGTCGTCGCCTCGGAAAAATACTTGAGGCGGTACTTGCCCAGGCCGATCACATCACCGTCGACCAGCAGGTGCTTCTTGATCGTCTGACCATTGACGAAGGTGCCGTTGGTGCTGTCCAGGTCCTGCAGGAAGTCGTCGCCAAGTATGCTTACGATCACCGCATGCTCGCCGCTGATCGCCAGGTTGTCGATGTGAATGTCGCTGTGCGGCCGCCTGCCGATGCTGGTGCGGTCCTTGACCAGGCTGAACTCCTTGAGCACGGTGCCATCGATGCTGAGTATCAGCCTGGTCATTGTTTCGGCACCCCTGGCCGACGCCCGAACCAGGCTATGACGCGGCTTAACCAACCCGGCGCTGGCCCGCCTCCGATACGCACCAGGATCACCGACACGTTGTCCTGGCCGCCACTGTCGTTGGCCCGCTGCACCAGCGCCGTCGCCGCTGCGCCGAGGTGTCGCGCCCCGGCGCGCAGGGTCGCCGCAATGTCCGCATCCTCCAGCATGTCGTTCAAGCCATCCGAGCAGAGCAGGTAGATGTCGCCCTTGCGCAGCTCGTGGCTGGCGATCTCCGGCTCGACCTCGGGATCGACGCCGATGGCGCGCGTCACCAGGTTCTTGTGCTGGGCGTGGCGCGCCTCCTCCGCATTGAGTATGCCGCGGTCGAGCTGCTCCTGGAGCAACGAGTGGTCGTGGGTGAGCAGCGCCAGCTCGCCGCCGCGCAGGCGGTAGAGGCGCGAGTCGCCAACGTGCGCCACCGTCACGGCATCGCCATGAAACAGGGCCATAACCAGCGTCGTGCCCATCCCGGCAAACTGCGACTGGCTCTGCGCCGCGGTGTATACGGCGTTGTTGGCGTGGGCGATGCCTGCCTCGGCGGCGCTTCGCGCGGCATCGCGGCTGTCCCTGCCACCCAAAGCCCAGCTCTGCTCGAGGACGCCACAGAGCAGCTCGGTTACCATGCTGCTGGCCACCTCGCCCGCGTTGTAGCCGCCCATGCCGTCGGCGAGTATGGCCATGCCGCGTAGCGGGTCGATATGCACGGCGTCCTCGTTGTGCGTGCGCACCCTGCCGGTATCGCTGCGGCTGACCATTTCGAGGTCGCTATCCATAGGCGAGGATCAATACAGGCGAAAATAGCATTGTCACCGGCGAATCCCATGCCAGTCAAATAGGTTCGCGGCTAGCCTTCGTGCTCATCATCCTCATCCTGTTGTTCAGGCCGCAGGGCCTGTTCGGCGACGGGGTCACCGAGCGAGTATGAGATTTCTGCCCGGCCGCCCGAAGGATGGCTCGCTCCCGCCTGGCGGGACGGCGCGAAGCGCCTAGGGTGCCCGATGAGAGGCCCGCCTCGCTCTCGATTGCCGACTTTGGCTACGTGATGGAGACGGGCCGCATCACGCTGTCGGGCAGCGGTGCCGATCTGCTCGGCAACGACGAGGTGCGGTGCGCCTATCTGGGAATGTGACGCAGCCGGGTGGCGCTAGCGATAGCCGGCTCCCGCAGTTTTCCAGAGCTAGCGCAGAAGCGGAAACAAGGCGCGCGCCGTCAGGAGGTTCGCTCGGCGGTAAATTTGTGCATATCGAGCAACACCTTGTTTCCCTCTTCGGTAAGGAACGCCTCGATCAATAGCGCCTGCCCTTCGCTGGCGTACTCCTCGGGCGAATAGCGATCACGGTAGAACCAATTCTTCAAGGCCCAGGTATGGGCATACATCAGGTACTGGTAGGACAGGATGTCGGTGTTGATCGGCCGCATCCAGGCGTTGTGCACGGCGCCGTCCAGACACTGGCGAATCAAGCGGATGATTTGGGCTTCGGACACCTTTATCTCGCGTCGCTCCGGCGCCAGCAGGTCCTTGGTCGAGCGGTAGGCGAGGGCAATTTCAGCGCCGTGTTCTTCGGCCATTGCGCAGAGCGCGCGCTGGATGGTTACCAGCGCCAATAGGGGATTGACGCGCTGAACCAGCTCGCTGAAATAGGCCTTGTCGTATTTCTCAAGAACCACATAGAGAGCGTAGAAGAGCAATGCGTTCTTATCCTTGAAGTAGCGATAGACCAGCCCCTTGCTGATGCCCGATGCGCTGGCTATGTCGTCGATCGTCGTCTGGAAATAGCCTTTCTCGGAAAACCGGGACACGGCAGCTTCGACGATCTGCTGGCGTCTTTTTTGGGAAACTGGCTGAGCATCTACCGCAAGCTCGGATCGCGACACGAGACCTCCCCTATTTTCGGCAGACAAGGCGCGCAGCCTCGGCTATCTCTTGGCCCGAAACTGCCAGAAGTCCGGCTTGCGTTTTTCGATGAAGGCCCGGACGCCCTCCTGTGCCTCGTCGGTCTCCATGTACCACTTGAGCGCCTGGGCGCCCAAGTCCCAGTATCCCTGGATGTGCTCCGAATCAACCTGGAAGTGTCGTTTGACCGCCTCGAGAGCGCTCGGGCTGAGACTCAGTATCTCCTGGCACCATTGCTCTACCTCCGCCTCGAGCTGACTGTCCGGCACCACCTTGTTGACCAGGCCCATCGCCAGGGCGTCCTGGGCGTTATAGCGTCGGCAGAGAAACCATATTTCGCGCGCCTTCTTCTCGCCGACCACCCGCGCCATGTAGGAAAAGCCCCAGGGATTGTAGCTGCCCATGCGTGGACCGTTCTGGCCGAACATGGCGTTTTCCGAAGCGATCGTGAGATCGCATTCGGTGGCCACTACGTTGGCCCCGCCGATGCACCAGCCGCGCACCATGGCGATGGTCGGCTTGGTGACCTTCCTGATGGTTTCGTAGATGTTCGCATCGAAGCCAATGACCTTGCTTTCCCCGCCCGGTGCCACCTGATAACCATTTACATCGCCGCCCGAACTAAAGGCCTTGTTTCCGGCACCGGTGATGACCAGAACACCGATGTTGGAATCCATCGAGGCATCGCCGCAGGCCAGGCAGAATTCCTCATAGGTCTGGCGGCGAAAGGCGTTCAGCACCTCTGGTCGGTTGATGGTGATTTGCGCCTTATGGCCAACCTTGGTGTAGATGATGTCCTGGAACTGCGAACTCGACATACCGTTCCCCCTTATCAGTGCTGAATCGGCTGTGAGCCGGACAACCGCGGTCACGCGGTGACGGCATCCCGAGCCAACACCGCGCCGCGCCGCAATTGATTCGCGTTGGCCGTGCCCAGACAGAGATGGCCGAGAATGGCGGCACCCAACGCAGCAACATATTGCGGCATGTCGCCTTCGGGCACATTGACCGGGACCTTCAAGTCATCCTCGATCGCCTGCGCCAGCCGCCCCCAGCGCATGATCCCCCCGACTGCGAGCAGTTGCCCCTCGATCTTCACCCGTCTGAGCAGTTGGATCGACCTTCCCGTCAAAGACGTGGCGGCGCCGAACATGATGTTCTCGGGCGGAACGCTGTTGCTCAGATGATTGATCACCTCGGACTCGGCGAATACGGTGCAAACCCCCGAAATCGACGCCGGTTCGCTGGCGCTGTCCAGCATTCCTTCGATGTCGGACGTATTGAGACCCATGTAGCGCACGGTCTTTTCCAGGAAGGTACCGGAACCGGATGCGCACTTGTCATTGAGGCGGAATGTTCTGACCTTGCCCGATGCGTCGATACGGCTGGCCTTCATGGTCTGCCCGCCGATGTCGAGCACGGTACGTGTATCCGGAAAGAGAAATCGGCCACCCCAGGCTGTGGCCGTGAGGTCCGTGATCTGCAAATCACTCTCGGCTGCCTGGTGTCGTCCGTAGCCTGTCGTAATGCCGTAGGCAATCGCATCTTCCTTGATCCCCGCCAAGCGGGCGCATTCCCGCTTGACGGCCTGCGCCACCTCCTGCAGCTTCGAGCCGCTGGGAACGAGGTGGCGTGCGACGATGAAAAGGTTCTCGTCGAGGATAATGCCCTTGGTGTAGGTCGACCCGACGTCCAGGCCCATGGTGTAAGTCATAGCTCAAGCCTCCTGCGCGAGTGACTCTTCACCCGCTTGTAAGTAATCCCAGGCAAATCACTCGCTGCCATTCATGATGAGCTTCTACGCGACAAGCTTGTTGATCAGTTCGCCGTTTGCATCGCAGTCGAACATGATGTTCTCGAGGAATGTCTCCATCTGTATGGAGATTTCGTCGAAGGTCGCCTGGTTCTCCTCGAACTCCGTGAAGAAGTAGGGAATGTTCTCTGCGTCGAGTGCATTGGAGTAAGCGACCTGCTCGTCGAGGCCGGGCTCGCACATCTTCGCCGAACCCAGGATTACCGCTTTGGCGTTGGCCTTCCGCACGCTGTCGATCAGCAGCTTCTCGTTCTCCTTGTTATTGTCGTGCTGGACCGGGCTATAGGAGGAGTTGTTGAAGTAGGCGTCCGCCAGTTGCGTGTATGGATCGCCGCTGACGGGAACATCGCCGAGAATCCAGCGCAAGCCGATGAGAAGGTCGTCGTCCACCACATAGCAGGCCCGCGTCACGACTTGCAGCAGGTCCAGTGGCGGAATTTCGCAGAAGCCGCCCGAAAGGACCACCCGCATCTTGTCCTGTGGCCGCGCCGGCCTGGCCTTGATCAGGGGGAGGACCTCCTCCATCAAGGCATTGAATTCCTCGCGCGGCAGAAAACCGGCCATGCCGAGCAGCGCCAGGGACTCGTCGGCACCGAGCTTCCATGGTGTCGCACGGCGAATCTGATATAGATCGCGCATCAACTGGCGCGACCGGTTGTAGAGGGCGATCGACTGGTTCAGAACGTCGTCCCGGATCGGCGCACCGACCAAAGCCTCGATGTCCCGCGCCAGACGCCTGTACTCCCTCGCCAGGAAAGGTACAGAGCCGCCGGAGTTGGCATTCTGCGGCAGGTGCAGGACCTGCGACTTGTAGGGAAAATTGCGCCCCCACACGCCGGCGAGGTTGCGTGCGCCATCGCAGATCGGATGGGTAACGAACAGGTCGAGTTCGATATTTCGGGTCAGAGCCAGATCGAGAGATGTCTTGAGTATCGAACAGAGGTAGGAACCGAAATGCTGGCTCACCTCCACGCCATCCGCCTGGCCACCACGAAGCTTCACCGGCAGCATGCCCGCTGCGTGTGCCAGCTCTTCAGGGAAATACACCTGAAAATGACCCAGCACCTTGCCACCCGGCTTGCGCCACTCCCTGACGGTTGGATAGGTCGGATCCTCAAACAGATCGCGACAAGTCTTGAGGATTCCGTCCAGCGGCAAGCCCCGCCATTGAGCAAAATCTGCGCTCGCTCTTGTCATTTGACTCTCCTGTTTCCGAGACGCGCCATCAGCGGGCGGCGATCACTTCTTGTTGCTGGCGCGATATAAGGCCCTCGAAGAAGGCGTCTACCCTGTTCTTCATTTGTGCCTTTGACACCACCCGCGGATCGACCAATTCCGACTCAAGGAGCAGCGACGGCAATCCGAGCGATTCTGCGGCGTGGAAACGCCGGTCAACCAGTCCGGACGAAGCGGTGCGGCAGCTCTTCACGCCGTGATAAACGATGCCGTCGAGCTTGAACGGCGACAGCTTCGATTCAACGTTGGGCAATTCGAAGAACAGCCCCGATTGAAGATCACGCACCTGGAGCAGGAGGCCCTCGGCAAAACTCTCGATGGGATCCTTCATTTCGTACTCGTGGTCAAAGTGGATGCCACCCGAGGCGAACATCATGTAACCGCTGGTGACGAAGATACCGCCCCAGTCGGAAAATAGCTCGGGGAAACCGCGAAACATCGAGTAACAGGGCACACCCAGGAAACCCAGGCGGAACTTCTGTTCGATCGGCACTTCCTTTCCATCGCGCCTGATGGTCGGGCCGATGCCGTGCCGCGAACAGAATTCCAATTCCTCGTAGAGATTCTTGAAATATTCAGCGCCTTCGGGCGTCGAGCGATAGCAGTTGACCATGCCAAGGTAGGCCAATCCGTCAGTCAGCGCATTGAAGACGGCGGGATTGCTCGCATTCAGATGCAGCATCTTGCGCCAGTAATGACCGATCACATTGCTGTACGCCAAGTGCTGCCTGAACTTGTCGATATCAAACTTCTTTCCCGTGACCCGCTCGCACTCGGCAATGAGTTCCTTTATCTGCTTCACCACATAAGCGTGTTCAAACTCGAAATCATCGCTGCCGCGCGCGCTGAGGCTATGGGCCGCACGTTCATTGGGAATGTCGATAGTGGTCAAAGGTGCGCCGTACATTCGGCCCCAGATTTCTGCCCACTTGAAATAGGTGTTGCACGCATTGGTCATGACCACCAGCAAGGGCTTGGGTATCTTTCCCATCGGATGCTCGGCGCCGCGGTGATGCATGGCGATGTCGGCTTTCAGATAACCGCACACGTCGGACGAGAATCCGAGATCTTCGGCCTGGCTCAGATAGTCCTCGGACGTGCCGCGTACGGCGGTCTGCAGCGCGGTGACTTCGGGAAAGACCACCGGCAGATCGAAGGTCTTGAGCACCTCGCACATGCTCGCCATGACGAAGACATAGGCTGCGCCTTGGCCGCTTTGCGCAGTCTCGTCCAGGGAGTGAAACCACTTCCTGGTCAGTCGCGCCGAATCGCGCGCGCCGCGCCCAACGATGCTGCCGTGTTGATCGGTTCCCGCCGCTGCCGGTGACTCGACCGACGACGCCCTCTGACTATGACTTAGGTCCATGCCCGACATCCTTTTTGTCTGTTTCGCCGCTGCTGAAGTGACTTGCCGGTCATGCTAATGACGGCGACTTCCCTTGTCAAGCACACGGATCGACACGCTTTTTATATATATACTTGTCAATAAGTTGATAACAGCCTCCAGGTTGCTTCGCTGTTTTCATGATGGATTCTGACTGACAAAATGACCGCCGATACAGCACCGGAGCGGCGCCGCTCCGCGCTACCTGCGTCGCCGGGGTAGACGGGCGCCGCGAAGCGGCCCTGTGGCAAGGGCGAGGTCCCGCGAAGCTGTCTTGGGATATGGCAAGCCGGGTGGCTTTGCCGCCACCCGGCGCTCGGGCTATTTCGGTTCTTTGAACTTGCCGCCCGTGATCTCCGCCATATGCAGGGCAGTGAGGTCCAAGCCCAGATGGTCGGTGGGAGACATGTTGAAGATGCCGATCACGCCGAGGATCCGCGTCAACTGTTCCTTCAGGTAACGACCACGCTCGCGTGGGATCGGTGCTCGGCCTTCTCGATTCGGCTACCGGACTGGTGTTTGCGGCCTACTTGCCCCGCCATTTGACGGAGGAGAAGCTGCGCGAAGAAATGCCCGATCACGATCGCGGCGAGGTGGAAAATCTGCTGGCGGATGTGCGCCGCCGCGGTATCTCGGTCGTGCGCGGCAACCAGTTGGCCTCCATCAATGCGCTCAGCGCCCCGGTCTTCGACCACCGGCGAAATGTCGTCGCGGCCCTGACGATATTGGGTCCGGAACGCCGCTTCAGCGTCAAATTGGACGGCGTCGAAGTCGAAGCGCTGCGCTCGAGCGCACACCAAGTCTCCGCACGGCTGGGTTTTCAGGAAAGCCCCAAGGAAGCCAGGTCACGCCCCGCAACGGCCATGGCGAGCCCATAGCCCATAGTCGATTGCGGGTTCCTTGCGCCGGGCGCTACAGCACCGACTTGAGCAGGCGCGCCATTTCCGCCGGGTTGCGGGTCACTTTGATGCCGCAGGCTTCCATCACTGCCAGCTTCTCCTGCGCCGTGCCCTTGCCACCGGAGATGATGGCACCGGCGTGTCCCATGCGCTTGCCCGCCGGCGCCGTAACGCCGGCGATGAAGCCGACCACCGGCTTCTTCATGTTGGCCTTGACCCACTCGGCGGCGGTCTCCTCGTCGGAGCCACCGATCTCGCCGACCATGATGACGGCATCGGTCTCGGGATCCTCGTTGAACATGCGCAGGACATCGACATGCTTCAAGCCATTGACCGGGTCGCCGCCAATGCCCACACAGGTCGACTGGCCAAGACCGAGGTCGGTCAACTGCCCGACCGCCTCGTAGGTCAAGGTTCCGGAGCGCGAGACGACGCCGACGCGGCCCTTCATGTGGATGTGGCCGGGCATGATGCCGATCTTGATTTCGTCCGGGGTGATGACCCCCGGGCAGTTGGGGCCGACCAGGAGGGTTTTCTTGTTGAGCCGCTTCATCTTGTCCTTGACTTCGATCATGTCGCGCACCGGGATGCCCTCGGTGATGCAGATGACCAGGTCCAGGTCGGCGTCCACCGCCTCCCAGATGGCAGCGGCGGCAAAAGGCGGCGGCACGTAGATCACCGAGACATTGGCGCCCGCCTGCTGCTTCGCATCCTTGACGCTGCCGTAGATGGGGATGCCTTCGAAGTCCTCACCGGCCTTTTTCGGATTCACTCCGGCGACATAGCAGTTCTTGCCGTTGGCGTAATCGCGGGACATGTGCGTATGCAGCTGTCCGGTCTTGCCGGTAATGCCCTGCGTCACGACACGGCTATCTTTATTGATGAGAATCGACATTGTGTTCTTCCTTTACTTGCCCGACACGGCGGCGACGATCTTCTCTGCTGCCTGGTCCATGGTGTCTGCGGAAATGATCGGCAGCCCGGAGTTCTTCAGGATCTGCTTGCCCACTTCTTCGTTGGTGCCGCGCATGCGCACCACCAGCGGCACTGAAAGATGCACCTCCTTGGCCGCGGCGACCACGCCCTCGGCGATGGTGTCGCACTTCATGATGCCGCCGAAGATGTTGACCAGGATGCCCTTGACCTTGGGATTCTTCAGCATGATCTTGAAGGCCTCGGTCACCTTCTCGGTGGTGGCGCCGCCGCCGACGTCGAGGAAGTTGGCCGGCTCGGCGCCGAACAGCTTGATGGTGTCCATGGTGGCCATGGCCAGACCGGCACCGTTGACCAGGCAGCCAATGTTGCCGTCGAGCGAAATGTAGGACAGATCGAACTTCGAGGCCTGGATTTCAGCCGGATCTTCTTCCTCCAGGTCGCGCATGTCGACGATGTCGGGATGGCGGAAGAGGGCGTTCGAATCGAAGTTGAGCTTGCAGTCCAGGGCGATTACGCGGCCGTCGCCGGTGACGATCAGCGGGTTGATCTCGGCCAGGCTGGCGTCGGTCTCCCAGAAGGTCTTGTAGAGGCCCTGGAGGGTCGCCCGTCCCTGCGCCACGGAGGCCTCGGGGATGCCTATCTTGCGGGCGATGTCGTCCGCCTCGGCTTGCTTCAATCCGGTGGCAGGATCGACCAGGACCTTGTGGATCTTCTCCGGGGTCTTGGCCGCGACCTCCTCGATGTCCATGCCGCCCTCGGAGGACGCCATGATGCAGACTCTCTGCGAGACGCGATCGACGACGATGCCGACATAGAGTTCCTTCTTGATGTCGGCACCCTCCTCGATCAGCAGGCGGCGCACCTTCTGCCCCTCCGGCCCGGTCTGGTGTGTTACCAGTTTCATGCCGAGGATCTGCTCGGCGTACTGCCTGACCTCGGCAGGGGACTTGGCGACCTTGACGCCGCCGCCCTTGCCCCGGCCACCGGCGTGGATCTGCGCCTTCACCACCCAGACCTTGCCGCCGAGCGTGGCAGCGGCCTTCACCGCCTCGTCGACGCTGAAGCAGGGCACGCCGCGCGGCGTGGCAACGCCGTACTTCCTCAGGATTTCCTTGCCCTGATACTCATGGATTTTCATGCTTCTTCCTTGCTCGTTGGGGAGGTTGAACTAGAAGGGATGTGGGGAACCGCCTGGCCACCGCTGTCGCTTGCCCGGTGCCAGCGCGGGAAGTAGAGTCTGACCGCCTCGCCGGAGGTCTCGAGCGCGTGGCAGCCGTCAAGCTGGAAGGGTTTGGCGCCCTCCGTCTCCTCGTCGCACACTTCGCCCGAGACGCTCTGGATGGCGGCCGTGGGCAGCACAGACAGGAGTTCGGTGACGTGCGAGCAGCCCTTGATGCCGCCGAACAGGCGCGCCACTTCGCGGCGGAAGCCGCGCATCAGGTTGAGGCCGACGATCTTGCCGTAGTCGGGAGCAATGGCGGCGCAGGTCGAATAGGGGGCGGCCAGGAAATCGGTGCAGGCTTCGACGATGTTGAAGCGCTTGTCGATGGTCACGCGCACCTGCATGTCGTGCATCTCTTTGCCCATGGGCCAAAATCCGGATTCCGAGCGGAAGTCCTGGTCCTTGCGGTCCGTCAGCCGCGCCTCTATGTCCCACAGGCCGTCGTCGCGCCTGTAGCCTTCAAGGATGATGCTGCGCGTTTGAAGGCGCGTGCGGCTAGGGGTGCTTGGGGCAGTTGGCTGCGGCGGCTGCATGGTCGGGCGAGCGCGTATCGACTCGGAAAAGCCCGTGATTGTAACACAGAGCCCTCGTCAGCTAGCGCCCGCCTAAGACTTGCGGGCTTGGCTCAGAGGCCTCAGGTCGGGCAGTTGCAGGCGCTGGCCCTCGCGCGCCGCATCCGCCACCGTCAGGGCCTCGACCAAATTCATGCTGGACAGCGAGCGCCTCGTCAATTCCTGGTAGTTGGTTGTGCCGATCCGTTTCGAGGCCAGCTCATCGTCGGAGAGTTCGCGTACCACCTTGCCCGGCACCCCGGCGACCAGGGTGCGCGGCGGAATCACCATGCCCGCCCGGATCATGCTGGAAGCCGCGACGAAGGCCGATTCGCCAACCACGGCGTTGTCCAGCACCACCGCATTCATGCCGACCAGGGCATTGCGTTTGATGAGGCAGCCGTGCAATATCGCGCCGTGGCCGATGTGGCCATCTTCCTCGACTACGGTGTCGGTGCCAGGAAAGCCGTGCATCACGCACCCATCCTGAAAATTGGCCCCCGCGCGAATCACCAGGCGGCCAAAATCGCCGCGCAACGAGGCGCAGGGTCCGACATAGACTCCGGGACCGACGATGACGTCGCCGATGAGCACGGCGCTGGGGTGCACGAAGGCCGTCGGATCGACGACGGGCGTGATGCCGTCGATGCTATAAACTTTGACCATGGTCTCGGCTCAGTGGTGGAAAGAGGCTGCCATCTTACTCCCGGTCACAGCGCCGGTCCCGCCGCCAGGGCACAAATTATGCTACGGTCTCACTCTTTCCGAATCTCCATGCCGCAGCATACGGCGCGATGAACCGCCCCACCCACCCGCCACGCGACAGCTCAATCGCTGCGCCACAAGCCGAGCCGCAATCCGCGCGGCGGACGGCAGAGCGCTGCGCCGCCATCATGTGGCAAGAGGACCACGCGGCGCGCGGCCTCGGCGTCGAACTGCTGGAGGTGGCGCCAGGCATGGCGCGGCTGCGCATGACAGTGCGCCCGGACATGGTCAATGGCCACGGCACCTGCCACGGCGGCTTCATCTTCACCCTCGCCGATTGCGCCTTCTCCTACGCCTGCAACACGGACAATCAGCGCGCAGTGGCCTCCGGCGCCGACATCAGCTTTCTCGCGCCGGCGCAGCGGGGGGACGTGCTGACCTGCGTCAGCAGCCTGCGCAGCCAAGGGGGGCGCAGCGGCATCTACGACGGGGAAGTGAGCGATCAGGACGGCCGCATCATAGCCCTGTTCCGCGGCCGCTCGACGCGCGTCAAGGGACATTTTTTCACTGAAACCTAGACACCGCCCAGAGCATCGCTCTGGCCAAATAAAAATATAATCGGCAAAACGGAGGAATAGACATGGCAGCGCAAAGACCCGCGAACCTCGATCCGATAGAAACCGCCAGCCGCGACGAGATCGCGGCGCTGCAGCTCGCACGTCTGCGCGCCAGCCTGACCCTCGTCTACGATAAGGTCAGCCACTACAAGGCGAAGTTCGACGCCGCCGGCGTACACCCGTCTGATCTGCACACCCTGAGCGACCTGGCCAAGTTTCCCTTCACCACCAAGACCGACCTGCGCGATACCTACCCTTTCGGCATGTTTGCCGTGCCGCGCGAGAAGGTGCTGCGCATCCACGCATCGAGCGGCACCACGGGCAAGCCGACGGTGGTCGGCTACAGCCGTGGCGACCTGGACATCTGGGCCGCCCTGGTGGCGCGCTCGATCCGCGCCGGAGGTGGCCGCCCCGGCGACAAGGTTCACAACGCCTACGGCTACGGTCTGTTCACCGGCGGCCTAGGCGCCCACTACGGCGCCGAGCAGCTCGGCTGCACGGTGATCCCCTTGGGCGGCGGTCAGACAGAGCGCCAAGTGCAGTTGATCGCAGACTTCGAGCCAGACATCATCATGGTCACGCCGTCCTACCTCCTGGCCATCGCCGACGAGTTCGAGCGGCAGGGGCTGAACCCGGCGAAGACCTCGTTGCGTATCGGCTTGCTTGGCGCCGAGCCGTGGACTCAACTGATGCGCGAGGAAATAGAACGCCGCTTGCACATCGAGGCGATAGATCTGTATGGTCTGTCCGAGGTCATGGGCCCGGGTGTGGCCTGCGAATGCATCGAGAGCAAGGACGGCCCGGTGATCTGGGAAGACCACTTCTACCCCGAGATCGTCGACCCGGAGACCGGTATGCCGCTGCCCGACGGTGAACTGGGCGAACTGGTGTTCACCTCCCTGACCAAGGAGGCGCTGCCGATCATCCGCTACCGCACCCGCGATCTGACGCGCCTGCTACCGCCCACCTCGCGCTCGATGCGGCGCATGGGCAAGATCACCGGCCGTTCCGACGACATGCTGATCATACGCGGCGTCAATGTCTTCCCCTCGCAGATCGAAGAGGTGATCCTGAAGCGCGCCGGACTGTCCGCGCACTATCTGCTGGAGGTCACGCGCGAGGGACCTCTCGACGACCTGGCGGTCCTGGTGGAACTGAAACCGAGCCACACCAACGCCAGCAAGTCGGAGCGGCGGCAGTTGGAACTCGAGCTGCAGCATCACATCAAATCCTACATTGGTGTCACCACCGAAGTTCGCGTGGTCGACCCGGGTAGCGTGGAGCGATCGGTGGGCAAGGCGAAGCGGGTCGTCGACAAGCGGCCCAAGTAGTCCTGGAGGCGACCATGGCGAAATTGGAGAAGGCGGTACTCGCCGGTGGCTGCTTCTGGTGCCTGGAAGCGGTATTCGCCGATCTCCAGGGAGTGATGAGCGTGGTCTCCGGTTACTGCGGCGGCGCCCGCCCCCACCCCAGCTACGAGCAAGTCTGTACCGGCGCGAGCGGCCACGCAGAGGTGGTGCAGATCGACTTTGACCCGGAAATCCTCAGCTTCCGCGATCTGCTCGAGGTTTTTTTCGCCATCCACGATCCGACCACACCGGACCGCCAGGGCAACGACATAGGCAGCCAGTACCGATCGGCGATCTTCGCCCAGACGCCGGAGCAGGCTGCCGAGGCAAGACAGGTAATCGCCGAACTGATGTCCGACTTTCCACAGCCGATCATCACCGAGATAAACCCCGCGGCGGAGTTCTGGCCGGCGGAGGACTATCACCAGGAATATTTCGCCCAGCATCCGCGGCAGCCGTATTGCCAGGCGGTGGTTGCCCCGAAGCTGGCGAAATTCCGCGCCAAGTTCCGCAGCCGCACCAAATCCAATTCGGTCTAATGAAACGATAGGCCAAGCGCGGGGCAACACCCCCGCCGCCGGGCCGTGACCGAAGGAAATCCCCGTGGGACCCCAAGGCGGGGG
>Ga0172380_10002738_pt1 | contig 26230 bp, 30 predicted proteins | sample Leawe162metaG_FD_119747 | JGI IMG/M metagenome (GOLD analysis project Ga0172380, IMG submission 119747) | Leachate microbial communities from a municipal landfill in Southern Ontario, Canada - Leachate well 162 metaG | ecosystem: Engineered > Solid waste > Landfill > Unclassified | place...
CGCATGACTTTAGGGGTGAGAATGTTGTATCCCCGGTAGACTTGTTTTATGATCTGTTCGGGTTCCATCTTATTCTCCTTTTACTCTCTGGATTTTGTGAATAACCGGACTCCCCGGTTCCGGGAATTCGTCAGGGGCCTGGGCGGGTTCGAGTTCTTCCCAGTAATAATCCCCCTCTTCTTTTCGTTTTACTTCAATCCAGGCACCATCGCCGCGATCAAAGAAGCGGGTGATTTTCCCTTTGTCTCCATAGGCATGTTCTCCCCGCAGACTCGCCCCGGGCAGTATTCTTACATAATCTCCGATTTTATAATCTGTTTTCATTATTCCTCTTTTACAAAAATGACTTCGCGGGTTCCGAATTTCTCCATTTGTTCATCCCCGGCCAGGACCATCCCGGCAATCTGAAAACCCAGGACCAACCCAAAGGGGACGGCGGCGAACAGAATCAGGACAATCCAGATAGACAGGGGCATGTTATTCTCCTTTGCATTCAAATTCCAGTTTAGCAAGGCTAATCTTAGAATTCCATCTCAGCGAATTCAGCTTTTCGGGAGAGACGGCCCGGGGCGTGAGTCTTGTTATACTCTTTTGCTATCCGGCGGGCCTCTTCTTCCGTTTGGATGTACTTTTCGATCACTTCTTCCGGCCCCGGGCACGGTTCTAACCCATTGGGCCATTCCGGATTATCTTTCCACCAATCGCGGACAAAGACATAGTACATGGTGGACTCCTTCTTTTGTTGGCTGGTGGGCCATTACAACCCACATTTCGCGCCGTGCCGTTTCCCGGCTGGAGTGGCTCTACGGCCCCCTATACCTTGTGCCAACGGCCCGAGTCTTCTTTTAGACTACAGCCAACCTTTTCCCGGTTGTACACTCCGCGCAGGGCGCACCCCCTTGCGTCCTGGGAGGGGAGTCAACCTACTTTTTCCGCGTATTCCTGAAAGAATCCGAACACGGTTAGCGCCCCGACAATAGGCGGATTAATCGGGGTGATTCCATGATTGACAAGGTTTTCCGTCGCCCGGGCAATTTCCGGGGTGATAAGCGGCACCGGCTTGACTTCGTGCCCGTCACGGAAGTCTTCGGGGTATTTTCCATCATCGGGGACTTCAATCATGCCAATTTGCCAACCTGGATAATCCCGTTGGGTCAAATAGGCGTGCCGTACTTTTTCCTTTGCTTCTTTTGCCATGCCAACGGTGAACCATTTGCACCGATTAGACTTGCGGACAACGAAGGCGGTTTTAGTATCCATGTTTTTCCCTTTAGCTTAGTCTACTCCCGGGACTCTCCCGGGGTATATAGTACTTTTGTCACTTCTTTCACGTTTGTGCACTCCCGGACGGCTGTACCTCCTTTTACAGCCGTTGGGGAAAGTCAAACTAATCACCGAAGATATACAGTGGCCCGAAGTGAATCGCCCAAGCCGTGCTGTTTTTGTCGTGCCAATAATCGAAGCGCCACCAAGACCAGTCCAGAGTTATACAGTGAGTATGTTTCATGGTTTCCTCTCAGTCTAGTGGGCAGATAATCCCGTATCCGCCCCAGTCTTTGTGCATTCCATCCGGGATGGTGACTTTTTCGTTGTCCAGTTTCAAGGCATATCCGCGCGGATCGCCATTGAGGAAAAACCCATCCGGGATTTTCCCGAAAACCTTGATTATCCGCTTTTCGATCCGCTTATCTGAGGCGTCAGACTGTTCTTCCGTGATTTCCCCGTTACAATACTGTTCGGCGCGCCGGTGGGCCGTCATTTCGATCCGGCGCAATTCATTCCATTTCGTGAAGCTAAAATCCGGCCCGAGTGTATACAGTGCTTCCATGTGCTTGTTATCGGGATAATTGTTCTTGGGCATTTTGTCATCCTGCTATACCTTTAGCCCGGTACGCGGGGCGCTAGTGATTGTACACTCCATGCGCCTTACAACGGGGGTTATAAGGCGCGGGGAGAGTCAATCATCATAGGGCAGGTTATAGAATATCGCGTAACACTGATCCGAACAAAACGCCTGGTGTTTTTCTTTTGGGTGGAATTCCTGCCCGCATTCCTTGCATTCCCGCGTTTCACTTGTGTACTTTTCCGGGCATCCAAGTTCGTGGCACACTTTCCCTTGGATTCTGACAACCTGGCATGAGTGGCACATTTTGGACTCCTTTTGTCCGAATTTGTGGTTATTTCTTGTTTTCTTCGACGATGTTACCAGCCGCGATCCATACGATTCTTTCCCGGTTTGCTTCGTTGTCTAGCAATTCCTCATTATCCCATGCACCATAGCCGCGTAATTCGTCGGCTATGTCAATTGTCCGGATTTTGTCTAATTGCTTGCGGATCGCCGGGGTGTTCACCAGCGCTTTTACATCGTCGTCACATTGCCCTTGGTGGGATGCGGATTCGGCTTGCGCGTATGTCATGCGGATTGAAAAATCATGGTCAAAATAAGCGTACATTTTAGAGTCCTTTCGATAGATGGTTCAGCGGATAAATGTCCCTTGTCACTTTTTGAGGGTAGACAAGGGGGAGAGAGGCTAATGGGTATTCTTTACGGAAAACACCTTTTTGTCGGTGTTATTGTCGATAATTACGAATTCCATAAAATCCCGCATGTTTTTGATTTGTTCGGTAGCCGATGCCTTGAGGTCGTCGATTTTCTCGTTTTTGCCCATCGGAAACCACGAACCAAGGGCGTGATTGACTTTCCAGAGTGTATACATGTTAGATTCTCCCTTCATATTGAATCGCGAGGGCGATACACATATCCAAGTCGTCGTTTGTGATGGTATCAGGGGAAAAGCCGAGTAATTCAGCGATCCGAGAGGCGGTGACAAGTAAGTTATTCATTCTGGCCTCACAAAAAGCCGGAGCGGGTCACATTCCCAAGTCTGGCCATCCGCCATATGGATAATGGCGTAAGCGGTCAGATAATCGGGGCTGTAATCATAGGCAATCAATTTGCCTATCTGGGAGGGAACATAGGGCCGCTCATCGGATGCGAGTATCTCAACGGTTGAACCAACAGCGGGGTAACCAACAGGATAGCCGTTATTATCAATGTCCATTTTAGCCTCTGTTAACAGGATAATCCCGCAGGCTGTAAAAAGTATACTGTAATATACATGGTACGTTAGTCATTAAAGCTATTGCTAATATGCTAAATCGGATATATAATGTCCAATATGGAAAGTAATAGCATAACATTAGCAAATGGCTGTATTTATGATAAGGATAAGGGCCGAATTACCACCGGCCCCACTATCCCCCCGTTTACTGATAGGGAAAAGGCCAGACAAGCTAAGGCCAAACAAATGCAATCATATAGGAATGCGGCTAAGCGCGGGGTTATGCGGGCTGTAGAGAATACAGCTAACCCGGATCAAGCCGCCAGGATAGCCGCTAAAGGCGGGATAAGTCTGCCCCTGGCTGTTGAGTGTGTCACTGAGACGCTAACAGAGTCCATTACATTGAATCCGGATGCCAATGAGGGTGCGCGCGTGCGTGCATGGGAAAGCGTGCAAAAGAGCGCGGGCTTAGTGGAAGACGATAGGGCAGAGCAGGCTACAGCCCAGGGTATGACAGTCAATGTCATAATGAGCGGGGATGCACAAGACAGAGCGTTAGACATTGTACGCGAGTTTACGCTATTATCAGCCCAGAGATGAGTATGATAATAACTATTAGCTTACATAACATAGTGACACATATCACAATGGCAGGGGGCAAAGGGGCAAGGCGGCAGGACACAAAAAACAGCGGGACAAAATGCGGCACCCGGTCCCACGTTAGGTTGCCTCTGTTGCTTGCTTTCTTGGGTACACGCCCGATCAAATTTTTCAAATTTTCTGAAAAGGAGCCTATGACCAGCCCTCTTCCATCCCAGATCGAAGTAGAAGTGACCGTAGAAATTCATATTCCGGGCCAAGGCACAGTTAAACTATCCTGGGCTGATGCCGTGGATTTGAAATTGAAGTTGGACCAATATATACGCGAGACCAAGCCCGAAAAACCCCGCGAAACCATCAGAGTTCTATAGGAGGCTCCCATGCCCATCAATTTGGACGAAAGCCGGGTACTACTCAGAGGGGATGAAAAAACTGAGATCATCTCACTCCGACAGTGGGAGGAGACTATGCGGAGGAAGAAGCTGGAGCATATCTGTGCCCACGGGTATCCGGAGCAGATGTGTGTCTTCTGTGGGAAGTATTGGGAAACCACCATAACGCAATGAAGGACTGGGAAGAGGTTGTTCCTCTGGAGTGGACGCCGTTTTCCCGCCCGCTCAAAATTGCCTGTTGCGATTGTGGTCTGGTTCATAAGATCGACTTCAAAACCGTAAACGGCAAAAGTTATGTGAAGTTGGACCGGGACTGCCGTGCCACAGGCCAGCTTCGACGCTGGCGAAAGCATCCGATGACCCATGGCTGAAATCTCCGACATCATGCGGAAGATCGCCCACACCGACAGCCCGGAGGGGTTTGAGCTTTTCTATACTCTGGTGTGGGACAAGACCGTCCCCAAACACGCCATGGAGTGGATCAGACAGAGCTACGAGAACAGGCGCAATGGGGTCGGAACGCTGATCTACGCCTCGGTGGGCTTTACGAAGTCCGTGACCATGTTGACTCTTATGGCGCACCAGATCGGTCTCTACCCGTCTCGAAGGAATATGCTGATCGGGGCGTCTGATGAGAAGGCCGCCGACAATATTAAAAAGCTCGGCGACATCATCGAGAACAACCCGGCGTGGAAGGCTCTCTTTCCAAACGTAATTCCGGATAAGGAAGCCGGTTGGAGCCTTGCCGGTTTCCATGTAAAACGAACCGACATGGATTACGGGGAGTGGAGAAGGAGTCTGGGAATCGACCCGTGCTTTCTGGGTTTGGGTATCACCTCTCACGCCATTCCCGGTAAACATCCTGACGGTCTGTATCTCTTCGACGACCTCAACACAGAGGATACCGCCCGCAGTGACAAAGAGCGGTCGTACATCAACGATCTGTTGTCGAAGACCATCTTGAGTCGGGTCCTTCCTGATAGAACATGGCTGATCGGAATCGGAACACCTTGGGCGAGAAACGACGCTATGGCCCAGATGGAAGCCACCAAGATGTTTCAGGTGACGTGGACACCCATCCGGCAGAAGGACGGCTCTCCAACCTGGCCCGAGTATTACGGTGAGAAGCAGATCGAGTATCAGCAGAATCTCTTAGGCCCGATTGGTTTTGCGACCATGTGTATGCTCGACCTGAGCGTGGCTGAGGGGCAGGTCTTGAAGAAAGAATGGCTCCATCAGTATCCGTTTGAGAAGATCAATTCTTCCTGGCCGGTGGTGATGGGGGTGGACTTCGCATCAGAGAACGATCCGTTAGCCTCTAAGGCGGATCGAGACAACTTCGCCATCGCTATTGGAGTGGAGATACCCGGTGGTGGTCTCATACTCGTGGATGGATTCTACGGCAAACTCTCCACCACCGAATGCGAAATGAAAATCCTTCAGTTCGCCAATAAGTACCCGGGTTACAGAAGGATCAAAGTCGAGAGTCTGGGGAAAGGTGAGGAGTTTTACTGGGGGCTGAATCGTAAATACGGGTCGAAGGTCTACCAGAGTAAGGTGGATAACAAGTCGAAAGAGTTCAGATTTACAAAGATTCTGGCGACGTTGTTCGACACAAACCGGGTCTGGATCACGGACGAGCCGAATCCGTTTATTAAAAGGTTTGAATTTGAGTGGTGCAACTGGACCAACGATAAACTCAAACCCACGGACTGTCTGGATGCGGTCTATCACATGACCCGGGCTTCGACCAACATCCCCAAAGCCGACTTTGACGTGGACGGAGCCGAGAAACAAGTTACCGTGAAGCCCGCTTACAACGGTTGGGCGCACATGAGAGGATAATATGGCTAAAGTCAAATTGCTTGATAAAATCCAGGACTTGGCGGACGATCTGATCGCAGACGGAGAGGAAAGAAACAAGATTTTCGAGAAGTCCGACAAAATGTGGATGGTAGACTGGGACAAACCCAAGTCGCTGAGTGAGATGGACTGGGTTATTCCCGCCCCGACTTCAGACCCGAGAGATCAGATGCTCTCCGGTGGGTCGATGTTGTCGAACAACAAGGAGACCCGTCACTTTAACTCCTATGACGACACTCCCGAAGCCAAGGACCTCGCAGACAGGGTTGAAAAGAACCTTGCTTGGACTTTTCATCAAGCCACTCGTCGGCGTCATACGTCCATTGTTCAAGACATGATTATGAGCGGAATCAGATATGGGGGAATCTGTTACGAGAATGTCTTTTTACCTTACCAAGCCAAGATTTTCGGGATGTCCAATGCTCGAAAAAGAGCCATTGCTAGATTTGGAAACACGGCCTATGTAGTTCATAACATGAAAACAGTTTATCCAAGGTATTCTGACTATCTTTTGGAGAGCATTCTGTGTGTTCATACCATGGACTACAACAAAGCCCTTGACTTCTTTGGAGACAGACTCAAAGAGGTTGAAGAGACCGCTCCCGATGAAATTACGATTTATGACTGGTGGGACCTCGATCATAGAGCAGTGTGGTTCTCCTCAGAGGGCTCTGCCGTAGGCGGCACGGCAATTCTCGATCCTGATGGAAAAGATGGGAAACACGGACTTCCTTTCATCCCGTGGGTGTGTAGAATCGGCGGCTCGACGCTCGATGACGAAGAGGAGAATAAATACAACCCTCTGTGTCTGGCGTCGATCAAGGACGACGCCTGGAACATCCAGAACTCTGTGAGGACCATCGTTCTGTCTGAAGGTATTGCTCACATGAGTTCTCCCCGCTGGGGAGTCTTCGGACCTGGCGCTACAGAAGTCGAGATTCGCTACGGAGACCCCGCCGTCAACATCCGTTCCGAGAACCCTGAAACCAAAGTCCAGGCCTTTAACGCCGTCCCCATGGACCAAGGGTTGATGAATCTCGTGAACGTATTTAGGTCGGATATGGATAAGTCTTCTCTGTCCCCTCTGATGCAGGGCGGTTCCATGCCCTCTGGGACGGCTTATGCGACTTATAACATCAAGATGCAGTCGGATATGTCGAGACTTTTCCCGTACAAAGCTCTTGCCCAGGAAGCCATCGCAGAAGGTGATGTGATTACCCTTCAATGGTACAAGCACATGGGGATGGATTTTGTGGGTTACGGGATGGGGAAGAAAGACAAAAACAAGAAATATGTTGTGGAACCCAAAGAATACGAGATGGATCAGATTCACATTGATGTGGAGTTGAACCCCGACATCCCCGTGGACAGGAACCAGAGAATCAACGGAGCCATTCAGCTTATGGAAAGACTCGGTGTCTCGCAGGAAGAGGTTCTGGATGAACTCGGTTACGAGAATCCGAGCGACATCGCCAAGCAGTCGGCTTTTGAGAAAATTCTTAGGGCTATGTGGGACGCGAAGGCAAAGGAAATTCTCTCCGCTGTGGATGTCAAAGTGCAGGCCCAGATCATGCAAATGCAGGCCGGAATGCAACAGGCCCAGATGCAGGTTCAGGCCCAACAGATGCAACAGCAGTCAGGTCCTACGCCTCAGCAGATGCCTCAACCGGGCGCTCCGCAGGGCTTCCCGACTAACTTGCAGGGAAATGAGAACAATCCCGCTCAGGGCGCTCCGGCTCCACAAGAAGCCATGCCGTTCGGAACCATGGAAACACAGACCGGTATGAGCCGTGGCGGAGAGGAGGGGTTTGAGCGATGACAATCATCACACAGAGAGATGAAGACCTTCTGGAACTCGAAGCCGAAGAAGTCTTTTGGAACCAGTGGAATGAACTCGTGAAAGCATATCTCGGGGACAGGCTCCCGGAGGTGAAGAATGGCAACGAAGAAAGCAACGGCCCCAACGTTTAGCGGTCCCCCGACATCTTACACGGGGTATAACCCTTCTCAACCCAAGGTGGTTATAGTCACTACGGCTCCCAGACAGTCGGGTGGATATGGGTATACGCCGACGTATGGTTCAACTGTTCCTCCGATGTCTTATTCCGGGGGGGCGACACCCGTGGCTCCGGCAAAAACCACTGTTCCCGCTGGCGCACCTCCGGCGTCTGGTATGTTTTCGTCTCCCACCGCTCCGACGTATGTTGCGCCGACGTATGCTCCTCCTGTGACCACGGGGTCAAGCATGTCCCCGGCTAATAGAGCGGAGACTTCCGGTGCTCCTGGAACTCCGCCTCCAGCATTCAGCGGTCCTCCTTTGGCGTATTCTCAGCCCGGGGGCGCGGACAGTGGAATTAACCCCTTCAGCGAAGAGGGCATGTCAGGTTTGATGTATAACCCCAATATGACATATTCTGGAAAAACATCAAGCGCCACTCCGTCTCCCACAAATACAGCCCCTACTCCCGTTATCGTCAACGGGGCGGTGGACTACAACAATATGAATCCCACGGGACCCAGCAATCAAGATGTTACTCGTGTAACAAACACTGCTGGTTATCCAGGACCTATTATCGGATTCAATCCGGACGGCACTCCAATGTATGGAGAAGCGGACTGGTGGTCAACTCATGGGTCTTCCGCGCCGCAAGGAACAACCGGAATCACGCCTCCATTGTCTTATTCGACCCCTCCGGGAACCGCCGAAACGCCATGGGAACACACAGCAAATAAATGGACCCAGGACCCTTGGAAGCCAGAGGAACCGATTCCTCCGGCTGTTGGGGGAGGAGATTACGGGGGCGGTGGGTACGGGGGCTGGGGAGGCGGGTATCCCGATTATGGTGGTTATGCTTCTTCCATGGGGTTGTTTAACTGGAGAATTGGCCTATGACCGACAAACCGGCTGATGTTGTTTTCCCGACTCCCGCTGGTTCTGGGGGAACCATGGATGCGTCCGTTCTGAAGCAGGAACAGGACGATTGGAAAAAACATTACGACGAAATGCAGAAATACAAGGTAATGAGCAATGAGGAAAAAGTTGCTTATTGGCCTACCGTCGCGAATACCTATAATACAGCGTCGGCATCTCACGCTCTTGGTTGGGAATTTCGCATCAACCAATACGAATCACAACGTCAGCAGATCATGTTGGATAAGGTTTTGGATTATCAGAAAGCCGTGAATGATCGTTGGTACAGCACGAATTACACCGACATTGCTACTCAGTGGCAGAAAGAACAAACCGGCAAACTCAATTTTGCCAAAGTCGCTACCATTGCTACATTTATTCCAAAAGAGATAAACAGTAGCATAACTTCTATGATGAATGTTCTGCCGGATAATTACAAGCAGGCCGCCGGAGCATTTTTAGGTGATGTATACACGGATGTATACAATGCTTTTGATGCCATTAACACAGCCAACAACCCTGATATTCAGAAGCAGAAAGAGTTCGAGGCCACGGCGGCGGCAGAGGGATATAACTCCATTCAGGAGTTTACATCCGGCTTTTCAGATACCAAGGCCCCGCTGTCGGAAATCCCAAAATGGTTAGGGAGTGGTATAAATACCATCCGAACCGGTGCTTTGGTCGCGGAACAGGAACTCAAGAAGTGGGAACCGCTGGGTTTTCTGTTCAACAATCTTGAGGGATTTGGAAACGCCGCGATGATCGGTCTCGGTATGCCGTCGTCTTACGCCGAACGGGCAATTTTTACAGGCGCAATGATGACTGGTATCACAGAAAAACCGCTGGCGGATTTGACGGGAGCGGAAATTTACCAGTTGTCAAAAATTGGCTGGACCACTGCCATGACCAGGGACAAAGAATACGCCGCCCCGTGGGAGAGAACAGCAGATTATCTGGCTAATGAAGCGGTCTTGGCACGGTCGAGAGCCAAAGGCATTCAGGCCGATATGGTTCTCAGAATCCGAAGCGGGGAAGACCCCAATTCTGTAGCGATGTCTTTGGGCGATCCCATCTTGGAGTTTCTGGGTCAGTTCGTTGTCGATCCGCTCAATTTTGTTGGTTATGTTACCAAACCTTTTACCACGGCTTTTGAGATCGGCAAGGCTGGTAAGATTTTCAAGGCCACAGGAGCTTTGGATGATCTTGCCGAGGCTCAGAAACTATCCAATGCTTTCGAGGTTGTTCAAGCAACTGGTAAAGCGGCGAAGACCACGGCTGAGATCAAAGACGCCTTGAAGGTTGGCGGGGCCGTAGCCGAAGCTAATCGAGTGGCGGCTGAGGCGGCGAAGCTCTCGGGTCAACTTGGCGACGATGTGAAGATGTTTGAATGGATCAAACCATTGGAGAACGTGAAAACTCCCAAGGTTTTGTCCAGGCTTTTCGGAAACACTTCGATGGCCCGTACATCCAAGACGATGCAGAACGTGTCCGTCATTGGGAATGCTATATTTGGTGATGGCGCGGCTCTAAAACTCCCCAAAGACATGCAGGTTGGAAGAGCACAAGAACTTCTGCTTTCGTTGGCTTATGTGTATGGCCCGAAAGCGGATGATCTCAAACATTACAATCTCGCGCTGAAAACTCTGATGGAAAGCCCGCAGGCGGATGTGTTTTTGTCTCCTGGCGCGGCCAATGTTGGAGTGATTCTAGCGGATATGTTGGTGGACGACGCCGGGAAAATAACCCTCAGCAAAGTCAACAGTCTTACCAAAACGATTACAGACCTTGCCAAAGCCCCCGACGCTTCTGTAAAACTCGCTCAGTCGATGGAAGACTTCATAAAAGATGAGTTTCCCGACATCAGCGCGAGACTCGCTTATGAAGCGAAAGCCGAAGCCCTCAAAGCGGCTGGAAAGTCTGTTCCCAGACAATTGGCGTCTTTTTTGGATAATCCTGTAGCCCAATGGGAGAGAAACGGTTATAAAGCGTTCAAGACCGTAAGGAAATACGGTTATGATTGGTGGATGCCGTTCATGTCGCGGATGTGGACCAAAGCCAATCCGCCTTATTGGACGCGCAATTTCGTTCAGGGAACGATCCAGAACTTCTATGACGGTGGAATCGGAACGATCTTCAGAAATTCCAACCGTGAATATGCCCGCATGGCGAAGATGGGGTTTCTCAACATGCGCGGGATTTCTGGTATTTCGTCCGTCACGGACATTGCCAAGGGAGCTAGCGAAGCACAGGGCGGTGGTCTTCTATTCAAAGCCGCCAAGAAACTTGGGATGACGGAATCCGATCTCGGTATGCGGATATTCGCCACCGGTGTGGACGAAGGTATTGAGCACATGCGGACGCGAGGTTTCTGGTTCGCTCCGGATGAAATGCTTCCCAAAAACCTTGACAAATCTATTATCGCGGACATCAAAAACGCTTCATCTGAAACGATGGACCCGCATGGTGTGTTGAACGATCTGTTTCATGGCAACCGCAGACTGTCTCTGGGGTCGGTTGTGAAAGACAGCCAGAAAGTCGATACCATGAAAAAGTTCAACCTCTGGGAACCACTCCAAGAAGGTATCGAAACACGGAATATTTTGGATGATGACTGGGTGGCGATGTTCAAAAAGGAATATCGCAAGATCATCAATGAGGGTAAAAACCCCGGCCATTCGTTTATTCCGTCAGACAATATGAGTTCCACAACTAAATCTTATCTGGCGGACATCAAGAGTTTGGTTGATAGTGGAGGCGTGAAGGAACCCCATCCTGCTCTGATGGCCCGTATCTGGCAGGCAGAAGGCACTTTTGACCAAGTGGCTTTTACTGTCAAACAAGTTTCTGATGAGGCTGTTCTGCATGTTCACAATGCGGGCACGGATGCTGTCAAGAGCGTCCAGAAACTAACCAATGAATACAACGAACGGCTTGCCACAATTCAAAGAGCTTGTAATGCAGAGCGTGATGCGGTCAACCGCCTTAGACTGACCGAACATTGGGATGACGCCACTTGGTTCGCCAAACGCGAAGAAGTATTTGGCAAATATAAGTACCAGCAATGGTATCTTTACAACGGTGGGGCCATTGACGGGCAGGTTGTCAAGGGATATTTGTCAGAGATGCAGGAACTTCTGAACAAATACGACAAAAAGCTCGGCAACCATCTCGAATTGGACAATCGTTTCAGACTTTCCATCGACCGCTCCAGAAATCTGATGGGAACTTCCGCTCTCCTCGATACCTACGATGATGCCATGCTGGCTCGTGGCGTGTCTCCTCTAGGCGAAGGCGGAAGCACAGTGATGAATATCATGTCCCGTTATCCCGACATCCCGACTGGGAGAAGGGGGAAAGACGGGGCATTTATTGGTTTTGAATGGTCCGATATTCAACGCGGTCTGAAAAAAGCTGGTGTTGATCTACCGGTTGAGAAGATTTCCAACCGGTTGCTTTTGACCGCCGAGGAAGAGGCGGCTGTCGATGCGGCCTGCAAAAAATGGTCTGATACACTCAGAAGCATTGATCCTACTTCCAATTACGCTAAGACGATTGAGCGGCAGGAAAAAATCGAAAAGTATATGCTCATCCACCCCGATGATCCAAACGTTCAGATTTTGGAACAGGGGAAATGGAGAGAGGGCGGTGTCGGGGCACCCACAGAAGAAGTCACCACAGCCATTCAGAATGAACGCCGTGCGGCTATGGACGCGGCTCGTGAAGAGATAATCAAAAAGATCGACGACGATCCCAAGCTCATAATTCTTGAGCCGGACGACGGGACTCAAACAGGTCCTTATTTCATGGCGGCTCAGGAAGAGAAGATCAACCAAATTATTGACGAGACGGTTGAGAACGCCAGAAAATATGTTCACGAAGCCGACCTCGCCGACCCCGTGAAATATGCTGACGATGACATGAAGGCCGCTTATCAGTGGGCCGATGCTACCAAGAAGCGCATGGTAGAAGCCAAGCCGATTATTTCTGCCTACGCCGCGCACAAGCGTGACTTCGCTCATCTTTTCTATGAAGACAAGCGTGGTTTCGATATGCTCTTGTCGAATATCTATCCGTTTCATTATTGGTACAGCAGAACGTATACAAATTGGATCAAACGAGCGATTCTCAATCCGTGGGGTCTGGCGGCGTATTCAAAATACCGTGGCCTGATGGAAAAACTCCATGCTGGAATGCCGGACTGGTGGAAATTCCAACTCAACACAAATGAAATGTTCGGTTTGAACATGGAAAATCCCCTTTATTTCAACCTGGAATCGTTTTGGAACCCGCTGTATGGCATGACTGGGCCGGATTTTGACGATCCTGATAGGAGAAAAACGTGGTGGTCGGCGCTTCTGGACGATCTCGGGAAGTTTGGCCCTTCGGTTCACGTTCCTCTTATGTGGGCGGCGGGGCTGGCGTTTGAACTTCAGGGGGATCGAGAAGCGGCAAGTTCCTGGATTCAGCGTGTCTTTCCACAGACGCAGGCCATAAAATCAATCACTACCCTTCTGGGTATTGACCCGTCAAAATTGGGCGGGGAGTTTTTTGAGCGCGGCGGATTGGGCAAGGGCGGGTTGGAAATCGACCCCGGGGTTGTTTTGATGGGCGGCACTACGAAATGGGACCTCAAAGCTACTCATCGTGAACTTACAGCCTTGGAACAGGAAGGAAAATATTCTCACGAAGCTGTTATCGACGCCGCTTATGCCCAGAGTGGTCCAATCTGGGACGAGGCCGCACGTCGGCAGGCCCAGAGAACTGCTCCCAGCAGACTTCTGGCTTCATTTGCGGGTCCTGGTTGGAAGGCCAGAACACAAACCGACATGCAAGTCGATATGTTCTACCAGGAGATGAACACACTCTATACTCTCCAGCCGCGCATGTCTCCTGAAAGACGCAGAGAGGCTTGGAATGCTCTGTTCGAGAAATACCCCTTTGCGTCTTCTCTGCTTCTGGCCCGGAAGAGCGGGCAAGAACGCGATGAGGCTCTTTGTTGGGAGGTTCTGCGGCGCATTCCTCCCGGGCAGTCTGGCAAATATGCCAAGGCTTTCGGTGTGGACGAGAAAGTCATCGACCGTTTCTACGAGGTTGGTTTGGCGGGGATGAATGAAGACGAAGCCATGTATCTTATGAGCAACATTCGGATCATGGGTTCTGTCATGGCAATGCCAGAGACAGCCATTCGGAAAGAATGGAATGCCGCACATGCTAAATATTCGGCGATCTTCTCGACTGTTCCTGACAGTGTTACGAGAAGTGTTGATGCTTACTACACCGCGCTGAACATCAGTCAGGATGAAGGTCTGAAATATATCAATGCTCATCCCGAAGTGGCAGAATACCTTGACTGGAGAGCGCAGGTCATTTCCAACGATCCGTTGCTTATGAAATACTATGGTGGAATCAAGTTTCTTGAAGGATACTACGACCGTATTATCTCCACAGCGGCGTCTGCGAAGTGGCCGGGGATCGACGAACTCGTTTTGGCTTATCAGGATGTGAAGAAAAACGGTGGAGACACAAAGGGGTTTATAACTCAGTATCCCCAACTACGGGAATACTGGGACTTCGTGGACGCTCAACGGGCAAGAATGAAGAATTTCTTGGCCTCGATCTCCAGCAAAATTCCAGAATCGCCGTCCGGTTTCTGGAGGACTGACATCAACGCGGCCAGCGAAAAAGCCCAAGAGGCTTTCCGAAACATGCAGGAGCAACAAAGTTCTGCGGATATTGCTATTAGTTCTTTGGCTGTTCCATTCATTGGTTCCGGCGAACAGAATACTCCCGATTTCAATCTCACCGAGTTCTTGACTACGGAAGCCGAGAAACGTTGGCCGGGTATCACGGAGTCTTACAACGACTACAAAAAAGCTGCCGCCAAGTCTCCTGGTCTAGCCTCGGCCTATCTTGTGGAGCATCCCGAAGTGGCCGAGTATATCAAATGGGATAAGGAAATGCGGCGACGGTACAACGCTTCGTTGGCTGGTAAACAGAGTGGCGGAGGAACCGAACTACGCGCAATGACGTGGGCAGATTGGGCAGGGGTCTTCTCAACACCGACACGGAGACTGCTAGAGGACTACTTTAGAACCGGGGTAATGCCGGACAATCTGAGAGCTAGTATTACGCGGACGCTGAACGCGGCGGGGATCACGGACATAGACTCGTGGCTACAACAGATGGCCGCGAGTGTTACGGTACCGGCCTAAATTTTTGCATCCAGTATTCTTGATGCAGATCGCAATACAGAGTACGCCCGTCGTTGACTTTTTCGCCTTTTTGGATGGTTTTGTACTCTGGAATACCGTGGTACCAGTGGGCGTACCAGGAGGCTTCTTTACCGCAGAAACTACAGCGAGGAGGTTCAGGATAGGTATTCACGACAAGATTATACAGCCAAAAACAGGTTTGATTCTTGTGAAATAATTGCCTATTGTAAATATAGACAATTATGGTAAGATATATCTAATTCAAAGAAAAGGAGTTTAACAACCAAAGATGACCGAACAGCCTATGGAGAGCGCACCGGTTACTCCGGAGAAGGGTGTCTTGCCAACACCGTCTTTTTCGGCAGAATCGAGTGGACAGCCAACTTCGTCTGGTAGTGCGGTAGACGTTGAGGCACTTGTCAAACGTCTGGATGAGCAGGACAAACGCCTGAAAGAGTTCGAGCGCCGGGAACAGTCCGTGAAAGACAAACGGCTAGGCGAACATGAAAAACGCATCATGGAACTCGAACAGATGGGCGGGTTGCTCAAGCAACATGGGGGAGATGTCCAGAAAGCCGTCCGAGACATGCGGTTGCTGGAGGCGGAAGAGCGTATTCTCGCCACCAATCCGGAGCCGCAAAAACCTTCCCAGCAAACGCTTCCTGGCAGGGAGCAGATGTTGGCGGAGTACGATGCCGAAATTACGGACTATCTTAAGGGGCGCGGTTTCAAGGCCGAAGAGATCAGCGAGGCTACTGCTGGCATGGCAACCAAGACATTCAAGACTGTCAGGGAAGCTGTAGTTGCGGCGGCGGCAATGGCGGATACATGGCGGGAGAACAAGGCCAAGCAAGGCGCTCCGGCAAGTGCGGGTGGCATGGTGTTGCCCAGCGGGGGAGCGGTAGCACATGACCTAAAAGCCGAATACATTCAAAAAATGCGGGCCAATCGCGGAAGGCGGGATGTTCTACAGGAACTCCGCGTGGAATATGCAAACAAGGGGGTTGATGTACATAACATCGACTTCTCGTGATTGGCTCCACAAGGAGCCTTAGATGACTACTCGTTCTGGTTTGGTGCAGGAGTATATCAATACCGTACCACAAAAGCGCATGGTGACCGACCGCATCCTGAATATGGAGCCGTTGGACATCGTGGCTTACAGTTATCTCGGTACGAACATGGCAAAGTTCAACTTCGCCAACAAAGACGAATATACGTATGAGTGGCTGAACGATACCTATACGGATCGCACGGACACTCTCGGCGCGTCAATCGCGGATACCACGACCACGACTTGTTCCGTTACGACCGCCGCAAACTGGCAGGTGGGCGACGTGTTCCTGTGCGGAACCGAGCAAATCTGGATTTCCGCGCTGTCCACGACCACGGCCACGATCACTCGCGGTTACGGTAGCACGACCGCCGCAACACACGACAGCGGAGCCGTCATCACCCGTATTTCGCGGGCGCGTATCCCCGGTGACGACGCGGATGACAGTCCGAGCACCGAAGTCACGTCCACCTCGAACTACACGCAGATTTTCCAGCGGACCATCAATGTTGCTCGGTCGGTGCAGAAAATCAACAAGTATGGCCTCCCTTCGATTGAAGATTATCTTATCGACAAGGCCATGGACGAACTGATGATGGACCTGGCGCGTCTTCCGTACTATGGCCGGTCGTATAGCGGTACGTCGTCTGCAGCCCGGTATGCTGGTGGTTTCAACACTTTCATTACCACAAACCTTACCTACGCTACCTCGACGGCGGCTACCGGTGGAACGGCACAAGCCTTGACCCGCGATCACATCGACGATACTTTCCAGAATATCTTTTCTTACGGCGGGGACCCGAATCTTATCCTGACCGTGGCACACGCCCAGCGCAAAATCAATGATATGTACGAGGGCTATGTGTCTACGGATCGCTCGGAGCAACTTGGCGGTGTTCTCATCAAGAAACTCCAGAACCCCATCACCGGTAAAATCGTGGATGTGGTTGTGGATCGCAATTGCCCGTCCGGTGAATTGTGGATCATTGATACTGCCAAGACCGCTTTTTATCCGTTTGACCCGTTCTTCTACAAGCGGCTGGGGCAGACCGGCGACGCCGACAAGGGTGAAGTGGTCGGTGAATACGGTTTTGTCTGCGCGAATGAAAAGTGGCACGGGGCCGTTAAGGAATTCAGCGCAACCGCGTAACACCTTGAGTCACGTCATAGGGGAGGCTTCGGCCTCCCCCTCACGTGAAAGGAGACTGTAATGACCAAGAACACGATTCTTCGTAAGGGAAAGAGTTTTGTAACCGATCTTGTTGACGGCAATGTGGCACTGGGTTTGGGGGTTGGCAATGTTTACTATGTAATCCAGTCTACAAATGATGACTATACCGCTTTTGTTCGGGATCGCCAGTTTACCTATCCCGATGGAACGTCGGCTGTTCAGGGAACCATCCAGGCCGCGCTTGACGCTTGTACTGCGGAACGAAACGACTATGTAATTGTCATGCCGGATGCCTCGGACTATGACATTACTGCTGCCCTGACCATGACCAAGCGCAATGTACACCTGATTTGCCCAGCCGGTCTTGGAACTGGCGGTTTTCCGACCAACGCTGCTCGTATTCACCAAAATACAGCTGCGACGGCCTGTATCACCGTTACCGCTGATGGTGTCGAAATTGCCGGTCTGTTTTTCAAGGGGTATTCCGGAGCGGACATTATCACGCTTTCCGGTACTCGTTGGCATGATGTAATTCACGACAACTTCTTCGGCATCTCGGCCACGGCGTCCAGCAACAACTATGGAATTGTCGGAACCGGGGCGTGTAGTCATTGTTCTATCTTTGACAATTACTTCACGAATTACTCTCCGGGCGCAATGAGCGGTACTGATAACGATGTTGCCGCTTTCATCGCACTCACCAGCGCGTCCTCGACTCGTGGACTGATCCGTGGGAACCTGATGCACACGGGTGGGAATACTGCGGTTGCCGCAGCTATCAGCGTTGCCGGATATGGTTTCTTCATTATCAACAACTATATCTGGGAAGACGTTGCTTTTGGCGGAACCGAGACCGGCACGCTCACGCTCGGTATCAGCACCAGCGCAGACTGCTTTGTGGCGGATAATCGCATTGGTATCACAACTGCTGGTAATGGGGTGAGCGGCGGAACCGCTGATGCTTCATATTGTGCAAATTATGAGGGCACCAGTGGCGGGACGCTTCTGACCTAATCAAGAGCACCTATCGGGGGAGGGGAAACCCTCCCCTTTAGGAATAATCAATGGGAAAACACAAGACTATCGGATTGGCTAACCTTATCAAGAAAGCCTTTCCGAATGGCACGCCCCAGACCCGCACTTACACAGTTGAAGGAATGGGTCTTGTAAGTGAGGGCAACGCTCCCGTTATCATAAGAACGTTTCGTCTATTCTGGGGAGTTCCCTGCGACGAAATTGGCTTTTCAAACTTCTGGATACGGTTTGAGGGTTATGCCAACAAAATGCCTTGGGATGGTTTTGCGGGGTCCGAAGGAACTTATCTCCCAAAGGCTAGGAACATTATCCACGATGCTTATCTCGACAGTCACAAAGATTACCTCGCTCTTATGATGTTGGACTCGGACATCCTGTTTCCACCCAATCTCATAGACCGACTGTTGGAACACAATCTTCCGATTGTAGGGGGTTGGTATCGAGACAAGAAAGCCCCCAATCATCATCCTTGCGTCTACGACTTTTTGAGTGAGGACGACAAGGGCGTGGCAAGTTGGAATGCCCGCCCAGCACCCGGAACGGGGTTGGAGCGCGTGGATGGCATGGGAGCCGGATGCTGGTTAATGAAGCGCGAAGTGGCCGAAGCCCTTGGGAGATCGCCATACGATCTTAATTCTGGCGGTGAGGATATGAAAATATCACGCAAGTTGATGAACCTTGGAATTCCGCTTTACGTGGACTGGACTTTAAATTGCGCCCATGCGGGCGTGGGAATAACATAAGGAGACAACATGAGTGCTCAATTTCCGAATTGTCAAGTAGCAATTGTTCCGGCAACCGCAGCCGCAATTGTTGGTATTGCCGGACAGCGCATTTTGCGTAAAGTAGTGATCGGAGGGGCTACGGCTAACGCCACTGTGCAGTTCAAGAATGCCGCCACCGATACCGGTGATGTTCTGTTGACGCTTTCCTGCCTGGCCAATGATAGCAAAGAGTTCAGCTTTGACGACGTTGGCGGGATTGTGTTTAGCACCGCCATGTACTGCAAACCCGCTGGAACCGGGGCTATCGCATACGTTTGGTATGACTAAATTGGTTCCGGCACCTAACGGCTGGTTGTGTCCTAATGATCCCGGAGAGCCCGGAAAAAATGCTCCCCGGTGGTCTGTAAATGACGTTGAGGCAAAACTTGTTTCTGAAATTCTTGCTGGTCGCAGAGTTTTAGAGGTCGGAACAGGTCTTGGGGTGGCGACTCACAAGATTGCGGAAAAGTCTGAGGTTTATACGGTTGATATTGATCCATGGGTCAAGAAAACCGTAGCCCCTGACCTTCCTAAAAATGTCAGGTTTTTTGACAACATCAAGGATGTCCCGCGCCCGCTGGACGGGGCGTTTATAGACGGGCGGCACACTTATGAGGATTGTTTACGAGACATAAAAGATGCTATGGAAATTGTGCCGGATGGCGTGTTCGTGTTTCACGATACAAAAATGAACACGGTATACAGTGCAATTCGAGACAGCGGGTTGGAGTTTGTCATGGTTCACACTATTGCCGGAATGGCGATTGCATGGAGGAAAGCGTGAAAGACAAGAACCCGGAAGATTACGAAGGCAAACCGCACCACGAGAAAGCCATCCACCACACGCACTTCACGGCCCCGGGCGTGAGATTGCGGAGGAAGAACGACCCGTTCGATGAGAAGTACGAATGGGTCGAAGTAAGACCCGGGCGGTTCAAGAGGCAACTGAAAGAATGGATGAGCACTGGGGACTAAGGGCAATCGAGCGTTGCAGTGACGTGCTGTGGCTCAACGCCGAGCCGGGTGACGAACGTTGGCCTACCAAGGAAGACGCGATGAAACTGATGTCACGCAATCCAGGTAAATTCAAGCACATCGGGGTGTGGAAGTTCGACGGTAAAGATTGGAAAGAGATGAATACTGAGCGGAGGCGGGAATGCCATTTCGATCAGTAAAACAACGCAAGTGGATGTACGCCAATAAGCCCAAGCTGGCGAAAAAGTGGACTAAGAAGTACGGTTCCAAAGTTGTCGGTAAGAAGCGGAGGCGTTAAATGGCCTTTACCCTCTTCAACCTTCTGATGAAGTCCTACGAACGCCTCGGGCAACTCAAGACCTCTGTTGCCACCGGGGGCGGTACTACGACTGTCGTGGACAGTACCCAGACCACAGCCCGCAACGCCCGTTTCTCCAATGATAAACGCGATGGCGTGATCTTTATCCCGCGCACTACGGATGGCCTCGCGCCCGAGGGCGAGTACGCGCTAATCAGCGCATTCGCACCCGCCACGGGAACCTACACCTTCGCCACTCTCACCGCCGCTGTGGGAGCGGGAGACATTTACAGTTGGGCCGGGAAGCTGTACCCACTCTATACAATGGTGGAACTCGCCAACTCCGCCCTACAAGACATTGGCGACATTCCCACAGTAGACACCACAACTCTCGACACAGACACAGGCGACACAGAATACGCCGTTGCCGTGGACTGGAAGCGCCGAGTTGTCAGGGTGTGGTATCAAACCAACGCTGATTCAAACGACAACCAGTGGAGCGAGTTTCATAACTGGGAACAGGTTACAGCGGCTCCAGGAGTGGCTGGGAAGCTCATCCTTTCAAATTATCCCGCCAGCGGGAGCAAAGACATCAAGGTCGAGTATCTGGGGCCGCACCCTGAATTGTCGGTCTGTACATCCGTAATCAGCGAAGGCGTTGATCCTGAGCTTGTTGTGAGGTCACTGACAGCCAAAGCCTCGGCTTGGAGAAACCGCAAACTACAGGGTAGCGACCCGATGGCTATTCAGTTCGAGAATAAATTCGAGTCTGAGTACGACGCCAGAAAGAGAACCCACCCGGCCCCCAGGCCCGAAAAGAAATCCAAGCTCTTCATATTCGGCGATCCATCGGACTGGTAAACCATGCCCATTAATCCGAAACTTGGTGAAGACCGCTGGAACGACTTCTCACTGACTGATGACAGCGGGATAACCTACGATTTTAAGCTGGACCAGTCTCTTGCCTCTCTCAACGAGAATCCGTCGGTTCCGTCGTCCCTGCTCCAGAATTCACAGGGCGGTAAGTATGGCGACTGGGACCCCGGCCACGCCCATACCGAGATCAGGACAGCCGAGGGCGGTAGGGGACAGGATGCCCTTGAGGATATTACCAAGTTCTCGGATTCGATGGCCTATACCCTGACTCCCGGCGTGGTTCACAACCCGTTGTTGAGGCGGTTTGCCACAGGTCTCCGGAGTGTTGACGAAAACATGCCGGAGCACGACTTCTACTGGTTCCCGCTTTACGGGGACAATTTACTTCTGGACACACCGTTCGCCGCGTCGGCCTCATACAATGCCGACAAGTGTTATTTGTACATCCGGCGTGTGGGCAATCCCGGAAGTCTCACGCTGTCTCTATGTCCAGACAGTTCCGGAGTTCCGGGATCGGCTACGAAATCTATAGCCATAACTATCGACGACGTGAGCGGGTATCTGGCTAAATTCCAAAAATTCGACTGGGCTACGACCACGGCACTCACAGCAACAACCACATACCACCTGAAAGTTGCCGCCGGGGCCACATACTCCGAGGTCAACCACTGGGAAATCGGTTGTGAGAGAACGTCTGATCTTTTGACCCAGCCTACTATGGTTTCATCTGCCGGATCGGCGTGGTCGAACACATCTCTGCGGATGTTCTATAGAATTACCGATGCGGACGTGGACCGAGCCTTTCACCTTATAAACTTTAAAGGCGCTCTGTATGCTATAAGCCAGTACGCCGATGGAACTACGTCGGTCATGTACATGCAGGGGGATCGCGGGAATGCCGACAGCAACGCAGCCGCAAAAACAACGTTGATCGACGCATCGAAATCCGGAACGTGGACCACGGACTGTTGGAAGGGCTGGAGGGTCAAGGTTGTTGGGGGGCCGGGAATCGGTGAACACAAACTCATCACATCCAACACCACCACGGTTCTGACCTGTGATTCTCCGTGGCAGACTACACATACCACAGCCTCGGAATACGTCATTTACGGCGGGTCGAAGTTCTCCGTGATAACCGTCGGAACTACGGCAATTGCTGGAGTCGTGTCGGACGTTACCATGATGAAATCCCAGATGATTCTGGCGCAGGGTGATGCTCAACACATTCTCAAAGTTTCACAGGCCGACAATACTCACACGGGCGCGTCGGATGGCTCCAATCATGCCGATTACGTTCATGCTTACTATGATCCTGACGACGGGGCCGTGTGTTGGCGTGCCGTGAACTCTGCTGGTCAAGTGTCGAAAGCCACGGCAACTGCTGTGGGCGCGGACATGACATTCGGGACCGGTTTCTCGGTGGGCGACTCGACCTACGCCGTTACCCGTCTTTGGGATTATGATGACAAGCCCTATGTTTTCAAAGAAGATTCGGTTTGGTCGGTAAAAGGTTCCAAGCCAGCTAAAGTCAACATCGGACTTGAGGCCATCCCGTCTTTGAAAACCGGCAAGGCTGTGATCTCAAAGAACCTCTACCTGATCTTCAACTGGTCCCACAGTCTTGAAAGGCTCTACGGTTCCATGGCGGACGACTTCGGCCCTTGGAAGGGCGCTGGTATGCCGTCCAGCCGTCGGGGTTTCGTGTCCTGCGCCGAGGGTCCGATTGGCTGGATATTCGTCGGGATCAACGCCGGATCGGGAACATCGTCTGTCTTGGCGTGGAACGACCGGGGATGGCACGAACTGTTCAGGGGGTTTGAAGCCGGCAAGAAAATCGAGGCTTTGAAGTGGCAACCCGTGGAAGGCGGAAACCCCGTTCTCTGGATCAACTACGGTGGGGAACTGTGTTACCTGGAGTTCCCGGCCAATGATCTTAACCCGCTTAGAGACGAGTCGTTGTCGTTTGAACCCGAAGGTTACTTAGAACAGTCCTCGATTGACCTCGCTCTTTCCCAGCTTCCGAAGTATTTCAAGGATGTGGACATCATCACTGAGAATCTGGGCGGTGGTGACTTCATTTCCCTGGACTACCAGTTGGACGGCGAAATCGGGACTGACTTCTGGCACAGGACAGAAGACGTTTATCGGTCTCCCGTTGATAAGGTGGAAGTCAATGAGGGCAATGTTCGCAAGATCAAGTATCGCTACCGAATTTACGCCAATGACCTGCATAGACCTCCGGTGGTCTCAGGTTTTGTTGCCAAGATGTTCGCCAGAACTCCCTCCTCGCGTATCTGGACTGTCCGTGTTCGCACGGATGGCATCAAACGCAACGGTGACGAAATGAAGCCCTCTGATGTGGCGGCTCTGTATGTGTGGTTGTGGACATCGAGCGCTTCGGCCAATGGACTTCTGTTGCACTCTTTCATTCCGGAAATGGACAACATCCATGTGATTGTTGAACCTCCGGGAATGACCAGAACTTCCATTGACTCCGACTCCATGGATTTCAGCCGTGGGGTGATCCACATGACGTTGAGAGAAATATGAAACCGTATATGTTGAAAGTCCCCAGAACGCATATCGAACAGAAGGCCGACAAACCGTTGGAGCTTCGGACTAACGAGTCTCTGTCAGGCCAGATCATGGGACAGAAAGCAGGATCAGTGAATGAGGAACGGTTCTTTGTAGCTTTACAAAAGAGCCGCAACGTCACGAATATCGAGTACCAGCCTTCGTATGTGGCAGAAAAAAATATGCCGGGTGAAATCAGACTTGATTTTCTGGTATACGCTTTCGGGCAGGCGTGGCCGGTGCAAATCGACGGAGAGTTCACGCACGGTAATGCCGAGCAACAGCAAGAAGATATGCGGAAGGATGCAATTCTCAACAACATTCTAATGGGAACCGGGGTTCAGTTAGTCACTCGGGTTGACGGCGAGAAACTAAAGACGCAGGAAACCGCCGATCAGGTTGTCAGGGAGTTATTCTAATGGCGTGGACCAAGACGGCTGATTTCGAGGAAAACGACCTTACCGATTTCGACAGCACTACGGGAACGGGTCTGGCAACGTCCACGGCATCGAAATATGCCGGTACTTACGGTCTGGGAGTTGCTACGGGAACGGCTCCGGCTTACGGGTCTTTCACGTCTCTGGGGTCCGTAGCGCGGGTCGAGACCAAACTGATGTTCGATCCCAACAGTTCCGTATTTGCGGCTCTTGTGCCAGTGGCGGAAGTCTTGAACTCGGGTGGGTATGGGGTGTCGAGAATCTGTGTTACTAAACCAACGGGGTCAGCGAATTATATCGCCTGTCTACAGGGACGGAATATCTACCGGGCCAACTCCGATAGCGTTTTGGAGAACGACTGGTGGATCAATTCGTTGCAGTATCCGACCCTGACCGATGCTTACCACAGTCTCAGGATGATTACTATTATCCGACAGGCTGGGGATTCGGAAAGCGCCTATGCTTCGTTTCCCGGTGGTCTATCGTCCGTTCCGTCCTACGCCTTTTCGGTGTTCACCTACGATTCCTTCTTGTTTGTGGATGATGTGTTTTCGTCTACGGTCAGTGGTAAGTATTCGCAGGAACTTGGCCGGTTAGACCAGTTGAATTACGGGATCACAGATACCGTAAAGACTGGTATCTCCGGGACGATGTTTTTCGATGATATATCTTGGGCGCAGAATGAAGCGTCCGTGGCGGTGCCTATGTTGCTAAAAGCGAGAGCATCATCTTCAAATGTTTGGACCAATCCACGTGAACAAACGTTGGTTCAGGGGTCCACCGGGGCCTTGTCGCTTCTGTGGGAGGACTGCGGAGCCATCTCATCTCCCGTGGCAACGGCGTATCTCGACAACGAAACCGATGCGACAATCTTCCCATCCGGATCAGATTCGTCGTCAGTCAATATCCAAACTACGAAACCGTTAGCCTCGTTGATCGGCGGCAACGACTACGTCATCGCGTTCTCTGCCATCATCGACGGCAAGACGGTCATCAAGAAGCACGTCATTCATTGTGTCATGCCGGGGGATGAGGTATAATAGGATTATTTCCGATGAATAAGCTGGCCTACCTGATGTCCAAAGTCGCCAACAAGGAGGATTTGACCCCTGCCGAACAGGACGAACTCATTGTTCTTATGGAGCAGGTTCAGTCCGGTTCTACTTGGGCCAATGGCATTGCTGACGGACCTTCGGGTATTGCTGGTGCAGTAATCAAGACTGGAAGCGGAAACATTATCCAGGACGAGACAGGTCTAAAACTATACGATGATTCGTCTGGAACATCGCTTCTCACTGGTTGGTTACAACTTGACGGTGACTGGTTCGTCGGCTCCAACCTCGCTTCCGCCGACACCACATCGCTCTCCATCTTCTCCAACGCCCAGACTTACAACTCCGAATCCATGGGTGCTGGCGACGTGCTGTTTGGCTCCAACTCCAGCGGCTACGCCAACATGTTGTGGGATATGTCGGCCAAGCAGTTGAAGTTTCGCGGCGGCACCACGGTTCAGGCATACGTGGGGACGGACGGGAATATTGTATTTGGCGGCGGTTATGGGAAAATTGGAACTGAGGGATTAGTATTTTTAGAAAGCGAGACACACGGAGCCATTTCGTGGAAGGACACTGGCGATCATACTATTGGGTATATTTATTCACACGTTAATTACGGGGACCCAGCGTATGACGTTGTTAACAATTTTACTATGACATCTGCTCCTTTGGGTGGAAACTATAATTGTCAACAGTGGACAAGATGCTATAGTGATAATACAACCTATGACAATAGTGTTGGCTTTGGAATGATGACAAAACCAAATGATGATTCTTACACATTCTTGTTGGGTTACGCCTACGGGGCCGACGACGCTAATGTTGGAAATTTTGGACTAACCCCTCACCAATTTACGGTTTATCGTACTTTCCCAACATTTATTTTCAAGGTTGATATTGATAATGCAAACATTTCAATTAATGGTGGTCAAACCATCAACGAATTCTCCA
>Ga0172380_10002739_pt1 | contig 26213 bp, 41 predicted proteins | sample Leawe162metaG_FD_119747 | JGI IMG/M metagenome (GOLD analysis project Ga0172380, IMG submission 119747) | Leachate microbial communities from a municipal landfill in Southern Ontario, Canada - Leachate well 162 metaG | ecosystem: Engineered > Solid waste > Landfill > Unclassified | place...
CGGCCTGCGCCCCGGATGCGTCGGCCGTGATCTTCGGCTTGGCGCGCAGCCCGTTGACCGACTCGACAAAGCCCTTCGCCTCTGCGGCCTTGGCCCGAACATCGGAGTTATCCGCCGTGATCTTCACGGCCTTCGGGGCAACTACGGTGCTCGCGTTGCCCGCTCGAGTCAGCTTGGTTTTGATCTCGATAGGACGCCCGTTGCGCATGAGCGCCGTGCGGGTCTTGCGCGACACAACGTCTGCGTCAGACTTGACTTTGATGGCAATGTTGCGAATCGACGGGATAGCCATTAGGCCCGAACGGACCTTCTTTGACTTGGCTAGGGCTTCAGAGTCGCCCTTGACCTTGAATGAGATGTTGGAGGTCTTGACGCCACCTGCCCCCGCGCCCCTGCCCGCGTTCTTGAGCGCGTTGGCCGCTGCGCTCGCACCCTTCGCCGCCGTGCCAAGCGCGCCAATCGGAGTCGCCCACTTGACAATCTTCATTCCCGTGTTGCTGCCGGCCGCCGTGGCAAGCTTGCTCATGCCGGTTGCTGCCACGTTCAGCGCAGGGGCAAGCTCCCTGCCGTACTTGATGGCCGTGGCCTGTACATCTGCGGCAGTCTGCTTCCACTTGATCGGGGTGCTTTTGGACTGCTCTTTGAAGACTTCGTTTGTCCGGCCTGCTGTGTCGGCGAACTCGCCAAGCATCCGCTGAGCGCCCTTGGCACCCGCGCCGGTCACCTGGAATGCTGCGGTCATACCGCGCAGGTCAGGGAACAGCTTGGCGAACGCCTGCGTGTTGCGTCCCGTGGACACGTACAGGGCTTCGAGAGCCTCTTGGAAGCTGCCGGTCTTGCTGATTAGTTCAGCGCCGGACGCAACGCCAAGCTCTTTGTACTGGCGCTTCAGGTCAGTAGTCGGCTTGATGAGCTGAGCCATCGCGCCCTTGGTGTAGGTCATCGCTTCAGCGGCAGGCACACCCTCTTTAGTGAGGGAGGCAATCATCGCGCCGACTTGCTTGATGTTCACACCGAGCTTTGAAGCGAACGGCAGAACGGGACCAATGCCTTGGGCAAGGTCACCGAACGAGATAACGCCCTTGTCGACCGTCTGGAAAAGATCGTCCGAGACTTGCGCTGCGTCCTTGGCGGTGAGCTTGTAGGCGTTCAGCACACCTGCGACCGCTGTGGTTGCCGTTTCCGCGTCCGTGAGTCCTGCGGTGGCCGCAACCGCCGAGGACTTCATAACGGTTAGTGCCTCGCCCGCAGAGAAGCCAGAGGACACAAGCTGGTACATGCCCTCAGCGAGCGTCTGGGGTGACTGCGCGGTGCTGCGGGCCATCTCGAGTACCGAGTTGGAAAGACCCTTGAACTCGCCTTCAGACAGGCGGGCGATCGAGTTGACGTTGCGCATAGCGCCGTCGAACTTCGATGTGACTTGGATTGTCTTACCGAGCGCGTACCCCGCTGCGATGGCACCCGCCTGGATCGGCGTGAAGCCCGCCCCCATGCCCTGCATCGCGCCGCGAGCACCCTGACTGGCCTTCGCCATGTTCTGGCTTGACTTTGCGGCCTTGTTATGGGTCGCAGCGGTCGCGCCCACCTGCGCGTCCATCTTCTTGGCCGCAGCGCCCGTAGCCATGAACTGGGCTTCGGTCTTTTTGAGCGCCGATGTGGCGTTGGACACGTTCGCGCGAACATCTACGAACAGCGATGCAGCAGCGCCCATGGCGGCTCCTAGCTAGATGGTTTTGCTACCGCCTCGCTTTCCTTCTTGCGGCGGTAGTTGAGGTAGGCGACCCATTCATCGAACTTGTGAACGGGCCACGAGCGCACGGTTTCTATGTCTTCGCGCAACTCGTATGCGATCTCGAAATAGACCGCGCGGGAGGGGTCAAGCCACAGGGCTTTTTTCAGCCGACTTGGCGTCGGCAACCTTTCCGCCTGCGGCTTGTTCAACTGCGTCGTCAAGCTCATCGAGCGTTGCCGGGGGGAGGTTCTTCAGCTGGTCAAAATGAGCGTCCGTGAATTCGGGCTCTATTGCACAGCGAATGAGCATCCACACCTGAACGTCGATTACAGACGAATCGTCGGTGATCTTGGACGCGACGAACTCCTGATCCTTGACGAGCATTTCCCGCACCTTGATCTTGCCCCCAAGCGACGGGACGTTGACGACCTTGGTCTTCGGTGTGTAGGTCAGGAAGGCGTCGGCTGAAAGTGTTTTGGGTGGCGTGGGCATGGCTAGATAACCGCCCTGGTGATGGGTCCGGTGATCTGAAGCTCGCCGTTGAACTGGTTGGCGTCGCCAACGTCGGTCTTGACCTCGTACTTGGTCACGAGGCACGATCCGCTGTACTTCACGTTCGATGACGCCGTGCCGGCCGGGTAGAACTCGAACGCGGTTCCGGCGAAGCCAGCTGCGGCCGAGTAGACCGTGTAGATGTAGCCGTCCGTGGTGGGGTCCCAGATGCCGTCGATCGGGATCGTGCCGTCAGGCAGACCGGCGATGTAGGTCTTTGCGGTTGCGCTAAGACCAGTGGTCTCGGCCTTGTCCAGCTCAAGGGCAATGCCCGTGGTTGTGACGGCTGAAGAGATGTCACGGAGAGAACCCCCGCTGGTCAACTTCAGTACGCCGGTTGATCCGTGCGATGCAGCCACGGGTCACCTCCTGTTGTTTTGGGGGTTTACGGAACGCGGGCGAATGCCGCGTGGATGGTGGCGGTGCCACCTGTCGCCGTCCCGTTGAATCGGAGATACCGATTTACGGTTCCGGTTACAGCGGTGGCAAGTGCTGAGCCGCCAGCTGTGACGTTTGAAAACGTGATGAGGTCAGACCAGCTTGAGTTGTCTGTTGAGTGCTGGATCTTGCCGACGATCGTTCCGCCATTTAGGGCGGTGACGTGGAAGTACCCGGCACCACCGTTGGATGTCGCCGCGCCGTTATCGACGCTGCTGGCCGCCGTGCCTGCCGTGAAAGATGCTGTGAGCGGCTCGAGCGATACAAGGCGATCAAAGCCCCTTGACGACTGCGCCTCAAACTTGATGCGGTTGGCGTCCTCTACGGGTGTGTCGATCTCGTACTTTGTTTCGATGCCGTAAGCACCGAAGCCAACCGAGCCAATCGCGTCGCCTGCCGGGAAGTGCGAGAACACAGCGGAGCCCGACCACGACGCCGATCCGAGGACCGCATCAGACCCAACGGTGCCCTGAGCATCCCAGACGCCCTCGCCAGAGAACACCTGATCGTGAAGGCCCGCGATGTAGGTCATGGCGGTGGACGAGAACACCGTCACGTCGGCTTTGTCATTCTCTGCCGACTGATTTGTCTGTGACAGGTAGCCCGAAAGGTCGCGCCCACCCACATATGTCTTGGCTTGTGCGCCGTGACTAGATGCCATTGCTTATCTCCTGCCCCTATGGGGCGATCCAGATTCTGTAGTTGCCGCCGTGATGGACGTAGATGTGACTGTTGGCGGGTTCGGTGTAGTCGATTGCGGACTCTCTGCGGGTGGACAGCCAGATACGGCCAGAGATGGTGAGGGCGGAGTCGTTTAGAACGGTTTTGATGCGAGCGGCGATCGTTCCCGCTGCGGCCTTCGTTGGGGACCCTGCGGGGGTCTTGGTTACGGCTTTGACTGTGTAGATGAGATCGATGTGGGCCTCGCTTGAGAGCGTGTAGCCGTCACGATCGCTTGCGCGGGAGAACACGACGTAAGGGAACTCGGCTCCCTGTGGAGCCATACCGTTGTAGACGCTCGCGGTACCCGCCGCAAGTAGGCCGGTAAGGGTCGCGTCGCTCTTGAGTTTCGTGTAAATAGCGGCATCGACTTCATTCAAGAGAACACCTGCCTCATGGCTGCGTAGAAAGATGCTTCCTGCTCGTGCGCCGCAGGGCGGAGCATCGGCTGGGCGGCCATCTTGTGTGTGCCGTATTCGTTGTAGACCGTGTATTCGGCCCCTGCGGTGACGCGCGCCGAGAGCGTGCCTGTCGGCTGCGCTTCGATCGCGCCCTTCATGTTTCCGGTGTCCACTCGCGCGCGCAGCTGCGCTCCTGCCTGAACCTCGTGTGCGGTCTTTTGCACGACCGCCGACGCCTTCGGGATTGCTTCTGCTGCGATCTCCCCAAGACGTGACTTGATAACAACGCTCACAGCAGCCTCGCCTCCACTCGCCTGACGATTTCGTAGGTGCGCGGTTCGCGCATCTCGGACACTTGGTAGGTCTTTGTGGCGATCACCAATTGGTCAGCCACGCGCACGTCAGTTGACGCCGGCAGGGTGATTACGCGATCAGCCGTTTCGGTTACCTGATCTCCGACCACAGCGCCATCGCCGCCTGTCTTTTTGATCGGGGCGACGATGCAAAGTGCGGTGCCAGCCGGTAGCCAGCTGGAGGTTGACCCGCCCTGGTTGTCCGAAGTCGTGGTCAGGCGTTGGATTACGCATGTGTCGCCTAGAAGGTTGTTGAACTCGGCTTGGTACGCGGCAAGCTCACCGCTAGAGAGCATCGTCACGGACCAGCACCCCTGTTCGGATCGGAGACATGCGGGAGAAGTCGTCAGCCATTGATTTGAGCTGGCCTACCTTCTGTGAGAGCTTCAACGACTGGTCGTCAGTTGACACATCAACGAGACCCTTCAGAGAAGATGCCCAAGACGTGCAGACTTCAGCCGCCGCCGCGTAGAGGTCGTATGACCATCCGGTGAAGTAGTAGGCCGTTCCAAGCGTGTTCGCGGAGAAGTCAACCCAACCGTCGCGCGTGATAGTCCACGTCGTTACGGTGCCCCCTGAGCCGTCCTGAACGGTGCCGCCTGCGGTTCCTGCCTCTACGAAATACTGTGTGTGAAGTTGACCCCGCTTGTACTCCACTGAGCCCGCCGAAACTGTGCGCGGCAGGTAGTCGATCATCTCAAAGTCAATGAGTGCGCGGTGGTGATTGAGGCTTGCCTGAAGCTGCGCGTCCGACCAGTACGTAGCGGTCCCTGCCGTGTACTCGGCGGTGCCTGCGGCTACCAGTGTGCGGAGGTCGTCAACGAGCGTCATGCTGCCACCGGAACGTGCGCGATTGTCGCTGCGATGAGGTCGTCAAGTGAGTCGCGCGGGATGAAGCCTCGTGTCTGGGCTTGCGTGATATTTGGCACCTTGACCTTCCCCTCTGCCTCTTCGTAGGCTTCGCCGTGGACGATTTTTCCGCTTGTGAAGTTGATTGTTGAATGACTTGACGTGGCGTCGATGACGCGCTGCGCCAAGTCCACGATCGTTGTGTCGTTGTCGGGATTGCCGACGTTGAAGGTCTGCCTATTGAACGGCTGATCGAGTGCGCAGGCAATGAATCGCGCGAGGTCAAACACAGAGGTAAAGGCGCGGCGCTGCGAGCCGTCGCCAAAGACCGTCAGCGGAATGTTCTGTAGCGCCTGCTCAACGAAAGTGGGAAGCACAAAGCCCTTGGCCGATGTCTGACGCGGCCCCGTGACGTTGAAGGGGCGAATGTTCGTGAAGTCGAGACCCGGGCAACCGTGCAGAAGGTGTTCGCCCGCGATCTTGCCTACCGCGTACTCGAGCCGCGCCGAGTGCTTGTCCGGTACGCGCAGGTCGTCTGTCTCCACATACTCACCGGAGAATCCGTAGACCTCAGACGTTGAGATGTTGACGAGTGGGGCTGACTCACGCGCACATAGGTGGGCGACGTGCTTGGTGACATCGACTATCTCATGTGTCACCGAGTCCTGGTTGTACAGGAGCGCCACAGCGCCCACAGGAGCCGCGCAATGGACTACTGCGTCCGGTGCGTAGAGATGTGTGTCGCGTACGTCGCAGCGCACGACGGTCGCGCCGCCGATGTCATCCACGACGTTGCCGCGCTCGCGGTCGATGACCGTCACAGAGTGCCCGCGTCGGATCAATTCTTCTGAGACAAACGAGCCGATAAAACCAAGCCCGCCGGTAACTGTTACTCGCATTCCGAACCCCCAGCGACACAATCGAGAAAAGTCTTTTGATCTGCCATTGCTCGCGCTGCGACTTGAGCGCGTCCGTGTGTTCCCTCTAGGTGTGTGAAGCAGTAGTCGCGGCAGACCGTGGCGCTAAGCCCGATAGCAGAGGCCCGCTGCGCCAACAGGTCATCCGCGTAGTAGTGGATTGAGGGGAATCCACCCAGTAATTCGGTCAGGTAGTCGGCGCGAAAGAACGGGAACGGTGATCCGTTGCAGCGTGTTCCATCGGGGCATTCAGGGAGGAGCATCCCGCCGCCCATCGTGCCGCAGCTGTGAAGGCTTCCGTCCTTGTTCTCAAGCCTTGGTGACGGGTACTCCATGCGACACGCAGAGTCAAGCGCCGCTTGAAACCAGCCTTCATGGGGCAACACATCATCGGCGGAAAGGTGAACCCAATCCCCCGTTGCTGCCGCCGCGCCCAAGCGCCACGCCTCGCCAATAGTCGTGCAGTCGCGCACAACGATGACTTCGTATTCCACCGAATCGGGCTTGGTGGCTTCATACGCGGCCCTCGTCTTGTCGAACAGGATTCCGCGTCCCTGGATGGTGGGGATGACTACCGAGACCTTCATTCGGGGATCTCCGGGTCTTCGTCAATCTCGTAGCCGTTGACAATGAACGTCTCCGCGAACGTGACCGCTATAACTTCAGCAGACTCGGACGAAAAGCCCTCATCGATCAATTCCTTGCGGAAGCCGGCGAACAGTCCTGCTAGCGATTTCAGTTCGGCGGCGCGCTGCTCGAGCGCGGCCAGCAGGTCAAATGGTGTCTCGTCGGTCATGCCGCCACCTCAATGGTCGGCTTGACGATCTCCACACCGCCAGCAGCAAGTGACTTCTCTGCAAGGCGGGCTTCTGCGCTTTCAAGGAACGGCTTCCAATATGTGTCGGCCACCATGTCAGCATCGAAGGTCAACGCGTGGTCACGGGCGCTCTTGCGCTTCTTACCTGCGCCGTCGTATGCGGCCTCGAGCGCTTCAACGAGTTCGTCAATGTTCGGGACGCGCTGATAGCCCTTCTGCACGGTCCAAATCTTCTGACCACCCACCTGCCAGCCGACCTTGCCGACTTCTTGCATGGCGGTGAAGTCCTGCACGATGACCGGGGTGCCGCAAGCCTGGGCCTCAAGCACCGGGATTCCGAAGCCTTCGCCGTAAGCGGGGTTGATCAGCACATCCATAGCGTTGTAGATCGCCACCATGTGCGTGTCCGAGCATCCGAGGCCGTTGTACTGGTACGGATCGACCCACCTAAGCGAGTCGTGCGGGACGCCGATGTGGTTGCACAGCGCGTAGAGGTCTACGCCCTGATTGATCCCGTGAGGATCAGTGTGCAAGTAAAGGATCGCGTCGGAGTGCTTCGCCTGCAACTGCTTGAACGCGGCGAGGGTCTCAGCGAACGCCTTGCGGGGAAGCTCCACACCCTTGTTTGCCGCAACCATGCCCACCATGAAGGCGTCTTCTTCGATGCCGAGCTGCTGCCGACATTCCTTGCGGTTGATCGGCTTGAACAGTTCTGTGTCAACTCCATGCGGGATGAAGTCGGCTTCGATGTCCTTGCGGGCGAAGGCTTCCTTGCCGCTCTCAGACATCGCGATACAGCGCGAGCCAGAGTTCTTGAAGAACGCTTCGACGCCCGGAACTACGTCCTCGTGGTCAACCGGAGCCCACACAGCATGATTGGCCCGAGAGGCCGTCTGCGGGTTCAAGATCCAGGCATCGACAAGCGAGATGATGAGTCCCGCCTTGTCCGGCGTTCCGCCGAAGAAATGCGCCGCGTGTGACGTGTACACATCGTTCGCGTAGCCGTCCGCCCCACCGGGGTAGATCGGGATCTCGTTCCATTCGAGCTTCGCGCCGTGGAGGCCGTAGAAGGCGCAGATGCCTACTTCGTGGCCCATTCCTTTGAGGCGGCTTGTGACTTGGGCTGTCTGGTTTCCGTAGCCCGTGGAGACCCACGGGGCGTTTGAATGCCAAAAGACCTTCATTAGATGCCGTCCCTTCCGAGGATGCGGCGGTACCAAATGGCTTTCTGACCGCGCTTGACCCATTTGCGGCCCTTGATGAATCGCTTGGCCCACTTGATCTCGTCCTCAACGTCGAGGCCGTTGGCGTTCAGGTGGCAATGGGTGACCTTGTGCAGGGTCCATGTGTCGATACCTGCAACAGCTAGCCGTGAGGACGCTTCAAAGAAGTCGGCGACAATCGGCCAGTTGTCATTGAATAGCCGCTCGTCCGGCCCCGCATCCCAATCAACCCAGTGGTCAATCTCGGGCTTCACGGTTTCGGTGAACGTGTCACGCAGCTTCTCGGTTTCAAGCGACACACGGACAACAGATCCGTCCTCATGCCACGGCTCGTAGAAGTGGTGACAACTCAGCGCCGGGGCCGCGTCTATTGCGCGGTATACAGCCGCGAGGTTTGCGTCTGCGCGGAGGCGCAGTTCTATCCAAACGCTCACTAGCCCACCGCCTGAAAGTTGGCCGATCCGGTGCTTCCGTTCCATGTGTACTCGTCCTTGCGAGCAATCATGCGGCGCATCCGAATTGCCTTCGCTTCTTCACGGGCTGCGGTCTTCTTGGCTGTGTCTATTTGCACGATGCCGTGCGGCAACATGAGGTAGGTCTTCAAGGGTGGCTCCTTGGTTCAAATGGGTGACGGAGGGTGACGTGCGAACGCGCCACGCCACCCAAGGACGCGCTCGCACGGAAAGAAGGTGGGGAGAGGCCCGAAGGCCCCTCCCTGACGCTTACGCGCCTACGCCGTTGACGTACTCCACGTGGACGGTGACGAGCTTCTCAACGAAGCCATCACCCGCTCCCTGTGTGTAGTTCAGGACGAGCCAGTTGCCAGCTGCGATCTGCTCGGAGCCGGACACCAGCGATGTCGTGGCGGGGACAGCCGCCGTGGCGAGTGCCGTGGCCGAGGTGTTTGTTGCACCTGCAACCACGGTTCCCGTTGCACCTGAAACGATCGCCGTTCCGTTCGTCCACTCCTCGAACTGGTACTGCGAACCAACCGCAGTACCCGCCGTGCAGGAGACGAGCGAGATCTTCTTGATCGTGATCGTCTGGTCCGCGCGTAGCACGTGAACCTTCTTGGATGCACCGGGGTTGGTGATGACTGCTGAAACGTGTTCAACGTTGTCGTAACTAAATGACATGTCTACTCACCTCATCCCGTCGGGGCCGTGCCGGCCGTGTTGATTGCGACACCGAATGCCGGACGCCAAACGCCGTAGCCGTACTTGACGCTGATGTTCAGCTCCCAAGCACGCTTCGATGCGTCACGCTCAGGCTCAAGGCGCGGAGCGCGACGTGAGTCAAAGCCGATGGCTGCGCGGTTGTAGATGGCACCGAACACCGACGTTCCAGCAGCGATGTTCGCCGTGGTGTAGATGTCAATGTCACCGACAGAACCGACGTACCACTGACGTGCGACCTCATCCGACACAACCTGACCCTGAGTCACAGACTGACCCGGAGCGACGGCCTTGGCGAGTGAGTGCCACTGGTATTCGGACAGAACCGCGACATACGGGCCCGGGACCTTTGATCCCTTGAGCAACGAACGTGCGGCGAACAGGTTGCTCCACGTGATGGCCGTGCCGGAAGAACTGATCGTTCCACCAGTGAGGCTCGAGAACGTCGAGAGCATGTTCGTTTCGATGTTGTCGGCAATTGCGTTACCGAGTTCGATCGAGATGTCCTGACGCGCGTTCTGCGGGTCAGTCTCAATGCGGCGGTCGGTCAGAAGACCCTGCGCCATGTATTCAGCCGGAGTCAGCGTCGAGAGGTTCGTCTTGTCGAACTGTGTGGGGTTCGAGAAGTCGTCGGTCTCGCCAACGGACTGGGCTTCGATCTGCGGGTATGCGCTGAGCTTGCGAACTTCGTCACCCGTTGAGTCGTTGAACGTGGTGCAAAGACTCGACATGATGTTGTTCGCTCGCGCGACGAATACCGCATCTTCGTAGATGGAGTTGAAATAACCGTTAAGTTCGGCAACTCCCGAAAGACCTGTGGCCATTCGTTATCCCTTCGATGTGGGTTTTTATGGGTATCCGTCTGCCGCCAGGGCTGACCGGGGAGCGCCACCAGGGCGCGGTAAGGGGGTGCTGCTAGCGGATCTCTACGTATCCGCCGCCATTGGCTGCCGGGTTATCCCATGCGTGGGTGTTCCCGCCGCCAAAGACTCGTGAGTGACGCTCCTCGTAAGTCTCGACCTTCTCCCCGCCCTTGGCAGGGTTGGCCGATGCGCCAGAGGATGCTCCTGCGCCGTCAAGTGCGAAATCGCCTGAATCAGCGAGTGCCTTCACGAGTTCTGCAATGTTGGTTGGTTCGCCGGCTTCGTCGTACTCAATTGCGTCTGTGTCGAGCGCCTTGAATGCGAGTTCCGGGTTCTTGATTCTGGCCTTGCTTGCCTCTGCGATCGTCTGAGCGCGTAGGAGCTTGGCTGCTGCTTTGGTCTCGGCTTCAGTTGCCTTGGCCTCTGCTGCTGCGGCGCGTTCAGCTGCGTCCTTCGCTTCCTTCTGCGCCTTTTCTGTGTCGTTCAGCTTGGCCGCCTCAAGGGCGTCAAGCTTCTCCTGCGCTTCCTTGGCTGCCTGTTCGGCTGCCGTTGCTCGGTCGCGGAGATTCTTGTTCTCGCTGTTGAGCTTGCGCGTCTTTTCCTTGGCCGCCGCGTCGTCCGTGGCGGTCTCCTGCGTGACCTCAGTGGTCGTTTCGGTGGTCGCCTCCGGGGCGTCCGTAGTTGTGACCTCATCGGTCATGGGTGGTTCCCTTCTGTCGTTTAGCCGCCTCCAGGGCGGCAGAACACTTAGTTACTCGACGCCGAGTGCGCGCACGATCTCATCTTCAGCCGCGTGGATCAGCGACAGCGCAGACGAGAGGCTGGATCTAACTTCGGTGTCGCTCGCATCGACATAGGCGCGGTCAACCGACTGCGCGGACTTGCGGATGGAGGAGTAGGCGTCCGACACCGATCCGCCGATGGCCTTTACCTTTGCCACGCGCTTCGCCTCGCGTTGTGACTCTTTCCATCGCTGCGCGCTTGCAGCGTCCTCGAAGTGCCGAACACGACACCGACGCGACTTACAGTCGTAAAACTTGGCCTGGAACGTGCACTGACAGTCGCAAGAGTTGCCTCGCGTCCGCCCACACGCCCGCGAGTGGAAGCGGTAAATTCCCGGCATCCCATCAAGAGATTCAAGGCGCGTCATTCGCCCGCGTCCTCAATGATCTTGGCTCGGCAGGCTGCAATATCTTCGACGGCGGCGTCCAGCCACATAACCGCCGAAACCACATCCTCTGCGTCGCCCGCGCGCACTAGGTAGTTCAACGCCGAGAGCCTCTCTCGACCCCCGGGGGCGGCATTTGCCTTAGCCGTTTGCTCAAAGTGCCTTCTAAACACTTCGGGCAGATACGGATTATCGAGCGGCGGAGTAACCCGCCCGTTTGGGTTTGGATGACGTGGCAATCCCACGGGGCTGCTCCTTTTGTCGGGTGGTATTAGGCGGCGTTAGCGAGCGCTTGCTTGGCCGAGGCGGTGTGGTGGGACGTTCCCCACTTGCGTGACCGCGTGACCTGCATCGTGTCGGGCAAAGTGACCTTGCCGGACTTGTAAAGCTCGTACTTGCCGGGGCCGAGGATCTTGCGTTGCGTCTCGGCGGGGAGCGTCTTGAACACGTCCGTGCCTAGTGGTGGCGTCGGGCGCTCGAACTGCTCCATGTTGTCGAAGCCAAGTTCTTTCCATGACTTCGTGTAAGGAATGGCTGCGCAACGGCAGTTGACATGCGCGCCGAAAGATTCTGTGTTCTCGTGCTTGGTCCCGCTCATCGAGAAGCAGGCCGAACAGGTACGGGAGTCGAGCTGCGCGTGCCAGATCCAGCCGGTGACAACGGCTGAGCCCTTGTAAGACTCAAGCGCTGCCGTGCGGTAGGCGCGAAGCATCTCGGTACGTGAGATGGTCAAGGCGCGGTCAAGCGGTATCGACACGGCCTGTCGAAACGCTGCGGCAACCACTCGCGGATTCTCGCCACGGGCGATCCCGTAAGAGATGGCGTCTTGCGCGGCCTTGCGCGTCGTGGGCGCGATCTCATCGAGCAATTGTGCTAGCGGGCTGCCGTCGCCCGCGTATCCCACAAAGGCGTTTACAGCGCCTGCGTTGAGTCCGATGAACTGCGCTCCGACTTGAGCCTGAAGCGCCGTGGGCGCGCCGCTCGCAAGCTCCACAAGCCTGCGCTGATCTTCATTGAGCGTCGAGAGTGCTTGGCGCTGGCCGTCCGAGATGATCTCGCTGGCCTGCCTGCCGAACGCGCCTACTTCAGCTTCAATCTGGTCGATCAGTTGGCGGTACTGAAATTCGTTTACGAGCCAAGATGTGTTGATCTTCTCGCCGAGTTCTTCTGCGAGCCTGATTGCTTCGGTGAGGTCGCGCAGGCGGTCACGCAGGCGGCGGTAGACCATGAGGTACGTTCGCCTGAGTTCTGCCGCCTTGAAGTCCTCGATGCGGCGTAGGCGTCTGCGCTGGCGCTCAAGTTCGCGCTCTAGCGCGTCAAGTTCACGGCTCAAGGCTCGAAACTGCGGGCTGAGTTGCGCAGCATCGCCTCGACTACCCACTTGCGGGATTCAGTCGAGCGAGCTTCCAGAACCGAGCGGTTTCCGTGTTCGAGCTCCACCACGACGGTTACTGACTTCACTTCAGCACCGGGGTAGTCATCGTTCACATCTTCCATCACCTGTGCGGCGAGGCGTCCGATCTCGGTTGTGTCAACGTCAGCCATGAAGTCCATCATACGGTCCCGGCGTTGACTTTTTCTGTGAAGGCGTCTGCGCCCTGCGTGTTGCCGGCGTCGAACTGCGTAAGCATGTACTCAGCCGACGATTCGCGCTCCTCGCCGATCTTCTCGGATTCCAAGTCCCAGTCGTAGCCGAGCTTGCCCGAGATGGTTTCCTTGGACGCCACACCCATGCGGATGTCTGCCTCTGCCACCTGGCGCTCCTCGAGCGCGTCCTTGGGCAGAATGTCTGGCCAGAGAATGTCGGGGATCTCCGGTTCTTTGACCCCGTGAATGACGCAGATGCGACGGTTGGTCTCGTCAATCATGTGGCCGTAGGTCATGCGCTTGGTCGACGTGAGGTCGATCAGCGGCTTGTAAAGGATCTGCATTGCCCGAGCGGAGAGGTTGCCGATGTTGTCAACCTTGCCCGTTGCGACCTCTGGAATGCCTGCGATTGAGTGCATCGCTGCTTTGAGTTCGTTGTATGTGTCGATCGACGCCTTGAGGTCGCCTGTCAGCTCGAGGTTCTCAAGCTCTGCACCCTCTGGAACGAACGTCAGCGAATTGGGCTGCGCATTTAGCTCCACAAACTGATCTTGCGTCATGCCCTTGGCAACGGTCTTCGGGCCAGCGTGGTAGGTAAGGATCTTCTTGACATCGGAGACAACCGCGTTGATCGCGTTGTTGATCTCGATCAGTCCACCCTCAAGGTCTGACTGGCCCCAATATTCGTTCGGGCGAATCATGTTCTGGGTCTCAACGATGGGCGCGAAGTCGAACGGCCACACCTCGGACGCGATCTCCTCCCATCTGTGTGAGCCTGCGCGGGAGATGTAGTCCTTGATTTCCCAGTAGCCGCCGTCTTGCTTGGTGATGTCCTGCCTGCGGGCTGCGGGCTTGTTGTCCTTGTCGATGATTGGCCACTCGATGCGGTAGCGGCGTACCTCGTCGATGTCCTCTTGGCTCCAGATGACCGACACATAGGACGGGTCAAGAACGATGATCCGTGTGAAGTTGTCCTTGGGCTGAAGCTTCAGGAACGGGGTTCCGGTAACGCCACCATTCAATGCGAGCTTGTTCAGCGTCAGCATCTTGGAGTTGGCGCGACGTGTGCCACCAGACCATGAGTCTGCGATCAGGTCGTCAACCCTCTCGTCCTCGCCCTTCATTTCGAGGTCTTCACCCAGAAGGAACTTGACCGATGTGTTGACGAACGAGCGCGCAAACGGCAGGATCACGTTGTCATTGCGCTTGCCAAACTCGACCTTGAGGGGCGACGGCATATCGCCCTCGTAGACCTCCCAGCCAAGCTTGAAGCGCTCAAGGCGATCTTGCTCCTCGGCATCGACGCTCTGAAGTTGTTGTAGTTCAATCGGTGAGAGAGTCAATCCCAAAATCCTTCGATAGTCGCGACTGGGCCACCCCTGCCGGAAAGAACTGCGTATGCGCCAGAGAGCGCGTCCACTTGGTCGTCGTGTGCGTGTGAGTCGTCTTGTGTGAACGCCTCTAGCTCGTCAAGGAAGGCCGCGTTCCAGCTGCCTTCGACAATCTGAATCTGCCCGTGTTCGGCCTTTGATGACACGACGCCGGCTCGATCCCACTTCTTGCCTGTGGAGCGGTAGCCATGTACTGCGCGGTCAGCGAGTGTGCGCTTCCAGGCGTCCACCACGACCTTGCCTGAGCTTCCCGGCTCTTGCTCGACCCAGATGGCCGTGCCGATACCGTCACGCTCTGCCTGAGCCTTGGCCTGCTTGTCTACGCCTTGTGGTCTGCTGCGGAAGCGTTTGACGTTCTCGATGATGAAGTCGCCGTTTGTGCGCCTCCCCATCCTGAGTCCAACGGTCCAGTCTGGGTCGGGGTTGGCGTCGGAAGGTTCGGTTGCGGCGAGGTCCCAGAAGCGCACCCACGTAACAACGTCGTTGGGGGCTTCTGCGATCTTGGGAAGAAACCACTGGCGACGGAACAAGTCACCGGGCGGGCGTGAGTCCCAGTCGCCCTCTAGAAGCTGCCTTCGTGTGTGGTGGTCAAGCTCATCAAGCGAGCCAACGTAGGCGTCGTAGTCAAGGCTTGGGTTGTCTGACAGTCTCGCGGGGATGAACACACGGTTTGTGTCCCTTGAGGTGACAAAGCGCTCTTTCACCCACTCATGGCCGGGGCCACCGGGGTTGCTCGCTGCTCGCATCCGAAGCGGAACGGGCGAACCCTCAAGCTTGCGAAGTCGTGAGAAGAGGTAGCGATACTGCGTCTGCGAGAACTGCGTCAGCTCGTCATAGCCAATGAACTGGTAAGCCGCGCCCTGATAGCGGAGCTTGTCGTTCTCATGTTGCAAGTAGCCGAATGTGATCGTCGCGCCGTTCGGAAACGTCCACCTGTGTTGCTGGTCGTTCCACTTGGCATCTGTGCCACCTAGCCACTCATGCGAAAGCGGAATCAAGCCGCCCGGCTGATTCAGGTCGGGGAACGTGCGGCGAAGTAGAAGCGCTGCGTAGCCGGGAACGTCCACGTACTGCAACGCTGCCATGAGCATCGCGTCCGACTTGCCGCCGCCCGCCGCGCCGCCGTAGAGCGCCTCGCGGTGGGGAAGACTAAGGAACGCGCCTTGCTTTGGGTGCGGATGGTGTGGCCAGTACCTACTGGTCTTGATCGGTATTGGCATCGAGCGCGCCCGAACCCTTCAGGGCTTTGGCAACTTCCCGATACCAGTCCTTGCCGTCGTGGTTCGGGTCGATGCCCTGAAACTCAATCGGTCCACCCTCGCTGCCCGAAAGCTCCATCGCCTGACGCGGCTTGCCGGCGAGTCGATCGGTGATGATCTCGACGGACTTGATCTGCGTCGGAATGTCTGGCACCTCTTCTACGCGGGCAGTGGGTCCGTTACCCACTACAACGTGGCGTGTCGCGGTGATGCCGCGCTCTAACGCTTCGGTCAGCTTTGGCTGGTTGGCGAGCCACACCTTCTCGTACAGCTCTACCTCTTTCGGTAGGCGCTTTCGTCCGCCGAATCCGTTGTCTGCGACGAATCCCGCTGATTCGCGTGTTTCCGCGTCAGAGTGAGCCAGGCAAAAGTCTGTGTCAGTTAGCGGCGCTGCCTTGCACGGCTTTCCCGCCTTAGTGGTGGCTTTGCATCCCATCCTCTGCCTCCTGGGCGTGTAGACGGTTGGTGTGTTGGTTAGGAAACGACGGTGCGAGTGACTGGCCCAGTGAGGGAAACTGTCAATCGGTTGGCGTCGTTGTTTGCGGTCTTGGTTTCACTCTTTGGTTGGAGTGAGAGTGTTGATGTGTAGACCGGCTTTCCGGATGCTGTTCCACCTGGGTAGAACGTGAATCCGGTTGTGCTTTCAAGAATGGTTGTGAGCGCGGGGTCGTAGTTGACATCAAAGGTGAGCAAGCCATCAAGTGGTGATGCCATGAAGCTTCTCGCTGGGCCCGTTATGCCGCTTATGTCTGTTGTGTCGGTTGAGAGTGCAAGCGTTGCGCTGTTTGCGTATCCGCTTATGTCTGTTGGTGAGCCGGCGGATGTAAGGCTTAGGACTGTTGCGGTTGTTGGTGTTGCAGTAACCGCAGGCTTGAACCATCCAGTCCTCAGACGAAAGGCTCTACCTATGCGGCCTGAGATCTCAACTGACATGGTTTATGCCGTCCCTGACGGGCCGGATGGCGTAACAGAGTTGGCTTCTGCTCGGGTGGCTGCGGCTATCACGTGTATCCACCGGATGCGATCTTGTTGAGGTTCCATCCGCCTGCGCCGCCCGCTACTCCGGGGTCGTTGCGTTGGACAGATAGACGCCACACACACCCCGGTGTTGAAAGCGCAACGTGCGCACCTGCGGGGCCAGTACCTCCAACGGCATCCGCCCATGCGCCTTCTGCTCCGTAGCCCTCGTTAATTGAGTTGTGGTCATTGGCGGCGAAAAAGTCTGTTCCCACAAGCGGAATGATCTGAAGATCGGTGAGGATGCTCCGGGGGTCTTTGATGATGTAGACCGGGGTAGTGGTGCGGCTCCACACGATTGACGGGAGGTAGAGCTGGATTGACGATGCGCTTGCAACCTCAAGCTCGCCCGCTGTCGTTGTAAGGCTGAGGCTTTGCGATCCTGCGATCAGTTGTGTCAGGCCGTTATTGAGAACTCCGGTTGGCGTTACTGAGCCGGTGACAAACAGGCCAGCGGAGTTGACACGGATTCGTTCGCTGCCGCCAGTTGCAATGCCGTACTGGTCAGAGGCAATTCGGTAGGAGCCAGTGTTTGTGTCGCTTGCAAAGGTTTCGGACGGGGCTGCTGCGGTGCCGTTGGCAAGCAGAAGCGGGCTGCTCATCGTCTGGCTGAGATCCCATGTGTTCGTCGCGTCCTTGCTGCCCTTGTTGTTCAGGTCAACAGCCGACACAATCAAGTAGACATTTGCGCCAGCAGAATGGGCTTTTGTGAAGGTCGTAGACGGAGAGGCAAGCGTCAATGTGGCACCTGATCGCGTCACATGGACTAGCTCTGCATCGTCTAGCGGATCGTCACCTACTTGGACTGCGTAGGTGCTTGTGGTTCCCCAATCGATGCCAGTTGTTGAGGCAAGGACACACGATGAACCACCGATGGAAACTGATGCGTTCAGGGTTCCGGCGAATACGGAATCCCGCGCTACGTCACGAGGCACGGTCGTGCCACCAATCGCACACGGCGATCACGTAGAAACACACATGGGCAAAGGCCAAGAGACTCTTTTCGATGATGAAGTTGAGTGTCTTGTCCATCGAGACTCCTGTGTGTTGGTCAGGGCTTGCGGCCGTAAATCTCTTGGTTGGCGTCGTAGGAGCCGATGTACTGACCGCCGCCGCCTCCGGTGTGTGCCACTCGGTAGGTCTTGTCCTTGGATGCGAATCCGACTCCGGGGCGAATGTCTAGGTCGATAGCGCCCTGCCTGCGAAGGTCGCTGATGACGCGCTCGCGCTCGTCGGCCTTGTTGCGGAAGTCGTCAAACTCGCTCATTCAGAACCGAACCTTTCGACATGGCTTCTTAGTGAGCTGCACCACGGCCAATCCGTTGATGTGGAGCTTGCGGGCTAGCGGGGCGTGTGCGTCGAATCCGCGTGTGTAGCCCCGGACTGATCCGCCGCCACCGCCGATGTCACGCTTAACCGAACGGGCTGTGTACCTGCCGCGGTGGGCGTAACGAACCGCGTGGAGCGGGAGACCACCCAAGGCCGTTCCCATGTTGAGTTCAGCGAAGGAATCGGAAAAGCTGAATAGGTTGTCGCCTCGGTAACCAATGCCATTGTCGTCTCCCGCTGAGGTGCCAAAGGTGCTCGCGCCGGTCCACTTGGCCGATGATCGACACACCTTGATTCTTTTGAGATTGTGTGCCTTGACGATCTTGTACTTACGTACGCAGACTGGATATTTGACCTTGTACAGATGGCCGGCGGTTCCGTCGAGATCCCTGCGCCTGTCTACCTGGCGGTTCCATTTCGATGATGAAACGGTGTTGCAGGTGGGCGGGGCTACTTGCGGTTTATCCACCGCCAGAGCCGCTCCCGAACCGAACGCGAGGGCTGCCGCATATACGGCGATGAGGACGGCGACAAAAGCGCATATGAGCGCTGCGTCTTTGAGTTTCGTTTTGCCAAGGCGGATAACGGCCTTTCCACGGGGTGTCGCCCATCGGTGATTAGGGACCGAGGGGCGCGGGTAAATATCGCGTGGAGCCGCCGCTCGGGACGGCTCGCCAACGCGATCGTTTGGAGCGTCTGCCAGCGGGATGCGAAGGCAGCGCTGATGTGGCCCTAGGGGGCCGCAACGTGAAGATGTGACGCGACCAAGCCCCACCCAGATGTAGAAGGCTTGGCCGCTATGACCTGCGCTCGGGCTGGTCTTCCCGAGGGGTGCTAGGTCAGTCTTGGAAAATCGGCAGGTAAAAGTCCCAGCGTCTTGTCATGTCAAGCGACGGAAATCCAGTCGCGACGGGAAACACGGGCCTGCCAAGGGATTAGACCACCCGCGTCGGATGGAAAGTCAGGCCGCTTCGTCCATCTCTGTGTCGAGTCCCGCGCGCTCCTCGATGCGACTCATGTAGAAGTTGATTCGCTCAATGTCCTTGCGGTCAAGACGGGTGAGTGCCGCAGGCGCAAGTCCAGCTGCCGCGTTGTCAATGCCCCGCCTCATCTCTGCGATTCGCTTCTGCTTTATGTCGTCGTTCCGGTCATCAGCGAGCTTGCACAGGCGCTCCTGGTACCCCTCGGGCACCGCCTCGGGTTCTTCGGAAAGCGCAAGGGCGGGAATGTCCGTATAGCCGCCAGCCTTCGCCAAGAGCCGCGGACGCTCGCGCTCAAAGGTCAAGGCGTACGTGATTTTCCAATAGGCGTCCTCTCGCTCAATTGCAATCACCGTTGCAAAGGCGTCGTCCTTTCGCTGTGTGTCGTGGTAGACCGGGATTGCCGAGGCGTCCTCACTGTGCCCACACGGCACCACATTGAAATCTGCGTCAAGCTCCACAACCTCTCTGATGGTCACTCGCCCGACACGCATAAGCGTCCGGCGCTGGTCCCTCGTGAACTCGATCATGCCGCCTCCTGCATCGCCTGAATTTCTCTGAATGTCAAGTCTGTGTGTGGGGTCTTGGACCCTCGGTAAAGCTCGGCTTCGATCTGCACAACCTGCTTGTCATCCTCGAAAACGATTCCGTTTGCTGCGTCGAGGATTGTCTTGATGAGGTTGTCCAAGTCGCAGGTGTTGGACTTCACATGGAAGGCGACACGCAGCGATACGGGGTGACTTACTGGCGGTCCGGTGTGCGCCGAGCGGAAGTGCCACGCAAGCTCCTGTTCTGCTGCGAGGGTTTTGGCATCGGTATAAACGTGAGGGCGTCCTTTGATGCAGGAGAACCTTGGACGGCCCTTCGGGACGGGCTCGCCGTCTATGCGTAGTCGGTCGATCATGCCGCCGCCTCCTGATCAATCAGCTCAAGCAATTCTTCTCGTGTGTCGGCTATCAGTCTGCGGGGTAGGACCGGGATCACGACACCTGCTGGCTCGGGAAAGATTGAGGCTTTCCACTTGTTCCCGTTGCTGCCTCGGGGTGGTTCGATTGCTATGCCTCGCATCTTTTCTGCGAGGTTCAGGATTGAGTCGTTGGTGGTCATGCGGCCACCTTCACCTTCCGACGCTCAAGGATCTCAAGTATCTGTGTCGCAACATCGTGCGCCTGTCGTGGCGTCAAGTGGTCCACGTACTTGCGGCGGTCGATGCCTGCCCCGCGAAGGATGTTGTCTGCGGTCGTGACTCCGAATCGCTGGATGGATCGACACACGTCGAAAACCTTGATGTGCTCGGACCGCTCGCAAATGATCGTTACCGGATCGACGCTTCCCGCTGCAATCCCAATCTTCAATTGAGCGATCTTGAACCTGGCTGCGTTGGCTAGTTCAAGTGCTTCCATTGCTTGTGCGCTCATGCTGCTCTCCGCTTCTGTTCGCAAAGTGCTTTGCGGCGCTTCACGGTTTCGTGGTATTCGTCATCGACTAGTTCGTGGGCGCGGCACTTGCCAACACCCAGCTGAATTGCGATCTCTGCATAGGTTCTGCCGTCAGCGAAAAGGGCTCGGGCTTCTGCCTGCTGCTTGGCAAACTTGGCTTCGCGCTTTTCGGTCAGGGCGTTGCGGGCCTTTTCCATCTTGGCTTTGTCGCGGTCCTTGGATTCTTTGGCCTGACGGTTACGACGTTCTCTGCGTTCACGGTCTGCTCGGTCTAGGAATGCCTGGCGATCACTCGACACATCAAAGGGCCATTCCATTTCTGGATGAGCAATTAGTGACCCACCTGATGCGAGACGTTCTGCTTTTAGGGTTGGTTTGTTTGGTGTGTCGGTCATGCTGCAGCCCTCATCCAGTAGCGGCCCTGGAATTCAAAGCCGTGTTCAGTACAGAAATCCTCGAGCCCGTCCGGGTACGCCTCGGCGGGGAGCACGAGTTGGCCGGCGTCGAATTGGTTGTGGTGGAATCTGCAAAGCGCCAGCGCATTCCGGTCGTCTGAGAAGATCGCGTGGCCTACCGGGTAGTGCGCCTTGAGGACGCGCTGGGGGATTACGTGCGCCGCGTCCGTCTGCCCCTCGCACATCGTTTCGGTGTGGTCGATAGCGACACACCTGCCGTCTCTCAGCATTACGTCAGCGATCAGTTCGGTCATCGCCTCGGGCTTCATGGGCCTTTTTCGCTGAGTCTTTTTGAGCTGCCCCCGCTTCATTTCCTTACGGGGCTTCTGCTTAGGGGGTCGGGCCTTCAATGTGGAATTCGGAACTGGAATTCGTGTGTCGGGTTCTACGCAGAGTCGGCACAGGGGTTCGGGCAGAGAATGTGGGCAGAGACTTGTCACGACTGCTCACCTGATTTATGGACTTCCCGAAGGTCGTCCTGTGCGCTCCGCCGATCTTCGGAACCCATCAAACCCTGATCCTCAATCCACATCAGAAGTTCAGCGGCAAGCTCAGTTGCTTCCTCAGGCGTCAGCGCATAGTCGTGGTAGTAGTTGCCGTCCGCGTGTTCCTCGTAACGCCCAACGTTGAGAGTGAAGTCGCCATCGTGGTTGCTCGTCCAGAACGAATGCGCGTCTACGTGAACGCTCATGCCGCACTCCCGAAGTTCATTACCTCTTGGGCGCAGCGGTTTGCCGCGACTTCGCAGTAGGCCTCGTCAATCTCAATTCCAACCGCCTTCCGCTGCAAGTCTTTCGCGGCGACGAGGGTTGAGCCGCTCCCGGCGAACGGGTCAATAACGATTCCCTCGGTGCGCTCAATTAGGTGGCGCAGCAACGGGAGGGGCTTTGTGTGAGGGTGCCCCGTCAGGGATGCGGTGTGGGCGATGCTTCCCGCGCCGACCGGCAGTAGCGAACTCCACTCGATGGTGCGCTTCGGCCACGGGCCAACGAGAAACACTGGTTCGCAGTCGCGGCGGTATCCCGTAGTCGATCCCCATACCCCGGCATCAGCGGGCTTCGGCCATACCAGGACTTGTTTGAGGTTTTCGGGGAAAGGCGCGTAGAACGATCCGAACACCACCCCGCGCATTTCTGGCAACAGGGCGAGCGCAGCGTCCCGCGTTGCGGTCGACTCGTCATTGACAATCCCGGCGTGAGCGCGGCTGCCCGCAGGCTTGCTTTCGTTCTTGAACCATCCGATGCCGTAGGGTGGGTCCGTAACGCAAACCATTTCAGACCCCCCCCCGATGATTCCGGGCAGAAGCTCGAGGCAGTCCCCGTGATACAGCGTCACGAAGTCATCTTCGTAGTACGGCTTCGGGAGATTCATCGGCCTACCACCACCCGAGCCAAGCCATCGGCTGTCACGTTACGGAGCGCGTAAGCGCGACCATAATCCTTTGCGTTCTTGACGCTCACACCACACCCCCCAACACCCGGAAGGGCGGTGCCGCTGCCCCACGCACAAAAGCCCAACGCCGCAAAGCGTCAGGCTTTTGGTTAGAAAGGCTAATCCCCCGCCTAGTCCTAGATGCGCGTGAAGCCTCCACGCATGTATTGTAGGCCCGGTGTGGGTCGGATATTGCCGTGTGTCGAGCGTAGGTGGGCGAAGCGGGGAGAGCTTTCGTAGCCCCGAGGATCAGCGCTCGGCAATTGAGAATTACGCGGCGAGGATGGGCTGGCAAGTTCATGTGTTGCCTCCCGATCTGGATGAGTCCGGCGGCACCGATAGACGGGCTCAGTTGCAGGTTGCCGTCGAAGGCATCGAGTCCGGCAGGTGGGAAGGGCTGATCGTTTACGACCTGTCGCGGTTCTTTCGCAACACCAGGCTTGCGATTGAGTACACCGATCGCATCGAGTCCGTTGGAGGGCGAGTTGTGTCCACCGTGGAGCAGCTGCCAGCGGGGTCGCTTGGCACCTACCTTCACACGATTCTGTCTGCGGGCAATCAGCATTTCCGGGACCTCAAGTCAGAGCAGTTTCTTTCGCTGCAATCAAAGTTGGTAGAGGACGGCAAGTGGCGACCCCCGGTCATTCCACCGGGGTACGTGAAGGGTGAGGACGGGCGGCTAGTCATTGGCCCAGACGCACCCAAGGTCAAGCGAGCGTTCAAGCTCCGCGCGGACGGCCTCTCGCTGCCCGCTATCCAGAAGGAATTCGGCTGGGGCCAGAGCGTTGTTGCCCGGATGCTGCGGAATCGTGTGTATCTGGGCGAAGTCTCCCTCGGGGGCAATGTCAATCCAAAGGCGCACCCGCCGCTCGTAACTCGCCGCGCCTTCGCTGCCGTTCAACAACTCAACGGCGCTCGCCCGAATGTGAGTCCTTCTGGGTCGCTGCTCGCCGGACTGATCCGCTGCGAGGCGTGTGGGTACGTCATGGGATACGCGAACAAGCCCTCTCCGCGTTACGCGTGTCCAAAGACGCGCGGGAAGGTTCCATGCCCCGCTCCGTCCACAATCCTTGCTGGGCGAGTCGAGAAGATTGTCAGCGCGGTAGCTCGAGCAGAACTTTCTAAGCTCGATGTTCGCTCCAAGCGCGTCGGGAGATCCGAGGCCGACATCGAACAAAAGCTCATCGACGCCGAACAGGAACTTGCCGCTTTTCTCTCGGCAGTCTCGGCGAAGGATGTTGGGGAAGTCGCATTTCGGGCAGGGGCCAGAGAGCGACGGGAGATTGTCGAGCGCGCCCGGTCTGACCTTGCCGCCGCGAGCGTAGTCACGCCTTTGGCCGGGATCACCGGGACCGCTGCTGATGCTTGGGATAGGTGGGATACTCATAAGCGGAACCTCGTCCTACGCGGCCTTCTTAGTTGTGTCGTGGTTCGGCGCACCGATGGACGGCAGGTCCCCGCGATCGAACGTGTGCGCGTCTACCCCGCCGGCTCCATTACCGATTTCAGTAGGCCCTTGCCGTTCGGAGACGGTCACAATGAACTCACTCTCGGGATCTTCCGTCGAGAGGATTGAGGCCACGGCTGCGGCGGCTGATTCCAGGTGGTGGGAGGTCATGGTTGACGCTCCAAGATTTCAAGAGCCTTCATGTACCGCACTCGCATCGACTCGTCACCCTCGTAGCGCCGGTCGTCTGACAGGTTGTCTTTGAGGTCAGCAATCTTGACCTCACGCGCAACCTCTCCGAATATGCCTGCCCCAAAGTAGATGCGCTGGATGTACTGGCTGTGTGTCATCGAGTCACGGCGGGTCAAAAGGTCCACCGCGCCGTTCGTTCGCATCGACGTGCGGCCCATGTCTTGCAGGTCGCCAACGGTCATGTCCGTGTCCTCAACAACGTCGTGCAGCCAAGCCGCCGCCTTCGCCTCATCGCAGACGTTCGCCGCGACGCGCTCTAAGTGTTCGACGTAGGGTCGCCCCGACTTGTCCACCTGGTCGCGGTGCATACATCTTGCGATCTGTTCGGCAATAGCGGCCTCCGGCAGATCGTCGGGAATCGACAAGTCTGTCACGCCATCGGCGCGGTTAGCGCCGCTAATCCGTTCCTGTTTTTCAGTCATCACTTCCCCCATTCGGGAGGTTGCCGATGGGCTTGTACGGCTTGATTTCTACGGCGCTGTCGTCAATCAGTCCGAGCCTGTACGTGCATCCGGTTTCGATAACGAGTTTCACCGCTGCGAGGATTCGTTCGTCGTCCAGTCCTTCTCCCTGCTTGGCCGGGATGGGTGTGTCGCAGTACGGAGTTGGACAGTCTTTGCCGCCGCAGAGTGGACATGGTTTATTGGACGCGCCGTTGGCGGTCCCGGCGTCCGAAGTGGCGTTCCCTTCATCGGGGTTTGCCCGCGTGGCGGACTCGATTGGCTTGACCGTTCCGCCAAGCGTCTTGTGTACGTGCGGCCCTTGAATGTTGCAGCCGATGATCGTGCAGAAATAGCTCACTCTGACCCTCCTGACTTGTCTGGGGTGGCGGCGGGAATCGCTTTGAGGATGTGACGGGGTGTGTCAGCCACGGTGAGTCTTCTCCTTGTGGTACTTGCGGCGGGCGGCGGATTCGGTTGCATTGCGGTCACGGCGGTTGAGCTTTCTAAGGTGTTTGGCAGTCCCGATCAGGTCGTCAAGCGCCGCCGACAAAAGAACCATGTTCCTGTCTGCGTCATCCTTGGTCCACTCCTGCTCCACGGATTCAAGGGCTTCCTTCATCGAAAGAACCTGTCTGCGGTGGAGCGTTTTGATTGCGGTTCCGTCAGCCATTACTTCTCCTCATGGGACTGGTTGGGGTTGGCGGGGCGATTGGGCTTGCTGATTTCCGTCCCGTCTTCAAAGAACTTGGCCCCGCATTTGGAGCAGAAGTGCTGCGGCGGGACCGTTGGGTGTGACTCGCCCGATTTGGTGTGTCCAACCTCTTGGCATTTCTCGTAGGCCAGCCAGATTTCTTCGTCGCTCATGGCGTCGAGCTTTTTCCAGTACGGTGCGCTCACGATTGCCTCTCGTTAGAGGGGTTCTGGTTGGCGGGGTTGACGGCGATTTCACAGTCTCCACCGGGAACGCACCGGAACTTGTTGACGCCGATTCGGTCCATCTGGAAATCAACGTCCCAAGCGTGAGCGCCGCATTCGACACACGGTTGCCATGACGCGATCCAGCAAGGGCCGCGACCAGTCCAGCGGAAGATGAACGTCCAAAGACTCACCGCCCATGACCACGATTCCGGGTGAGGCCATTCGTCGCTTTCAAGAGCGAGTTTGATTCGCAAGTCAGGCATCCTTGCCCCCTTCACCAGATCCAAGGGCTGCGGCGAGGTCGCGCAACATTCCAATGACCGCTGGCCCCGAAAGCACCTCTGCATCCTGCTGCTCCAACTGGTCTGCGTATGCGTTCATTTGCGAACGCACTTCCGCCGCCCTCCGCTCGTCACCTTCTGGCTGTGCGGTTTGGCCTGCTGCAAAAGCTGCGACTGCGATTGCGTTCTTTGCGTCGTCGGGGGTTGAGAATCCGTCAGCAATTGTTTCGTCGTTGCCGTCAAGGATCGAGTAGCTCTTGCCGTCGAGTCGGCTTTTGATTACGGACCAGTCCCGCGGCCCCTCTCGCTTCTCTGGTTGGGGGGCTGATTCCAAATCTTTGGAGTTATTTGGAGTTGATTTGGAGTTGGGTTTAGGGGTCGCTTGCGCTCCCTGTGGCGTGACAGAGTTGGTGGTGGTTTCGGGGTGCTGCTCGCCGATGGATTCGATGATGTGTCGAACCTCTCGCACCGTGGCGATCATCAGATTGCGGTTGTTCTCGGGAACATCGGCCCACGGCACCGCCGACTCAACGCGGGTGCTGTAGTCGAAGTCCGGTGCGAGTCGTTCGTAGGTTTCGTGGAACAGCTTCGCCCAGAGAATGTCGATCGAATCGGCCTCCGGCAGATCGTCTTGACTCCCCTCGTCTGTCGCGCTTCCCGGCGCGTCAGCGACGGCATTACCTTCGCCAAACGTGAAGTTGAAACGAACGTCCTTGCGATCAACTGCGTCTGTAAATCCCTTGTCCTTTTCCCCACCCATTGAGTCGGTGGGCTTC
>Ga0172380_10002740_pt1 | contig 26199 bp, 21 predicted proteins | sample Leawe162metaG_FD_119747 | JGI IMG/M metagenome (GOLD analysis project Ga0172380, IMG submission 119747) | Leachate microbial communities from a municipal landfill in Southern Ontario, Canada - Leachate well 162 metaG | ecosystem: Engineered > Solid waste > Landfill > Unclassified | place...
GCCCCGACCTCCGGCTCGATGGGCTACGGCCTGCCCGCCGCCGTCGCCGCAAAGGCCCTGCATCCGGACCGCGAAGTCATCTGCTTTGCCGGTGACGGCTGCTTCATGATGCACGGACAGGAATTCGCCACCGCGATCCGCTACGACCTGCCGATCATCGTCTGCCTGGTGAACAACGGCATCTACGGCACGATCCGCATGCACCAGGAGCGCGAATATCCCGGCCGCGTCAGCGCCACCGACCTCACCAACCCCGACTTTGCCGCCTTCGCCCGCGCCTATGGGGGCCATGGCGAGACGGTCGAGAAGACGGAAGACTTCGCCCCCGCCTTCGAGCGCGCCCGCGCTTCCGGCAAACCCTCGATCATCGAGATCAAGCTCGACCCGGAAGCGATCACGCCGATGAAGACGCTGACGCAGATCCGCGAGAAGGCGTGAGACGGCCAGGCGGCCGCATCATCGCCGAGAGTGCCGGCGACAATATCCATGCCGGCCTCTTGGCAGCCACCGCGACCGCGCTATATTGATCTCGTCTGAAACAGGTTAGGTCGGTGCGGTTGGCCCGGCCCCCGCGAAAGCGGGTCCTTCCGTTGCCGCGGCAACGGCCCAAGACCTTCAAGTGCGCAGGCATGGTGCCTGCGTCAATGAAAGGTGCTTGGCCATGCAGCAACAGATTTCCGTCATTACCCTCGGCACCGCCGATCTCGACCGGTCTCGTGAGTTCTATGTCGAGGGCTTCGGATGGTCGCCGGTCTTCGAGAACCCCGAGATCATCTTCTACCAGATGAACGGCTTCGTGCTCGGAACCTTCCGCAAGGATGCGTTGGAAGCCGACATGAATCGGCGCGGCCTGCTTGCGCCGGGCGCCTTCTCGCTCGCCCACAATGTTTCAAAGAAGGAGGAGGTTGATCCGCTCCTGCAGCGGCTGGTCGATGCCGGCGGCACTCTCCTGCGACCGGCCGACGAACCGCCACACGGCGGTTTTCGCGGCTATGTAGCCGATCCCGACGACCACGCCTGGGAGATCGCCTGGAACCCGGCCTGGGCGATCGACGCGAACGGCCTCGTCACCTTCGGGCTCTGACCCGCAGGCGCAGAACGCCGCGCCCCAAACGAAAAGGGCCGGGATTGCTCCCGGCCCCGCATTCACGAGGGTATGGCCACGAAACGGTGGAGCTCAGATCGCCGCGGTGACGATGAACTCGACCTTGTAGGCCGGCGTTGCCAGCGCCGCTTCGCTGGTGGCGCGGGCCGGCGGATTGGCCGGATCGATCCAGCCTTCCCAGACAGCGTTCATTTCGCCGAAGGTCGACATGTCGGAGAGGTAGATGATCGTCTGCAGGATCTTCGACTTGTTCGAGCCGGCCAGTGCCAGCAGGCGATCGACTTCGGCCAGCGCCGACTTCGACTGTTCGGTGACGGTCGCGCCTTCGCCGACCTGTCCGGCGAGATAGACGGTGTTGCCATGAACGACCGCGCCGCTCATGCGTGCGCCGGGTTCGATGCGCTTGATGCTCATTGAAGACTCCTGTTTGACAATATTATGGAAACGAAATTCGGGGTTCAGCCGCGCAGGTGCTGGCTCTTCTGGTAAACGGCGGTAGAACGGGCCCCCGAGCGGCAATAGCCGAGCATCGGACGATCGAAATCATCAAGCGCGTCGACCATGCCCGATATGGCTTCGGAAGTGACGCCCGTCGGGCCGATCGGCACATGGGCGATGCTCAATCCAAGTTCATGGGCGCGCCGTTCGATCTCGGCGAAAAGCGGCTGGCCCGGCTCTTCATGGTCGGGACGATGGCACACGATCGACTTGAAACCCAGGGCCTTGATTGTGTCGAGATCGGACACGGTGATCTGACCGGTCACGGAGTATTCGTCATTGATCGACTTGATATCCATGTTTGCGCGCTCCCTTCTTGACGAGTGTCAAAGCTCTACGATGCATGCCTGCAGGCGTCAATTGCCCCTCGCAGCACGAGGTCAGACAAAGGCGAAAGACAGAGCATAGTCCCGGCACTCGCCCGGTGTCAGCGGTGACAGTTCGCCGCGCCTTGCCAGTTCGCCGCGCGGCTCCCAGCGATGCGAGACCGGCTCGATGCCGAGAACGTTCGCCGGCGCCTGCTGGTTGCGCCAGACCTGCAGGAAGGGCAGCGTGCCGGTCCGGAACCGCACCCGCAGCGTCTTGCCACCGATCGCCCGGATCGGCCCGAGGCGCACCTCGGCCCACGGCTCGCCCTCCTCCGCCGCCAGCACGCAGAAGACCCCGCCGGGGTCTTCCCCGAAGGCCCAGGGAAGGCCGCCGCCGTCGAGCATGGCCCCTTCGAGCCGAACGCCGTCGTCGAAATGCCGCGCCCCGATGTTCATATGGTACATTAGCATCGCCGGGAACGGCGTCTCCCCGCTGTTCGTCACCCGGTCGGAAAGCCGCACCTCGCCAGTCTTCCCGTCGATCCGCCACAGCCGCTCGAGCCTGGCGCTGCCGCCGTCGGCGAGCCGCACCGAAACAACCGCGCGTGCTTCCGCGTTCCCCTCGACCGTCTCGAAGGAAAGGATTTCCGCCGGATGCGACGAGAACGAACCGTGCAGCGGATAGGTGCCGCGCCCCTCGCCGACCGGTTCGGGATGGCGGATGTGGTCCGGACCGCAGGTGAAGAGGAACCCGTCCAGCGAATGATCGATTCGCGGATCGCCGTCGTCGGGGATAGCCCGCCCCGGCGAAAGGTCGACGCCCTCGACGACACAGGCGCCGATATCGAGCACGGAGCTTTGATCAAGCGTGAGCCGGGGACCCCTAAGTGCCTTGAATTCCATCATTTGATATCCCTCGACGCTGACGCGATCTTGCCTGTGTGATCATACTTGCAGGAGCGGCAAATCACGAGCGATATAGCCTCGAACGATCACGATTAGTTTAACGTTCACCATGAATTCATCTATTTCACATTAGTGTCCAATTTGTCGCGTTTGTCCCCACCATATCAATTTGAGGAATACCGAGATCGTGGCCGACATCTGGAAAGCAGGACTGATATTGGCAACGCTGACGGTCGTCCCGGCGGCCCTGCCCGTGCCGGCAGGTGCCCAGGATCGATATCCGTCCCGGAGCGCGGATACGCTGCTCGTCACCCCGGAAGGTGACCTTCTTGGCTATATCCCGGAAGAAGGCGAAGTGGTGATCAGCCGCGACCGCATGGGTCGCCGCGTGCTGATCGACCACTACGGCAATCTCGTCGCGACGGAAGTCCCGGCCGAGACCTACTACCCGCGCCAACAGCAGGCGCGCGCGCCGGCTACCTTTGACGATTTCGGCGCCCCCGCTCCCGGATGGGAGGATGACGGCGTCGTCACCGGTGCGATCCCCGGACCGGGCACGATCGACCGCGCGCCGCTCGACCAGCCGCTGCCGGACATGCCGTCGGGCGGTCCGGACATGCCGCCGCCGGTCGACCAGGCGCCGCAGACCATCGTCACTCCGGACATTCCGGTCAAAAGCAATCTCTCGCAGCTCGAAATCACCGCGCTGCAGGTCTTCCTCGACCGCGAAGGCGTCTCGCCGGGCGTCATCGACGGCAAGATGGGCCAGAACGTCAACAAGGCGCTCGTCGCCTGGCAGAAGATGACCGGCGAGACCATCGACCCGAACAATGCCGAGGATATCCTGGAACGCCTGCGCATGTCGGGCGGCCTGGCCGTGACCTCCTACACGATCACGCCGGGCGACGCCGCAGGCCCCTATGTCGCCGCGATCCCGGAAGACTACAGCCTCAAGGCGCAACTCCCCTCGCTCGCCTACACCTCGACCGTGGAAATGCTCGCCGAAAAGTTCCACATGGACGAGAACTACCTGCGCGCGCTCAATCCGGGTGTCGATTTCACCGTCCCCGGCACGATCATCAAGGTCGTCGAGCCCGGCAAGCCGAAGACCGGCAAGGTCGCCCGCATCGTCGCAGACAAGGGCAAGAAGCAGGTCTTCGCCTATGGCGAGGACGGCAGCCTCGTCGCCGCCTATCCGGCGAGCATCGGCTCCGCCGACACCCCCTCGCCGTCCGGCACCGTCACCGTCGAGCGCGTGGCGCTGAACCCCGGCTATACCTACAATCCGAAGATCAATTTCCAGCAGGGCAGCAACAACAAGGTGCTCGCCATCCCGCCGGGCCCGAACGGCCCGGTCGGCACGGTCTGGATGGCGCTGTCCAAGCCCACCTACGGCATACACGGCACGCCCGAACCCGCAAAGATCGGCCGCACCCAGAGCCACGGCTGCATCCGCCTCACCAACTGGGACGCGAACGAGCTCGCCGAGATGGTCTCGCCGGGGGTGACGGTCGAATTCGTGGATTGAGGGGCATAGTCGCCGCAGGGCCTAAACGGCGTCAACCGGGGCCTACACCCGCCTCGATCTCAGACTTTGGTCTTCTCCATCTTCGATGTCGCGAGGTAATGGCCCACAGCCATGACGGCGATACCGACGGGGATCAAAGGCAGCGTCACGATCGACTGCGCGATTGCCAGCAGCATGTACGGATGAAAGCTGGAGATGGCGGCAATGGCAATCAGCCCCAGAACGAAAAAGATCATCCCCAGCCAGCAAATGCCTGTCTTCGGCGAAGGCACGAACCACCATGCTGCCAGTGACAGAAAAACGATGGCGGCGATAACTCCCATGATGTCTCTCCAGCTTGCAGTATGAATCAAATGAGCATGAGTGCTCATAACACGCAAAGGATCGGATGGCACGATCAGTCCTCAACCCTTGATGGAAACACGGTCGCCAAGATGGCCTCCCCCGGTGTGCCGTCGAATTCTTGGGCTGAGGGGGCGGGCAGAGGACGACGCAGCCTTCGGAGTGTCGCTATAGGGCGCTTCCGATGCTGACTGAAGGCGGCTTCCGCGCATCTGAGTCGACCGCAGCTCTGCGCCTTCAAGTCGACCGTTCAGGGTACCCGTTGGAGCTCCAAGAAGCCGACAGTCTCTTGTGACATTGATCCTGACCGAAAAGCGCAGGAGCGATTGTCATCAACGTTCCTACTGCTCCAGTTCCCGCGCCTTTGGGGCCATAGGTCCTGACATTGAATGTAGGATACGCCCCCACTGGCCGGGAATGCGAGGGAACGCGTTCGGGTCCTTGCGCGGTCGCTTGCCCCAGGCTGCATGCCTTTCGCTCTCGAAGCTGGGCATGTCTAGATGTATGGCGATGCTCGCTTCAGCAATAGTCCGAATTGATTTGGTATGATGGAAGTCAGAGAACTCCGCGTGCCTTCCGCCGAGTTCTTTCCATGTGTGGCTGATGGGTTTCGACTGGCGCAACAGTTCGTAGCCGGTGAGCAAAAGCACCCGATTTCGTGGACCTCCATCCACCCCCAGTTTGCGAGTCCACCTTACAAGCTTTCGCAGCAAGGCTTTTTCTGTATCGGTGAACTCGTTCCTGAGTACGGAGACGGCGAGATAGGATCCGGGGAACCGTAGCGCCAAATCCTTCAATCTTGCGATGTCCTTAGGTTTGATTAGATCACCTTGGCCGAACGACTTAGCTTCGCCCAAGATCAAGTTCGGATCGTATTGACTGTCGAAGGCGTCGGCTTGGTGAAAGGCGATGTAATCCGCTTCAATTCTCCTGCCATCCAGTCCAAGCTCGACTGCGGTGATGAAGTTGATTGATCGGAAATGAGAACCCAGCTCGCTAATCGTCTGCAGCGCCAGAACGGCACCGTATGCACCTTTCGCGTAGTCTTGAACCGAAAATGGACCCGCGACACGATACGTCCATAGCCGCTCGGTCGTTGTAGCTCCCTGCGGGAACGGGTACAGCTTTAGACAGCGTTTGCATGTCAGGGAATAGCCCAGGCGGTCCACCGCATCCCAATTGCGGTTCAAGCAGTTGGTGCATTGGGTCTCCAGCCCGAGGACCAAAATGCTCGCCTTGGTAAAGTGGTCCAGCTCGAGAACCTGATAAGAGCATGATTTGCGACGTTTGACGAGGCCGGCCCAGTCCTTGATCGGGCGTGATCGGGGGTCGAACTGTTCCTGTACTTCCTCAACACCATTCTGACGCCGACGGACACCACCGGCCATTTTGTTCATCAGGTTGAGCGTCTCTGCGTCCGCTATGAGACGTGTACCCCATAGGCCACCAAGTTGGTCGAGGATCTGTTTTGCGATATGGCCCGGCTCGGACAGCCGCGCCTCGATCCCTGATCGATTCAGGAAATCCAGAATGGCTGTCTCCTGGGTCTGGAATTGCAGATGCTCCCCGACGCCGTCGTATTTTTGGCCGAAACTCCAACCCTCAGTGCCGATCATCACGTCCATGACACCAAAGCCAAGACGCGGCCTCGATCGATCGAACGTGTTGTAGGGGTAAATGGTCGCAATATCCGCTCGACCATAGTTTGCCACCCGTAAGCTGTTGACCCATCTCATTTGCGACGTGCCGTAGCGCGATGCGAACGAAGGGCGAAGGGGCTCATAGCGCGCCGAAGGTTGGGAGTCCGTTTCCTTCACCTCCAGCGTCACGCGTTTCTCCTCGACATCGAGGACAATCCGCTTGGGCGGGTTCATCATTCCGCCGCCGGGCTTGTCCCAAATCCTGTCTCGCCACTGCTTCACGGACAATGATCCAAGGCCGTCTTTCGACTGCGGAAGACCGGGCTGAAGCAGATGTAGCACCCTTCGCCGCGCCTCGTCGCCTATCCCTCGCGAGAACTCGAGGATGGCAGAGTGCATGATGCCGTTGGGATTGCCCTGCAGCGGCCTATATTCGTCCGCGATGATGCGATGGATTTCGGGCAGGAGGTCTGGCAACCAGCCCACCGGCACGGGTATCAACGGATTCGGTTCGCTCCTCAGATTCCACAAGTCGATGAGATCAGTCAGGTGAGCGGGATCAAAGACGAAGATTTTGGCGTCATTGGTCCATGGTCTTTGCGGCCTGATATCGTGGGACGTCACCGAAAGCGGTGTGGTAACTCCCTCAAACAGCACCCTCTTCCAGCTCGCCGGCGAACACGGTATCGCCTCCGGCCGGTAAACATTATCGAAAGTTCGGGAGAAATACTCGCTTCCGTCAGTGTCCGGATAGGCGCCGAATATTGCCTCCGCCAAGCCTGAAGCAGGAGGATTCGCGATCGTCACAGCCGCAGAGGGATCGCGCTGATGAAAACGCTGTTCGGTCCGATAGATGTCCTCAAGGCAATCGGTGACAGGTAACCCGAGATGAAGCGCGGCCCAATCCTTATGTGGTTCGGGTGCCAAAACTTCATCCAGAGTAAGAACGCGTCCCCGCGAGATGTAGTCTCGTAGTGAGCCAAGACCAACCTTTTCTAGCAAGCCCGGTTGCGCCTCGACGAAAGCATCAGGCTCGAAGAATTGAATATAACCTCGCGCGATCTCAAGCCCGGTCACGTCCCCGGGAAACTCCGCTGCCCAAGCCTTTGGAGGTTTACGAAATACCGGGATAATCGGATTGTATTTCCCGCCCCACATGCAGGTGCAAATACGCATGAACTTAATCACTGCCGCCTTGTCCCCCGGGGTTACCAGAAGGGCAATGCGCGCGGGACGAAGCCGGACAACGGCAGACAATTCAGCCATCTTCAATCCTATAAGCTGAAAACCAAATGAGGCAGATAAACGAACCGGTAATCAAGCCTTACGGAGAAACGGGGCTGACTTTCACGTGGATAAGTTGAGGCCGACAATCTCGGCTGCAGCCGTCGCGGCGTTTGCTATTGACGTATGCTTCGCATGGCGGCCGCGGAGCCGAGAGCGGACGTCGGCACGGTAACATTACTATCTGGCGTGTTACGCCCCAGGAGCAGACAGATTGGGGTCGGCCCAAATCCGCCTGCCCCAACCGCAAATCTCCCCTTCCCTCACCCACCCCACACGACAAAACCGCCGGCCGGGTGCTCCCAACCAGCGGCATTTCTCACCGTCCCGTCACCGTCACGCCGCGTTGCCGACCACGCGAAGAAACCGGCGGGCGGGCTGCGAGCGCACCACCTTCACCGGTAGCAGGCGCATCACTTCGAGCGCGAAACCTCGCGCGTTGTCGCGCGCCTTGTCGAGATTGCTCGTCCGCGCGGCATCCATGGTATAAAGGGTGCCACCGCAATCGAAAATTTCACGATAGGCAGCACGCTCGACGATCGGGGTGTTGATGACATTGACGCCGCGCGCCTGCAACAGCCCCTTGATCGTCAGAAGAGCGCGGGTCGTCACCATCGAGGTGACCCGGGTCAAGACGACCGAGTGGGCGATCTTCAGCTTGCCGGTATCTTCCATCAGCTTGATGAGGTCGAGGATCTGCGCTCCGCCGCGCGCATCCATGGCACAGCCCTGAACGGGGATCATCACGTGGTCGGAAAGGCCGATCGCGGTGGTAACGATGGCGTCGCGGGCACCGGCAAGATCGATGATCGTGTAGTCGCAAGTCTGGGCGAGATCACGAAGATGCCCGTGAAGCGAGGCGACGGACACTTCAGATATCACTTCGATGTTTTGCTGCCTGCCTGAGACTTCATGCCATTGGGTGATCCAGCGCTGCGGATCGGCATCGAGAATGGCGACACGATAACCTTGATGTGCCAGTTCCGTGGCAAGAAGAAGAGCTGCGGTGGTCTTGCCCGCTCCGCCCTTGGCGTTGGCGAATGAGATGACTGGCATGTTGTGTGTCCTCGAAAGTCCGGCGAGCCGACATCGCTCACTTCGACACCGCGCTCATGGCGTCGATGCACGTCACTCTCGTTCATTATGGTTAACAAAGGGCAAACGGCCCGCCGTCCGCGACCGCCCCTGCACTCGCCAGTCCATTGATGCGGAAAAGAAAAAGGGCCCGCGCCTGGGAACGCGGACCCTTGCATGTCAACTGAGGGTAAAACGCCTCAGAAGCATTCGAGGAAGAGTGCCCTGGTGTTCTCCAAGGTCATCTTGACCGGGTTGCCGCCGCAGCTCGGGTCCTCGATCGCCATGGCGGTCAGCTCGTCGATGCGGTCGGGCTTGATGCCCATGGCGGTAAGATTGTCCGGCACGCCGAGTTCGGCACGCAGCGCCAGCACGTAGTCGTAGAAGCCGTCGAAGCCGCCGGCAATGCCGAGATAGGCGGCGGCGCGGGCGATCTTCTCCTCGATCTCCGCGCGGTTGAAGCGCAGCACCGGCGGCATCACCACCGCATTCGTCATGCCGTGATGGGTGTTGTAGACCGCGCCGATCGGATGCGAGAGCGAGTGGATCGCGCCGAGCCCCTTCTGGAAGGCGACGGCGCCCATGGCGGCCGCCGACATCATGTTGGTGCGGGCTTCGATATCCGTACCGTCCTTGTAGGCGCGCGGCAGGTATTCCTTGACGAGCCGCATGCCTTCAAGCGCGATGCCCTGGCTCATCGGGTGGTAGAAGGGCGAGGAATAGGCTTCGAGGCAGTGGGCGAAGGCGTCCATGCCGGTGCCGGCGGTGATCATCTTCGGCATGCCGACGGTCAGTTCTGGGTCGGCGATGACGACGCCGGGCAGGAACTTCGGATGGAAGATGATCTTCTTCACATGGGTCTGCGAATTGGTGATGACCGAGGCGCGGCCGACTTCCGAGCCGGTGCCGGCGGTCGTCGGCACGGCGACGATCGGCGCGATGCCCTCGACGTTCGCCCGCGTCCACCAGTCGCCGATGTCCTCGAAGTCCCAGACCGGCCGCGTCTGGCCGGCCATGAAGGCCACGCACTTGCCGAGGTCGAGGCCCGAGCCGCCACCGAAGGCGACAACGCCGTCATGACCGCCGTCCTTGAAGGCCTTGACGCCGGCCTCGAGGTTCTTCTCGTTCGGGTTCGGGTCGACGTCGGCGAAGATCGCGCGGCCGAGGCCCGCCTCTTCGAGCACGTCGAGTGCCCCTTGGGTGATTGCCATCGTGGCCAGCCCGCGGTCGGTGACGAGCAGCGGCTTCTTCATGCCGAGCGACTTGCAGGCGTCGGCGAGCTCCCTGATCCGGCCCCGGCCCATCTTGATGGCGGTCGGATAGCTCCAGTTTGCGACGATATTCATTTCGTGACTTTCTTGAGGTGATAGGATTTAGGACGGGTGAGGTTCTGGAAGCCGATGACCGACAGCGAGCCGCCCTTGCCTGTCTCCTTGCAGCCGGTCCAGCAGAGCGCCGGGTCGAGATAGTCGGCGCGGTTCATGAAGACGGTGCCGGTCTCGATCTCGCGGCCGATGCGGGCGGCGCGCGCCGGGTCCTGCGTCCAGAGCGACGCGGTGAGGCCGTAGGGGCTGTCGTTCATCAGCTCGATCGCCTCGTCGTCATTCTTGACCTTCATGATGCCGACGGCGGGCCCGAAGGTCTCGTCCTTCATGAATGACATCGAGTGATCGACGTTCACGAGAATCTGCGGCATCAGATAGGCGTGGCCGTCATCCTGCGGGAAGAGCTTGGGATCGATGAGCGTCTTCGCACCCTTGGCGACGGCGGCGGCGATCTGCTCGCGCACATGGGCGGCGAACCGGCGGTGCGCCATCGGCCCGAGCGTCGTTTCCGGATCGAGCGGGTTGCCGAGCTTGTAGTTCGAGACCCAGGCGACCGACTTCTCGACGAAGGCGTCGTAGAGGCTCTCGTGCACGTAGATGCGCTCGATGCCGCAGCAGCACTGGCCGGAATTGTAGGTCGCGCCATCCATCAGCGTGTCGACGGCGGCGTCGAGATCGGCATCCTCCATCACATAGCCGGGGTCCTTGCCGCCGAGTTCGAGCCCGAGGCCGGCGAAGGTGCCGGCAGCGGCACGCTCGATCGACCGGCCGCCCTCGACGGAGCCGGTGAAGTTGATGAAGTTGAAATTGCCGGTGGCGATCAGCGCCGAGGTCGTGGCGTGATCGAGGAAAAGGTTGACGAAGACATCGTCCGGAACGCCGGCCTCGACGAAGGCGCGCACCATGCGCTCTCCGACGAGCAGCGTCTGGGTGGCGTGCTTGATGACCACCGTGTTGCCGGCCATCAGCGCCGGCGCCACCGTGTTGATCGCCGTCATGTAGGGATAGTTCCACGGCGCGATGACGAATACGACGCCCTGCGGCTCGCGCTCGATACGGCGCTCGAAGGAGGCGCTCTCTTCGATGACAAGCGGCTTCAGGGCATCGGCCGCGATCGAGGCCACATAGTTGGAGCGCTCGTTGAAGCCCTTGTACTCGCCGCCATAGCGTACCGGACGGCCCATCATGTGGGCGAGTTCCGGCACCACCTCGTCCGACATTTCGTTGAGGCGGGCGACGCCCTTCAGCACGAGCTGCACGCGTTCTTCGAGCGGGCGGCGCGCCCAGGCCTTCTGCGCCTTGCGCGCACGCGCCACCGCCCCGGTGGCGGCTTCGAGGGACATGGCCGGGCGTTCGGCGTAAACCGATCCGTCGATCGGCGAAATGCATTGGATCATTGTCATGATCTGACTTCCTGTTTTTCGATGTTCATGCTCTTTCGAAACCGCGCGCCACTTCCCAATCAGTGATGCGGCGGTCGTATTCTTCCTGTTCCCATTCGGCGGCGCGGACATAGTGGTCGACAACATCGCCGCCAAAGGCCGCGCGCAGCATGGCCGAGCCGCTGAGGGCAACGGCCGCCGAGCGTAGCGTGCGCGGAATCTCGCGGACCTCGCGGGCACCATAGGCGTCTCCCACGAAGGCGGGCTCCAGTTCAAGCTTCTTCTCGATACCGTCGATCCCTGCGGCAATAAGTGCCGCCATGGCGAGATACGGATTGAGGTCAGAGCCTCCGACCCGGCATTCGACACGGATCGCTTTTGTATCCTCGCCGCAGAGCCGGTAGCCGGCGGTGCGGTTGTCCTTCGACCAGATCGCCTTGGTCGGCGCGAACGTGCCGGCCATGAAACGCTTGTAGGAGTTGATATAGGGCGCCAGGAAATAGGTGATCTCGCTGGCATGGGCGAGAAGACCGGCCATGTAGTGCTTCATCGTCGCCGACATGCCATGCTCGCCATTCTTGTCGAAGAATAGCGGCGTGGCCCCATCGACAGTCCAGAGCGACTGGTGAATATGCGACGAGGAGCCGGCCGCGTTGTAGTGCCACTTGGCGAGGAAGGTGATCGCCTTGCCGCGCTGCCAGGCGATTTCCTTGCAGGCGTTCTTGATGATCACATGGCGGTCGGCCATGGTCAGTGCGTCGGCATAACGCACATTCACCTCGCCCTGCCCGGCGGATGCCTCGCCCTTTGTGTTCTCGACCGGAATGCCCGCGCCCTGCAGGCCGTTGCGGATCGCCCGCATCACATCCTCTTCCTTGGTCGTCTGGAAGATGTGGTAATCCTCGTTGTACCCGGAGGCCAGTTGCAGATCGCGATAGCCGGACGCGCGCGCATCATCATAGGTCTGGTCGAACAGGAAGAATTCGAGTTCGGTCGCCATGAATGCCTTCAGCCCCATGGCCTCGAGCCTCTTGACCTGTTTTTTCAGGATGGCGCGCGGCGAATGCGGAATGTCTTCGTGGGTGTGGTGGTCCAACACGTCGCAAAGCACGAGTGCGGTCCCTTCCAGCCACGGCACGCGGCGCAGGGTGTCGAGATCCGGCTTCAGCGCATAATCGCCGTAGCCCTTTTCCCAGCTTGTCGCCTTGTAGCCCGGCACGGTCTCCATTTCCATGTCGGTCGCCAATAGGTAGTTGCAGCTATGTGTTTCCTTGTAGCCGCTGTCGACGAAGAACTGCGCATGGAACCGTTTGCCCATCAGGCGGCCCTGCATATCGACCATGCAAGCGAGAACGGTGTCGATGCGGCCTTCGGCAACATCCTTCTTCAAATCGTCAAACGTGTACTGCGCGGCCATTGGAGAATCCTAGTGTCAATCTCGCCGGGTGTGACCCGGAATTGTTCTTGGTTTGGCGTGATCCGGGGCAAGCCGCCCCGGATCACTATCTTCGGTCCCGCGCCGTATCAGCCGTAGCGATAAGGCTTGCCGGCCTTTTCCATGTCTGAATTGTACTTCTTCAGGATCTCGACAACTTTGGCCGTGCGCGGCGTCTGCTTGGCGATCTCTTCCCAGAAGACGTGCGCGGCGTCCTCGACCGTCTTCCACTCGGCATCCGGAATGCTGGTGAGCTCCAGCTTGCCACCCTCGGCGCGCAGACGGGCCTCACCGCCCCAGTACCAGTGAAGACGCTTGTAGTGGGAGCTATCCATGCACATCTGCCACAAGGTCTGCAGATGCGGCGGCACTTCCTTCCACCGGTCGGCATTGGCGAAGAACGAGCCGGCCCAGCCGCCCGAGACGTTATTGGTGAGGAAGTATTTGGTGACGTCCACCCAGCCGGAGGTAAACACTTCCGTGATGCCCGACCAGGCGATCGCATCGATTTCACCGGTCTGCATCGCGACCGGCACATCCTCGAACGGAATGGTGACCGGCACGACACCGAATTGCGCCAGGAACTGGCCGGCTGTCGGGAAGGTGAAGACACGCAGGCCCTTGAGGTCGGCGAGCGACTTGATAGGCTTGTTGGTGGCGAAGTTGCAGGGATCCCAGGCGCCAGCGGAGAGCCACTTAACGCCCACTTCCGTGTAGGCCTGATCCCAGATCTCGGCGAGGCCGTATTCGTAGAACAGGGTCGGGACGTCAAGGCTATAGCGCGACGCGAAGGGGAAGTAGCCACCGAATACCTTGATGTCGACCGGCGAGTTCATCGAATCGTCGTCGGACTGCACGGCGTCGATCGTGCCGGCCTGCATGGCACGGAACAGTTCACCCGTGGGGACGAGTTGGTCGGCGGTGTAGAGCTGGATTTCCATTTCGCCATTGGCCGCCTTGTTGAAAGCGTCCACCGCCGGGCGGATGACGAATTCGGCGAGTGCTGCCCCTGCATAGGTCTGGAGACGCCAGGTAATCTTCTTGTCCTGGGCCTTCACGTAAGGCGCGGCGAGCGCGACCGGCGAAGCGGCGGCGACCAGACCGGCCTTTTTGAGAAAATGTCTTCTGCTGTTCATGTCTGCTTCCCTCTTTGTTTCTTTGAACCGTGATCCGCCGGCCATCGGCGGATCGTGCACTCAACGGGCCCGTTCAACCGGACCTCTTTGCGTTGTTGATTACGGACTACCCCCGGACATAGACATGCTGCGGCAGCCACAGCGCGATCTGCGGGAAGGCCATGATGATGATCATGCCGAGGATCATGATCGCCACGAACGGAAATACCGAACGATAGATATCGACCAGCGAAATCTCTGGCGGGGCCATGGCCCGCATGAGGAACAAGTTGTAACCGAACGGCGGCGTCATGTAGGCGATCTGACAGGTGATCGTGTAGAGAACGCCGTACCAGACGAGGTCGAAACCGAGCTTGCCTACCAGCGGGATGTAAAGCGGTGCGACGATGACCAGCATCGCGGTATCGTCGAGAAAGGCCCCCATGATTAGGAAAGAGATCTGCATCAGGATCAGGATCTGCCAGGGACCGAGACCCAATTCGCCGACCAGAAGCCCCTCAATCGCCCTCACCGCGCCGAGCCCGTCGAAGACCGCCCCGAAGCAAAGCGCCGCCATGATGATCCACATGAACATGCAAGTGATACCGAGCGTCTGCTCGAGAACGCGGTTCCACATCGTCCAGGTCAGACGCCCCTTGAACCATGCGGCAAACAGCGAGCCGAGGGCACCGACCGCCGAACTCTCGACGAGGCTGGTCACGCCCATAAGGAACAGGCCCATCATCAGGAAGAAGATGAGGAAGGGCAGAACGCCCGCGCGCGCCAGTTTCAATTTCTCGACGAGCGGCATGTCCCGCTCTTTCTTCGGAAGCGCCGGGCCGAGCGCCGGATTGATGCGGCAGCGGATGACCACGTAGAGGGCAAACAGCAGCGCAAGCAGAAGGCCCGGAAATACGCCGGCGAGCCACAGCTGGCCGACCGGCTGGCGGGCGATCATGCCGTAGAGCACCATTACCACGCTGGGCGGCACGAGAATGCCGAGCGAACTGCCCGCCTGAATGACGCCGGACACCATGATCTTGTCGTAGCCGCGGCGCAGCAGTTCCGGTAGCGCGATGGTCGCGCCGATTGCCATGCCAGCGACAGAGAGCCCATTCATGGCGGAAATGACCACCATCAATCCGATCGTGCCGAGCGCCAGGCCGCCACGCAGGCCGCCGAACCAGACATGAAAGGCCTTGTAAAGGTCCTCGGCGATGCCGGATTCCGACAGCATATAGCCCATGAAGATGAACATCGGCAGCGTCAGAAGCGCATACCATTTCATCAGTTTCATATTGGCGGAGAAGCCAAGCTCGAACCCGCCGTTGCCCCACAGAAGCGCGGCCGCGACGACGCCGACGAAGCCGATGGCCGCGAACACACGCTGGCCAGTCAGCATCGACATCATCATCGATGAGAACATCAAGAGAGCGATCATTTCATAGCTCATGCGACCGGCCTCCCGATCGCCACGGCCACGTCCTTGATCAGGATCGACGTCGCCTGAAGGAACGTGAGGAAGATACCAATCACCATGACGATCTTGATCGGCGCCATATAAGGCGACCAGGCCGAGTAGCTGGTCTCGCCGAATTTCAGCGCGTAAGCCGTGCTTGATACGCCGCCGTAGAGCATGAAGAACAGATAGACGAACAGCATGAGAATGGTCACGACATCGACCGCCGCCTTGGTCCTCGGCGACCATTTGCCGTAGAGCAGGTCCATGCGGACATGGCTGTCCAACTGCAACGAATAGGCGCCGCCGAGCAGAAAGTAGCCCGCCATAACGAACTGGGCCATTTCCAGCGTCCAGTGCGCGGGAAGAAACATTGCCTTGGAGATCGACGAGTAGAGAAGAATCCCCATCAGCAGGAAGATGCCATACATTACAATGCGGCCGATGCGCCGGTTGAAACCGTCAACCACGCGCACGTAGGTCTTCAAGGCGTCAGGCATGTATGCAGCCCCCGCCGGTCGCGCGACCCATCGCGGGCCAATGCGGCGCAACCCCTCTCTCTCGTCGTATCGGCATCTGTTCCCCTCTTTTTTATAAGACCATGCCAGATTCTCGTATCAGTTCTATTGGGGCGAAAGCGCCTCCAGACCGATCCGCAGCAGCCCCGCCAGATAGTCGGCAATCACCCGCTGCCCTTCCTCGTCGCGTATGAGATCGTTTCTGACCTCGATCATCACATTGAGGTAACCGCCAGGCAGCGCGTGGAGCCTCAGACTATGGGTTACCCCGTCTTCCGGTCCATAGGGCTCGTTGCGTTCGGCGCGGTATGGCCCATCTTCGGCAGCCTTGAGCATTCGGTCGGCCAGCCGGCTATCGACATCATGCAGAATGCCGATCTCCACATCGCGCTGCTTGCCCATGTAGACGGGTGTAAAGCTGTGCACAGTGACGACGACTGTCTTCTGGCCGCGCGCCTGGCGACCGGCCAGAACGCCGGAAATGCAGTCATGGAATGGGATGTAGAGTGCCGCCGTGCGGGCATAGCGCTCTGCGACGCTGAGACCCTCATTGCCCGGAATGCGGTAGATTTCCGAAGTTTCCGGCATCGCGGCCGGCGATTCCGGCGGACGGTTACAGTCATAGATCAAGCGCGAGAAGCGCTGGTGAACCAGCGTTGCATCAAGGCTGTCCGACAGCAGGCGGGCCACCGCAAGGGCGCCCGGATCCCAGGCGATATGGCTCTCGAGCGCCGCACGGCCCAGGCCCAGATCACCGGCGCTTGCCGGCAGCGTCGAGGATGCATGCTCGCAGACCAGCAGCACTGCCCCCTTGCCATCGGAATTTTCCACGGCAACCGGCTCTCCATCCGCCGCCGTCAGAATGTCCGAACGTACCAGCATGCTCCCGCCTTCCGAGAAATGAACGAAACCTCAATGAAGAAGAGAATTCTTCACGTTTATTCGCAAGTCAACCGGGTTCTGAAAATTTCTCTTCAATTGCGCATTGACAGGTCCAAAAGCTCGGTTGATAAATTTCCCATAGCCGGCATAGACCGGACAGGGGAACAACAAGCACGTGCGAAATACGTCGAAAACAGTGTCGGACGTGATCCATGCCCATTTCACTGGGTTGACCCGCGCCGAGCGCCAACTTGCCGAAAGCCTGCTCGACAACTATCCAGTCTCGGGCCTGGGCAGTATCACGACGATCGCGGAAAACGCCGGCGTGTCCACCCCGACCGTTGCGCGCATGGTCCAGAAGCTGGGCTACAAGGGCTATCAGGATTTCCAGGCGCATCTGCACCAGGAACTGGAAGCATCGATTTCAAATCCGATCGCCAAGCATGACCGCTGGGCGTCAAATGCACCCGGCACACATATTCTCAACCGCTTCGCCGAGGCGGTGATGAACAATATGCGCCAGACCCTCAACGAACTCGATACGGAAACGTTCAACGAAGCGGCCAAGCTCCTCGCAGACCGCAAGCGCAGCATATATTTCGTTGGCGGACGCATAACGGGCGCGCTGGCGGAATATTTCTTCACCCATATGCAGGTTATCCGGCCGAAAACGACGCTTATGTCGTCGAATACCAGCGCCTGGCCACAGCATATGCTCAACATGAGCGCCGGCGACGTCCTCGTAATATTCGATATACGTCGCTATGAGGCCGATATGGCGACGCTAGCGAACGTGGCAAAGTCCAACGGTGTCACTATAGTGCTGTTCACCGATCAATGGACATCGCCCGTCGCTAAGTACGCGCAGCACAATTTCAAGGTGCAGATAGAAGCGCCCTCGGCCTGGGACTCCTCCGTCGTGACGTTGTTCGTGGTGGAAGCACTGATCGAGGCAGTTCAGAGCCTGGCTTGGGACGAGACCCGCGAACGTATGAATACCCTCGAAGGGCTCTTCGAACAGGCGCGGCTGTTTCGCAAGCCGCGGTAATTAAACAGATAAACACAACAGGGGAGAGAAAGGACGTCCTATTTTTCAAGAGTAACGACGAGCTGGCCAGCCCCATGCGAGGCAAATGCAAGCCGTCACATAACTATCATACAAGCCGAATAACAGTCCGCATCGCCGCAGCAGAACCAACAAGGAGTAATCCAGTGACCACGAATATTCGCCGCATGCTCTCGCTGTCGACCGCAATGGTCGTCGCCTCCACCTCGCTCGCCTTTGCCGAGCCGAGCGCCGAACTGATCGAAGCCGCCAAGAAGGAAGGCAACCTGACCACGATCGCCCTGCCCCACAGCTGGTGCGGCTATGGCGACGTCATTGCCGGCTTCAAGGCAAAATATCCGGAAATCCAGGTCAACGAACTCAACCCGGACGCTGGCTCGGCCGACGAAGTTGAAGCCATCAAGGCCAACAAGGACAACAAGGGCCCGCAGGCTCCGGACGTCGTTGACGTCGGCCTCGCCTTCGGTCCGCAGATGAAGTCCGAAGGCCTCCTGCAGCCCTACAAGGTCTCCACCTGGGACGAGATCCCGGAAACCATCAAGGACGCCGAAGGCTACTGGTACGGCGACTACTACGGCGTTCTGTCGTTCATCGTGAACAAGGACCTCGTCAAGAACACTCCGGCTGACTGGGCCGACCTGCTGAAGCCGGAATATGCCGGTCAGGTCGCACTCGCCGGCGATCCGCGCGCCTCCAACCAGGCTATCTTGGGCGTTCTCGCCGCTGGCCTGCACAAGGGTGCGAAGGCCGGTGAAGAATCCGGCAAAGCCGGCCTGGAATACTTCGCCGAGCTGAACAAGGCCGGCAATTTCGTTCCGGTCATCGCCAAGGCCGGCACCATCGCCCAGGGCGCCACCCCGATCGCCGTCGCATGGGACTACAACGTGCTGGCATGGCGTGACGAACTCGCCGGCAACCCGCCGGTCGAAGTCGTCGTTCCGAAGACCGGCGTTCTCGCCGGCGTCTACGTCCAGGGCATCTCTGCCTTTGCTCCGCATCCGAATGCTGCGAAGCTGTGGATGGAATACCTCTACTCGGACGAAGGCCAGAACCTGTGGCTCAAGGGCTATTGCCACCCGGCCCGCTTCAACGCCATGGCCAAGGCCGGCAAGATCCAGAAGGAACTTTTGGACGCCCTGCCGCCGGCCGCTAGCTACGAAGCCGCCATCTTCCCGACCGTCGAAGAGCAGAACGCCAACAAGACCGTCGTAACCGGTGGCTGGGACAGCGTCGTCGGCGCCAACGTCCAGTAATCGGGCAAAGAGCCTTTGGCCCCGGCCCGACATGTTCGGGCCGGGGCTTGCCATATCTGAAGAGCCGGCCATACTTTGCCGGACTTGCATTCACGCCCTGTAGCGAAGACCCGCGAACATGAACCAAGCTCCCCCCGCGCGCCGATTGCGCCTGCCGCTGACCTGGTTGGGTCTGTTGCCCTTCGTGATCTTCGTAGTGATGTTCCTGATCCTGCCGACGATGCACATCGTCATTGGCGCCTTCCAGACCCGGGACGGCGCGTTCACGCTGCAGAACATTCGTGATCTTAACTCCGGCACGATCCCGTCGAGCTATTGGATTTCGGTGAAAATCTCGGTCGCCTCGGCAGCACTCGGCTGCCTGATCGGTTTCGGCATGGCCGCGGCCGTCGTCTTCGGCGCCGTGCCGCGCTGGTTAAAGGCGCCACTGCTGACCTTTTCCGGCGTCGCCTCGAACTTTGCCGGCGTGCCGCTCGCCTTTGCCTTCCTGGCGACCTTCGGTCCGGTCGGCCTCGTCACCGTGCTGTTGCGCAACAATTTCGGCATCGTCCTGCAGCGCGATCTCGGCTTCAGCATCCTGAGCTTCTGGGGCCTGACGATCACCTATCTGTTCTTCCAGATCCCGCTGATGATCCTGATCATCACGCCAGCGCTTGAAGGCCTCAGGCGCGAATGGCGCGAGGCGGCCGAAGTTCTGGGCGCAACCGCCCTTCAATACTGGCGCATGGTCGCCCTGCCGATCCTCTTTCCGTCGATCCTCGGCACCTTCGCCCTGCTGTTCGCCAATGCGTTCGGCGCCGTCGCGACAGCGATCGCGCTGACCGGCTCGAGTCTCAACATCGTGCCAATCCAGCTCTATGCCCAGATCCGCGGCGACGTGCTCGGCAATCCGCATCTTGGCTACGCCATGGCCTTCGGCATGATTGTCGTCACCGCCATCGCCAACGTCGTCTACATCTGGCTGCGCGTGCGCGCTGAAAGGTGGCTGAAATGAGCTTCTGGGCACGCATCACCGGCTGGGCCGCACTGATCTTTGGTCTGCTCTATTTCTTCGTGCCGCTCGGCGGCCTGTTCGAATTCTCGCTGAAGGCGCGCCGTGGCGTCTATTCGTTCGACGCATATGCCAAGGTACTCACCGACCTGCAGTTCCAGCAGACCTTCACTTATTCGGTGGTAATGGCGCTGGTGACGATCGCGATCGGCATCTTGCTCGTCGTGCCGACGGCCTTCTGGGTCAGGCTCAAGATGCCCTGGGCGCGCCCCTATGTCGAATTCCTGACGCTCATGCCCCTCGTCATTCCGGCTATCGTCATCGTATTCGGCTATATCCGCCTCTACAACACGTCGAGCTGGCTGCCGCTGACTGGCTCGATTCTGGGCACCAACCTCCTGCTGGCCTTCGGCTACACGATCCTTGCCCTGCCCTATATGTACCGTGCGGTCGACACGGGGCTGAGGACCATCGACGTCGCCACACTCACCGAAGCGGCACAGAGCCTCGGCGCCGGCTGGATTACCATTCTCGGTCGCGTCATTCTGCCGAATGTCATACCTGCCGTCCTGTCGGGCGCCTTTTTGACCTTTGCCATCGTCATCGGCGAATTCACCCTCGCCTCCCTGCTCGACCGGCCCGCCTTCGGCCCCTATCTGCAACGCATCGGTGCCAACAAGGCTTACGAACCCTTCGCGCTGTCGGTAATCGCCTTCGGCATCACCTGGGGCTGTCTCGTGCTGATCCAGCTCGTCTCGCGCCTTCAGAAGACCACCCAACGCCCCGCCTGAGGATAGACTTATGACATTCCTGACCCTCACGAATATCCAGAAATCCTTCGGCGCGGTCAAAGTCGTCCATGACTTCAACATGTCGATCGACAAAGGCGAATTCGTTTCCTTCCTCGGGCCGTCCGGCTGCGGCAAGACGACGATCCTGCGCATGGTCGCGGGCTTCGAAACCCCTTCGGGCGGCACTATCACGATCGACGGCAAGGACCAGTCGCGCCTCAAGCCGAATCAGCGCAACATCGGCATGGTCTTCCAGGCCTATGCGCTGTTTCCCAACATGAACGTGTTCGACAACGTCGCCTTCGGTTTGAAGGTGGCGGGCAAGCCCAGGGACGAAATCCAGGCGCGCGTCACGGAGATGTTGAAGCTTATTCACCTGGAGCATCTCGCCGACCGCTATCCCTATCAGATGTCGGGTGGCCAGCAGCAGCGCGTGGCGCTCGCCCGCGCCCTTGCGCCGAAGCCGCAGGTGCTGCTGCTCGACGAGCCACTTTCCGCCCTCGACGCAAAGATCCGCGTCTCCCTGCGGGAGGAAATCCGCCAGATCCAGCGCCAGCTCGGCATCACTACGGTCTTCGTCACCCACGACCAGGAAGAAGCACTGTCGATATCCGACCGCGTCGTCGTCATGAATGCGGGCCGCGCCGATCAGATCGGCACGCCCTTCGAAATCTACAATCGCCCGGCCACCCGCTTTGTCGCCTCCTTCGTCGGAACGCTGAACCTGATCGAAGCAAAAGTCGTCGATCCGCAGAACAACACCGTCGCGATCGGCGACCTGACGATCGCGCTAAAGGAAAGGATCACCGTTCCGGCCGGCAGCACGGTCCAGCTCGCGATGCGTCCGGAAGCAGGCTCCATCCTCGATGGAGCCAAGGGCGATACGACCCTGACCGGTCAAGTCGTGTCGGGCCACTTCCTCGGCTCGGTCATCCGGACCCGCATCGATGTCGCCGGGAATACCGTTTCTTTCGACATGTTCAACGATCCAAGCATCACTCCGCCGGCCATCGGCGATACCGTCTACCTGAAGATCGATTCCGGTGATCTCCTCGTCGTGCGGGATTGAGCCGATTGGCAGCCGCCGCGGCCCGGCCACTGCCTGCTCCCGATACGATCCGGCCAACGCCATAATGACGCCCGATGCCAGTCCGCGCAACGTAGGGAATATCTGATAAATGGGCATGCGGTATCGCATCGAAATCCTCGACGTTATTACAGATCCGGGCAAGCTGACCCGACCCAACGAGGACAGCTTCGGTCACAACTCCGACAGCGCCTTCGTGGTCGACGGCGCTACGGGCCTCGGCGACCGGCAATTCATGCCGGGCCACGGCAGCGACGCCGCCTGGATTGCTGCTTTCAGCGCACTACGGCTGCGCAAGAATCTGACCGGCGCATGCGATGTGCGCGCCGTGATCCGGGATATCTGCAAGCAAGCCGCAGACGAGTTCCGCAGTGTCGCCGGCGACCAGCCGCGCTATGCCTGGCCGCTCTCCGCACTTGCAGCTGCCAGGGCGACACCCCAGGGTTTCGAATTCATCGGCCTTGGCGACTGTTGCCTTTATCTGCTGCCCGACACTAGCGAGGCCGAGGTCCACATGGCCATTCCCGACGCCTTCCAGCGGGAACAGGCAGCGGCGCGCGAACACATCCATCGCGTCGGCGGCATCGGCCCGTCGGGCGCCGCCGATGACGATCCAACGACCTTGGCCGGATTGCGCCGCCATCGCGAAAGGCAGAATACCGACGGCGGTGATGTCTGGACCCTCGGCCTGATCCCGGAGGTAGCCGACCATCTGACCATTCACCCCTTATCCCTGACGAGTTCGGCGACCGCGATCATTTGCTCCGATGGGCTGGCCGATCTCGTCGCGCTCTATCACGCCTATGATGCAGCCGGTCTGGTCGTGGCTGCAAGGACGTCGGGCCTCGCCTCGCTGGTCGACGAACTGCGTCGGTTCGAACGGGAAATCGACCCCGACGGCCTCGAATATCCGCGCTTCAAGCAGAGCGATGACACGACGGCGATCTTACTGCGGCTCACCATGGATTGAGCCGGATCGGACATGCGTTTCGGATTCATAAACAACGCGCTACCGGCTTCCTTGGATCCAGCAAGCCAACGATTTGAATCATTTTGGCAATTACGTGAATCAAATCAGCAGAAAGCCGCCACCTTCATGCGAAAGCGACGGCCCCGAACTCTTAGCGCCTGCTGAACTGAATCTGAATTCAGGCACTTGCGGCACGCGCCTGAATCAATTTCTCCGCAACTTCTCAGCCTGCGTCATCCGTTGCTTCGGCTGCCTTCACCGGCACATAGTTGAGCACCGGTCCGAGCCACCGCTCCAACTCGTTTACAGGCATGCCCTTGCGCGTCGCATAGTCCTCAACCTGATCGCGCTCGACCTTGGCCACGCCGAAATAATAGCTCTCCGGATGGGCGATATATATCCCCGAAACCGATGATCCAGGCCACATCGCATAGCTTTCTGTAAGCTGAACGCCCGTCGCGTTTTCCGCGTCGAGCAGGTGGAAGAGCGTCTTTTTTTCGGTATGATCAGGCTGGGCTGGGTAGCCGGGCGCCGGCCGGATACCGGCATAGCTTTCGCTGATCAGGTCATCCGGCGTCAGCGTCTCGTCCTCGGCGTAGCCCCAGAACTCGCGCCGCACCCGCTCATGCATGCGCTCGGCGAAGGCCTCGGCGAACCGATCGGCAAGCGCTTTGACCAGGATCGATGAGTAATCGTCATTCGCCCGCTCGAAACGCTCGGCAATGGCGATCTCCTCAAAGCCCGCCGTGACGACGAAGCCACCAAGATAATCGGCAACGCCGCTGTCGACGGGCGCGACGAAGTCAGAAAGCGCCACGTTCGGCCGGCCGTCCCGCTTCGAAAGCTGCTGGCGCAAAGTGAAGAACGTGGCGAGTTCCTGCTGACGGCTCTCGTCCGTGAAGAGATGTATGTCATCGCCCACGGCATTGGCCGGCCAGAACCCGATCACTGCGCGCGGACGGAACCACTTTTCCGCAATGATCTTCGTAAGCATGGCCTGCGCATCGGCAAACAGGTGGCGGGCGACCTCCCCTTGCGCCTCGTCCTCGAGGATTGCCGGATAGCGGCCCCTCAACTCCCAGGTCTGGAAGAACGGCGTCCAATCGATATACCTTGCGAGCTCCTCGAGATCGTAGTCCTCGAACACCTTCGTTCCCAGGAAGCTTGGCCTGACCGGCTTGTAGGCCGTCCAGTCGAGCTTGACGGCATTTTCCCGAGCCCGTGCCAGCGGCAGGCGCTGCTTCTCGGCTTCCGCCCTTGCATGTGCTTCTGCTACCTTGGCATATTCGGCCCGAATGCCGGCGGCATAGGCCTGCCTGCTATCCGGCGACAGCAGCGCGGAGACCACGCCCACGGCGCGGCTGGCGTCATTGACATGGATCGCCTGTCCCGCCCCGTACTGCGGCGCGACCTTGACGGCGGTGTGTACCCGACTCGTCGTCGCCCCGCCGATCAGAAGCGGGATGTCGAAGCCCTGACGCTCCATTTCGGAGGCGACATGCACCATCTCGTCGAGTGACGGGGTGATCAGGCCTGAAAGGCCTATGATGTCGACTTTCTGCTCACGGGCTACTTCAAGAATCTTGGTCGTCGGCACCATGACGCCGAGGTCGATGATCTCGTAGTTATTGCAGGCAAGCACGACGCCGACGATGTTCTTCCCGATGTCGTGCACGTCGCCCTTCACCGTCGCCATCAACACCTTGCCGGCCGCCTCGCGTTCGCCGGTCCCGCCGTTGGCCAGCTTCTCTTCCTCCATATAGGGCAGGAGAACCGCGACTGCCTGCTTCATCACGCGGGCGGACTTAACCACCTGGGGAAGGAACATTTTGCCTGCACCGAAGAGATCGCCGACGACGTTCATGCCGGCCATCAGGGGTCCTTCGATCACATGCAGCGGTCGATCGGCCTTCAGGCGCGCTTCTTCCGTATCAGCCTCGATGAACTCGGTGATGCCGTTCACCAGCGCGTGCTCCAGCCGTTTCTCGACCGGCAATTCCCGCCAGCTCATATCCTGGGTGCGGGCCTGCTTCTCGCCGGTGCCGCGATAGCGTTCGGCGATCTCCAGCAGCCGCTCGGTCGAATCCTTCCGGCGGTTGAGAACCACGTCCTCGCAGGCCTCGCGCAGTTCCGGGTCGATGCTCTCATAGACCGCAAGCTGGCCGGCATTGACGATGCCCATGTCCATGCCGGCCTGAATGGCGTGATAGAGGAACACGGCATGCATCGCCTCGCGTACGGGTTCGTTGCCGCGGAACGAGAAAGACAGGTTGGAGACGCCGCCGGAAATATGAACGAGCGGCATCTTCTGGCGGATGGTGCGGGTCGCCTCGATGAAGTCGACGCCGTAGTTGTCGTGCTCCTCGATGCCGGTGGCAACGGCAAAGACATTCGGATCGAAAATGATGTCTTCCGGCGAGAACCCCGCGTTCTCGGTGAGCAGCTTGTACGCCCGCTCGCAAATCTCGACCTTGCGCTGGTAGGTATCTGCCTGCCCCTGCTCATCAAAAGCCATCACGACGACGGCGGCGCCGTAGTTGCGCACCAGTTGCGCCTGGGCGAGGAATTTTTCCTCCCCTTCCTTGAGCGAGATCGAGTTGACCACGGGTTTGCCCTGCACGCATTTCAGGCCCGCCTCGATAATCTCGAACTTCGAGGAGTCGATCATGACGGGCACGCGCGCGATATCCGGCTCGGCGGCAATCAGGTTCAGGAACTCGACCATCGCGCGCTGGGAGTCGATCAGCCCCTCGTCCATGTTGATGTCGATGATCTGGGCACCGTTTTCGACCTGGTCCCGCGCAACGACCAGCGCGGCCGTATAGTCACCAGCCGTTATCAGCTTGCGGAATTTGGCAGAACCCGTGACGTTCGTCCGCTCACCGACATTGACGAACGGAATGTCTTTGGTCAGCACGAAGGGTTCCAGACCGGAAAGCGACATGAACGGCCGGTGTTCAGGCACCTGACGGGGCTTGCCGCCAGCGACCGCCTCCGCAATGGCCTTGATATGCCCGGGGGTCGAGCCGCAACAACCGCCGACGACATTGACCAGCCCGTCACGGGCAAAGCCCCCGATCTGGCGCGCCATGTCCTCCGGGCTCTCGTCATACTGGCCGAATTCGTTGGGCAGGCCCGCGTTGGGATAGGCACAAATGAATGTGTCGGCGACGCTGGAAAGTTCCTGCAGGTGCGGGCGCATGGCATCTGCACCGAGCGCGCAGTTGAGGCCGATCGTGA
>Ga0172380_10002741_pt1 | contig 26191 bp, 34 predicted proteins | sample Leawe162metaG_FD_119747 | JGI IMG/M metagenome (GOLD analysis project Ga0172380, IMG submission 119747) | Leachate microbial communities from a municipal landfill in Southern Ontario, Canada - Leachate well 162 metaG | ecosystem: Engineered > Solid waste > Landfill > Unclassified | place...
ACCTTTGGTGCTGCGGCACGCGGGCGGCCACTGGCTTGAGCTGCCGCCGGGCATATCGGCGGCATGGTTGGCGGAGCTGTGGCGATGCCTGGGCTGATCGCCAGCCCGCCGCACATTTGGTTGGCGGTATCGCCCGTCGATATGCGCAAGGGTACTGACGGCCTGTCGGCGATCGTCCAGCAGGCGTTGGGGCATCCGCCGTGTGCAGGCTCCGCGTTTGTGTTCCGCAACCGGGCGGGCAACCGCCTGAAGCTGTTGCTGTGGGACGGCAACGGGGTTTGGCTGTGCCAGCGCCGTTTACACCGTGGCGGTTTTATCTGGCCAAAGGCCACGGACAGTTGTTTTTCTATGACGCTGGACGAATGGCACTGGCTGGTGGCCGGGGTGGATTGGCAACGTTTGTCGGCGGTTCCCCCGGCACATTGGCAAGCCTGAACAAGCTGGTTCCTGTACCCAAAAAGCATGTCTGAAAATTGAGTAAAACCCAGTATTGGCAAGGTATACAGGCGTTTTTTTTGGTATAATAGGTTCTATGAACCCACTCGCCCAACTGGACAATTTAGACCTCGACCCGTTGCCAAAAGCCAAGTGGCGGGCATGATCCGGGCATTGCTTGACCAAACTGTACATGATGCGGAGCTGTTGCATCTCAAAGACGCTGCCATCCAGGCCAAAGACCTCAAAATTGAAGCCCTGGCCCACGAGCTCGCCCAACTCCGGCGCATCCGTTTCGGCACCAAAAGCGAAACCTTGTCCCCGCTGCAACGCGACGTGTTCGAGGAAACCTTGGATACTGACCTTGCCGCCATCGAAGCGGAAGTCGAACAGCTTCAGGATGCCCAGCCCGGTGACACGGTGGTGAAACCCAAGCGCCCCCGTGCCGGACTATCTGCCGCGCATCGAACACCGCCATGAGCCGGCATCCTGCACTTGCGGCCGGTGCGGTAATAGCAATTTTAATTTTTAAAAAACACTAAAATTCAATAACTTAATCGAGTGTTATTATTTACTTGACAGGTTTTTAGCCGCAATCGTTGCCGATTTAACAAAAAATTGACTATTTTTTATACAGATGCACTAAACACAGAACAAGTCAAATTTTTATCATATTGATTTTAAATGACTTCCAAAATGAGAATTGCTGGTGCGGTAAGGATCTGGTCAAAATCGGTGAAGACATTACCGAACAGCTGGATGTCGAACCGGCCAAGTTCTTTGTCCACCGCCACATCCGCCCCCAATATGCCTGCCCCGCGCGTGCGAAACCGTCACCGCCGCCCCCATCCCGCCGGCGGTGATCGATGGCGGCCTGGCCGCGGTCGGTTTGCTGGCGTGAGTCATGGTCAGCAAATACCAGGACCATTTGCCGCTGTACTGTCTCGAACAAATCGCCGCCCGCGACAACGTCATCCTGTCCCGGTCAACCCTGGCCGATTGGGTCGGGCGTGTCGGCGCCCGTTGCAGCCGTTGGCGGAACGGCTGAAATGGCACCTGTTGCAGGGCGGCACCTTACATGCCGACGAAACGCCCGTGGCGCAACTCGACCCCGGCAGCGGCAAGACCCGGAAAGCCTATCTCTGGGCATACCGCAGCAATGACCTGGCGGATGCCGGGCCGCGGCTGATTGTCTTCGACTACCAAAAAGGCCGGGGCGGCGAACATGCCCGCCAGTTTTTGGGCGCGTGGAAAGGCCACCTGATGGTCGACGACTATGCGCCGGTTACAAAGCCCTGTTCACGGACACGGGCAACAGCGGAGGCTGCATCGAGCTGGCCTGCTTTGCCCACGCGCGGCGCAAGTTCTTCGATTTGCACCAAGCCAACCAAAGCCCCATGGCGTGGGAAGCGTTACAACGCATCAGTGTGCTTTATGCCATCGAAACGGAAGGCAACGCCTTGGACATTGGCGCACGCCAACAGCTGCGGGCGGAAAAAAGCCTGCCCCAACTGCACGCCTTCCATGACTGGCTCGTACAAACCCGTAGCGGCACCGCTTCCGCCAAAGCCTTGGATTACAGCTTAAAACGGTGGCCCGCCCTAGTCCGTTATGCGGAAACCGGACATCTGCCGATTGACAACAACCCCGTGGAAAACTGCATCCGCCCGATTGCCTTCGGCAAGAAAAACTGGCTGTTTGTCGGTTCGGAACGTGCAGGGCAACGTGCCGCTGCCATCCAGACCTTACTGGGTACGGCCAAGCTCAACGGCCTGAACCCCGCCGCATGGCTGAAAGACACCTTGGAAAAGCTGCCCATCTGGCCCAACAGCCGCATTGACGAATTGCTGCCCTTGGATCCGGCATTTCTTGAAACCGTTAAACATAACAAGCTCTGAGCATCAACGCGGTCGGGTTGTACGCTTACCAAGTTGACCGATGGGAGACTTTTCGACCAGTGTCATGACATTTCTACTCCACAGCGTGAGCATGACGGCCGCAAGCCGATCAATTCAGCGACAATTCTGCTCGCAATCGTTCGGCCATCAAGTCAACGAAGGAGCGGATTTTGGCCGACGAGTGGCGGCCTTCGCGGTGCAGGATATGCACGGGAACCGGGGGGCTTTCGAATTCGCCGAGCACAATTTTCAGTTTGCCCGTCTGTAGCGGTTCCGCAATTTGGTAGGACAGCAAACGGGTGATACCCAGTCCGGCAATAGCCGCGCTGGCCGCAGAATCGTTGTCACTGACGCTTAACATCGGCTGCAACTTCACCGTCAACGGCTGGTTGTTGCGCACGAAGCGCATTTCATTGTTCGGGTTCAAACCGCGTGCCAGAATAATTCGATGCTGGGGCAAATCGTCCGGTGTTTGCGGTATGCCGTGTTCGGCCAGATAATCCGGCGAGGCGCACAGTACCCGCCGCACCGAGCCAACCCGTAGCACCCGGTAGGACGAATCGGGCAACTCGGCAATGCGGATTGCCACGTCCACCCCTTCCTCGAGCATGTTGACCACCCGATCCACGAACAGGGCATTGATCTCCACCCCCGGATAGCGGCGAGAATACTCAATGATGCCCGCCATCACATACAATCTGCCAAACAACACGGAGGCGGTGACGGTCAGTTGGCCGCGCGGTTCGGCATTAATGCCCAGCGCCGCGTCGTCGGCTTCATCGGCCAAGGCGATGATGCGCTTGGCATCTTCGTAATATTTCTGGCCGGCCTCGGTCATCCGCACATAGCGGGTGGTGCGGTTCAGCAGCTTAACGCCCAAGCGTTCCTCCAATGCCGCCACCGCCCGCGTCACGGCGGGTGGCGACATGTGTAGCTTGCGAGCGCCACCGGCAAAGCCCTCGGCTTCGACCACGGCGACGTACACGCTCATTAAATGCAGACGACTCATTGATAGTTCCAGTTATCGGAATAGTAAATTGATAATTTTAACTATTCTTTATTATTTTGCAATAAGACACACTATACCCGCCTGCTGAATTTCACACAGGCGACTAACAAACCCTTTCATTATTTGGAGAACTATCATGAGCCGTATTACCAGCGTCAGCAACGAAACCGCCAACACCGAACAACTCAGCCTGTTGGATGCGATTCAAAGCCAGTTGGGCATGGTGCCTAATTTCTTGCGGGTGTTCGCCCACTCGCCGGATGCCTTGAAAGCCTTCCTCGGCTTGCATCACATCGCCAACCACGGTTCGCTGGACGCCGCCACCCGCGAACGCATCGCGCTGGCGCTGGCCCAGCAGAACGAATGCGAATACTGCCTATCCGCCCACACCGCCATCGGCCGTAAAGCCGGTTTGAATGGGGCCGAAATCGAAGCCAACCGGGGCGGCACTAGCCAGGACGCCAAAGCGGCGGTAGCGGTTAAATTCGCCCGTGCTTTGGTCGAGTACAAGGGCGAAGTCACCCATGCCGAGTTGCAGGCCATGCGCGACGCCGGTTACAGCGAGGCCGACATCGTCGAGGTGATTACCCACGTCGGCATGAACATCCTGACCAATATTTTGGGCAAAGCCAGCCAGGTCGACATTGATTTCCCGAAAGTGGCGTTAAAACTAGCAGCCTAAGGTGAACCGGGCCAAGTCAAAAGTGGATTTGCGCCCGGATTCTTGCACTGAATGGAATAAGGTATTGCCAATTATGACTATTCAACGCGACTGATGACTGTGTCAGAGTATCCATCCACGCTTCACCCCATTAGGAGTAAAGGCCATGGCCCGCGCGTTTGCCAAAATCAGTTTCACACCCGATGTACAAGCGGTACAAGCCGAAATGGGCAGCCGTATGGCGTATCAAGCAGCTGAACTCGGCGACGCCGAAACGGTGGCGCTGAGCAACTTCGAACAGGCATTCATCGCCGAACGCGATAGCTTTTATCAAGCCACGGTGAGCCAGAGCGGTTGGCCTTATGTGCAACACCGTGGTGGGCCGGTTGGGTTTTTGAAAGTATTGGATGAACAAACCATCGGTTATGCCGATTTCAGCGGCAACCGCCAATACCTTTCGGTCGGCAATTTACGCGGCGACAACCGGGTGAGCCTGCTGCTGATGGACTACCCCGGGCGGCAACGCTTGAAAATCTGGGGACGGGCGCGAGTGGTGAACGAACGTTGCGAGCCGGAATTGCTGGCCAAGCTGGAATTACCCGACTTTCGCGCCCCGGTCGAGCGCGGCATCGTGATCCAAGTCGAAGCCTTCGATTGGAATTGCCCGAAATACATCACGCCGCGCTACAGCCAACGCGAAGTCGAAGCGCTGTTGGTTCAGGCTCGTCAGCAACAACCGGTGGCAGTGACAACGCATGCGCCAGACGTTCTGGGAAACGGCGCATTACCCTTGACCATCAGCGGGATCCGCCAATTGACGCCGCGCATTCGAGCCTATGAACTCTGCCATGCCGACGGCGGGCCGCTGCCGAGCTACCGGGCCGGGGCGCATCTGCGCGTGCCGATCGCACTGCCGGACGGTAGCATGACCAATCGCGCTTACTCGCTGACCGATGCGCCGCTCGAACAAGATTGTTACCGCATCGCGGTATTGCGGGCAGAATACGGCGACGGCGGGTCACATGTCTTGCACGACGGTTGGCTACTGGGAACCCGCATCAACGTCGATATGCCGGACAACTATTTTCCATTGCACGACGACGAGCGCCCGGCAATGTTGATTGCCGGCGGTATCGGCATCACACCCATCAAAGCCATGGCCGAAACCTTGGCCGCACGGGGTACGGAATTTCAACTGCATTACACTGGCCGAGCGCCGCAGGAAATGGCCTTTGTTAATCACTTGCAATGGCGGTTTCCCAAGCAATGCCAGTTATATTTCAGCCAAGCGCAAAACCCAACTAGGCTGGACGTTCCGGCGTTGCTGGGTAACGCAACCGCCGATACCGTCATTTACGTCTGTGGCCCAACCCGCCTGATCGACAGCGTGCGCCAAACCACCCGCCAGCTCGGCATTGCCGATGAGCGGGTACAATTTGAAAGTTTTATTTAACCAAAGGAGTCCAGCATGATAACGCTCTACGACATGTCCCTATCCGGCAACTGCCACAAAGTCCGCTTATTGTTAAGCTTGCTGGCGTTGCCCTATCAAACCCAAGCCGTGGATTTGCGCGGCGGCGAGCAGCGCAGCCCGGACTATTTGCAACGCAACCCGTTCGGCCAGGTGCCGGTGCTCGATGACGACGGCCAGATCATCCGCGACAGCCAAGCCATTTTGGTCTATCTGGCCAAACGTTATGGTGGCGAACAATGGTGGCCGGACGATGCTTACAAACTGGCGCAAATCGCCGCTTGGCTATCGACCGCTGCCAATGAAATCTTCCATGGTCCCGCCAAGCTGCGGGTACACCACAAATTCGGTAGCACTATCGATACGGCAACTGCCCAGCAAACCGCCGAAAAGGTACTGGGTATTATCGACCGCCACCTGGAAAGCCGAGATTGGCTGGCCAGCGACTCGGTATCCATTGCCGACATTGCTGTCTATCCCTATTTGGCGCTAGCACCGGAAGGCGGTTTGGACATCGGCGCCTATGCCAACATCATCGCCTGGTTCCAACGCATTCGAGCATTATCCGGTTATGTCGCCATGCCGGGCATGTGGCAAGCGTAAGCCGATCACCCTTTCATCACGGAGAACCATCATGACCCAAGAAACCAAAGCCCCCGTTCCGCCCTTTACCGCCGAAACCGCCGCACAAAAAGTGCGCATGGCCGAAGACGCCTGGAACTCGCGTGACCCGGATCGCGTCGCCTTGGTCTATACCGAAGACACCCTGTGGCGCAACCGCGCCGAATTTCCGCAAGGCCGCGATCAAGTCCGGCAGTTTTTGCAACGCAAATGGGCCAAAGAATTGGACTATCGCTTGATCAAGGAATTGTGGGCGTTTACCGACAACCGCATCGCCGTGCGCTTTGCCTACGAATGGCGCGACGATTCCGGCCAGTGGCTCCGCAGTTACGGCAACGAAAATTGGGAATTCAACCCGCAAGGTTTCATGCAGCGGCGCTTTGCCAGCATCAACGATTTGCCTATCAAAGAAGAACAGCGTTTGTTTCACTGGCCGCTAGGCCGCCGCCCCGACGATCACGCCAGTTTGAGCGATTTGAGGTTGTAAACAACGAATGGCCATCCTTCTGAAAACCCTGACGAGGTTGGCTGCGGCATTCGTAACCAGAAAGCACGCGGGCAAAGCCAAGATTTAACTTGCTTTGGACATTAAAACCGGATAGTTGGAGCATTTTTAACAGTAAATCTGTAGCGCCATTCATTGGCAAGGACTAGCCAATTTCGGAAAAACTAACCCGTCATTCAAACAATGATGTCGTTTATCATCAAAAACTACCATTGATTTCTCGATTACAGAATATTTTTTGTAAGGTTTGATCCTCTCCTAACGACTTAGAGCATAAAGTCGATACGATTAAGGAGATTTTCCATGCTCACCAGCATTTTATTTATCAGCGTTTGCTTCTTGGCCTATGCCAACGGCGCCAATGACAACTTCAAGGGTGTGGCGAGTCTGTTTGGCAGCGGCACCGTGAACTTTCGGCAGGCGCTGACCTGGGCGACGCTGACGACGTTTGCCGGTTCTATTACCGCGCTGTTATTAGCCCAGACTTTGCTGGTCAAGTTTTCCGGCAAGGGCTTTGCGCCGGACGAATTGATACACACGCTGCCGTTCATGATAGCCGTCGCGGGCGGCGCTGGGATGACGGTGATTCTGGCGACGCGTTACGGCTTTCCGATCTCGACGACCCATGCCTTATTGGGCGCCATGGCGGGAAGCACCTTATTGGCGACATCCGGCAATATCAGCCTGTCACCGTTGCTGGGCAACTTTGTGCTGCCCTTGCTATTAAGTCCGTTTGTGGCGCTATTATTAGCTGGCTTGTTGTATCGGGTCGCGAACAGGTGGCTTAACCATCGGCAACTAACGGATAACCTGTGTTTGTGCGTTGAAAAGCCCAACAGTCTGGTGCTGGCCGCTGATGCCAATATGACCCTGGCAATCGATACGACGCTCATTCCGGCTCTAAGCGTTGATGGTCAAGAGGCTTGCGCCGGGCGGCAAGCCAGCCTGATTTTGGGGTTCAATTTTGAGCGCCTGCGTGACGGTCTGCATTTTTGCAGCGCGGGGACAGTCTGCTTTGCCCGCGGCCTCAACGACACGCCGAAAATTGCCGCCTTGTTATTGCTGGCCCCCAGTTTTGCCCTGCAATGGATTATTATTGCGGTAGCGTTGTTCATGCTGCTGGGCGGCGTGTTCAATGCGTTGCGGGTGGCAGAAACCATGAGCCATAAAATCACCCGCATCACGCATGAACAAGGCTTATCGGCCAATTTGGTGACTGCGCTGTTGGTGATTTTCGCCAGTAAGCTTGGACTGCCGGTCTCCACCACCCATGTGGCGGTCGGTTCATTATTCGGTATTGGCCTGGTCAGCGGCAAGGCCAATACCGGCGTAATCACATCCATTGCCTTATCCTGGTTGGTGACGTTACCGTGCGCGGCTGTCTGTTCTGCCGCCATCTCATACAGCCTTAACGCCAACCTTCAATAATAAAAAATACGAGAGATATCATGACTACCCCTATCGAAATCAGTGAATCGGTCCGCCATTATTATGGTCAGGTTTTGCAATCCAGCGGCGACCTGAAAACCAGCGCCTGTTGCAGCATCGACGCCATGCCACGTTATTTGAAAGCCTTGCTAGCCGGTCTGCATCCTGAAGTGCTGGAACGTTTTTACGGCTGCGGTTCACCGTTGCCGCCTGCGTTGACAGGTAAAACAGTACTGGATTTGGGCTGCGGCTCGGGCCGTGACTGTTATCTGCTGTCGAAACTGGTCGGCCCGGCAGGCCGGGTAATCGGCGTGGATATGACCCCGGAGCAACTGGAAGTCGCCGTGCGCCATCGCGAATGGCATACTGAACGCTTTGGTTTTTCTAATGTTGAATTCCTGCATGGCCATATCGAAAACCTGCACACGGTCGGCATAGCGGATAACAGCATCGACGTGGTGGTTTCCAATTGCGTGATCAACCTGTCGCTGGAAAAGCCCCGCGTACTGGCGGAAATCTTCCGGGTGTTGAAGCCGGGCGGTGAACTGTATTTTTCCGATGTATTTGCCGACCGCCGCATACCCGCCGGACTGCGCCAAGACCCGGTATTGTTAGGTGAGTGTTTGGGCGGGGCCTTGTACTGGGAAGACTTCCGGCGCATTTTGCAGGATTTAGGCTGCCCCGATGTCCGCAAGGTCAAGCAAAATGCCATCAGCATCGACGACCCCGACGTGTTCGCTAAAATCGGCATGGTCAAGTTCGAATCCGTGACGGTACGCGCCTTCAAAATGCCTTTGGAAGACCGTTGCGAAGACTTCGGCCAAGTCGCCGTCTATTTGGGCACTATCGACCAACACCCGCACAGTTTTGATCTGGACGACCATCATCATTTCGAAACCGGCCGACCGTTAAGGGTCTGCGGCAACACCGCCGACATGCTGGCCCTCAGCCGCTACAGCACTCACTTTCAAGTGTTGGGCGACAAATCCCGGCATTTCGGCTTGTTCGATTGCTCACCGGGACCCGGTAGCGAATCGGCCAAGGCCGATAGCGCATGTTGCTGAGCGCCGCCATGGATACACCCAATCAATTGGACGAAGCCCTGCTGGCCGAACATCGGCCGATGCTGTTTCGCTATGCCTTGTTGCAACTGAAGGACAACGAACTGGCCGACGACGCGGTGCAAGAAACCTTGCTGGCCGCTTGGCAATCTTCTGCGAATTTCGCAGGCAAGGCCGGCTTACGCACCTGGCTAATCGGTATTTTGAAACACAAAATTGCTGACCAGTGGCGGCGTAGCGCCCGTGAAGTCGTCACCGCTGATTTTGATCAAATCGACAGCGACGCTGATGAAGCCGATGAGGACGCGTTTTTCACGGGCAACGGCCACTGGAACGGTGGCCCGACCACCTGGAATGATCCCGAAGCGGCGCTCAAGCAACAGGAGTTCTGGGTCATCTACGAAACTTGCCAGAACAATCTGCCGCCCAAAATGGCCAAGGTATTCATGCTGCGCGAACTGGTGGGTCTGGAAGCCGAGGAAGTGTGCCGGGAAACCGGCTTAAGCGACGCCAATTACTGGGTCACTATGCACCGGGCTCGGCTGCGGTTGCGCGAATGTTTGGCAATGCGTTGGTTTAATACTGAAAAAAAGGAGAATTATCATGCGTAACTGCCGCGAGATCACTGCCCTGGTATCCCAGGGATTAGATAAAAAATTGGCTTTACGTGAACGTTTTGCCGTGTGGCTGCATGTGTCGATGTGCTCAAGTTGCCGGAACTTTCAAAAGCAGACCCGGTTTATCCATAAGATATCGGATCGTTACACCGATTATTTGAAGCATAAGCTAGAAAAAAACAGTCACCATTCCAACTAAAAGATTGCCTTGGGTTACAACAATCGCGCCACCAGCGCTGTCCAGCCGGTCTGGTGTGACGCGCCCGCGCCACTGCCGTTGTCGCCGTGGAAATATTCGTGGAACAGCAAATAATCTTTAAAGCGACGGTGGGGCATTAACAACGATGGATTGATAACAGCTTTTCATGATGTGTTCCTTTGACGGTGTAAAAAAGAATGAGTGTGTTAATTTTTTGCGCTGATGCCATTTACGTCCCAATCGTAATTAATATCCTCTTTGATCGGCAACTTCGGCAAATCAGTCCGGTACTGGCGGATGAACGCTTCAACGCCGCCTAGGGCTTTAAAATCTTTCCCGAACCAGTCAAATAGCTTGGAAACATGGATGCTTTCTTTATCAACGTGTAGCCCTTTGTCGGCATTAGCCAAAAACTTTTTCGCCTGTTCGTCCAGTTGGCTATTGATTTTGGCGGCAGTGTAAGGGGTGTCGCGCAGGTCAGGGCAACTCACCGAGGCGCAGACGATGGCGAAATGGATGCGCGGCTCGCCTAGGGGGCGCAGGGTTTTATTTTCTATGTCATCCAGCGAGACGTTGTTGCCGTCGATACTGCCGGCGGTTTTACCCCACACCGGGCTAATCAGGCTGCCGACATCCTTGATGCTGTCCAGCGGCCAATGCCCGGTCACGGTTTTTAACGCCAGGATATTGTAAGCATTGATATAAAAAGCCAATTTTTCGTCTTTGTTGGCGAGGTTTTTGACCGGAAAGTTGGTTATTTGTTGATAGGCGGCTTCCAGTTTGCCGTTTGCTTTCAGCGCCTGATAATCCACTAAAGCCAGTTTGACGTTATTTTTCGTTCCAGGGCTGACACTTTTTAACACCTCGGCGTACGCGCTCCAGTCCGGTTCTGTCGCAAAGGTGCTAAAGCCCGTTATCAGTAGAGCGGTGAATATCATCAAGCGTTTCGTTAAAATCATTGCATATCTCCTAAAAGTTAGTGATCACAGGGCTTAGTCGTCCTGCCAACCGATAAACTTACACAAGTAGGCCAATCTTTTTTATACCGTTTCAGTCTCGTTCCAAGAGGTTCTTGTTTCCTCCAGCAACTGATTTATCTCTGATTGCACCAACCGGTCCAACAGGGCAGGTTTGAACCCCGTAGTCCGCTGCAATACTTTCAGATAATGTTCCAGATAACTTTCGCTGGTTAATGCCTGCACAGTGACCGCCAAATGCTCAAAGCTCCCAAGAACCCGCGTGGCTTCGCTTTCCCCTACAGTTGCCGTCAACCGATTACGCAGCCAGGATAGCAACCACCCCCACATACCCATCATCATCGGGTTTTTTACGCCATGCTTGACATGCACCAAGCCCACCAAGACTTGCCATGTCCAATAGCGTTCATCAAACGGCCCCGTGACCGTGCGTTGCCACCATTGCCGCAGAGTGGTTTCCCGCGCCGAGCGTTCATCCGACTGCATGACCGCCCTTAGCGGCGCATGGGCATAAATCGTATCGTAGAAACCCTGTACCAAATCGGATTCAAATTCCAGCAATAATGTTCGATGGTAATGCACTAAGGCGGCATCTTCCTCACCAAAACGTGAAGAAGGGGGTAACTGGTGCAGGATCATTTCAGTCAATTCAACTAAGGGGCTTTTCATGCTCTTTTCTCAACGTGTGTGGAAAAAGTTAAATTCATACCTCGTATGTCGCTTGCCTCCTCAAAAACCTTACAAGGCAGTCGTAAATAAATACCCGCAACACCACCACCCAAAAAATAATCCGGCTCCCCCTTGTGTAAGGTTTGCTTTGGGCAAGCGACTGATGAGTATGTTTTTAGCTTTTTGCCATCGAGCGCAGGCAAAACTTCGGAGAAAAAAGAACGATGCGTAAAACCTTTATCCTCGGCAACCTGTCCGCATTGGCGGCGATGGCAATCATTGCTTTATTTTGGCCGCCGATAATAGGCTTATTGCTGTTATTAATCCCCCTGTTGATACTGGGGCTTTATGACATGCGGCAAACCCGGCATACCTTATTGCGTATCCACTTACAGCGGTGTCCAGGCGCACAGACGGCATCAACGCCAAGGTGAAGAAAATGCCGGCCAACGCTGGGTTGGCTGTAAGGATTCCGATGGCTATGCGACTAATGGACAACCACATTGTCATTACCCATCACCTTATAGAGAATACCCCATGACTCCCTCACGCATCGCGCTATTGATTTTTATCGCGGCCTTGATCGCCGCTTTTTTCAGCTTCGATTTACAGAGTTACTTGACCCTGGAAACCCTGAAGACACAGCAAGCCGCGATTGCCGGCTATCGCAACGACCATCCCGGCATGGCGATTGCGGTTTACGGACTCATTTACGTCGCGGTGACTGGCCTGTCGCTGCCGGGAGCAGCCATCCTTACCTTGGCGGGTGGCGCGGTATTTGGATTGTTGTGGGGGACGGTGATCGTGTCTTTTGCCTCCAGCATCGGCGCGACCCTGGCGTTTTTGGCCGCCCGCTTTTTGTTCCGTGATGCCGTTAAGTCAAAATTTGGCGACCGCTTGCAAGCCATTGACGCGGGCATCGCCAAAGAAGGCGGCCTGTATTTGTTCACCCTAAGATTGGTGCCGGTTTTCCCGTTCTTTATGATTAACCTGGCTATGGGTTTGACCAACCTGAAAACCTCAACGTTTTATTGGGTTAGTCAGGCCGGTATGCTGGCGGGTACGCAGTTGGGGCAACTGGAATCGCTGGCGGGCATTCTGTCGCCCGGATTGCTGGGTTCGTTTGTGCTGCTGGGTGTGTTTCCGCTGATCGCCAATAAAATCGTTGCCGCCGTCAAAGCCAACAAAATCTATGCAAAATGGACTAAGCCAGCGCATTTTGACAACAATATCGTCGTGATCGGCGCAGGTTCAGGCGGCTTGGTCACGTCTTACATTGCCGCTGCCGTCAAAGCTAAAGTCACCTTGGTTGAAAAACATAAAATGGGCGGCGATTGCCTGAACACCGGTTGCGTGCCGTCAAAAGCCCTAATCCGCTCCGCCAAACTACTGTCGCAGTTTAACAGGGCGGCGGAATTCGGCATCAAAAAAGCCGATGTTGAATTTGATTTCGCCGATGTCATGGAACGGGTGCAGTCGGTTATCAAAACCGTCGAACCGCACGATTCGGTGCAACGTTATTCCGATTTGGGCGTTGCTGTGATCGAAGGTGAAGCCAAGATACTTTCACCCTGGGAAGTGCGGGTAAGCACAGGCGGGAAAATCCATACCCTCACCACCCGCTCCATCGTCATCGCTGCCGGCGCGCGTCCTTTTGTGCCGCCGATTCCGGGCATTGAAGCCATCGGCTATCTGACTTCCGATAGCATCTGGAGCTTGCGCGAATTGCCCAAGCGTTTACTGGTGCTGGGCGGCGGGCCGATTGGTAGCGAATTGGCGCAAAGCTTCGCCCGTTTCGGCAGCGCCGTGACGCAAGTGGAAAAAGCGCCGCGTTTGCTCGTCCGCGAAGACAGCGATGTCTCGGACATCGTCATGGCGAAATTCCGTCAGGAAGGCATTAACGTGCTGGTCGAACATACCGCCCGGGAATTCATCATCGACAACGGCGAAAAAATATTACTGGCCGAACACCAAGGCGAAGTGCTGCGAATTGCGTTCGACCAAGTCTTGTTGGCTATCGGACGGGTTGCCAATACTCAAGGTTATGGATTGGAAGAGTTGGGGGTTGAAGTATCCGCTAAAGGCACGGTTGCCGTTAATGAGTTCCAGCAAACCAATTTCCCGAACATTTTTGCCGTCGGTGATGTCGCAGGGCCTTACCAATTCACCCATACCGCCGCCCATCAAGCTTGGTACGCCGCCGTCAACGCGCTGTTCGGCAGCTTTAAAAAATTCCGCACCGATTACTCGGTGATTCCGTGGTCTACCTTTATTGATCCTGAAGTCGCCAGGGTCGGCCTCAATGAACAGGAAGCCAACGAACAAGGCATTGCTTACGAAACCAGCACTTATCACCTTGATGATCTGGACCGCGCCATTGCCGACGGCGAAGCCCACGGCTTTGTTAAGGTATTGACGCAACCTGGCAAAGACCGCATCCTTGGGGTGACTATTGTTGGCGAACATGCCGGCGATCTGTTGGCTGAATTTGTCTTGGCGATGAAGCATAAGATTGGCCTGAACAAATTGCTGGGCACTATCCATATCTATCCGACGATGGCGGAAGCGAACAAGTATGTCGCAGGGGTTTGGAAACGCAACCATGCCCCGCAAGGTTTGTTGCTGTGGGTAGCTCGTTTCCATGATTGGCAACGCGGTTGATAGCCGGATTTTAATGGAGCAGGCGTAAACCATAAAAAAATTAGCTTTAGTGGCGGTAATGAGCCGATGTTACGCCGCCTGGCGCTGCTTTACCCGCTTACGACCTTTGGCTATTGACGCACACCGATATGCGGACTACGGCGCGATTGCGGGTATTTTCTGAATTTATCACGGCGGCTGTGCTGAGTTACCGCAGACTGATTGAAGGCAGGGCGGTTTGAATGGGTATTGGGAGGGCGGATTCGTTGATGGAATAAACCTTCAGCTACCCGGATGCTGGTCATGGCATCGAAAGCGTCGGCCAAGGCGACGATTTTAGCGGTGTCTGACAGGGCGACACCGTTCCGGCCGGCCGGATAGCCACGCCCGTCGATACGTTCATGGTGATTTTGTACCGCATCCATTGCCAGCGGGGCTAATGGATGGCCTTGCAAAACCTGGGCGCCCAGTTCGGGATGGGTTCTCATCACCGCGTATTCGGTCTCGGTCAATTTGCCTTTATTGTTCAGAATGCTGTCCGGCACGCCGACCTTACCCAAATCATGCAGAAAACCGCCCAGACCGGCAGTTACCGCTTGTGGTTTGGAAAAGCCGCCGGCCAATGCTAGCCGGGTTGAAAATTGCGAGACCCGCCATAGATGACCGCCCGTGTAAGCATCGCGCGCCTCGACCAAAAACGCCATGCTATAAAGGGTGTGCAGTAAATCCTGGTTACAGGTTTTTTTCATGTGGTTATCCTCTGCTTGAATTCATAGGGGGAACAAAGCTTTGCTCCGGTAAGCTGTCATTGGTCGAAATAAAAACAATTTCCTTACAATGGAGGCGGGGATCAAGATAGAGGTTGCCCTATATGCCGTTGCAGTTGATGGGTGTCCTAACCCCTATTTTCTCCTGACCAAATGATAGGCGGCAATAGCGTTTGTGAGGATGAAAACAGGCACGACCAGCGTCGGCGCCAACACCATAGGGAATTCTAAAAGCGCCCGGCCATCCGGTAAGTTTTGGAAGATATACCAAGGCCCGGGCAAACTCATTTGCATGATCAACGGGGCGGTTGTGACGATTACGGCAATGCCGGCGATATGCCAAAGCCCTAATAGCCGGGAACTAACGCGCTTATAATAAGCTGTGCCGGCAAGAATAAGCGCCGAGACGCCGTATAAAAAATCGGGAATGCCGACACTAGCGGTAAAAATAACGGGCATCAGACCTTGGGCTGCTTTATAAAGCCCGCCAATGGCGGCGATCCGAAGGACTTGAATAAGAATCAAGGCTTGTGAAGGTATCACCGTGACAATACCGTGTAGCGCGTTCCTAAAAGTCGGCGATAGCGCATATAGGCTTGAGGACAGGATTATCGGGACTAGCGGCAGCCAAAAACCCGGCAATAAACGCAAAAACGTGGCTGATGAATACACACCGTAAATAGCCAGCGCTGATGTCGCAAAGCCCCACAAAACCAGTATGGCAAGCCAGACGAGAATAGCCCTCGCCTGTCCGTTTGTTAACTGTTGTCGACGGTGTGCCGTGTGGGTCAGGCCTATCCAAAATGCCAACTGCAAAACGAATAAAAAAGGTACGCTCGAAAAACTCATGGTGATCCTCATAATGTAAAAATGATGAAAAGGTATTTATCTGCATATACAAATAAATGATCAAAAAAAACGCCTGGGCTGGAGGCGTCTTGAATTTATTTGCCGCCCAGCCTTAGCAAGAGCGCCGCGCCATCGTCGCCAATCAGTTGTTGGACGCGGTTTTGGGCTTTTCGCCAGGACGGGCCGATTTGATTCAGGAGATCACAGCCTTTGGCCGTAACCAATAACGGCAGGCCCCGGCCATCTTCGCCGCTGGCCATCTCTTCTATCCAGCCGTTACCCAGCATTATTTTCAGGTTCCGGGTCAGCGTTGAAGGATCAAGGTGAAGTAGCCTGCCGATGTCGATACGCCGGATAGGACCGGCTTTTGCGATGACTACCAGAAGATTGAGCTGGCTGGCTTTCAGGCCGAAAGGGCGCAGTTCATCATCGTAGATGCGCGTGAGCATTCGATTGAGTTTGCGGGCGCGGCCGAGCAGGCATTCGCTTGCTACTTGGTCAATGATACTTTTGTCTGGTTTCATGGGTTTGTTGGGCCTTAATTTTTTGGCTGATAATATTGCATATACAAATACATTCCGTCAAGACTATGCCGGAACGACTCATAGTCCAGCGCTTTAAAAAAGCCTGTCGTTTCGCAAATCCCTGGCTCGGCACCGGCTGGATAGAATTGCCATGCACGCGATTTCCTTACCATCGGCTGCGAAGATGGATAATTTATATTTTTTGGATCGATATAAAAAACTTTGTAAGGAATGCAAACCGGCTTCGACCAATGGGGCAGGAAGGCTTGGTAACGCACGTTCACCGCTCTCCTATTCACCTATCAATTACTTTTGGAGTTTCTATCATGAACAAAAAAACCTTGGCTTTATCATTGGGCGGCGCGTTGGCAACTACTTTATTGGCTTCAGCACCGGCTATTCAAGCGGCCGAAAACCCATTTGCCATGTCCAGCATCAATACCGCGCAACAATTGGCTGAAGCTGACCAAAAAATGCCCGAAGGCGGTTGCAGCGGCAAAATGAAGGAAGGTAAATGCGGCGAAGGCAAATGCGGCGCCAACAAAACGAAAGGTGCAGAAGGTGGTTGCAGTGCCAAAATGCCGGAAGCAGGCTGTAGCGGCAAGATGCCGGAAGGCGGTTGCAGCGGTTCAGTCGCACAATAACAAGGAGTATCCCGATATGACGTTGCCGAATGCTTTTGGCATTGCCGGTGCGGGTCTTGGTTTGCGCCGGGCGTTGTTGCCCGCGCTGCAAGCCGGGGTGCCGGAGTGCATCAATTTTTTTGAAGTGTCGCCGGAAAACTGGATCGGCGTCGGCGGTAATCTGGGCAAGCAGTTCCGGCGCTTATCCGAACGGCACCGCTTTGTCGCGCACGGTTTGTCATTGTCCGTGGGCGGCCCCGCGCCATTGGACACGGTTTTTTTGCATGATTTGAAACAGTTTTTGGATCAGCATGATTTTGCCTTGTACACCGAGCATCTGAGTTTTTGCAGCGACGAGGCGCATTATTACGATTTATACCCGATTCCGTTTACTTATGAAGCCGTCCGGCATGTCGCCGGACGTGTCCGGCAAACCCAGGAGATTCTGGAACGGCCTATCGCCTTGGAAAACGCCTCTTTTTATGTGCAATCGCCACAAGCGGAAATGGATGAACTGGGTTTTATCAACGCGGTGCTAAGCGAAGCCGACTGTCTGCTGCATCTGGATGTCAACAATATTTACGTCAACAGCGTCAATCATGGCTACGACCCCGTGGCCTTTTTACACGGCTTGCCTGGCGAGCGTATCGTCTACGGCCATGTCGCGGGACATGACCTGGAGCCATCGGGCTTGATTATCGACACCCATGGCCAAAATACAATAGACCCAGTGTGGTCGCTGTTAGCGGAAGCCTATCAAACGTTCGGCGTGTTCCCGACACTGCTTGAACGCGACAGCAATATCCCCCCATTGGCTGAATTATTGGTCGAAGTCAGACATATCGCCCTACTGCAACAACACTACAGATTTCGTCCCAAGCTAAGCCCAACAGTAGAGGCAGCCGCATGAACACACCGGTTTTTCAACACTTGCAACGGCAGTTTCTGGCGCATTTGCGCCAACCCTTGCCCGGCAATCAACCCTCAGGTTTTGCCGAAGACCGGCTAGCCGTGTATGCCGGCCTGCTTTACAACAAGTTTGACGAAAGCCTGAGCGCCTGTTTTCCGGTGCTGCATCGCTTGCTGGAGACAGCGCGCTGGCGGGCATTGGTGCAAGACTTTATCGCCGGACACCGCTGCCTGTCGCCTTATTACCGGCAGATTCCCGACGAGTTTGTACGCTACCTGCAAACCGAACGGCAGGATAAAAACGATCCGCCCTTTCTGGCCGAACTGGCGCATTTTGAATGGATAGAACTGGTGTTGTCGATCAGCGATGCCGAACCGGTCGAGGCCGAAGTGCTGTGGGATGAACAATTGCTGGATGCCGTGCTGGTGTTTGCGCCGGTCATGCGGTTACTGTATTACGTTTGGCCAGTGCAACAAATCAGCAAGGCATTTCAACCCGCCGAACCACCGCCGGAAGCCACGCATATAGTGGGCTTTTGCGATACCGACGGACAAGTGCGGTTTATTGCGCTCAATCCGGCAACCGTCCGTCTTATCTTATTATTGCAAGGTGGTTTTACCGGCCGCGCCGCATTGCATCTGATTGCCGAGTCCCTAAACGTTTCTGAACCGGCGCAACTGCTAGCCTTTGGCAAACAAGTTTTGACTGAATTGCATCGCCAAGGCGCGATTATCGGCAGTCAACCCTCCACCGTTAAACAATGAGTAATCCGTCATGAATGAATCCACTACGCTTCAGCATGAATGTGCAGATTGCACGATCATGTCGCCCATCGGCCTGTTACGCGCTTGCACCGGCAAGCTATCGCGCTGGTTTGGCAACTATGCGCCAGGCTTTGCGCCACTATCGTTACGCTTACTATTGGCTTATGAATTTGGCGAAGCCGGGCTGGAAAAACTCAACGGCGACAACTGGTTTGCCGATTTGAGTTTTCCGTTTCCGTTCAGCTTGTTGTCCGCCGATTTTAGCTGGACGTTGGCCACCGGCCTGGAAATCATTGCGCCCATCGCCCTCACCCTGGGTTTGATGACCCGCTTGTTCAGCGCGGCATTAATGGTGTTGACCGTGGTAGCCATCGCCGCCGTGCATTGGCCTGCACAATGGCACACCCTCGCCGAATTGTGGCAGGGCTACGCCATCACCGACCAAGGCCACGGCAACTTTAAGCTGCCATTGATGTATATGTTAATGCTCAGTTCGTTGCTGCTCAGTGGTGGCGGGCAGCTAAGCGCCGATACCTGGCTGAAACAACGCCTGCCGTCAATTTAAGCCGGGTAAAGATGAAACATTATTGGCTGTTGCTATCCCTGATAGGGCCGCTGCATCACGCAGCGGTTGCTGACAGCAATCTTCCCATCGGCGAATTCAGCCGCAACAGTCTGGAGGGTTGGGAAGCTAAACGCTTTAAGGGGGAAACCCAATACCGTTTGCAGACGATTGATGGGGTGGCGGTGTTGGCTGCCGACAGCCGCGCCGCAGGTTCCGGCCTGTTCAAAGAACACGCTATCGACCTGCAACAAACGCCGTTCCTGAACTGGTCCTGGCGCATCGGCAAGCGTTTGGTTGGCTTGAATGAACAAAGCAAGGCGGGCGATGATTACGCGGCGCGGGTGTATGTGGTGGTCAAAGGCGGTTTGGCATTCTGGCAAACCAAGGCCATCAATTATGTTTGGGCGGGTAACAGCAAAAAGGATAGCGTCTGGCCGAACGCTTTTGCAGGCGATCATGCGATGATGTGGGCTTTACGCGGCCCGGAAGCGGCGCTGAATGTCTGGCAACACGAAAAACGCAATATCAGGGCCGATTTCAAGCAACTATTCGGTGAAGACATTCAGAGCATTGATGCCGTCGCCATCATGAGCGATACCGATAACAGTGGTGGCCAAGCCGCCGCTATTTACGGCGACATCTGGTTTTCCAAGGATTAACATGCACGACACCAACCCCCTACTGGGCGGCAGCGATTTTCCCGCCTTATTCCGCAAGCCGCTAGACGTGTTGCAAATCAATCTGGGCTACCGCTGCAACCTCAGTTGCGTGCATTGCCATGTTAACGCCGGGCCGAAACGTACTGAGATGATGGGGCGGGAGACTATCGGGCAAATCCTGGCCTTGGCCGATGCCGCCAATATCCAAACATTGGACTTGACGGGCGGCGCGCCGGAAATGCACCCCGATTTCCGGTATCTGGTGCGGGCTGCGCGTGACCGGGGTATCGAAGTTATCGACCGCTGCAACCTGACCATCCTGGAAGAACCGGATTACGCCGACCTCGCGGAGTTTTTGGCGGCGCAACAGGTCAGCATCGTCGCATCCCTGCCCTGTTATTTTGAAGACAATGTCGACAAACAACGCGGTAAAGGCGTGTTTAAAAACAGCCTGGCGGCGTTGCAACGCCTGAACCGTTTGGGCTACGGCAAAGTGGGCAGCGGACTGGCGTTGAACCTGGTCTACAATCCGCAAGATGCCGTGCTGCCACCTGACCAACGGCAACTGGAGCAAGCTTACCAACAGCATTTGCAACAACATTACGGCATCGTCTTCAACCGCCTGTTCGCCATCGCCAACATGCCGATCCAGCGTTTCGGCAGCATTTTGTTCAGCCAGGGCCGCTTTGAATCCTATCTTGCCTTATTGAAAGACAGCTTTTGTGCCAGCAACCTTGACAACCTGATGTGCCTGAACACCCTCAGCATCGACTGGCAAGGCTACGTCTACGATTGCGATTTTAATCAGATGCTGGATTTACCATTGGGTGCCGTCGCCAAACCTAAAGTACATGTCAGCGAGTTGGACTTGGAATACTTGCGGGATGCACCGATCGCCACCGCCGCCCACTGCTATGGCTGTACGGCGGGACAAGGCAGCAGTTGCGGCGGGGCTTTGGCCGGGAGCACGCCGTGAAATTTTGTCAAAGTGCTGACCGTGCCGGGGGTCTAAGCGCAACCATGCTCCCAAACGTGTGCTGGCATGGCTAAGCCCTTATCATGCCTGGCGGCGTAACGTTTGAGGAATAAGACTCCAATTATGACTTTCCAAATCAGTATCATCATCCCGGTGCTCAACGAAGCCGGGCGCCTCGCAGGCACACTACACACCTTGCAACATCTACGCGAGCGTTGCCAATTGCTGGTAGTTGATGGCGGCAGTCACGACACCAGCCCGATGATCGCCGAACCGCTAGTGGATAAGGTCATCTTCAGTCCACGCGGTCGGGCCAAGCAAATGAACGCGGGTGCGGTGCTGGCCGAAGCCGATATATTGCTGTTTCTACATGCCGATACCCGCTTGCCGGACGAGGCGACCCGTTTGGTTAGTCTGGCGGTTGCCGAAGGTTTTCACTGGGGCCGTTTCGATGTGGCATTCGATAACGCTAAGCCTATTTTCAAACTGATTGCCTTTATGATGAACCAGCGTTCGCGGCTGACTGGCATCGCCACCGGCGACCAGTGCCTATTCATGACCCGGCAGGCTTTTCAAGCGGTAGGCGGGTTTCCGCCGATTGCCCTGATGGAAGATATTGCCATCAGCAGCAAATTGAACAAACTGGGCAAGCCCTGTTGTTTAAAGTCCAAGGTAGTGACTTCGGCCCGGCGCTGGTTGCAGCAGGGTATATACAAAACCATCCTGCTGATGTGGTGGCTACGGTTAGCTTATTTTTTCGGTGCCGATCCTAACAATCTGGCAATGCGTTATTACGGGAGAAGGTGATGGAAGCCATGCTTCGCTTCGGCGTGTCCGCCGCTATTTTATTGTTGATGATGGCATGGGAAAGGCTGAGGCCAACGCGGCATTTGAGTAGGCCACGACACCGCCGCTGGCCTATTAATCTCGGCTTGGCGGCGTTGAATGTCGGTGTGCTGCGGGTCAGTCTAGGCGCGGCGGCGTGGTTGGCCGCACACTGGGCCGCCGGACAACAGCTTGGCCTGTTTAATAACCTTCCGATGCCAGCCGGGCTAACTATCCCGCTGAGTCTGTTGTTGCTGGATTTGGCGATTTACGCACAACATGTCGCCGCCCACCGTTGGCGCTGGTTATGGCGTTTGCATCAAGTGCATCACAGCGATTTGGATTTCGACACCACCACTGCGGTGCGTTTTCATCCGCTGGAAATCCTGTTGTCGATGCTCTACAAAGTCCTGTGGGTAGTCGCGCTAGGCGCACCGCCGGTGGCGGTGATGGTTTTTGAAATCATCTTGAACGCTTGCGCCTTGTTCAATCACGGCAATGTCAGCCTGCCGCCCGCATTCGAGAAAATCCTGCGCTGGCTGCTGGTCACACCGGACATGCACCGGATCCATCATTCGGCGCGACCGTCTGAAACCGACAGCAATTATGGCTTTTCGCTGTCGTGCTGGGACCGGCTGTTCAAGACCTATTGCCGTCAAGCACAACAACCACAAACCGGGATGGCTATAGGCTTGAACGGTTTCCGCGATGCACAAGCATTGGGGCTGGTGCAATTGCTATTGATGCCGTTCCGCCCTTTACGCAAACGCTAACCCATGCCCTGTGTTTTTCCCGACAGCGTACTGCTGATATTTTGCAAGGCACCGATCCTAGGCCAAGTCAAAACCCGGTTGCAACCCACCTTGAGTGCAGAGCAGGCCGCTCAAGCGCATCGGCAGTTGACTTATATGACCCTAGCTCGGGCCTTTCAGCAACCCTTATGTCCGGTCGAACTCCATTGTGCGCCGGATACCCGCCATGATTTTTTTCAGGACTGCGCACGCCGTTATCCGCTCACGCTCAAGGCACAACGCGGTGCTGATTTGGGCGAACGTATGCTTCGCGCGTTCGATGAGGCTTTAGGCCGATACCGCCAGGTGTTGCTGATGGGTTGCGACTGCCCCAGTCTTTCTTACGGCGATCTGCGTCAGGCATTGACAGTGTTGCACGAAAGCCACGATACCGTCATCGCGCCGGCCAGCGATGGCGGTTACGTCATGATCGGTTTAAAACAGGCACAACCGGAATTGTTTAGCGACATGACCTGGGGCCATGACCAGGTGATGTCCACCACCCGTCATCGGGCGGAAACTATCGGCTTGAGCGTATATGAACTGGACAAGCAGTGGGACGTGGACACTTACCCGGACTGGCAGCGTTATTTAGAGTTGGCAAACGGTTGAGGCGGCAAAATCTTCCGCCGCCCCAATTCCCTTCTAACTTATGGATTCCCTCGGCTCATCGAGCGCAAGTCATCGGTGGTCACGGGTTGTCCACCAACCCCCCATTCGCCTGACGCGACATCTTCGATCAGCACCCAGGTCACCGGGCGTAAACCTTCGCCTTCCACGGAGACGACGGCATCGGTAACTTTGCGGATAATCTCCTGCTTTTGATCTAACGATAAATAACCGCTGATCCCTTTGATTTGTACAAGTGGCATGGTATTGCTCCTAATTTAATGTTTAAGTTTTCAAAAAAACCACGATGCGTCAACTCGAAGGAACTGACTTATCGTGGTATACGCTTACGCCGTCCGATCCAAAAATTGCTTATGGGTCATAGGCTCGCTGAACATCGGCCAGTTGTGTTCGATTGAAGTGTCGTACTGTTCCAAGCCGATAGTAGCACTAGCATCGGTAATCCCGAACACGCGATAGCCTTTATCGTAAGCGGCACGCATCGTGGATTCGATACAAATGTTGCTTAGTTGCCCCGCTAGGGCAATGGTGGTGATGTCATGTGATCGCAAAACGAAATCCAGGTGCGTGCTGGCAAAGGCATCAATACCTGATTTGCCTTCGATCACGATATCGCTGGATTGAACATCGACACCGTCAGCAATGGCGCTGCCCCAGGTATCCTTGATCAACGCCCCGGCATTTTTCACCGCTTGCAGAATGCCGTATGGCGCATGGCCCATTTCCCGATAATCGGCCGAGAAGCCGATAGGCACATGCACGATCAGCATACCGTTAGCCCGTGCCGCCCGAATCAACTCATTTTGGTTGGCTTTGACATCGTAGGCTTCCAATACCGGTTTCAATAGCGGGTAAAGTTTGCCGCCTTCGTTGAGAAAGTCGTTTTGCAGTTCCAATAAAACCACTGCAGTTTGTTTTGCATTCATCGTCTTTACCTGGTTGAAGAATCAGACGTTCAAGCGCACTTCTTGCTGCTGCATTGCGCCGGTTCTTCCCACGCTTCGTCCTGAAATTGGGAATCCAGCGGGATATTGATTATATGGTTGGTGTAATTGCTGAGGGTTTTGAACGCCACCCCCAACACCACTTCCAAAACCTGTGCCCGGCTGTAGCCTGCCGTGATAAAGTTATCCAAGGTTTGGCCGCAGACTACGCCACGGTTTTTTACAACGGCGCGGGTAAAACCGGCCAAAGCCTCCAGTTTGCTGTCCGGCAGTGCTTTACCGTTGCGCAGGGCTTCGACAATCGCCGGATCGGCCTTGACCATGTGTTTGGCGATCATCGAATGCGCGGCGACACAATAAGTGCAATGGTTCTCGGCGCTGATGGCCAGCAAGATAACTTGCTGTTCGGTGGGGCTAAACGAGGTTTGGTCGAACAAGGCTGTCAATTCGATGTAGGCTTTCAAGGCCGCAGGAGCCTCCGCCAAACCGCCGTGCAGGTTGGGCACGAAGCCGTATTTTTTTAACGACCCTTCCAATAACGGCTTTGCGGTGGCATTAGCGGTCTGGATTGAATGAACGGGAAATTGGGACATGAGGTCTCTCCTTTGGTATTTAAAATATGAGGTAGTAATGCCGATGCGAAATCGTTTCGACGGACATAGTTTAAGAAAAACACGCCCGCCATCCCATGCGCGAGCTTCCAGCATCTTTGTCCGATTTTCCGGGAGTAGACGATGGATGCCTTGACCCCGTTGGTCAATGGTTTGAACCTACATGCCAAATTGGTGTATTCGGGCGGTGTCTGCGGGCGTTGGTTGATGGACCATAATTCGGAAACCTCGGTATGGTTTCATTTGGTCAGTAAGGGACGCGGTTTTGTCCATTCGCCAAGCTGGACTACACCCTTAGCACTGGATGCGGGTGATATGATTCTGTTTTTGCCGCATGCGGCGCGGCATTTTTTGTCTTACAGTGCCGAAGATTTGCCCGATGATGAGGCTGATACCCGAATGACACCTTGGCTAGAGGGTGAGGCTGGTTTCGTTTGCGGCGAAATTCAACTGGCAGCCCCAAAATCCCTGTTGTGGCAGGCTCTGCCGGGCGAAATCATCATCCGGCAAAACCAGGCTGGGACTATTCTGACGCGATTGCTTGAACTGGTGATTGGCGAGGCGTCAACGCCGCGTTTCGGCAGCGAGTCGGTCATAGAGCGCTTGTGCGATAGCTTGTTTGTCTTGGCTATTCGCCACTGCATCGAGGAAAATCTGGTGCGCGAAGGCGTGTTTGCGGCCATGCAGGATAAGCGCTTGGCCAAAGCCTTGGCGTTGATTCATGAGCAGCCTTGGCAGGCCTGGACACTCCACGAATTATGCGTCCAAGCCGGGGTTTCCAAGTCGGTGTTGTCGGAAAAATTTTCCGCTTTGATCGGGCATTCTCCTATTGAATATCTGACGCTGTGGCGTTTGCAAATCGCCGCCCACTGGCTGATGGAACCGGATATGAGCGTGGAGCGCGTGGCGGAAAGGAGCGGTTACGAATCGGCTCCGGCTTTTAGCAAAGCCTTTAAACGCCATTTTGGCGTGGCGCCTGGCTCACTTAGACGCGGATAGATACCTATGATGTTTTGCTGAAGCAGATGGCGTTAATTTTTTGACGGTCCGATAGTCAATCACAAGCAGCCATTCAACAGAATGGTTTTGCAATATTTTGGCAGTCTGGTTTTGGCCGAAATAAGGCAATCATAAAACCTAAAATTTGTACGTTCCAGTGTCTGCTTTGGTGTGCGTCTATGAGCAGCGAAAAACACCCGCCTTACCCTTACCAGAAAAAGTTCAAGCCTGGATATTCCGTGGCATACAGGGGAAATATACATCTTTGGCAAATACAAATTCTCAAAATCCAAAACAGTATAAAACGGCGCTTGCTCTCAAGGTGGCGATACCCTTGAAATCGAAATGGCTATTCGAGGTAATAAGGGTTGGTCAGGATTATATGGGCTATAGCGAGTTTCCAAATTGCCGGTTTGATGTCTGTCCGTAATGGCTTAAGCCTTAATCAAGACCTCCAAAGCCGTCTGTCTCTGGCTAACATCCTGTTGTCGTACCGCCATGGACAAGGCCTTCCGGGTGCCCACAAAAACCGCCAAATGCTTTGCCCTCGTTAATCCCGTATA
>Ga0172380_10002742_pt1 | contig 26189 bp, 24 predicted proteins | sample Leawe162metaG_FD_119747 | JGI IMG/M metagenome (GOLD analysis project Ga0172380, IMG submission 119747) | Leachate microbial communities from a municipal landfill in Southern Ontario, Canada - Leachate well 162 metaG | ecosystem: Engineered > Solid waste > Landfill > Unclassified | place...
CGACGAACATGACGAAAATTATAATAAATAATAAAAATAAAAATTCCCAAAAATATTATCCAAAAATATGGCAGAGTTAACAACAAAAACTTCCAAAAATTTGGTTGCATTTCTACTTGTAAATCCCAGTCGTTATTACGAAATAAATAGATCATAACCGTTACCGCGACAGCGCCAATTAAAAGAGACACCGTCCCCGCAGCAACTACAACATAATCTTTTAATAGAAAACGCCACCGCGGATAAGGTTTAATATTTTCTGCCTTAAGTTTAGAAGATAATTTCTCGTCAAAGCTATTCTTTGCTTCCGTGAGATTATCCTGACTATTATGATTTTTCATATCGCTATTATTTTTACAATAAACTGATTTTTTGTCTGTTTAATTCTTTTTTGAACTCACGCTTAGCCTTATTAATAGTAGAGGCAACTGTTCCGGACGGCTTTTTAATAATATCAGAAATTTCCTGATAGCTTTTTTCTTCTAAAAATTTTAAAACTAAAACTTCACGATATTTCTGGTCTAATTTACCTAAAACTTTGGCAATATTACTTTTCATGATTCCCCAGTCAGCCCCGGCCACAATATCAATATCCGAAGCCAATTTACGCGCCGAACTATCCTCCAAATTAGTCATATAACCCTCTGGCCGAGCCTTTAATTTACGATGGTTACTAATAACCTGATTATGAGTAATACGATAAATCCAGGACGAAAATTTTAAAGCGCTATCAAAACCGTTTAAATTTAAATAAACTTTAATAAAGACATCTTGTAAAATATCTTCGGCGTCATCATTATTAATATTGGTTAAACGACGAATATAACTCAATAACTTCCCTTTATAACGATCCACCAAATAAATAAAATTACCCTGATCTTTTAGAGTTAATTTTACTAGTTCTTCATCGCTAGCTGTCTTCCCTAATTTGAAATCGATCATCTTTGATTATGGTGTTAGCAACGGTTTAGATAAAACTAACAACACTAAACGATAATACATATCAGTCCGTGTAATTATCTATACGCATCTCATGACATTTTTCTTGAAGTAAGGCGGATATGCTATAAATTAACCGACTGTTTCCGACGAAGACGACGCCAGGCAGTCCGATCTTCCATACCGCCTTTTTGAATTATTTCCGCCAGCCAAGCGCCACTTAGTATATGAGGCAAAAGTATATAATCGGCACCAGCTTGATAGAGGCGTTCTGAATACTTTTTATTATACAAGCTGGCGATGATAATAGCCTTTTTATTTCTAGAACGAACATAATTAAAGAGAATGGCCTGGTCCTCCGGCGATGGTATGGTAGAAATGATTATCTTCGCCTTTGACAAAGGTAGAGCTTCTAAGAATTCAATATCAGAAGCGTCACCAAAAAAAGCACGATCACCACCTTTAACCAACATACTCACATTATCCGGATTAAAATCTACCACAGCGAACTTCATTTTTCTCTTTTTTAAAGCAGCCACAATCGGTTGACCAGTACGATGATAACCGAATATCATCGCTTCAAAATTTTCTTTATTATCCTCCGGTTGTTGATAGCGGTCGCGCCCAAATAACCTAAAGAAAGGGCGACACCATTCATATAAGCTATAGCTGTAAACAATTAAATAAGAAGAAGAAAAAATAGTTATGATAGCTGCTATGGTAAAGATACTTAATTCCCTCTCGGACAAATAGCCGGAAGCGGCCACTGCGAAAAGTATAATAAAACCAAACTCACTCAAAGGAGACGAGGCCACGGCCGCCAAAAAGCTATTGCGACGAGTAAAGCTACGGGCTCGGAAAAGATTATATAAAATAAACGGTTTGACAATTATAGCTACTACTGACAATAACAAGGCCGGGATTATAACATGTTGCCAATCGCTAAAATCCGCTCGACTACCTAAAATCACAAAGAAAATAACCAGAAAAAAATCTCGCAAAGGCTTAATGCGACTACCGATTTCCAAATGATAACGAGAAGATCCTAAACTTAAACCGGCCGCAATAGCGCCCAGCTCCAAAGAAAAGCCGGCCATATACATTAAAGCAGCCGCTCCAAAACACCAGGCAACGGTAAAAATAAATAAAAATTCCCCCGACGCGGCAATACGCTCTAAAATAAAGGGCAAAATAAATTTCGCCGCCAAGACAATAAATAAAATAACAACCACGGCTTTAAGGGGCGCCAACAATCCAGCTAAACTACCCGACAAAACATTACTAACAGAAGAGAAACTCAATAAAGTTAAAATAACGATAGAAATTAAATCCTGCACCAATAATAAACCGATAGTATAACGACCATAAACCGATTCTTCGTCTTGTTTGTCGTTAAGTAATTTAAGAATGACAATCGTACTAGAAAAACAAGCCGCCAGAGACAGGAAAAATGCGCCTTTTAAACTAAGGCCGAAAGATAGAGCGAGGGGAAAAGTTAAAATAAAATTTAAAGCGAACTGCCACAGACCGATACTTACAGCCGTTTTACCAATTTTTTTCAAATAAGAAAAATTCAAATCCAGGCCAATCACAAATAAAAGTAGAACCACACCAAAATCAGCGAAAGCTTGATAAAGATTAGTGCCACCATCTAGCAAATTTAAAAACAAAGGACCACAGACTAAGCCAGCCGCCAAATAAGCCGCCAACAAGGGCTGTTTTAAAAATTTAATAATAAAAGCCAAGCCGACCGTAACGGCCAGCAAGGCACTAATTTGTAAAAAAATATTATATTCCATGACTTTAATTTCTAAAAACTAACTAAAGTAATTATAGCATATTTTTCCCCTAAGAAAAGTTTGCTAAAATAGCTAAATCTTTTTTAATCGCGATTTTTAATTCTTCTGCTCCAGAAAACTTTTCTACTTCCCTGATTTTTTTAATAACCGCCACAGACATTTCCCGACCATAAATATCACCCGTAAAATCTTTAATTAAAACTTCCAAAGATACCGGCTCGTCAAAGACATCTTTAAAGCCAAAATGCATCAACCCGAAATAATCTTCATTATTTAATTTAAGCTTCACAATATAAACACCATGGGGAATATCCAAATCCGTCTTATCCAGATTAGCCGTTGGGTAACCAAGGCTTCTTCCGCGTTTACTACCCCCAATAACTTTAGCCTCAAAAGTAACTGATTTTAACTTATCCAAAAGATAAATTTTATAGAAAGCAACGAGCAAAACAATAAAAGCTATAGCCTGAACATAATTTAAATAATTATGATTAAAAACATAATCTAAAATCAAAGCGGAAAATGGCCAAAAAAGTTCTAAAATAGTAGCGGCCGAAGCAGATACTCGACGCAAACCGAAATAATAAATAAACATTGCTCCCGCCCCACTAGTTAAGACAATTAAACCTAACAGTTCCCAGTGTATAAGCGATAATTGAGACGTCTGGCCGATGGTGCCAGTAAAAATTGCTAAACCTAAAACTAAAATAGATGTTAAGCCAAAACGTAAAGCGGCGACAATTTTATAGTCCAAATGATTGGCGACTCTCTTGCCAAAAACCGTAGATGAACCAAAAGCAAAAGCCGCTATAAAAGCGAAGAAAGCGGCACTATGTTGCCAGTGAATAGTAGAGATATCCAATCCGCTTTGGCCAAAGGCAATAAAATAACTGGCGATAATTGCCACCAGCGCCCATAGATAAAAAAAACGTGGCAATCTTTCTTTTAATAAGAGACGGGCTAAAAGTAAAGCAAAGATAGGTTGAAGTTTTTGCAAAATTACAACAGTAGCGAAAGAAGTCTGTCCGTCCATGGCGGCAAAAAAAGCTTTAGTGATCATAATTGTCCCCAAAGCTCCGCCAAAAAAACTAATCCAGATTAAAGCCCCCCAACTTTTCTTACCAATTAATTTAATCTTATTCCAGTTCAAAAAAATAAAAGGGCTCAAAACAATAAAACCTAGAAAGTGTTCCCAAAAAACTACCAGCTCGGCCGGTAAAATATAAAAACGCGGTCTAATAAATAAACCGTCTATACTCCATAATAGAGCTGCCAGCATAATCGCTAAAGCGCCGACTAAACTATGACTTTTAAAACTTAAGTTCTTGCTTATATCTTTGATATTATTAGGCATAATTGTAAATTCTGCTTGAAAAATTAGAGACTTCTCCTTAATCTTTATATTATAGCTAAATTAACAAAATTGTCATAACCAGATAAGTTTATGTTATACTAAATCGCATATGTTAAAGACTAATACAATTTATGATGTCGCTGTTATCGGGGGCGGACCGGCCGGTTTAATGGCGGCCGGGCGAGCGGCAGAAAGTGGCGCCAAGGTTATTCTTCTGGAAAAAAATACTCAAACAGGCAGAAAATTACTGCTCACCGGTGGCGGACGTTGTAATTTCACTAATAACGAACCAGATACGCGACGCTTTTTAGCAAAATTCAAAGAGCATCAAAAATTTCTCTTCTCCCCCTTTTCTCGTTTTGGCGTCAAAGAAACCATAGAATTTTTTAATTCTCATGGTATGCCCACTAAAGTAGAAGCGGAAAATCGTGTCTTTCCGGTTAGCGACTTGTCTCAGTCGGTTTTAGACGTAATGATGGATTATATTCAGTCCGGACAAGTAGAACTCAAGACTGGAGTGACGGCAGACGGTTTCTTAAGTAAAGATAAAAAAATAATCGGTCTCAAAATAAAAAAATCTGATAGTGACCAAAAGGCTAAACAGGAAATAATTAAGGCTCGCTCCTATATCTTAGCAACCGGCGGAAAATCACGGCCTGATACCGGCTCCACGGGTGAAGGTTTTGACTGGTTGCGAGAACTCGGCCATACAATTTTAAACGCTGACGCCGCTTTAGTTCCTCTCAAAGTTTCGGATGCTTGGGTAAAATCATTAGCTGGCCTTAGTTTGCAAGATGTAAAATTAAAAGTTTGGCAAAATAATAAAAAACAAACGGAAGCAATAGGTAAAATGTTATTTACGCACTTTGGCGTAAGTGGTCCACTCGTTTTAAATATGAGCCGACAGATAGGCGCCTTCTTGAAAAATGGTTCCGTGTCAATGACTCTTGATCTTAAACCAGAACAAGATGAAAAAGAATTAGACGAAGAACTGCTAGAGTTATTACAAGGTCACCAAAATAAAAATATTCAAAATAGTTTAAATGGCCTGCTTCCTTCCGCTTTAGCCCCAGTATTAATAGAGCTGGCTAACATTAATCCGCAAAAAGAAATAAATAGTCTCACTCGTAGTGAACGCTTAACTCTAATTCGTCTCATTAAAGATCTTCCCTTCACTGTGGAAAGTTTAATGGGTCTGGATAAAGCAGTAGTGACTAGCGGCGGTATTGATTTACAGGAGGTAGAACTAAAAACTATGCGCTCTCGTCTTTATCCCAACCTCTTCGTGGTGGGTGATGTTTTAAATATTGACCGTCCTTCCGGCGGCTACAGCTTACAGCTCTGTTGGACAACCGGTTATGTGGCCGGGACGGAAGCGGCTAAAAAAAATTAATTCAACATCCAAATAGAAAAGTTCAAGAAAGCGGCGAAACTCACCCAAAGTAAATATGGAATTAATAAATATGTGGCTCGCTTGTCTATCTTATAAAATAAGACATTAAGGACGACTATCATGAGCCAAAGAATAATTATCTCAAAAAAAGCCCACATTAGATTATGTAGTCCGAAAAAAATTATTGACCAAAGAGCGTTAAAAGCTAAATGAACAAAAAATAATATTAACGCCATTTGCGGTAATTTCCCTTTCGCTCTTTTTTTCCATATTAAATAAGAAGCGATGCCCATCAAAGTATAAAGAATAATCCAGACAGGACCGAATATCCAGCCCGGTGGATTAAAGCTAGGCTTATTCAGCACGGCATACCAAGTCGGAATAGCGGAGGCAGTAAATATGGAACCGATAACACCGGCCAACTGACTAATTAAAATAAAGATTATTAAATTTACATATTTCATAAAATCGTTAAATTAATTTTACTTAGAGATAATTTATATATTATGTTCATATGTTTATTATACACCCCTGCTGTCATATGCCCAATGAAGTAATGCCTGTCTTTGACGAGGACGACAATTGTAGTCTCCTTTGCGACAATTCATGTGAACCGCCGACCAATGACGTCGGAAAGCCTTCCATCTTTTTATTTGCCGTAAATCGTCTTCATGTCTCCTTCCTAAATAATATCTGGCATACCATTGAAACCAACCACGTGGATCATCAGGATGTATCCAGCCATGCTCTTGCCATACTCGCAAAGACTGACTAGCATTAACTTGAAAAAAATTAAGTTTTTTATCTCTCTTGCCCTTAGCCAGCTTAGCTTTAACAAACCAGTTTTTCGGAAATTCTTTCCGGCAATCTCTCATATACACGCCACCAAATACACCTAGCTCAAGCATTTCTTTGGGCGTAAGATCCGGCTTAAAATCACGATGAAAATTCTTCCCTTGCGGTTCAGATAAATCATAAGAATAATTTTTTTGCATTTTGTCGTGAACCACAATCTTTTTCATAATATAAATTATTTTCTTGTTACTTGTTATCACTCATATTTCTAGTATATCACAATAAAAAATGTATTTAAATTATAAAAAGACCAGATAAATCTGGTCTTTTGCATTTGCACGGGATAGAGGTGTCGCGCCTCTGCTACCGGTTTTGGAGACCGGTGTACTACTGTTATACTAATCCCGCTCTTTCAAATCTTATTTATTAACTACAAGCACTTTTTCCTCTTCATTCGCCATCTCCCGATCCTCCAACATATCGCAAAATTCCAATTCATAGATATGCAAAACGGTTACCGCTAAAGCCACCACCAAAGGGCCCAGCACCACTCCCCAAAAACCAAATATAACTACACCACCTAAAATTGAGAATAAGACAAAAATAGGATTAATTTCCGCTTCACCCTGAACCATATAAGTCCTAATCACATTATCAATAGTGCTGATAACCATCGTACCCCAAATCAAGATAAAAATTCCCTGCCAAATATTACCAATTAACAAATAATAAATTCCCATTGGGACATAAAACAAAGCGGCGCCGATATAAGGTAAAAGAGATAATAAGGCTACCAATATACCAGCCAGCAGGGCCGGAAATCCGATAATCGCAAAACCAATTGCTCCCACTATACCCTGAGCAATCGCAGCTACAAAGGTAGAAACAAAAGTCTTATAGCTAACGCCACGGAACTTTAAAAACAAAGTCTGATCATATTTATCCGGTAAAGGAGAAAGACGCATCAATCTTTTTAACATGCTTTGGCCATCCACAAAAAAGAAAAACATGGCAATAATCACCAAAATCAAAGAAACCATAAAATCAGTCGTACCTTTCAGCGCTATAGTCGCTCCGTCTAAAAGCCAATTACTGGATTTTTTGAAAATTTCTAACAATGTACTTTGTAGAGTGGTGTTATTTAAATCATAACTGGACAAATGTAAATAACCCAAGACACCGCGATTAAGGAAGTCTGCTTGAAAAATTTCGTTAGTATTATGCTCGTTGAAAAAAACTACAGTCGCGTTATAAGCAATAACTGATCTCTGTCCGGTATAAGCCAATAACTGTATAGTCGGTAAAATAATAATGACTAATAATAAAACACACATCAAAGCCGCGGCCAACTTTTTTCGTCCGTGTAAAAATTTAGTGAACCTAAGATAGGGCGTATAAAAGACTGAGGCTAAAATAGCCGCCACAAAAATTTCTGTTAAAAACGGGCGGAAAATAAAATAACAAGCAACTATAACTAGAGCAACCAGAATCAGCAAAAAGGGTTTAGTTAAATTTTTAGACATATATTTATAAGCTAACTAAAGACTAAACCAGTCTAATGACTTATTTATTTTCTTTGTGAGGCGTATTCTTACGACAAACATTACAATACTTAGAGAGCTCCAAGCGTTCCTTTAAAGTCTTTTTATTTTTGTGTGAATGGTGGGTAGTAGTTTTACAAACCGTGCATTCCAACTTGATCATGTTGTCCTGTGACATATAAGAAAATTAACTTATTTATAAATAGGCAATAACCTGAGTTAAGAATATAAAAAAACCGCTAAAAAGTCAAGAAGAAAATGGGCTTAAAACACTAATAAAGGCGGATATTTCCCTTGCTATTACTCCTATTTTTGACAATGTTGACAATAATGAGTGCCCCGCCCCGCCACTTTAATTTTTAAAATTAAACGACCACAATTAGCACATTTCTCTCCGTTACGACCATAGACTTTAAGCAAGCGAGAAAAATTTCCGCTACGACCACGCGAATCAACATAATCGCTAAAAGTTGTGCCACGTCGTTTAATGGCCTGACGAATAATCTTATTAATAGCTGAATGTAATTTCTTAATTTCTAAAGTCTTAAGAGATCCACCCAGACGTCTCGGATCAATACCAGACAGATATAAAGATTCATCTACATAAATATTGCCCAGTCCAGCAATCAACTTTTGATTGAGCAACAAAGCTTTAACCTTGGCAGTTTTGCTCTTAAAAATTTGCGACAAGGCGGCAAGCGTAAATTCCGATGTTAATGGTTCCGGACCATAATTCCGAGACAAGAGTTCTTGCCTTTCCGCCTCTGTCACTAATTTAAGATAGCCAAACTTACGCAAGTCATTAAAAAATAGTTGGCGACCACCGGAAAAATTAAAAATTACGCGAGTATGTTTATTGGGTAGTTCCCCTCCCACCGCCGCCTGAAACCCAGTCGCATCGGTTTTACTTAAACTATGTCCACCGGCTATTTTTTTAGGACCATCCAAGTAAATTAATTGCCCTGTCATCTTAAGATGAATAAGTAAATAGTCATAAACAATCTTTCTGGAAATTTTTAGTTTGGCCGATAAAGGCGACAACTTGAACATTAATAATTTTCCACGCCTTTCTACGGTTTTAATTTGTCGACCTACTAAAGCAGAACAAAAAAGCGCTACGCTGAGCGAAACGCTTTTAGGCGACAAAACATTAAGAGAAATTATTTTCCTATTAACAAGACTGGCCGCCAAATCACGACGAATGGTTTCTACTTCTGGTAATTCTGGCATATTAAAAAGCAAACAAGGCAATAATAACCAGCGTCAAAACGAGAAATTCCACAGCAAAAATCTTGAGTAAGCCTAAACCGATTTTATCAGGATTGATTAAAGGCATATGTTTAAAAAGAGTGGGCCGAGTAGGATTCGAACCTACGAAGGCATAAAGCCAGCAGATTTACAGTCTGCCCCGGTTGACCGCTTCGGTATCGACCCTTTTAAAATAAGCCGACGAAAGACGCCGACTTATTCATGATAAAAAAAATATTGCTGATTGTCAAACTTATTAGCCTCCCCTAAGTAATTACTGAGCAATAGCTGTTAAGACAAAGCGGGTTAGGCCGTAGGCCGAAAAAATAACAGCCATGCCAATTGCCGACCAAATTAGAATATCTCTACCATTTTTTACTTTCTCCGAGCTGCCAGCGGAAGTCATCCACACTAGACCGCCATAGACAAACATCAAAAGAGCAATGGAACCAACTACACCTAAAGCATTATTAACAACCTTACCAATTAGAGCTTGTGGGGTGTTGACACTGCCGAGGGGGTTTTGGATACAGAGGTCGCCAGTACAAGGAGTGGAGCCCGTGTCTTTATTATTACCACTGGGAATAACCTGAGCAAAAGAGATTAAAGGCATTAAAAGTAAAAAAGCAACAACAAAAATAATTAATTTATTCTTCATTTTATTAAAAACTAAGTAATTTATACTTATTAATATTATAGCAAAGTCTCCAAAATAAAAAAAGCTGATCAACGAATTGACCAGCTTCATAAGTTTAGCACTATTGGGTAACAAATAGTGTGATAGTTGTATCACTTAAATTTGTCACTAATAGTTCTGACGCTAGAGGCCAATTTCCTGGTTCCCAGGAATTTACAATTTGACCATCCTTTGTCTCAACAATTAGAGTCGCGGTCTTATTGAAATTATAATGACTACACTTAGGCAATTTAACCAATTTTTTTTGATTTTTTAAAATACCTAATTTAAAGCTCCCCGGGCTAGTCGCTTCAAACACATTGTTTGCGACAAGCGGGACCTGAGATTGCTGGATTATAGCTTGATCATTCTCTGTTTGTTTTTCAGTATAACTATGAGTGGTTACGTTAAATAAAAAAACCACAAAGACGAATGGGACAAAAGCTTTTCCGAAATGAGAATCTCCTTCTTTAATCCTATAAAATCCCCAAGATGTTATCAGTACAATAACTAGTGTTAGAATTTGTGCTGACAAGTAAGATACACTATCCGATATCAAATAAAATACTAATATGTTTGACAAAACTGCGCTAGCAAAAGCAAACAACCCTAATAGCACATCTCTAAGCTCTAAAGGATCCTTTGTCCAAGCTTCTATAGCTATCAAGAGATCTTTTTTCTTGCTATCATTTTTAATATTCTTTTCTTTTTGTTTTTTAGGGTTGGAATAATTATTTTCTGGTTTCATGATTATCTCCTTAATCTTTCTTTTTCTCTTCTTTTTCTGTTTTTTCTATAACGACTTTTGGAGTAGCCGTGGCAACTGATTGAGTTGCTCCAAAGCCAGCAGCAACTTGGGCACCATAACTTGCTCCACTATTATCATCACCATTAGTGATAATAACTTTATCTGTAGATTTGACTGCATCCCACTTATTATCTTGTATCATTAGACGCACTAAATCTTCTGCAGGAACGCCTGATTTGGTAAGTAAATTGATTTTTTCAGCTTCAGCAAGAGCAATAGATATTATACTTTTATTGACACCTTCTCCTCTTAATTCTTCCACTCTCTTCGCCGCTTCACCCGCCTTAATTGTTATGTGCTTTGTGTTCTCAGCGGTCTTAATTGCTATAAATGAAGCTTCAAGATCTTTTTCAGCTGAAAGTATTCTCTCTCTAGCCGCTGCTACTGAAGCTGGAAGATCAAAATCAGCAATAACTATATCATCTGGTTCAACCCCCCACCTGTAATTCAAGCACCTATAAAAATCACTAGATCTCCAGGTTTTCTTTGCTTTCTTCTCAGAAAATTTAGATGATCTAACGTCATCCATATTAGCAATAACATGAATACTAAAATTGTGTTTCATAGTCATTACCTCTCTAATCGTGTAAGAACCTAAAAAAGCTCTAACAAGACTATCTACCTTTTCTGCTAAAGATTCCAATAAATTATTAGTTGCATAAACCGCCTTAGCTGAATCAACGATTGTAAAATAAAAAGACACTCTAACCGGAGAAGAACAATCAATAAATTCAATACTAGATGTCTTACCCGATTCTTCGTCTATATACAATTCCATCAACTGAGTCTTCATAAAGCTAGAGGCTTTAATAACTACATATCCGAACCAAGGAAACAACCAATACGACCCTGTCGTTAACGGATGCCCAATATACTGTCCATAAACTTCTACTGTATACTCATGCTGATGCCGGACTACTGTCCACGCTTTGATTAAAGTAATTGGTAATATGAGAATAACAACTATAAAACTAGCTATTATTCCCTCCCAAATTCCTTCAAAAATTACAGCAGATAATATTCCTATTACTAACGACAATACAAATAATATGGCATAAAACCATATCCAAATTTCTTTGTTCTTTTTCATCACTAATTCCTTCTATTTTTGTTTTAATTTATTATTTAATTTTTAAGGAACCCCTTTTGCCGGGTACTCCTATTTCTCATTTTGTATTCCCACAATTATACATCATTTTTTGATTTTTGTCAACACCAACATAATAATTAAGCTCCCTGGTAATTTTAAATTGTAAATAAATTCCCCAATAATAAACAAAAAACCACCCTATACGAGTGGTTTTTTCTGAGCCGTTGACCGGGATTGAACCGGTGACCTTCTCCTTACCATGGAGATGCTCTACCAGCTGAGCTACAACGGCCTAACCTTATAAACTTTCTATTCTACCCTTCCATTCTTCTAACTTTTGATTTTCAGGATTCACCGTTGCCAGCTTTTCCCAAATTTCTATAGCTAAATTTTTATCTTTTATAATTATACTTAAATCTAAAATTAAATCAAGGTAACGGGGATTATTAGGCTCATGCTCTAAAGCTTCTCTAATATTTTCTAAGGCCGCCGCCGAATCACCGGCTTCTTTTTCTACGCCAGCCAAAGCAAAACAAATTTGTTGCGGGGTCATTTCCCCCGCCCCCTCGTCACCACTCATTTTCTGACGCGCCAATTTTAAAGCATAAGCATAAGTCTCTCTTGCTTCCGTCCATTTTTTTTGTTCAGTATAAAGTTCAGCCAACTGTACAAAAGCGGCTAAATTTTTCTGATCTAAACTAATAATTTCTACCAACTTATCTTCCACGTCCTCCTCATCTTCTTTTTTGACAGCCGCTTCCACCGCCAAAAATAATTCTTTAATCTGTTCCTGTTTCTTCTGCTTAGGAACTCGTACGCTAACTTTGTAATTAATCTTTACCTTTTTCAAGTGAGTCTGCCAATTACGTAAAACCAGGCCAAACCTTTTTTCTAACCATAACCAAATACGACCGAACCAACCGCTAACCACGGCCACATCTCTTTCCACGCGAGCTTTAATTATCTCTTCCTTAAATTTAGCTTCTTTTTCGCCCGGAATACGTCCAACATCCAGGATTGCCAAAACCGGAAATTTTCTCACAATAATAATGATAATTATTATCAAAGCTACAATAATGAGAATTAAAGAGATTACTGGGAGCATATAGACATAAATTCAGTGTTATTAATGGAGGCGGCACCTACTAAAAGGCCGTCAATATTTTTTTGTTGTAAAAATTCTCCGGCATTTTTGGAATTTACGCTACCGCCATAAATAACTCGCAAATTTTTATGTAAAATTCTGGCCGCTCGCCCTTTTAAAAACTTCTGAATTTCTTCAGCTTCCATGGCAGACATCGCTCTGGCACTACTAGAGCTACTAATAGCCCAAATCGGCTCATAGGCAATAATCAAATCAGACGCGTTCTTGATCTTTATTCCTCGTAACGCCTTGTTTAATTCTTTAGATAAATATTTTCTCGCCTCTCCACTTTCCTTCTCTGTTAATTTTTCCCCCACACAAACGATAGGGATTAATTTATAAGCTAAAGCAGTTTTTATTTTCGCATTAATAATAGATGAATTTTCATGTAAATGCTCACGTCTTTCACTATGTCCAATAATTACATATTTTACTCCTAAGGCGGACAAATCAGCGGCTGATACCTCGCCAGTAAAAGCTCCTCGGTCAGCCATAGCACTATCTTGTGCTCCTAATTTTACAGGGCCATTGTGAAAAATCTTAGCCAGTGGAGTAACAGCTAAATAATCGGGACAAATAACAACTTCCGCTTTAATTTTCTGAGATTTTTTAATAGAAGTTAACACTTGTTTAGCCAAAGCTAGAGACGACTTATAGTCTAACTTCATTTTCCAATTGGCGATAATGATCTTTTTCATATTATTTGGGAATATTTTTATTCTTAGCCCAAGTGATAGTGCGGTCAATCCCTTCCGTTAAATTAACTTTCGGCTCCCATTTTAAAATTTCCTGAGCGCGCTGATAGCTTAGACAACTTCTTCTCTGTTCACCCGGTTTCGCCGGTTTTTCTTGTACTTTTATTTCCTCGCCCAAGGCTTTACTGATATCACGACGAATATCCAACAAGCTACTTTCCTTTCCTGAACCAATATTAATTTCACCTTGATAAGTCACGTCTTTGGCGGCAACTAAGGCCTTAACAACATCATCAATATAAACAAAATCTCTGGTCTGAAGGCCATCGCCATACTGCACACTAGTCTTATTCTCTACAGCGTTATCCACAAAAATAGAAACTACGCCTGCTTCCCCGCCCTTAAACTGACGCGGTCCGTAAACATTAGCAAAGCGTAAAATTGTATAGTCGAAACCATAAACCTGATAATAACAATTCAAATATTTTTCAAAAGTAAGTTTGTGGATACCATAAAATGAAACCGGATAAGCCGGCGCACTTTCTGGCGTAGGTATTTCTTCCGACTCGCCATAAATAGCGCCGCCGGTAGAAGAAAAAATTAATTTCTTAACGCCGGACTGCCGACAATTCTCTAAAATATTAAAAGCCCCGCGGAGGTTAACACTTAAATCAAACATCGGATCCTCCATGGACTTAGATACCTCCATCTGCGCCGCCAAATGATAAACTATTTCAAACTTTTCCGTTTGAAAAATTTTCTCAATATCTGGCGAAATAATATTCTCTTCGTAAAAATGAGCCGCTGAGTTTAGATATTCTTTCTTCCCGGAAGACAGATTATCTATCACTGTGACCTCATTCCCCTCCGCTATTAACTTATCTACCAGCGTGGAGCCGATAAAACCGGCGCCGCCAGTTACTAAAATTTTAGACATGATACTATAATAACACGATTATTTAAGAAAAAAAAGTCGGCAAAAATACTATAAAATATTAGCTAAAAATGAACGCTACTTACCCTTGTCAAACACTATTTTTTTTGCTAAAATAATAAAAGATAATAGATTTAAAAATTAGACAAAAATGCCCATAAAATCAGGGAATTTTTTATTTTAACAGTATAACTCTTATGCCAAAAGATGCTAAAAAGACTAGTGACTACGGAGCTGAACAGATTACCGTTTTAGAAGGCTTGGACCCGGTGCGAAAGCGCCCCGGTATGTATATTGGCTCCACTTCCGCTGCCGGTTTACACCATTTAATTTGGGAAGTGGTAGATAACTCTATTGACGAAGCTATGGCCGGCTACGCCACAGAAATTTCTGTTTCTTTGCTACCGGACGGCTTAATAGAAGAAAGCGACAACGGTCGCGGTATTCCCGTTGATAAACATAAAGTGACCGGTGTTTCTGCTTTAGAGACTGTTTTAACCAAGCTTCACGCCGGCGGTAAATTCGGTGGTGGTGGTTATAAAGTTTCCGGCGGTCTGCACGGGGTTGGTGTGTCCGTGGTTAATGCTTTAAGTGAATATTTAAAAGCCGAGGTGCGTCGTGATGGAAAACTTTGGTCTCAAGAATATAAAATGGGTAAGCCATTAAAAGCTCTTAAAGCAATTGGTCCGGCCAAAGGCAGTGGTACCACTATCACTTTCCGCGCCGATAAAACAATCTTTACAGAATTAGAATATAACTGGGGTAAAATCCTAGATCGTTTACGTCAACAAGCCTATCTGACTAAAGGCATAACTATTAACGTCATAGATCAACGCACTGGACATCGACCGAAAAGATATAAATTTCATTTTGAAGGAGGAATTAAGTCCTACATCAAATCTCTGCACCGTAATAAAACCGTAAAAAACGATACAATTTTTTATATTGATAAAGATGTTAATGATTGTAAGGTGGAGCTGGCTTTACAGTATAACGATGAATATAACGAAACCGTCTTGTCTTTTGCTAATAACATTCACAACCCGGAAGGTGGTACGCATTTAGTCGGCTTCCGAACTGCCTTAACGCGCGTTCTCAATAACTATGCTCGTAATAAAAACATCATTAAAGAGAAGATGGAAAATCTGACCGGAGATGATGTTCGTGAAGGTTTAACTGCCATTATTAGTGTTAAATTGCCGGAACCACAATTTGAAGGACAAACTAAGGGTAAACTGGGTAATGCCGAAATGAAAGGTTATGTAGAAAGTGCCTTTGGTGAAGCTTTCAATACTTTTTTAGAAGAACACCCTAAAGAGGCGGAAGCAATAGTCGGCAAATGTTTATTGTCAGCGCAAGCGCGTCTAGCCGCTCGTAGTGCTCGCGCCACTATTTTACGTAAAGGAGCTCTGGAAGGAATGACTCTCCCGGGAAAGCTTGCCGATTGTTCTAGTCGTCATCCAGAAGAATGTGAATTATATATTGTTGAGGGAGACAGCGCCGGTGGGTGTTGGGATGGAAATACTAAAATAGCTTTGGCTGATGGAAGAAATTTATCGTTCAAAAATTTAGTTAAAGAACATGCCCAGGGAAAGAAAAATTTCTGCTATACTATGCGAGCTGATGGGCATATTGGAATCGCTCCGATATTGAATCCCCGCCGCACTAAAACAAATGCTCAAGTAATAAAAGTAATTTTGGATAACGAACAAGAACTGATTTGTACGCCTGATCATTTATTCCGACTAACGAATGGAAAATATATAGCCGCCGAAAAACTAACACCAAATGATAACTTGGCACCATTATATAGAAAATATTCTCAAAAAAGTGAGAATAAATCACATTTAGACGGCTACGAAATGATATTTGATCCAAAAGCCAAAAAATGGAACTATACTCATGTTCTGGCGGATATGTTTAATTTAGAGAATAAAATGTATCAAGCCGCGGCAGGCAAATATCGTCATCACATAGATTTTAATAAAAAGAATAATAACCCCACCAACATTCAGAGATTATCATCCGAAAAGCACCTACAAATACATTACGAAAATTTAGAACAGACTCTGCTACGTCCCGACGTAATAGCTAAAGTAAAGGCGATACACCAAACTGCACAATATAAAGAAAAGATCGGGGAAATTATGAGTACTCCCGCCATGAAAAAAATGCTTAGCGACCGAGCGAAAAAACAATGGGAAAATAAGGAATATAAAAAATTCATGGCTGAAAAATTCCTAAATTTCTATGAGCTTAACGCTGCTTACAGAGAAAAGAATAATAAGCTTCTGAGTACAGAACAAAAAAAATATTGGGCAAACGTAGATAACCGAAATAAACAATCCGACCGAGTTAAACAGTTTTTCTCCGCTCATCCGGAAATGAAAAAAGCATTATCAGCTAAAGCTAAAGTGGAATGGCAAAGTCAGGAATTACTGGCTTGGCGTTCTGATACTACTAAGAAACAATGGACCGCAGAATTTCGAGCAAAACGTAAAGAGACTTACGACCGAACTTACTATAAGAACGCCATGGCCTTATTAAAAAGCTTGCAAGAAAAATACGGCACTACGGCTTGGTACGAAACCGTACGTCGCGCCAAAAGAAATAATAATTTGTTAAAATTAGAAACTTTCCAAAACAGGTTTTTTGGGTCTAATGAAGCTAAGATGAAAGAGGCGGTTCAATATTATAACCACAAAATTAAAGAAATCAGAGTTCTAAAAAAACGAATAGATGTTTACGACCTAGAGGTTTCTGGCACGCATAATTTTGCTTTGGCGGCCGGGATTTTCGTACATAATAGCGCCAAACAAGGTCGCAATCGTCGCTTCCAAGCCATTCTTCCTTTACGCGGTAAAATATTGAATGTAGAAAGAGCCCGCTTGGATAAAATGTTAGCTAATAACGAAATTAAAAATTTAGTCATCGCTTTAGGGACAAACATCGATGATCAGTTTGACTTAGAAAAACTCCGCTATCACCGCATCATTATCATGACTGACGCTGACGTAGACGGCGCTCACATCCGCACCTTGCTCCTAACCCTGTTCTTCCGTCATTTTACTCCTCTAGTTACTAGCGGCCACATGTATATCGCTCAGCCGCCTTTATATCAACTGAAAAAAGGCTCAGCTGTTCGTTATGCTTATAGCGATGAGGAAAAAGAAAAAATTATTGAAGAGCTAGGTGGTAATGTAGCCGAGGCCTTAGAGGTGGGAGAAGAAAATGACGAAGGAGAAAGTGATGAGATTGTTGCTAATAATGAAGGAACGGAAACAAAAACTGGCAAAAATAAAAAAGGCACGGTCGTGCCAGAGAAGAAAGCTGCTAAAATAACTATTCAACGTTACAAAGGTTTAGGAGAAATGAATCCGAGCCAGCTCTGGGAAACAACCATGGATCCGGCAAAACGTATCGTGAAGCAAGTAACTGTAGAAGATGCTGCTAGAGCTGATCAAATTTTTGACATGTTAATGGGTGATAACGTCGCCCCCAGAAAAAACTTTATTCAAACGCACGCCCAAAAAGTAGAAAACTTAGACATCTAAAAGTCTTTAAAAAGACTTAGATTTATAAATATGTATATTTATTTATTATCACCAATAGTGGCCTTTATCTTAGCTCAAGGAACTAAGGTATTGCTGTTCTCATTCAAGAGAAAAATCACTTGGCACGACATTTTTGCTTATTCCGATATGCCTTCCGGACACACGGCTGTCGTTATTTCCTTGGTTGTCATTCTCGGCCTGAAGCTTGGTATTTCTTCTCCCATCTTTGCAACCGCCTTCGTTTACGCCACTATTGTGATCGTTGATGCTATCGGTCTCCGTAATTATCTTGGCCAACATGGCAGGACTTTAAATATCTTAGTAAAGGACTTAAAAGAAGATGAATTTTTAGATCGTAGCTATCCTAAATTATTAGAACATATTGGACACACCCCTCTACAAGTTTTGATTGGCGCTATAGTCGGTGCCACCACCAGCTTACTACTCTATTGGATTATCTAACTTTAAATTTACTTGTAAAAAAACCGCCAAGAGGCGGTTTTTTATTTCTCTAAATATTAACTGAGAAGACTCCTCCCCGTCATATCGGGCGGAACATCAAGACCCATAATTTTTAAAATAGTCGGGGCGACATCGGCTAAGGTGCCCACCGGAGCCAGTAAACTTAAATCTGCACCAATCGGATCAACTAGACCAATAGTCTTGCCGGAAAATTCCCGACCAATTATTAGAACCGGCACAGGGTTAGAGGTTCTTTCGGTATCTGGTAAATCAGTGGACATGCTCTTCATATGCTCAACATTACCATGGGCCGAAGAAATAACTACCACACAATCTTTAGCCTCAGCCGTCGCCACAATAGCCCTTAAATATTTATCTAAAAATTCTGTCGCTTTTTGTGCTTGTAATAAATCGCCACTCGCCGCTACTAAATCAAGATAAGGAACAGTAGCCACAATAAAATCAAAGTTTTCTTTAGCTATGGCTTTAGTAATTTCTTTAACAGTCTTAGTCAGGGTTGTAAATGATTGAGAAGAAGTTGCCCCGGAAGCAGAAGATATTATATTATATTCTTCGCCAGCTAAACGTTCCTCTCGCCCACCATTAAAAAATACCGTCAAAGCCGCCAATCGCTCCGTCTCCACAATTTTCAATTGCTTTAAATTAGCTGCCGCTAAAGTACTGCTCAAAGTAGAACTCAGCTTAACATCTTCATCAATAATTTCCTGACCCGATCCTATAGTAAGATAACGTGTATTTAAAGACTGGGCCGCCGTCGTTAAAACAGCCACTGGGTATTCCCTAGCTAAACCTGTAAAAAACGGCATGTTAACGGCATTAATAACATTAGCCTCACCGGCCGGGGCCACACCAAAACCGTCTAATAATAACAGCAGGACCATAATAGTTAAATTTTACGAACGAATTATAAGAGCTCGCTAATCGCCATTAAGCGATTATACTTAGCCACACGCTCACCCCGGGACAAGGATCCAGCCTTCAAGTAATCAGCGCCGGTAGCGACTGCTAAATCAACGATAAAATCATCACTAGTTTCACCGCTACGATGAGAGACAATGACCTTATAGTTATGTTTCTGAGCCAACCTTAAACAGTCTATTGTTTCCGTCAGTGTTCCCACTTGATTAGGTTTAATAATTATACTGTTAGCAGCTCGCTCTTTTATCCCTTGGCGTAAACGAGCAACATTAGTAACAAATAAATCATCACCGACAATCATCATCTTATCTCCCAGTTCCGCTGTTAACTCCCGCCACTCTGGCCAAGCATCCTCCGCTAAACCATCTTCTAAATAAAGAATGGGGTATTTCTTCAACCACTCATGATATAAACCAATTAAATTATCCGAACTAAAGTTAGCGTGGTCCAAGGGAAAAACATATTTTTTAGTAGCCTCCTCATATAAGACCGAAGAGCCAACATCCGTACCTAAGTGAAAATCTTTTTCCGGCTGATAACCGGCCCGAATAATAGCGGCCATAATCAATTCAATTGCTTCAATACTGGAATCTAAGTTAGGGGCATAGCCTCCTTCTGCGCCAGTATCGGTATCATAACCGGCTTCGCGCAAAACCTTAGCAAGCTCATGAAAAACTTCCGCCCCCCGTCTCACCATTTCCGCCACCGGAGCCATCGTGGGAATAATTAAAAATTCCTGAAAATCCAAATTAGTGTCAGCGTGCTTGCCACCATTAAAAATATTAAATAAGGGATTTGGTATTTTTGCTTCACCTAGATTATAAGCCTCTTTTAAATAAACAAATAATTCTTTTTTTTCACTTAAGGCCGCTGCCCGAGCAGTGGCTAGAGACACTGCTAAAATTCCGTTAGCACCCAAACGAGATTTATTAGCAGTACCATCCAAGTCAATCATTATTTTATCAATTCCCTGCGGGTCGGTAATTTTATGGCCTTGTAGAGCAGGAGAAATAATCTCATTAACATTAGCTACCGCCTTAAGAACCCCTTGACCGCCATAACGCTTTTCATCGCCATCGCGCATCTCGCAAGCCTCGTGAACGCCAGTTGAAGCTCCACTCGGTACGCTTGCCCAAGCACTTAAACCATTATCTAAAAATACTTTAGCCTCTACGGTAGGATTACCGCGCGAATCTAATATCTCTCGCGCTACAATATTTTTAATCTTAACCATAAATTTAATAAATTATTTTTTTTAAACCGGGCATGGCTTCGCCGCTCAGATAAGTGAGCATAGCACCGCCAGCGGTAGAAATCCAATCTACGTATTGAGTCATCTTAGTTAGTTTTAAAGCGTCAACGGTTTCACCCCCGCCTACTAAGCCATAGGCCAAGCCAGAAGAACGAGCAGCAATTAACGTGGCCACGGCAATCGTCCCATGTCGAAACGGCTTATCTTCAAATTTTCCTAGAGGACCATTCCAAATTAAAGTCTGGGCAGTCTTAATCATAGTAGCATAGGCAGTAATAGTCTGTGGCCCAATATCCAGAATACATTCATCCTTTTTAACATCCGCTACTAGACTAATACGCACCATTCCCTTCTTATTTTGTACGACCACGTCAGAAGGCAATATAATTTTCTTTTTTAATTTTTTCCCAGAGAAGAATTTCTTCACCACCGGCTCCTGATCGGTATGCACTAAAGAACGACCAACCGAATAGCCCTGATACTTTAAAAAGTCATTAGCCATGGCCCCACCCAAAAGAATATGAGTCGCCTGCGAATATAATTTAGAAATCAAAGGAGTTTTAGTGGAGGCCTTAGCCCCACCTAACACTACAACCAATGGCTTACGCGGTCGCACAACTTTTAATAAAGCTTTAAGCTCTTTTTCCAATAAAAAACCAGCGTAGGCGGGTAAATATTTTTTAATGGCCACTACGGAAGCTTGCTGGCGATGTGAAACGGCAAAAGCATCATTAACATAAATATCAACTCCAGCAGATAAAGTTTTAGCGAAATGTAAATCGTTATCATATTCACCCCGATAAAAACGCAAATTTTCCAACATAACAATCTCGCCTTCTTTCATCTTAGAAATAGTCGTCTTGATCTTGTCCTCAGTCACGCCAGGTAAAAATTTAACCGGCCGTTTTAAAAGTAAATGTAAACGATTAGCAATCGGTTTAACTAAATATTCTTTCTGATAACCGGAAGGTTTGCCTAAATGCGTAGCAATAATAACTCTCGCCCCGCGCGCTACTAACCACTCAATCGTTTCCAGTCCCTGACTAATTTTATAATCGTCTTGAATTTTCCCTTCAATAATAGGCACATTAAAATCCGAGCGCAAAAAAACTATCTTATTCTTTAAATTTTTAATTTTACGCAAAGAATTAATAGGCACAAATTATGTTAATTAATTTTATTTTAATTGACCCAGTGTTATTTTCACTTCTTTCTCTACGCCGTCACGCTTATAGGTAATAGTGACTTCATCGCCGGCGTGATAAAAAGCTAAAATATTCGCCAGATCATGAGTGGCATCAACCTCCTGATTATTAACCCAAGTAATTATATCACCAGCTTCCAGGCCGGCAATGTCCGCCGGACTATTTTTTTTGACCGCCGGTTGACTAGCGCTAGCGTAAAGTAAGTTACCTTTATCCGCCGTTGTCGTCCCCGTCTTAACGGCACTTAAATCTAAATAATTAACTCCCAATAAGGGCCGGCCAGAAGAATTAAGTTGAGATAAAGTCGACCAAACAGGCGCATAAGAAAAGGCCGGAATTATTTTTCCGTTATCCGTGACAATCGCCGCCAAGTCACCAGCTAAGTTGAAAACAAAGGAATTATTAAACTCTCCTTTATCACCGCCAGCTAAGACTAAATGAGCGCCCAGTGATTCACTACTAAGAACTGAGGTTTCGCGAGACCAAGCGCTTAAAGTTGTCGGCCAAACCGTATTGGATCCAGGGACATCAATCAAAGTCCCTCCCAACACAAAATCCGCTCTAGTCATAATTTTTTTCACCGACCAGTTTGTCGTACCAGCTAAATGCATCAATAAAACACCATCTGACGAAGTGGCCATTTTATCAATTTTATATAATCTGTGATCGCTAGCAATAACTACGTAATTTTTAAATTTAAAAGCTTCAGACAAGCTAGATGGCGCTGGAGCTGCGACCCAACCATCAGCGGTAATTACTAAACCAACGGCTAAGGGCGAGTTCAAATCATAGTACCCCATGATATTATCCTTGTTCTCAACGCTAATCTCTTTAAAAATACCAAGCAACAAGGGCTGCACATTGTTGACGGTCTCAGCAACTTTCAAATCCTGATTAACAACTACCTGTTTAGCATCACGAATAATTAAGCCCGGGTTATTGTTGCCTAAATCGGATAAATTAATATTACTATAAGGAGCGACAAAGTCCTGTAAAATATAAACCCGGGTAACAATTTCTCCCAAAATACCTGCCGCTAAACCACAAAGAACGGCTACGGAAATAGTTAACCAGAAATTTTTACTAACTAAAGATGATGAATTTGACATAAAATATATTACAACCAACGGGCCGTTAAAAATAAAATTAAAAATATAAAGACACTGAGTAAAAGCGGCAAACGGAGAGTATGATAATTTAAATTGTTCCTTCCGGCTAAACGAATGATAATCAGGCCCAAGTAATAAGCCATAGCCAAAAACATCGCCAATAAATTAAAAACTAAGGGCCATAAAGAAAGAGCCCAAGCTAACTCAGTCAAAATTAAAACAATAATAAAAATCAAATACCAATTCTTCTGCCAATTATCACGGGGAAATAAATTAAATTGTAAAAACAATAAAGTCATAACCACTGCCATCACCAGCGGCATAACAAAAGGCGATAAACTTAAAAAAGCTGGTAGATAAAAAAGCACGGCCGCAAAAGCATAAATGCTTAAAAAACCGCTGGCCATTATAATGTAATCAAGTCGCTCTCGCCATAATGGCACTGGAAAATAAAAATAATAATAAACACTGCGTAAATAGAAAAAAATAAAAATAAATTCCAAAAACAGTACAGATTGTATCCAAATATTATTCAATAATACAGCAACTAGTCCGGAAAAACTTAAAAAAAGTAAGGTCGGGGCAATAATAAAAAGTAACCACTTATGCGGTTTCAAGCGTGTTAAAAATTTAAGGCTAACAATAATCAATAAGGCTCCTAAAGCCAAGGCAATGTAAAAAAATTCGGCCTGCCTTAAAAATATCTGACTAAAAAGCCAAAGCAAAAAAGGCACAATTAAAATAAGCCAACGCTGCTGTTTCATACTAAAATTATAGCATCTTAGCTAGCAAAAAACAAAATATAAATATTGGCGCCACAATTACTGTTGACGCACAAAATTAGCTAAAGTAACCACAAACCAAGCAATTACATAAGCAATAACGATATTGACCACAAGGCCTGTCAAGGCGGTTGTTAGGGACCAATCTACAATCTGAAAGGGATTAATTATAAAATTGATAGAAAAAAACCAATTTAATAAATCATGGGCTAAACCAGACCAAACTAAAATTGTCCATGATATGGATTTTAGGCCTACAATCGCGGCCACAATTAGACCGGCTTTATTAGCATTAAATAAATTCATATTATCACCCCCCTTCTCTTCATTTTTTCTAATATTATTTAATAACTACCTCTGTCCCGACTGGCGCATGTTCATAAACATAACGAGCGGAATCCACACCTAAACGAATACAACCATGAGAAACCGGACGACCCAGGTGGTCCTCGCCTTCGCGATAACCGTTGGGCCAAACCGGCAATTCATGAATACCAATACTACCGTTTCTCAAGCCATTCCCGCCTAATCCCAGCCAATATGGCATCCATAAACCATAAGCCGCTGACCAAGCTTTTTTAGTCTTATTTACGACCTGAAAAGTGCCTGCTGGCGTAGCCATTCCTGGACGACCGGTAGAAACAGAAAATTCATGGCGAGCTTTATTGTCCACATAATAAATAAGTTTCTGCTCGCTTAAATTAATTTCTATTTTCTGCGCCAAGCGCTTCGTAGAAGTAGAAAAAGGGTCATAACCCCAATCAGTTTCTACTGCATCTGAATAACCGTCCCCATCAGAATCCTTAGAAAAAGGATCGTAGCCCCAATCAATTTCCACTACATCCGGATAACCATCCCCATCAGAATCTAGAGTGGAATCTATTGTTGTCTCTTCGCGATAAGAAGTGGACACTGACTCCGACGCTAAAGTCGCGGCCTGAGCTTGAAAACCACAAAGAATTCCCGGCGTGAGAAGTAAAAAAAATAATAAAAATTTCAAACCTTTAAACATGTTTTTTATTATAATGATCTAAGGCCCAAAAAGAAACAACTATGATAAACATTAAAGTTCCTAAAACTAACAGAGCTAAAAATTTTCCTCGACTTTGCAACCATAAACCGCTAAGCCCAAAACTTAAAGACAAAATATAAAAAACCCCTACTGTCAGTGGTTGGCTTAAACCCAGCGATAAAAGACGATGATGTAAATGACGACGGTCGGCAGTCTTAAAAGGATTACGACCAAGCGCCAAGCGACGAATAATCGTCCAAGCGACATCCATAATTGGGATACCCATTACTAACAGAGCAATAGCAATTTTAGCGCCGGAAATAATAGCTAACACGCCCAAAATATATCCAACTAATAGCGACCCACCTTCACCTAAAAAAATCTTGGCCGGATGCCAATTAAAAACTAAAAAACCGGCAGAAACGCCGGTGAGCAGAATAGCAGCTAAAGCAATATCCGGCTGATAATAACGGGTCGTTAAAGTAAACAAAAAAATAATAAATCCACCAATCGCTCCTAGACCACTAACTAAAGCATCCACCCCGTCCAGAAGTTTAGTGGTATACATCATTCCCATCATCCACAAAAAAATAAAAAACGGAGAAATAAAGAATAAAGAATGTAAATTAAGAACACCGCCGAAAGGATTAGTAATCTTTTCTATTGATACCCCGCCCCAAATAAGAGCAACAATTGCTAAAACAGGAAAGATAATTTGCTGTTGTGATTTTAAATTATATTTATCATCTAAAACACCGCCGGCGACAATAATTAAAGCACCGACGCTAAAACCGATTAAATGCGACCAACGCAAAGTCCCTGAAAAAAAATAGTCAGATAACAAGAATAAAATTATAAAGTAAGAAGAAAAAATAGCCAGACCGCCTAACAAAGGGGTGGCCTGAGTATGAATTTTACGGCTAGGCGAACCAACTTGACCTGGCTCATCTACCACCTGAAAATAAAGGGCAATTTTTCTAACTGCGACTGTTAACAAAGCCGACAAAACAAAGGCCGCTAAAAAAATATAAAAATAAAACATAAATTAAAAATCAAGTAAGAGGGGTCAACTTTATAAATCCGTTGCCTTAATAATTTCTATTTCGGCGCGACTATTGATAACGACTGTATCACGACGTTTTAATTCCCCACCCAAAATCTTGTTAGCAATAATATTATTAATCTTATCCTGCAATAAACGACGCAAAGGTCGCGCACCAAATTTCGGGTCATAACCTTCACGCGCTAGAATTAAAACGCCATCCTTATCCGCTTTCATGCTAATCCCTTTATCCGCTAAATTTTTCTTAATCTTCTTCAGAAGCAAAGTCGTAATAGTAAACAAATCTTCCTCACTTAAAGGTTTAAAAACTATTATGCCATCAAAACGATTAATGAGCTCGGGGCGTAAATACTGATTAAGCTGATTATTTATTAAATCTTGCTGAATCAATTTTA
>Ga0172380_10002743_pt1 | contig 26187 bp, 25 predicted proteins | sample Leawe162metaG_FD_119747 | JGI IMG/M metagenome (GOLD analysis project Ga0172380, IMG submission 119747) | Leachate microbial communities from a municipal landfill in Southern Ontario, Canada - Leachate well 162 metaG | ecosystem: Engineered > Solid waste > Landfill > Unclassified | place...
ATTCCCGGCTTCATGCCTGCCATGTGTCAACGGCCGGCTCGGTCGAGGTGATCCGCTGGGCCAAGAGCCGCGGTGTCAACGTCACAGCCGAGGTCACTCCGCATCACCTGATCCTCACCGAGGATCTCGTCGAGACTTATGACCCGGTCTACAAGGTCAATCCGCCCCTGCGTCGCAAGGAGGATGTGCTGGCCCTGCGCGCGGCGCTGGCCGACGGCACCATCGATGCGCTTGCGACCGACCACGCGCCCCATCCGCAGGAGCACAAGGACTGCGAGTGGGGTTCGGCGGCGATGGGCATGCTCGGCCTGCAGACCGCATTCAGCGTCGTCATGGAGACGATGGTCGGGCCGGGGCTGCTCGACTGGCGCGGGGTCGCCGATCGCATGTCGGTGCAGCCGGCGCGCATCGGCGGGGTTGCGACCCAGGGGCAGCCGATCGAGGTCGGATCGATTGCCAACATCGTCGTGATCGACCCGGCGGCGCACTGGACTGTCGTGCCCTCGGCACTTGCATCGAAGAGCTCGAACACCCCGTATGCCGAACGCGAGTTCCCGGGGGTCGTCGTGCACACATTCCATGCAGGTCGCCCCACCGTGCTCGGCGGTGCTCTCGCGTGATTCCCCTGCTACCTGCCCGCACATCGTTCACCATCGCGACGCAAGCATCATCGAAGGAGCCCGCATGACCTCCCGCGAACCAGCAGTTCTCGTTCTCGAAGACGGTCGTGTGATGCACGGTGAGCGCTACGGCGCCCTTGGCGTGACCTTCGGCGAGGCGGTGTTCTCAACGGGTATGTCGGGCTATCAGGAGACCCTCACCGACCCGTCGTACGACCGACAGGTGGTCGTCATGACTGCTCCGCACATCGGCAACACCGGCGTGAATGAGCAGGACCCGGAGTCCTCCAAGATCTGGGTCGCCGGCTATGTCGTGCGCGATCCTTCGCGCATCTCCTCGAACTGGCGTGCGACGAGTGACCTGGCAACGGCTCTTGAGCAGCAGGGCATTGTCGGCATCAGCGGCATCGATACCCGCGCGCTGACGCGTCATCTGCGCGAGCGGGGAGCAATGCGCGTCGGCATCTTCTCCGGCCCTGCGGCGCACAGGCCGACCGACTCGCTCCTGGCTGAAGTGCAGGCAAGCCCGAGCATGCTCGGTGCGAACCTCACCGATGATGTGAGCACCGACAAGGCATACGTCGTTCCGGCCATCGGCGAGAGGCTGTTCACGGTGGTGGCAATCGACCTCGGCATCAAGTCGATGACCCCGGAGATGATGGCCGAGCGCGGCATCGAGGTGCATGTGCTGCCTGCTGCAGTGAGCGCTGCGGAGGTCATGGCCTTGCAGCCCGACGGTGTCTTCTTCTCCAATGGCCCCGGTGATCCGGCCACTGCCGATGGTGCGGTCGCGCTGATGGCGGCGATGCTCACCGAGCGGGTACCGGTGTTCGGCATCTGCTTCGGCAACCAGGTGCTCGGTCGGGCCCTGGGCCTTGGAACGTACAAGCTGCGCTATGGCCACCGTGGCATCAACCAGCCGGTGCAGGACCTGCGCACCGGCAAGGTCGAGATCACTGCGCACAATCACGGCTTCGCCGTCGACGCGCCGCGCGAGGGCGCCTTCGACACACCCTTCGGCAAGGCTCAGGTCAGCCATGTGTGCCTGAACGATGATGTCATCGAGGGCCTTCGCTGCCTTGACGTGCCGGCCTTCAGCGTTCAGTACCACCCTGAGGCGGCAGCCGGTCCCCACGACTCGGCGTACCTGTTCGATGAATTCATCGAGTTAATGAGCTCCAATCGAAAGGTGCGTGCCTGATGCCTCGCCGCAGCGACATCACGTCGGTCATGGTCATCGGGTCCGGCCCGATCGTCATCGGCCAGGCCTGCGAGTTCGACTACTCCGGCACCCAGGCCTGCCGTGTGCTGCGCGATGAGGGCATCCGAGTGGTGCTGGTCAACTCCAATCCGGCAACGATCATGACCGATCCGGAGTTCTCCGATGCCACCTACATCGAGCCCATCACGCCTGAGTTCGTCGAGCGCATCATCGCCAAGGAGCGGCCCGACGCCCTGCTGCCGACCCTGGGCGGACAGACGGCGCTGAACACCGCGATCGCCCTGCACAAGAACGGCGTGCTGGCCAAGTACGGCGTCGAGCTGATCGGCGCTGATGTCGATGCGATCGAGCGCGGTGAGAACCGCGAGATGTTCAAGAGGATCGTTGCTGACATCGGGGCCGAAAGCGCGCGCTCGGTCATCTGCCATTCCCTCGAAGAGTGTCTTGCCGCAGTTGACGAACTTGGCTATCCCATGGTCGTGCGCCCCTCCTTCACCATGGGCGGCGCCGGATCGGGCATGGCATACGACGAGGACGATCTGCGCCGCATTGCCGGTGCGGGACTGCAGGCCAGCCCCACCACTGAGATCCTGCTCGAGGAGTCGATCCTGGGCTGGAAGGAATACGAGCTCGAGCTCATGCGCGACAACCGCGACAACGTCGTGGTCGTCTGCTCCATCGAGAACCTCGATCCGATGGGCGTGCACACCGGTGACTCCATCACCGTCGCTCCCGCGCTCACCCTGACCGATCGTGAGTACCAGCACATGCGCGATGTCGGCATCGAGATCATCCGCGCGGTCGGCGTCGACACCGGTGGCTGCAATATCCAGTTCGCGATCAACCCGCAGGACGGCCGCCTGATCGTGATCGAGATGAACCCCCGTGTCTCGCGATCATCGGCGCTGGCATCCAAGGCCACCGGATTCCCGATCGCGAAGATCGCGGCGCGTCTTGCAGTCGGCTACACCCTTGACGAGATTCCCAATGACATCACCAAGGAGACTCCAGCCTCATTCGAGCCGAGTCTTGACTACATCGTCGTGAAGGTCCCGCGCTTCGCATTCGAGAAGTTCCCGAATGCCGATTCCACGCTGACCACCACCATGAAGAGCGTGGGCGAGGCCATGGCCATCGGCCGCAACTTCACCGAGGCACTGCAGAAGGCCTTGCGCTCCCTTGAGAAGAAGGAGGCCATCTTCGCCTGGCCGGGTGCCAAGGCCGAGGTCGATGTGCCGACCCTGCTGGCAACCATGGGCCGACCTCACGATGGTCGACTGTCGTTGGTGCAACTGGCGCTGTGGGCAGGCGTGTCACCCGAGCAGATCTTCGGCATCACCAGGATCGACCCGTGGTTCCTCGACCAGATCTGCCTGATCAACGAGGTCGCTGATGAGGTGCGCGAGGCAGGTTCGCTGGATCTGGCGACCATGCGCCGAGCCAAGCGCCACGGCTTCTCCGACCGTCAGATCGCGCAATTGCGCGATCTCACCGAGACTGAGGTTCGTCGGTTGCGCCATGCGCTCGGCCTGCGACCGGTGTTCAAGACCGTTGACACCTGCGCTGCGGAGTTCGCGGCCAGGACGCCGTACCACTACTCGGCCTATGACGAGGAGAACGAGGCATTGCCGAGCGATCGCGAGAAGGTGATCATCCTCGGCTCCGGACCCAACCGGATCGGGCAGGGCATCGAGTTCGACTACTCCTGCGTGCATGCTGCCCTCACCCTGCGCGAGGCCGGCTACGAGACGATCATGGTCAACTGCAATCCCGAGACTGTCTCCACCGACTACGACACGTCTGATCGCCTCTACTTCGAGCCGCTGACCCTCGAGGATGTCCTGGAGATCGTGCACGTCGAATCACAGGCCGGAACCCTTGCCGGCGTGATCGTGCAGCTGGGCGGCCAGACCCCGCTGGGTCTTGCACAGGCGCTGAAGGATGAGGGCGTGCCCATCGTCGGCACCTCACCGGAGTCGATCCACCTCGCCGAGGAGCGTGGGGCCTTCGGACGCGTGCTCGCCGAGGCAGGGCTGCATGCGCCCAAGCACGGCATGGCTGCGTCCTTCCCTGATGCCCAGGCGATTGCCGCTGAAGTCGGCTACCCGGTACTGGTGCGGCCCAGCTACGTGCTCGGTGGCCGCGGCATGGAGATCGTGTACGACGACGCGATGCTTGCCGACTACCTCGAGCGCTCCACTGAGATCAACGAGGAGCATCCGGTGCTCGTCGACCGCTTCCTCGACGACGCGATCGAGATCGATGTCGATGCGCTCTACGACGGCACGGAGCTCTTCCTGGCCGGAGTCATGGAGCACATCGAGGAGGCAGGCATCCACTCCGGCGACTCGGCCTGCGCCCTGCCGCCCATCACCTTGGGTGCCAGCCAGATCGAACGCATTCGCAAGTCGACGGAGGCCATCGCCAAGGGCGTCGGCGTGCTCGGGCTGCTCAATGTGCAGTACGCCCTGGCATCGGATGTGCTCTACGTGCTGGAGGCCAATCCACGTGCCTCGCGCACGGTGCCGTTCGTCTCGAAGGCGACAGCCGTGCATGTGGCCAAGGCTGCGGCACGCGTGATGATGGGCCAGAGCATCGCCTCGCTTCGCGAGCAGGGACTGCTTCCCGAATACGGCGACGGCGGAACGCTGCCCGATGGCTGCGCAGTCTCGGTCAAGGAGGCCGTTCTGCCCTTCGGCCGCTTCCAGGGCGTCGACACCGTGCTCGGTCCGGAGATGCGATCAACCGGAGAGGTCATGGGCATCGACGACACCTTCGGGGTTGCCTTCGCCAAGGCCCAGGACGCTGCGTCAGGAGCCCTGCCGACCTCAGGCACCGTGTTCGTGTCGCTTGCCGATCGCGATAAGCGCGCGGCGATCTTCCCGCTCATGCGCCTCAATGACCTGGGCTTCACCATCCTCGCGACCTCCGGCACCGCCGATGTGCTGCGCCGCAATGGCGTGCCCTGCGAGGTGATCCGCAAGCAGTACGAAGGTCGCGGGGCGGCAGGGGAGCCGACCACGGTCGACGCGATCATGAACGGCGACATCCAGCTGATCATCAACACCCCGTACGGCGTGGGTCCACGCCTTGACGGCTATGAGATCCGCACTGCGGCGGTACTGAAGGGCATTCCCTCGATCACCACGGTCCAAGGGCTTGGGGCGGTGGTGCAGGGCATCGACTCGATGCAGCATGAGGAGTCCACGGTGCGCTCGCTGCAGGAGCATGGCCGGGATCTGGATCGCCTGCGCGCGATTCAGCGCGATAGCCTCGGCGCCTCACGTAAGGATGCGTAGTCGTGGCCCCATTGCAGCTGACCGGTCAGGTTCTCGATGTTCGTCGTGCTGGCCTGTACACCGTGCTGTCGTTGACGGCGCCGGGACTGGCTGAGCGCACCAGGCCGGGGCACTTCCTGAACATCGGTATCGGTGGTGAGGAGTCCGCCCTGCTGCTGCGCCGGTCCTTTGCGATCTATCAGGTGCAGTCGCGAGGTGTCTACGGCGGCTCTGTCGACATCGTGGTGGGCGTCAACGGCAAGGGCACCCAATGGCTGGTCGACCGTCGTCGGCACGACACCTTGAGCATCGTCGGGCCACTGGGCAGGCCCTTCACCCTTCCCAAGGATCCCGCGAACTGCATCCTGGTCGGCGGCGGCTACGGCACTGCGCCGCTGTTCATGCTGGCCGACCAATTGCGCGAGCGCGGCTGTCGCGTCGATGTGATCGCCGGAGCAGCCACGGAGGAGAAGCTGTTCGGAACCCTGGAGATCAAGCGCGCAGCGTCCACGCTCACGGTCACCACCGATGACGGATCGATGGGCGTGCAGGGCCGGGTCACCGATGTGCTCGACGATCTCATCGTCAAGACCAATGCCGATGTCGTCTATGCCTGCGGGCCCATGGGGATGCTTGCTGCTGTTGCCGAGGTCGCGACGGCGCGTGGCGTCTACAGCCAGTGCTCGGTCGAGGAGTCCATGGCCTGCGGTGTCGGTGTGTGCATGACGTGCGTGCTTCCGGTGATCGGCGAGGACGGCATCACCCGCATGGTGCGCTCCTGTGTCGAGGGCCCGGTGTTCCGCGGAGACCGCGTGCGATGGAGCGAGGTGGGCACTGTTCCGCCCGACACCCTCGGTGCGCCGAGTGGAGGCAACTAGATGTCGCGTGCACTGTTCACCAGCGGCCCGATCGGATCGGGTTCGCCACTGCCGGCTGTCGACATGTCGACGTCGATCGGAGTGTTCCAGACCCCTGCTCCCGTGTTCACCGCCTCCGGCTGCGCGGCTGCGGGCAAGGAGCTCGACCAGTTCTTCGACATCACCCAGATCGGTGGCATCGTCACCAAGAGCGTGATGCTCAATGCGCGATCAGGCCGTGCGACCCCGCGCATGGCCGAGACGCCGAGCGGCATGCTCAACTCCATCGGCCTGCAGGGCCCGGGCATCGACTCCTTCATCGAGAACGACCTCGCCTGGCTGCGCCAGCGCGGTGCACGCACTGTCGTGTCGATCGCCGGCGGAAGTGTCGAGGAGTACGGCAAGCTCGCCTCGAAGCTGCGCAACGTCGAGGGCATCAGCGCGATCGAGGTCAACATCTCGTGCCCCAATGTCGAGGACCGAGGCCAGGTGTTCGCCTGCGACCCGAACTCCGCCTCGAATGTGATCCAGGCCGTGCGTCGCAATGCCGACACCCGAACGCCGATCATCGCCAAGCTCTCACCTGATGTCACCAACATCGTGACCATCGCACACGCAGTCCAGCGTGCCGGAGCCGATGCGCTGGCCGTGATCAACACGACGCTGGGCATGGTCATCGATCTGGACACCATGCGCCCGGCTCTCGGTGGCGTCACCGGTGGCCTGTCGGGCCCTGCGATCCGTCCCATTGCGGTGCGCTGCGTATGGCAGATTCATCAGGCACTGCCGGATCTGCCGATCCTGGGCATGGGTGGCATCCGCAATGGCGAGGACGCCTTGCAGTTCATCCTCGCCGGGGCAAGCGCCGTATCCGTCGGCACTGTCACCTTCCACGATCCCTCGGCACCGCTGCGCGTGCAGCAGGAGCTCGAGACTGCCCTGGCCCTGCGCGGGTTCTCCGCTCTGCGCGATGCCATCGGCTACGCCCACCGTGGACCTGACCTGCCAGAGCTCGAAGAGGAGCCAGAGTGAACAAGGCACCGATTGCCGTCGCATTGGATGCACCTGATCTCGGCGTGCTGCGCGCCTGGTCGCGCGCGGTGTCGCCGGTGGTGACGACCCTCAAGGTGGGCCTCGAAGTGTTCTGTCGCGATGGTGCAGAGGCCGTGCACGCTGCGCGCCTTGGAGCATCAGAGGTCGGCTCGGCAGACGTGCAGATCTTCCTCGATCTCAAGCTGCATGACATTCCGGCAACCGTGGGCGGAGCTGCGCGAGCAGTCGCGGATCTCGAACCGGCATTCCTGACAGTGCACGCATCAGGCGGGGCGGCGATGATCGAGGCTGCGGTCCTGGCATTGCCCCAGACCCGCATCACGGCCGTCACGGTGCTGACCTCAATGGACGAGGACGCCCTGGCGAGCATCGGCATGGCTGGCCCGGCGATCGATGCAGCCGTACGCCTTGCTCTCGTCGCCGTGAGCGCCGGCGCGCGTGCCATCGTTTGCTCACCTCTTGAGGTCGCAGCCATCCGCGCGGTCGTTCCTGCTGACATCACCTTGATCACTCCGGGAGTGCGACCTGCAGGGGCCGATGTCAATGACCAGAAGCGGGTGGCGACTCCCCAGGAGGCCATTGCCGCTGGCGCTGACCTGCTGGTGATCGGCCGCCCCATCACTGCGGCGCCTGATCTCACTGAGGCTGCCTGGGCCATCGCGAACTCCTTGGGCGCGGGAGCCTAGATGCCAGCACCCGTGCGCTCGGCGGAGCAGCGAGCGGTTGCGCTCGAGGCGGCACTGCGAGCCCGCCGCTTTCGTGCAGAGCTGCGGGTCGTATTGAAGGCAGGGGTCGAGGACCCGGCAGCGATCGTCAGTGCTGCCCAGGACGACGCCCGGTACGCCAAGCTGCGGGTGCGCTGGCTGCTGGAATCGCTGCCAGGGGTCGGTCCCATTCGCGCCGAGCAGGTCATGGCCGATCTGGGCATCGCGCACTCTCGCCGCCTGGGCGGGCTCAATGACCGTCAGCGTTCACTGCTTGCCTCGGTCGTGAGCCCATGAACGCGCCCCTGGTCGTGGTGTCCGGGCCCTCGGGAGTCGGCAAGAGCACCGTGGTGCAGGAGGTGCTGCGCCAGGCACCCGACGTGTGGCTGTCCGTATCAGCCACCACGCGCCCGCCACGGCCAGGCGAGGTCGAAGGCGAGCACTACTTCTTCGTGAGCGACCAGGAGTTCGACACGCTCATTGCCACCGGCAGGCTGCTGGAGTGGGCTCAGTTCGCCGGCAACCGCTACGGGACGCCCCGGGAGCCCGTCGACCAGCGACGCCAGGCCGGCACCCCAGTCGTCCTCGAGATCGAATTGGCAGGTGCCCGCCAGGTGCGCGCCGGTGAGCCCGACGCCCGGCTGGTGTTCCTGGCCCCGCCGTCCTGGCAGGTCCTGGAGACCCGGCTGCGCGGCCGCGGCACTGAATCGCCAGAGGCCGTCGCAGAGCGATTGACCGCAGCCCAGGTCGAGATGTCGGCCCAGGGGGAGTTCGACGATGTGGTGGTCAACACCGACGTCAAGGAGGCGGCGCAAACGTTGGTAGGCTTCCTGCATGACAACACCCCGCGGTGAGGGCATCGTTTACCCCTCGATTGACTCCCTTCTGGAAAAGACCGACTCGAAGTTCTCGTTGGTGAGCTACGCATCGAAGCGGGCACGTCAGATCAACGCCTACTACTCCCAGTTGGGTGAGGGCCTGCTCGAGTACGTCGGGCCACTGGTCGAGACCCACCTGCAGGAGAAGTCGATCTCGATCGCCTTGCGTGAGATCGATGCGGGACTGCTCACCTCTGAGCCAATCGAGGAGCAGGCCTGACCCCGAATCCTTCCGAGGCCGGTGCACCCATTGCGGGTGGCCGGCCTCGAGTCGTGCTGGGGGTCGCCGGTGGCATTGCCGCCTACAAGGCAGTGGAAGTGCTCCGTGGCCTGACCGAATCCGGCCACGACGTCACTGTTGTCCCGACGCAAGCCGCGTTGAAGTTCGTCGGCGAACCCACCTGGGCTGCCCTGTCAGGCCAGAAAGTAGCCACCGAGGTGTGGGCCAGCGCCGACCAGGTGCCGCATGTGCGCCTGGGGCAGAGCGCCGACGTGGTCGTGATCGCACCCGCAACCGCCGACATCCTGGCGCGAGCCACTCATGGCGTGGCCAATGACCTGCTCACCAACACCCTGCTGACCGCCCGATGTCCCGTCGTGATGGCTCCGGCGATGCACACCGAGATGTGGGTGCATCCGGCCACCCAGGCCAATGTCGCCCAGCTGCGTGAGCGCGGCATCATCGTGCTGGAGCCGGCAAGTGGTCGGCTGACTGGCGCCGACACTGGCCCTGGCCGACTTCCCGACCCGGTGGCCATCGTCGACGCAGTTCGCGATGTGCTCCGCCGACGCCCTACCAATGACCTGGCCGGAGTCAAGATCGTCATCAGCGCAGGCGGCACCCAGGAGGCCTGGGATCCCGTTCGCTACATCGGCAACCGCAGCAGCGGTCGCCAGGGGGTCGAGCTTGCCCGCACCGCAGTGTCGCGCGGCGCTCATGTGACCTTGGTCGCTGCGCACATGCAGGTACCGCCGCCGGCTGGGGTCACTGTTGTGTCCGTCAGCAGCGCCGACGAGCTGCACGCCGCCATGCATGAGCAAAGTGCAGATGTGATCGTGATGGCCGCGGCTGTGGCCGATTTCAAGCCCGATGCCGAGGCCGCGCGCAAGATCAAGAAGGAGAATCTCAAGGGCGATGTGACTCTTGAGCTGACCACCACCGTCGATGTGCTGGCCTCATTGGTCCATCAGCGCACCGGCGAGCGGCCCATCATCGTGGGTTTCGCAGCCGAGACTGCCGAGAGCCCCGAGCACCTGCTCGAGCTGGGGCGCAGCAAGCTCGAACGCAAGGGCTGCGACCTGCTGGTGGTCAATGAGGTCGGGTCCGAGGATGTCTTCGGGTCCGCTGAGAACCAGGTCACCATCCTTGGTGCTGACGGCTCGCTGGTGCATGTCGATCGCAGTTCGAAGGCTGCGGTGGCCGATAGCCTCTGGGACCTTGTCGCTCCACGGCTCCAGCCCTAGCGACCTATAGACTGACCAATCGCGATTGACGGGCAATCCGTCAGCAATAAAGGGGAGTACGACCAGTGTCGAAGCGACTGTTTACTTCTGAGTCAGTGACTGAGGGTCATCCGGACAAGATGGCTGACCAGATCAGTGACGCGATCCTCGACGATCTGCTGCGTCAAGATCCCACCAGCCGCGTTGCGGTTGAGACCCTGCTGACCACCGGCCAGGTGCATGTCGCGGGCGAGGTCACCACCTCCGGTTTCGCCGATGTCATGAGCCTGGTCCGCGAGACCGTGCTCGGTATCGGTTACGACTCCTCGACCAAGGGCTTTGATGGCGAGTCCTGCGGCATCCAGGTGTCGATCGGCAAGCAGTCTCCCGATATTGCCCAGGGTGTCGATCATGGCATCGAGCAGCGCAAGGAGGAGAGCGGCGATCCGCTCGACAGCCAGGGCGCAGGCGACCAGGGGCTCATGTTCGGCTACGCCTGCACCGACACCCTCGAACTCATGCCACTGCCGATCTCACTTGCGCACCGCCTCGCTGAGCAGCTCACCGATGTGCGCAAGAACGGCACGATGGAGTACCTGCGTCCCGATGGCAAGACCCAGGTCACCATCGAATACGACGACGATGCCCGTCCGGTGCGTATTGACACCATTGTCGTCTCCAGCCAGCATGCCGAGGGCGTCGACCTCGAGAGGCAGCTGGCACCTGAGGTGCGCAAGTTCGTCGTCGATCCGATCCTCGAGAGCTTCGACCTCGACGCAAGCGACTACCGCCTGCTCGTGAATCCGACCGGCAAGTTCGTCATCGGCGGACCGATGGGCGATGCCGGGCTCACCGGGCGCAAGATCATCGTCGACACCTATGGCGGCATGGCCCGTCACGGCGGCGGAGCGTTCTCGGGCAAGGATCCGTCAAAGGTCGACCGCTCGGCTGCCTACGCCATGCGCTGGGTCGCCAAGAACGTCGTTGCCGCAAGCCTGGCAACCCGCTGCGAGGTGCAGGTGGCCTATGCCATCGGCAAGGCGCATCCGGTCGGCGTGTTCGTCGAGACCTTCGGCACCGGCGTCATGTCCGATGAGGCGATCCAGGAGGCCGTTCTGCGCGTGTTCGATCTGCGACCAGCAGCGATCATCCGCGATCTCGACCTGCTGCGTCCGATCTACCGCGCAACCAGTGCCTATGGGCACTTCGGTCGCCCGCAGGGGACCAATCAGCTGCTCGACAGTTCCGATCCGGCACTGCGCACCGTCGTCGGTCCGACCTTCACCTGGGAGAACACCGACCGTGCGGAGCAATTGCGTGAGGTTGCAGGCCTCTAGCCTGCTCCTGTGAGTGATCAGCTCGAACTCGTACCGCGGCGACCGCGCAAGGGCAAGAGCACGCAGGAACGCAAGGTTCATGACCTGGCCGAGGTCGACCCGATTGCCCAGGTGCGCATCGATGCGCCCTTGCCGCATCTGGACCGGATCTTCGACTATGCGATCCCTGCGGCGATGTCCGACGATGTCGTTGCCGGCGTGCGGGTGCGGGTGCGCTTTGCCGGCCGGCTGATCAACGGTGTCGTCGTCGGTCGCATTGCCGAGAGCCAGGCGGCCAACCTGCGTCCGCTGGAGCGGGTGCTCTCTGCCGAGCCGGTGCTGACGGCGCAGACCACTGCCCTGGTCACCGCAGTTGCCGAGCGGTTCGCCGGGACCTTCAGCGATGTGTTTCGCTCTGCCGTGCCGCCGCGCCATGCGCGGGCGCAGGCAGCGCCATCGAGTCGCGCGCCCATGCGCGCCGAGCTCACCGAGGACGACTGGTCGTCATGGGATCGCTACACCCACGGACGGGCCCTGCTGCAGCGCGCACATGAAGGTCGCCTCACCGATGTACGCGGTGTCTGGAGTGCCGCGCCTGCCAGGCCCTGGACCGCTGATGTCGTCGCCCTCATCCATGCCGTGCTCTCGCAGGAGAACGGGGGAGTGCTCGTCGTGGTGCCCGATGCCTGGGACGTCAAGCAGTTGACGAAGGCCACCGAGGACCTGGCACAGACCAGAGCCCTGCTGTCTGCCGAGCTCGGACCCGAACGCCGCTATCGCGAGTTCTGCTCAGTCCTTCGCGGCCAGGCCAGGCTCGTGATCGGCACGCGCAATGCGGTCTTCGCACCTGTCAGCGATCTTCGCCTGATCGTGGTGTGGGATGACGCAGACGATGCATGCTGGGAGCCGCAGGCCCCGTATTGGAATGCGCGAGATGTCGCAGCCCTGCGCTCGCAACTGCAGGACTGCGCACTGCTCGTCGGTGCACCGTCACGCAGTGTCGAGACGCAAGGCTGGATCGAGTCCGGCTGGGCCGCAGCCCTTGAGCCTGAACGCGAATGGCTGCGCGCGCATGCGCCCGTGGTGCGTGCCTTGGAGACCGAGGATCTTGCCCGTGATCCGGCGGCCGCATCAGCGCGGATCCCGCACACGGCGTGGGCGGTGGCCAAGGAGGGCCTGCGCACCGGGCCCGTGCTGATCCAGGTGCCGCGCAAGGGCTATCTGCCGCTGCTGTCCTGCCAGCAGTGCCGGGAGCCGGCCCTGTGCCAATGCGGTGGCCCACTTTCGATCAAGTCGCGCAGCGGTGTTCCGCAGTGCCTGTGGTGCGGGGCGCTCAACAGCAGCTGGTCATGCTCCAACTGCGGCAGCACCAGGTTCCGGGCGGTGGCAACGGGTGTCGAGCGCACGGCGGAGGAGTTCGGCCGCGCCTTTCCTGAGACGGCCATCGTGTGGTCAGCAGGCGAGCAGGTGCATCGCACCGTGCCTGCGACCCCAGCACTGGTGGTGGCCACTCCAGGTGCTGAGCCGGTGGCCGATGGCGGCTACTCGGCGGTGGTGCTGCTGGATGCGCGGTCCCAACTGCTGCGCCCCGGGCTGCGAACGGGAGAGGAGGCGGTGCGCCGGTGGTTCGCCGCTGCCTTGCTGGCTCGACCCAAGGCACATGTGGTGCTGACGGCTGACCACGCGCTGACCTCGGTGCAATCGCTCGTGCGCTGGGATGCAGGCTGGTTCGCCGAGCGTGAACTCGCCGACCGAAGGGCCACCGGCCTGCCGCCGGACTCCCGTGCTGCGGTGCTCAAGGGGGAGCCCGAGGATATCGGCGAGGTGGTTGCGGCCCTGGAGGCGACAGTGCAGGTCCGGGTCCTGGGACCGACTGACGGTAGGGCCATCGTGCTTGGCAGCAGGCGCGATGGCGCCGCCATGGCCCGGGCTCTGCACGGGATCACCGCCGCACGATCGGCTCGGGCCAATGCCGGAGTGGTCCATGTGGCCCTGGACCCCCGGGAACTCTAGGTGCGCGTGTTGCGCGTGTGACGAGCGTGACTCGTGGGGTTTCTCGCTAGTCTTCGCCCATGGCGTCTCGTACGTCCGCACCAGCTCGTTCGCGCGCTGCACGCGGATCTTCCCCACGAGGCAGCGCGAAGAAGAGCGCTGCTCGCAAGGCTCCCGCACGTTCGACGAAGGCCGCGCCCAAGCGCCCAGCCGCACCCCTGCAGCCGGGCCCCCTGGTCCGGCTGGTCCTGTGGTTCGGCCGACTGCTGCGCTCGATCTGGCTCGGCCTGGCGGGCGGCATCGGCCGCCTGGCCCGCAGCTTCGGCTCGGGGGCCCGTGCCCTGGAAGCCCATGAGCGCCGCGACGGACTGGCCCTGGCCCTGCTGGCCACCACGATCGCGCTGATCGCCGGCCTGTGGTTCGGAGCCGACGCCTGGTTCGTCTCGAGCCTGTCGATGATCAGCCACTCACTGCTCGGCGCCCTTGCCCTGTTCCTTCCCTTCGCTCTGGTCGTGCTGGCCTGGCGCACCCTGCGCCACCCTGATGAGCCCTTCATCCCCGGCCGCATCCTGATCGGCGGCTCGGCACTGGCCTTCGGGCTGATCGGCATGTGGCACCTGCTGCACGGCACCCCGACCCCCAGCGATGGCGCTGGTGCGATGGATGCCGCGGGCGGAGTCCTCGGCTGGATCCTGACTGCTCCGCTGGTCGGCGCAGTCGGCCCGATCGTCATGGGCTTCGTGCTGGTGCTGCTCATCGCCTTCGGGCTGCTCGTCGTGTCGGCAACCTCACTGACCTCGGTTCGCGGCTTTGTCGCCGGCCTGGTCGGCCGTGGCCAGAGCCTGGACGATCATGCGGAGGAGCCCGATGAGGGCTTCGACCTGGAGTTCGACGACGAGCTCGACGACGATCTGTTCATCGACGGCCTTGCCGGTGACGAGCCGTTCATCACTCCAGTGGCTGATGAGGATCATCGACCCGCTGCGATGCTCATGGCAGGGATCGCTCCGCGTACCTCAGGCTCACAGGCCGATGATCTGCAGACCCAGGCCATCGCGGTCGACGCCCATCCGGCCCGCCACGAGACCATCATCTTCAGTGATGAGCCAACCCCCGCGACGCCGGCAACCCGCGTGACCAAGCCCCGCAAGTCGCACTATGTGCTGCCTGCAGCCAGCCTGTTGAAGACCGGCCCGGCCCCCAAGGCGGCAACCCGCGCCAATGAGCTGGTCGTGAAGGCACTGACCGAGGTGCTCGAGCAGTTCGGCATCGATGCCGTGGTCGCCGGCTTCATGCGCGGTCCAACAGTCACTCGCTACGAGATCGAGCTCGGTCCCAGTGTCAAGGTCGAGCGGGTAACGGCACTGAGCAAGAACATCGCCTATGCCGTGGCCAGTGCCGATGTGCGCATCCTGAGCCCGATCCCGGGCAAGAAGGCGATCGGCATCGAGATCCCGAACACCGACCGCGAGCTGGTCGCCCTCGGTGATGTGCTGCGCAGCAAGTCGGCCACCGCTGACGAGCACCCGATGGTCGCAGCGCTGGGCAAGGATGTCGAAGGCGGCTACGTCGTCGCAAACCTCGCGAAGATGCCGCATCTGCTCGTCGCGGGTGCCACTGGGGCTGGCAAGTCGAGCTGCATCAACTCGCTCATCACCTCGATCCTCATGCGTGCCACGCCCGATGAGGTGCGACTGATCCTGGTCGACCCCAAGCGGGTGGAACTCACCGCATATGAAGGCGTTCCGCATCTGATCACGCCGATCATCACCAATCCCAAGAAGGCCGCGGACGCCCTGCAATGGGTGGTCAAGGAGATGGATCGTCGCTACGACGACCTCTCGCACTTCGGCTTCCGTCATATCGACGACTTCAACAAGGCGGTGCGCACCGGCAAGCTCACGCTTCCGCCGGGCAGCGAGCGCGAACTGTCGCCGTACCCGTACCTGCTGGTCGTCGTCGATGAGCTCGCCGACCTGATGATGGTTGCCCCTCGCGATGTCGAGGACGCCATCGTGCGCATCACCCAGCTTGCTCGTGCCGCTGGCATTCACCTGGTGCTCGCAACCCAGCGTCCGAGCGTTGACGTGGTCACTGGCCTGATCAAGGCCAATGTGCCCAGCCGGCTGGCCTTTGCAACCTCGAGCCTGATGGACAGTCGCGTCATCCTCGATCAGCCAGGAGCAGAGAAGCTCGTGGGCCAGGGCGATGGGCTGTTCCTGCCGATGGGCGCCAATAAGTCCATGCGCATCCAGGGTGCCTTCGTGTCCGAGGCCGAGATCCGCCAGATCGTCAATCACTGCAAGTCTCAGATCGAGACCAGTTATGTCGATGAGGTGATTGCACCTGCGGCATCGATGAAGGAGGTTGACGCTGACATCGGCGATGACCTCGATGTGCTGCTCCAGGCTGTTGAGCTCGTGGTGTCAACGCAGTTCGGATCCACCTCGATGCTGCAGCGCAAGCTGCGAGTGGGCTTCGCCAAGGCAGGTCGCCTGATGGACCTGATGGAGTCGCGCGGCATCGTCGGACCGAGTGAGGGCTCCAAGGCGCGTGAGGTGCTGATCAAGGCTGATGATCTGCCCGGGACCATTGCGATGCTTCGCGGCGAGTAGTGCGCAGTACTGCTGCACAGGGGCAGGACACGCGGTGGGCGGTCCGGTCATCGTCTTCCCATCGTGCATATGAGTAACTAGAGTCGGCGTTCCATCGACGGAAGGGGTGCGCAGTGAGCGTTGGCAGCACCCTGGCCGATGCCCGTGTCCGGGCCGGCATGACGTTGGAGGACCTGGCCCAGGCCAGCAAGCTGCGGGCCTCGATCCTGGGCGCGATGGAGGGTGGCGATTTCAGTCACTGCGGCGGCCTGGTCTACGCCCGCGGGCAGTTGCGCGCCCTGGCTCCATTGCTGGGCCTTGACCCCGATGACCTGATCGACCAGTTCACCGCAGAGGTGAACGAGGGTCTGCACCACTAGGGCATCGGCCCGCTGCTGCCCAACTAGGCTGAGGGGGTGTCCCCCCGCCCCTCAGTTGCGATAGTCACGCTCGGTTGCGCCCGCAATGAGGTGGATTCCGAGGAACTCGCCGGTCGGCTGGCGGCGCAGGGCTGGGACCTGGTCGAGGACGCCGAGCATGCCGATGCCGTCCTGGTGAACACCTGCGGCTTCGTCGATGTCGCCAAGAAGGACTCGATCGACGCGATCCTGGCCGCATCCGATCTCAAGGCGGGCAGGAACGGACCACAAGCAGTAGTGGCCGTGGGCTGCCTGTCCGAGCGCTACGGCAGTGAGCTTGCAGCGGAGCTTCCCGAGGCCGATGCCGTGCTCGGCTTCGACGACTATCCAGATATCGCAGAGCGGCTTCGTCGCATCGTCGCGGGCGAGCGACCGGCCTCCCATCAGCCGACCGACCGTCGATTGCTGCTGCCGATCGCTCCGGTCGATCGCGACACCGACCACGTGCATGTTCCCGGTCACGGCGACACCCCCGCGCCGCGCAAGCGCCTTGAGACCGGCCCTGTTGCCTCGGTGAAGCTGGCCTCTGGCTGTGATCGCCGCTGCGCCTTCTGCGCCATCCCGACCTTCCGTGGCTCATTCGTATCGCGCACGCCGGCCGAGGTGCTCGCCGAGATCAGTGAGCTCGTGCGCACCGGGGTCAAGGAGGTCGTGCTCGTCAGCGAGAACTCCACGTCCTATGGCAAGGATCTCGGCGATCTGCGCCTGCTCGAGACGGCGCTGCCGGCGCTCGCCACCCAGAGCGGCATCACTCGCGTGCGGGTGGCCTATCTGCAGCCAGCTGAGATCCGGCCTGGGCTCATCGAGGTCATGGCCCAGACCGAGCAGGTCGCGCCGTATTTCGACCTGTCCTTCCAGCACGCAAGTGCATCAGTCCTGCGACGCATGCGCAGATTCGGCGGCACCGAGGCCTTCATGGGCCTGATCGATCGCATCCGCCAGCTGGAGCCGGAGGCTGGCATCCGCAGCAATGTCATCGTCGGATTCCCGGGGGAGACCCAGGCCGATGTCGATGAGCTGGCCGGCTTCCTGGAGCGCGCCCGCTTGGATGCCATCGGCGTCTTCGGCTACAGCGATGAGGACGGCACTGAGGCACTGACCATGAGCGACAAGATCGAGGCCGAGGTGATTCGCGCTCGCGTCGAACGCATCAGCGCCCTGGCCGACGAGGTCATGGCCCAGCGGGCTGAGGATCGCATCGGAACCAAGGTCACCGTGATCATCGAGAGGTTCGATGAGGACGAGGATGGCGGGCTGGTCGCCGTCGGTCATGCCGGGCATCAGGGCCCCGACGATGCCGAGACCTTCATTCCGGTCGGCGAGGGTGATGTGGCCATTGGCGATGTCGTGACCGCTGTCGTAGCAGATGTCGACGGAGTTGACCTGATTGCTGAATTGGCATGAGGCCTGCTCCTGCTGACCCTGCGGGTCTGCCGGCAACTGGTGGGCCGGTGCTGAACCTCCCCAATGCCCTGACCGGCCTGCGCATCCTGGCGGTGCCGGTGCTGATCTGGCTGCTGGCCTCAGATGATCCGCAGGCCCGCACCTGGGCGACAGTCGTGTTCCTGGTCGCCGCCGTCACCGATCTGGTCGACGGCGCGATCGCGCGCAGGAAGGGCCAGATCACCTCATTCGGCAAGCTTGCCGATCCCATTGCCGACAAGGCGTTGATCGGCACGGCGCTCATCGGGCTCTCACTGCTCGGCGACCTGGCCTGGTGGGTCACCGTGGTGATCCTGGCTCGAGAGCTGGGAGTCACGGCCCTGCGCATGTGGGTCATCCAGCACGGAGTGATCCCAGCAAGTCGCGGCGGCAAGGCCAAGACCGTGTCGCAGGTCATTGCGATCGGCATGTATCTCTATGCACCCACGAGCCTGGACTGGTGGAGCACAGCAGCCCAGGCCGCCATGGCCGTCGCGATTGCGCTGACCCTGATCACCGGCGTCGACTACATCCTGCGCGCCGTGCGGCTGCGCCGGCCAGCAGTGAGCAATGCGTGATGCAGTACGACCTCATTGCTGCCTGCCGGGCCCAGGGCCGCACCCTGGCGACCGCGGAGTCACTGACCGCCGGAATGGTGAGCTCGATCCTGGCCGAGGTGCCCGGTGCCTCGGCCGTGCTGCGGGGAGCCGTGGTGGCCTACGCCACCGACGTGAAGCACACCGTGCTCGGACTCGATGAGGCCCTGCTCGAGCATGTGGTGAGCGAACGGGTCGCTGCGGCCATGGCCAAGTCGGTCTGTGCCCTCATGGACGCTGATTTCGGCCTGGCCACCACGGGAGTGGCCGGCCCCGACTGGCTCGACGGCCAGGCCCCGGGCACTGCCTGGATCGCGGTCCACGATGCAGTGTCCGACCAAGGGATGACTAAGGAACTGCATCTGGTGGGCGATAGGGGTTATGTTCGCGAGATGGCCAGCCGTGCTGCGATCGCCCTGCTGCTGGAATTCATGGCAGTACGACCGCAGTCTGGGCCTTCGGGAATAGCCTGAGGGCCTCGTGCGTTAGTATTAGCAGTCAGCAAGGTTGAGTGCTAGCCATTGCTCGAAGGGAGGCAGCATGATCGTCCTACGTGAAGTGATTGGCGATGAGTTGCGCCGCCGCCGCCAGGATCAGGGCCGCACGCTGCGCGATGTCTCTGCAGCGGCAGCCGTTTCCCTTGGCTACCTCTCCGAGGTCGAGCGCGGGCAGAAGGAAGCCTCCAGCGAGTTGCTTGCGGCCATCTGCGGTGCCCTCGAAGTGTCGATTGCCGATGTCCTGACCTCCGTCACCACCCATATCGTCGAGGCTGAAGGCCCCACGAGACTCGATTTCGATCGGGCTGCCAGAGTCTCCGTTCCCGTCTAGGGACATGCGGCTCACTGACTTCTGGGAGCGGATGGATGCGCTCTTCGGCTCCGCGTATGCACGCTCCTGGGCTCATGACCATGTGCTGCCCCTGCTTGGCTGCACGGTCGATCAGGCCATAGCGCGCGGCGAGGAGACCAAGGACATTTGGCGGGCTGTCTGCGCCAGCACCGAGGTGCCGTCGATCCTGCGCTAGTCGCAAGCCGATCCGTCAGCAGGCTTGGTCATCAATAGGCTTGGCCCATGTTCAAGAGGCGTCAGTCGCAGTTGCGGTACCTGACTGTGGTGACCTATGGGCGCACCGGCAGCACTGCCCTGCAGGCCGCGCTGAACGCCCTTCCCGGAGTGCTGGTTCGCGGTGAGAACTACTCCGCCCTGCGCGGCATCGAGCAGTACGTTCAGGCCATTGCCGAGACCGCTGATCGCCATCGAGCTGGCAGGCCGGGCAACCCCTGGTACGGATCGGCCGGGCTGAATCCGAGCGAGGTGCTCGCCGATCAACGGCGGCATGTCATCGAGTACCTGCTGCGCCCGGCCAAGGACACCCGCATCGCGGGGTTCAAGGAGGTCCGCTACGAGCCCGGGCACTTCGCCAGCTACGACCTGATGCTGTCCTACCTGATCTTCCTCAACACCTTGCTGCCAGGCATCACCTATGTCATCAATGTGCGTGAGCCGAAGGCGGCAGCCCGCAGCGGATGGTGGCCCAAGCATGATGACCCGATCGCCGCACTGACCAGGTCGCGCGACTGGCTCGTCCAGGCAGCCCATGATCTCAACCAGATCCTGGGGGAGGATCGAGCCTTCGTGCTGAACTACGAGGAGTGGCAGGGCCAGCCCGAGGTGCTGATCGACGCGTTCAAACGAATGCGGCTGCCCGCCAATGATGCCGGTGTGCGTCAGGCTGTGGCGCACCGCCTTGACCACGGCCCGCATGGCGAAGCCGAAGGCGCATAGCGCAGGCTCATGCCGTGGCGAGAGTGTGCCGAACGGCTTGAGCGAACGTCACTGAGCCGTCCTTGCTCGCCGACTCCATGAGGCGCTCCTCGGCCTGGGCGCGCACACGTGCTCGCCGATCCTCCGGCACAGCCATCCACATCCGCCGCTGGCCCGTTGACCAGCTGAAGTCATACCAATGCTGCGGGCTGGCGAATCGGACATCGATCACCGCATTGACCGTGTGAACCTCGCGGTATCCACTTGCTGCGACCAGGGCCTCCATCGCCTCATCGCTGGCAAATGGGCCGACCTGGCCAGTGGTGCGGGCATCGACCATGTCGGCCGGAACGAATGGCTTGAACACCTCGTCCACGTGCTCCCACCTGGCATCCACAGGTCCAAATGTCGTCACGCCGAGTCTGCCGTGCGGTTTCAAGAGTGGTCGCCAGGCTTGAAGTGCGAGATCAGGCCGAGGCAGGAAGAAGAGCACCAGGCAGCTTGTCACCGCATCGAACGTCCCTTGGGCAACCGTTGGCTGCTGGCCGTCATCGACGTGGACCGATGCGTTCGCCAGCTGCTCCTGGCGGATCATCTCGTCGGCCAGGGACACCATGGCCTCAGAGATGTCGATGCCGGTGATGTGCCCAGTGGTGCCCAAGGCCTGCGAGGCGGCGCGCAGGACGGCTCCCCGTCCGCAGCCGATATCGAGCCACTGCTCACCTGGGTGAGGATGCATGGCTTCACAGAGGCTGGCAGCGATGGGCTGGAAGAAGTCGACGCCAACAGCGTCGTAGGTGTGCGCAAGTGAATCAAAGACCTTTGCCGTGGCACTGGTTGCTTCTGCGAATTCACTCATGGACGCAGTGTGCCACTTCGAGATTGCGCTTGGACTAGTCGTTGCCGGCTTCCATCGCCGCCCGGTCGAGCACGGACTCAGCCGTGGGGCTGGACTCATCCTCTGCTGACGCGATCGCCGCAGCGCCGCCCGGTGTGAGCTCGCCGACGAGGTTGGTGTGGCTCTCGAGCAATTGTCCTTGCGCTGCATAGAGTTCGAGCTTGCTGCGCGTATCGGCGATATCCAGGTTGCGCATGGTGAGCTGGCCGATGCGATCCAGCGGACCGAAGGCTGCGTCCTCGGTGCGCTCCATCGACAGCTTGTCAGGGTGATAGCTGAAGGCCGGGCCTTCGGTGCGCACGATCGTGTAGTCATCGCCGCGACGCAGGCGAATGGTGACCGTTCCCGTGACTGCGGATGCGACCCAGCGCTGCAGCGACTCGCGCAGCATCAATGACTGCGGGTCGAGCCAGCGGCCTTCGTAGAGCAGGCGACCCAGACGGCGGCCTTCGGCGTGGTAGTTGGCCACGGTGTCCTCGTTGTGGATCGCGCTGAGCAGGCGCTCATAGGCGATGAAGAGCAGGGCCATGCCCGGTGCCTCGTAGATGCCGCGGCTCTTGGCCTCGATGATGCGGTTCTCGATCTGGTCGGCCATGCCCAGGCCGTGACGGCCACCGATGGCATTGGCCTCGAGCACCAGGGCAACGGGATCCGTGATGGTCACGCCGTTGATGGCAACCGGGCGGCCCTGCACGAAGGCGATGCTGACGTCCTCGGTGTCGATCGCGACTGCGGGATCCCAGAAGCGCACGCCCATGATGGGCTCGACGATCTCCATCGACACATCGAGATGCTCGAGATCCTTGGCCTCGTGGGTGGCGCCCCAGATGTTGGCGTCGGTCGAGTAGGCCTTCTCCACGGATGCGCGATAGGGCAGATTGCGCGATTCCATCCACTCGGACATCTCCTTGCGCCCGCCGAGCTCATTGACGAAGTCCTCGTCGAGCCACGGCTTGTAGATGCGCAAGTTCGGATTGGCGAGCAGCCCGTAGCGGTAGAACCGCTCGATGTCATTGCCCTTGTAGGTCGACCCATCGCCCCAGATCGACACGCTGTCATCTGCCATCGCGCGTACGAGCAGGGTGCCGGTGACAGCTCGGCCCAGGGGAGTGGTGTTGAAGTACTGCCGTCCGCCCGAGCGGATGTGGAAGGCGCCGCACGCCAGGGCGGCAAGTCCCTCCTCGACCAGGGCCAAGCGGCAGTCGACCAGACGGGCGCCTTCGGCGCCGTAGGTCATCGCACGGCTGGGAACGGTGTCGATCTCCGGCTCATCGGGCTGGCCCAGGTCCGCGGTGTAGGTGTAGGGGATCGCGCCCTTCTCGCGCATCCACGCGACCGCGATAGAGGTGTCGAGGCCGCCTGAGAAGGCAATGCCGACGCGTTCTCCGATGGGCAGCGATGTGAGGACCTTGGACACGGGACAAACCTAGGGGGTGCGCGTCATGCGGCTGCCATTGGCTCGAACCCCGATGCTGTTAGCGTCGACACATGGCCCGTGACGATGACCTGCGCGCAACTGCCTCCCAGCGAGCCCGCGCCCAGGGCTGGATCAAGCGCATTGCCGTCGGTTCGGTGGTCCTGTGGATCGTGTGCATCGGCATCTGGTGGCTGATGGGCGCCGACAGCGCGAGCTTCTGGCCGCTGTGGACCATGTACGGTGCCGGTGCGGTACTGATGTTCCTGACCTGGGTGGCCTATGGCCCGACCCGCGAGGATCCTGACAAGACGGCCAAGAAGTAGTCGCTTCGCCGACGCAGGGCGGCGACCGCTCGTGTGGCACTTTCGGCAAAGTGCCTGCGGCTGGCCCGCTGCGCGACTTTAATGCCCTGAGTCACTCGAGCCTCTAGGGAGCAGCATGCGCAAGGAATACAAGAAGACCGGCGACTTCGGCCTGGGCAGCATGATCCACACGATTCACATGAGTGATGACGTGAACAAGCTGAACGACTTCTACCGCAATGTCCTGGGCGGATTCACTTTCATGGGCATCGACGAGCTCAACTTCCTGCCCAATGAGGATCGCTGGGCCTCGTTGCTCATGGTCTCCAGTGTCTGCATCGAGACCATGGCCCCCAAGATGCCGGCCAATGTCAACTACCCGGTGGGCAAGTTCTACTCCAAGTTCGGCCAGCACCTGCACTCGGTGGGCTACGCCGTCGACGATCTTCCCGGCATCGCTGCGCGCATGATCGAGAAGGGCATCTACATCGGAGCCCCTGGTGGCGGCAGGATCGAGAAGCTCGAGGAAGGCACCCAGTACTTCTACCCGTCACCCAAGGACACTGCCGGCCTGATGGTCGAGCTGTGCGCCTTCGAGATGCAGGATCCCTCGAGCAAGGACACCTGGACCGAGTTGGAGCGCCTGTTCGCCCAGCACCCGATGACCTATGACCGCTTCAACTACATCACCCTGGGCGTGCGCGATCTGGATGCCGCCATCGCGACCTACGTCGACATCATGCAGGCCATCCCGATCAAGGAGGGCATCGACCAGGAGCAGGGCTTCAAGTACATGACCGTGCATATCGGCGATTCCCTGCTGCAGCTGGCACAGCCCCTGGAACAGGACACCGACCTGGGTCGTCATGTCGAGAAGTACGGCAACTTCATCTACAGCCTGACCTGGAAGATCCGCGACATCGACTCTGCCGAGGCCTGGCTGAACAAGAAGGGCGTGCGCACCACGCGCCCACGGCCTGATCTGCTCGCAGCCAACCCCGATGACACCCTCGATGCTCCGATGTTCTTCACCACGGAGGAGCTGCCCGGAGATCCCTTCTCGGTCTAGCGATCATTGGCGGCGTGTCGCCGCCATTCGAACAGGCGTTCGATGTAGTTTCACTCCCAACAGCAACGCTGGCGGGCGTCCACCAAGGCCATCGGGCCAGGTCGCCGGCCAGCGGAACTGTCAGAGGGTCGCCCTAGGTTCACTCGAACCGACAGACACCACCATCAAGGGAGCAACAGATGGCAAGCGCCGCCAATGACCGCGAGAAGTCACTCGAGACAGCACTAGCGCAGATCGAGCGCCAGTTCGGCAAGGGCTCAGTTATGCGTCTCGGTGATGAGGGCCGTGCGCCCGTCGATGTCATCCCCACCGGCTCCATCGCCCTGGACCTGGCCCTGGGCATCGGTGGCTACCCCCGCGGCCGCATCGTCGAGATCTACGGTCCGGAGTCCTCCGGCAAGACCACGGTCGCGCTGCACGCCATCGCCAATGTGCAGGCTGCTGGCGGCATCGCGGCGTTCATCGACGCCGAGCACGCCCTCGATCCCGAGTACGCCAAGAACCTGGGCGTCGATCTCGACAGCCTCTACGTCTCCCAGCCCGACACCGGTGAGCAGGCCCTGGAGATCACCGACACCCTGGTGCGCTCGGGCGCCATCGACCTCGTGGTCATCGACTCGGTGGCGGCCCTTGTGCCGCGTGCTGAGATCGAGGGCGAGATGGGCGACAGTCACGTCGGCCTGCAGGCCCGTCTCATGAGTCAGGCCCTGCGCAAGATGGCTGGCGCCCTGAGCAACACCAACACCACGATCATCTTCATCAACCAGCTGCGCGAGAAGATCGGCGTGATGTTCGGCTCGCCTGAGACCACCACGGGCGGCAAGGCGCTGAAGTTCTATGCCTCGGTCCGCCTCGACATCCGCCGCATCGAGACGCTCAAGGGTGGCACCGAGGCAGTCGGCAACCGCACTCGTGTCAAGGTGGTCAAGAACAAGGTCGCCCCGCCGTTCAAGCAGGCCGAGTTCGACATCCTCTACGGCGAGGGCATCTCTCGCGAGGGCTCGCTCATCGACCTCGGTGTCGATCAGGGCATCGTGAGGAAGTCCGGTGCCTGGTACACCTACGAAGGCGATCAGCTCGGCCAGGGCAAGGAGAACGCACGCACCTTCCTGCGCGACAACCCCGATCTGTGCAATGACATCGAGAAGCGCCTGAAGGAACAGCTCGGCATCGGCGCCCAGGTCGACAAGCCTGCAGATATCGCGCCTGCGCCGATCGACGTCTGATCGCGTGGCCCGGCGCAAATCCTCATCAGCGAGTGAGCCCACCCCGGGCTCGCTCGCTGATCTGCAAGCAGAGGCTGATCCGAGCTCAGTGGCGCGCACGGTCGTGCTGCGCCGCCTCAATTCAGCACCGCGCACCCGCAAGGATCTCTACGACGACCTGATCAGCCGCGATATCGCGCCCGGTGTCGTCGATGAGGTCCTCGATCGCTTCACCGAGGTCGGCCTGATCAACGACGCCGAGTATGCGCAGATGTTCGTTGCCTCGCGCCAGCGGTCACGAGGCACGGCGCGACCGGTGCTGCGCCAGGAACTGCGACGCAAGGGCGTCCAGGACGACGATATCCAGGACGCACTGGATGAGATCACCGATGAGCAGGAGTATGCCCGCGCACGTGCCCTCGTGCAGGCCAAGCTGCCGGCGCTTGCGCGGTATGACTCGGCAACCCGGCAGCGCCGACTGATGGGGCTGCTGATGCGCCGTGGCTATCGCGGGGGCCTGGCTGCAAGTGTCATCCGCGAAGTCACCAACGCTGAGATCGATATTGTGATCGACGAATCCTGATCGTCCGCAGCCCCTTTCAGCTGTCGGCACCCGGGACGTCTGTCCGAGAAAGTAGGGTCGAAGGTCCCTATACGGTGTATACCGAATAGGTGAACCTAGGTGCACCAGCGGCGAGGAATGGTCCCGCCGACCTAGGGAGGTACATCATGGGAAAGATTTGGGCGAACTCCGGTGACTCGCACTTCGTCGAGCCAGAGAATCTGTTTGCTGATCGTCTGCCGAAGGACTTGGCAGAGCGCATGCCGCGCAGTGTCAAGGATGAGGACGGCCTGTGGGAGACCGTCTATGTCGATGGTCAGGAGTTCCGCCGCCGGATGCCCAAGCCTGGCACCGGAGCAATGACCGATTCTGAGTTCGCCGATGAGAATCGTCGGCCACCGGGCGCTGAGAACATCCCGCTGCGCCTTGAGGATCTCGACATCGAGGGCATCTGGGCCGAGCTCACCTTCCCATCTCTTGGGATCTGGTCGTTCAATATTCGTGACCCCAAGCTGGCCCTTGCCGGTTCGATGGCCCTGAATGACTGGGCTCTGGAGATGCAGCAGAAGTCACCGC
>Ga0172380_10002744_pt1 | contig 26172 bp, 26 predicted proteins | sample Leawe162metaG_FD_119747 | JGI IMG/M metagenome (GOLD analysis project Ga0172380, IMG submission 119747) | Leachate microbial communities from a municipal landfill in Southern Ontario, Canada - Leachate well 162 metaG | ecosystem: Engineered > Solid waste > Landfill > Unclassified | place...
CTTGGAGAACGCCCTTATACCAATAGGAATGGCGAAGTTTTACAGAGCATTGAGGGGCGATTAAATCGCAAGGGGGTTGATGAATTTTTTGGGGGCGGCAAATTTTATCCTGATTATACCAAGGCAAAGATTAAAGAGTGGCATGAAAAGGGGATTACTTTTCTTTTGGTAGTTGATAGCCCTTCGACCACTCTTGAATCGCAAGGGAAGAAACTAACTAAAGAAGAAGCAAAGGTGATCAAGGAGTTAGTTTTTGGAATTAGTGAGAAAGAAGCTGAATCAGGAGTGACCCCATGAAGCGTTTGCTTTATTGTTTAATTGCTTTTATCATAATCACAACTACCTCTTCTGCTTCCTCGCAATCACGTGGGAAGGCAGAACCCCCTTCTCCATTCGCAAACGCCTCTAAATCTGAGTTCGGCGAAGGCATGGTGAATGTCTTTCTCTCCTTTGATGGCGTTTGGAAACCTGGAATTGACGCATCACTAATTGGAGCCAGGAATTTCAAGACCCTTCAAAATATGCGCCCTACCGATACTGGCCTTGAAGGGATAGGCGGATATACAAAGGTTACTTCTTCCATCATAAATTCTAACAACTTTAAGGCTCGTGGTGGTTTTCATTTCAAAAAAGACTATCCGACAGAATCCCATGTTCTAGCCCAAGTTTATGATTCTGGTTTGCAGTTTTCGAAAGTTTTTCAGAACAAGACAACTATCCCAAATATAGGCAATTTTGAATCTACCCCCCTTCACAGCGATGTTTCGTACTCGACTATCACAGGGGATTATGGGCAGAAGACAGGGTGGGGGATAGGAACCAAAACAGCTTTTGTTGACGCCACATCGTCAGGGATAACGAGAACTGCCTGGGCAAATGTATCAACTTCTTCAACCATCCTTTCGGTTGATACGTTGCGATCTCAGTTTTCGCCTGCTCCTGGTGGGCAAGTTGTTTATTGCAATGGGGTAGAGACAAAAATATGGGCAGGCGACTACGCTAAAGCGGCTGCGTTCATTGTTACTTCTAGCAATGTCACGGAATATGTTATTGATGGCAAAGATTATACAGAACAAGTAAACAACGAATACAGCGATGCAGACAATATAGCTAACATTAGCGGTAGTGGAAGCACAGTTTATTGGCTCGTTGGTTCTTCTCGCCCTATCTCTGGCGTAACTTATCTTGTTGCGACAGCGAACTCTTCGGCAGGGAAGAAAGTGTATTGTCAAGAATGGAATGGGACAACTTGGGCTGATGTTGTTACAACGGACGGAACGGGCGGGCTGACTATTAATGGCAAGGTTAGTTTCCCTTCAACTGTTGGAACTTCTAAGACCAAATATATTGAAGGCATGGTTTTGTATTGGTACTTATTCCGTGTTGAGGGATCGGCAAAAGTTTACAATGTATCCCTTGATATTCCATGGCAAAGCATTGTTGATATTTGGGATGGTACGCCTAGAACTTGCCTATCTGCTCAAGTCTCTCGCAAAGGGGTGTTGAAAGATTTTACCCTGGAAGTGAATGAGCGTAGTTCAGAACTGTATCCAATAGGCGCAGAGATAGGGGGATTGGTTGCCGGGGATTATATTACTACCGTTTTTACTGAGAAACAACACGCAGTCAAGTTTGATATGCTATCGGGGAATACAAATGCGTTTACTCAGGGCGTAACTCCTTATTATTGGTCAGGCACAACATGGACTATCCCTGCCACTTTCTATGACGGAACGGCTGCGGCTGGTATAACCCCATTCTTTCAGACAGGGGTTATTTCTTGGGCTCCTCCTAGTGGGGCTAGTGAGTTCGCAAAAGAATCTTTTGGCGTTTATGGATATACTTATAAGTTCGAGGTAGGCGGTACTATTGGATGGGCGGGAGCGGCAGATGACGCTATAGTAATTGATACGATCTTTGGTATCCCAGCCCCAATAGTTCTTGGCAATTTTAAGTTCCCTGTGTTCTATGATAACAGGGTGTTTTTGTGCGGCTACCTTAAAGGCAACCAATCGAGTAGAGTTGATTTTAGCAAGACGTATGCGCCTGATGTATGGAACGGGAGTGATACTAGTGATGACGGAAGGCAGTCCCTTTACATAGGGGAAGACAAAGAACTCACCGGCGCTGCATCCCTCTTTAATAGATATGGCGCAGAGATGTACTCTGTTTTGCTCTTCTTCAAGAACAACGAGACTTATGTGATGAAAGGTTCTACAGCTCTTGAGTACGCAAAGAGCATATTTAGGGTGTCTTCTTCTATCGGATGTCCTGCGCCTTCAACGATAACAACAGTTGAAATGGCTTATGAATTAGTGTCTGACGAATTGTTAAGGAATGTTGTTATATGGCTATCCGCTACTGGCCCATTCATGTTTGATGGCTCCACGATGGTTCCGGTCAAAGGGATTGAACCTTTCTTTGACCCTGGCCACAGTTTGTATGTAGGCTCTAATGCAATCCAAAACGCTTTTGCTTGGAAGGATCAAGCAAACAAAGAGTGGAATCTTAGGGTAGGTGAATACTGGTTTGTTTATGATTTGATGAGGCGTAAATGGTTTGAAAAAGACACTGGCCCCGCTGATATGCCTCAGTGCGCTATAGAGGTAACTGCAACTGATGGTGCCCCTTATATTTATGCAGGCTTAGATTCAGGGTATCTCGCAAGACTTGAGAACGGATATGATTGGAGTGGCGTTTCAATCACTCAGGTAGTTGAGACAGGCAAATTCTTTCTTGACGAAAATGCGTGGCAACAAACTTTACTTCGCCGATTCAAACTGATGTACCGCCCAATAGAAGAAAACACAAGCGTTAATGTTGTCCACTATGATGAAGACTACGCAAGTGGTACATCTATCTTTTCCAGTTCCCTTTATGGAACGAACAGTGATAGCACGATTAGATTTACCAAATCTTTGAATCGTAAGTCATGGCTACATCAATTAAAGTTTACGGCGACTACATCTAGTCGTAAAGGATTCCAGCCGTTAGGTTGGGGATACCAATTCAAATTGCTAAGGGAGGATGAATAATGACTGCCCCTGTAACAAATTTTGATACCCCTCAGTTCAATAAAAAGCTCAACGCAGTTCAGGCAATGAGTTCCCCTCAGCAAAATATCTTGTCTTATTTGCTTGAAGGGGTAGTAGGCGATCAGGCTGTTGATAGTATTAAACGCTTGATCACAATGAAAAAGGCTGCTGATGCTAGGGATATTGGCAATGCAGAAATAGCATTGAAAAGGGAAGAGATAGAAAAGAAACTTGGCCCTGGGGGTATTGAGGAAAAGGAAAGGGAATCAGCAGATACTCGCTTCTTCGCAGGATTGGCCTCAAGGGAGAAGATAGCTGAACAAGGATTGGCGACTTCTAAAGCGGGATTAGAAGCGGATGTGGATATTAAGAAGAGGACTCTGGCAAGAGGGGAAAAGGAATCGAACATCGCGGCTATCATTGGGGGGTTGAGCGTTCCTATAACATTAGGCACAAACATTGCTGATTATAGAAGAAAGAAAGAAATAGCGGATAGTTTGATTTCGATGGCAGGGAAAACAGGGAATGCCAGTTATCTTATAGGAGCATTATAATGGTAGCATTGATTGGTTCTCTAGGGATTGGCAAACAGGCTAGCGCGGTCTCTACAAATCGCAAGCGTGCAGACAGGTTGTTAGAGACAACTATTGAATCTCAGTCGCCTTATATGATCAATATGAAGATGGCTGAAGATGAACGTAGTCGGGCTAACGATCTGATTGAGGTCGGCGAAGATAGGCTGAAGTTCGAGATCGAAAACGCTGAGAAGCAGATTCAGGCTCTCAATGCAAGGAGTGAAGCAGAGATCGCTTCCAATGAAGGGATTGCTGACAATAGAGATGCCCTTGAACGATATAAGATAGCTCTTGAAAAAGAACTCGCAGAAAGCGCCGAAGAATCTGCTGGTAAGAAGTTCAATCTGAGCACTATTATAAGCGGATTGGGGCTTGGAGTTAATGCGGTTACAGCGTTACAGAAGTGGGGGTTATTAGGGGGCGCGACCAAGACAGCAGGATCAGTATTACCCACAACTACCCTTGCCGAAGGGGCAGAGATTACAGGAGTTGGCGGGGTAGGGATGGGTGGAACTGCTGCCACGACAGGGGTCGCTTCTATTGGTGGAGCATCAGCCGCAGAACTTGGGGCTATGACTGCGGCTGATTACGGAGTAGGTGGTGCTGCAACAACGGCGGTTGCCGAAGGAGCAACCGAAGGGGCTATAGGAACAATGGGGGCCACTTCTTGGCTCGGCCCTGCGGCTGTAGTAGCCTTGCCTTTAATGGCTCACTTATCACTTAAGAAAAGTCGTAAAGAGTCTAATGATTGGCTTCAATCCTCTGAAGGAAAAAAACTTGTCAAAGAGACAGGGGAAGCAGAACAACAGTGGGGGCGCGATGTTAAAGCTCTTCCTGAAGATCAACAAGGGGCTGCGATAGGGAATCTTATTTCGAGTGGTAGGGCAGGGATGAATGATATTGAGAATCGTCTTGATGCGGCAACAAGAGAAGGGGTTCAGTTTGATAAGGGCAAGTATATGAGAGATGCTATCGACAAACTTATGCCTTCTCAATTCCAAAATATTTACGACTGGTCAAACCCATTCTACGCCGAGATGCAAAGATTTGGTTACGGACAGAAGGAGACTGCAAATGGCTAACGATGTCTTGATTGCGATAGGACAACTCAACGACTCCATCACCAAAGGGATTGGCGGTCTAGGCGACACAGCGATAGAAGGCGCCAAACTCAAAATGCAAGGGGCTGAACTTGGGATGCGTTTGGATAAGGATAGGCGGGAGAAGGAACTTTTTCCCATCCTAAAAGCTACTGCTCAGGCTGAATCTGAGCAGAAAATCATTATGGCAAATCGTCTGAAACAAGAGGAAGAGCATCTAGATCAGCCATTTGATCTTGAGACCTTTCTCGACGCTTTTAAACAAGGGAAGATGACGGCGTCTAAAGCGATGTGGATGACGAATTTGATGGAAAAGATGCCTAAAGTATTTGGGACTAATGTCGAACTCAAGACTGACCCCGATACCGGGAAGCCTTTGCTTTATGATATGGCCAAAGGGAAGTCTATCACAAACAGGGAATTTTTCAGGAAGGATAATCAAGCGGGACTTGGCGGTCTGATTTCCATGAACGCCGACCCTATTAAGTGGCTAGAGGACAAGGTCGCTGAAGGAGACCCTGATGCGATAGCTGAGTATAAGAAAGCGCAAAAAGACCCCCTCACTTTCTATCAAGGCGTTGCAAAACAAAAAGAGACTATGCTTAATCAAATGACTAGGGCAGGTTTGGTCGATAAAGAAACCCTGCACCTTTATGAAGAAGGGCTTAAAGATTCAAGGGAAATGGTAAAGAAACTTACGATGTCGCCTGAAGATCGCGCTAAGTATGAAGCGACTATGCGCTATTATGATACGATGGAGAAGATACATGGCCTTGATATTAAGGAAAGGCAAATCAGATTGGCTCCCCTTGAAATGTTCGGGAAGTTGACTGGGCCTGATCAACAACTGATGAAGGGGTTAGAACATCAGGCAGATGCCCTAGCTACGAAATTCGCAGAACTCGATGCCAAGATGGATAAGAATGATCCTCAAACCGTAGCATCTCGCAACCAAGTAATTCGTGACTTGGGCTTGGTAAGAGATGAGCAGAAAAAAATCTGGTCAAAGTATGGGGATTTAAACCCTGCTAAGTCAGAGATTGGCGGACAATCCACAACAGCACAAGGGATGGATACGAAGAAGATTCTGGAAGGGAGTAAGGGCGTCCCATTTGTTGATAGGATACTTAATCCTGACAAGTATCCGAAGCTCCAAGAAGGCGATTCTGATGCCTCTCTCAAACTTTCGTCCTCTAAGACTGATCAAGGAGTTTTAGTTTTTCCGACCGTAATACATAACAAGGAAAGCAATGAACTTGTCGATCTGAGTAAAGACCCTGGACGCGCTTTGCAGGTTGCGATACGGCGTGGTGACGCCCTCCAATTCCCTAACGAGAAGAGTGCCAACGAATTTATTAAGGGTTATAAGCAAGGAGGGACTTTAGGGGAGCCTACTCAGGGAGCAAAATCATCTCAGCCAAAGGAAGCGGCAATAGGGGGAGAGTTTACGAAGCGATCTGGTAAGGGAGGCGGAATAAAACAAGACGCTACTAGATTGTATTCTTTGGTGACTAGAGGGGGAAAAGGTGGCCCCCTTTCTACACAGCAAGTTCATGACCTTGCTCAATCCTTTGTCGAAACGCATGGAGAAAATGCCCGGCCTATTGCTAAGAGAGTTCTAGCGAAAGCCGCGATAGACAACAATCCTGAGTTACAGGGAAAGTACATAGAACAAATTGCTGTCAACTTCGTCAAGAATGGGTGGAGTGTTGAGAGGGCAAGAGAAGAGGCAAAGAAGATAAGTTCTGAGTTGAATCCTGCTAAAGACCTTCAGGAAAATATAGAGAATTTTAAGCGGGTTTATAAAGAATTAGGGACTACAGAGGCAGTCAAATTAGCCTTTGACGTGTGGGGTTTTGTTGATGCCACAGGATACAATATGATAGAAGGTACGGCTGAGATGGTTATGGGAAGGATTGGTGAACGGTCAAGTAAAGAGATTAATATAGATGATGCTATAGGGGGATTCTAACATGGTTGATTTTGACCAACTAGCAGGTGAATTAGAACTTCCTGAGACAGAGATAGGCGTCCCTAAACCGAAGGAATCTGTGGCGCAATACAAGGACATCGGCCACCCATTTGGAGCTGCCAAGTCTGCTGTCTTTGATGTCTTCGCATCTCCAGGCGTTGCCCTATTTGAGAAACCGGGTAAAGGGTGGCGTGGTTTTTGGGAGAACGCAAAGAAGAATGACCCTGATATTAACGCTTGGGCAAAAGCTGTAGAGGACAAGACGGAACCATTCCTGGGAAAATGGATAGGCAGTCTTGGGCATACTGCATCGGGATTGGCTATGAGGTATATCCCTTACGTTGGCCCTCTTTTAACCATGTCTTTGTATTCTAATCTTCAACAAGAGGAAATAGAAAGTAAGGCTCTAGAATTAGGGGCAGACGAAAATACCGCAAAGGCAGTCTCTTGGACTGCTGGCCCTATAGTTGCTTCTCTCGATTTCTTAGGGACTGAGTTCATTTTCCGTACCGTAAGAGGGAAAGCGTTAGCTAATCTTCTTACAGCGATTGGGACTGCGAGTGGAGTTTCCCATGCAATAGCAGGGACGGCAACAACCTTACTTAAAACAGGGGCGGTCGAAGGTGGCCAGGAAGGCATGCAAGGGGTTATGTCCTACCTTGCTGAACAGTGGGCAGCAAGACCCCCTGATGAAACTGCGGGCGCATTTTCTCAGAGGATGACAGATGAAAAACATTCCAAAGAAATGTGGGAGATTGCCAAACATGATACAGCCTTAGGTGCCCTTTCTGGCGTCTTTTTTGGGGGTATGGGATTAACGACGGAGACAATGGCCGCTAGAGCGAAAGCAAAGGCCGCACCTACCGAAGTTCCTACAACTATCAGTGAGGCCCCTATTGCTCCATCTCCCGAAGAAGGGGCTCCTGAAGAACCTTTGCCTACTGCCACAACTGTCCCCTCTGGCAGTTTTGAAACCAGATTTGGCCGTTACCTTGCAGGGGAGAAGAGGGAGATAGCCAGAGTTCAGGCAGAGATAGACACTAACGAAACTCTGAAGAGTGACCCTGATTATCAAGCAAGGCAAAAGAGGATAGCCGACCTTTGGAGAAATCTGAGATTCGAACAGATGTCCTGGGACTCCGCTATTAGTAATGGAAGGGAACCATCCGATCGTCTCGCCTCTATGATTGCCAGACACACAGAAGAACTCACTGGCCTTTCTGAAGAGCAGAAGAAAGTTTATGATGCTTTCAAAGAGAGGATGACGAAAGATGTAGAGGCAGGGATAGACAAGGCAGAATCACCCAAGGTGATCGAGGGGCAACCTATCAACCCTGAAGACAAGTATGTCGTCAAACCTTCCCAAGAAGAGAGTTGGTTAGACAATGCGATAAGAAGGGTAGGCGGTGTTCCGGGGGTAGAGGAAGGGGCTGCGATAAGAGCTAAGAATGTCCCCGAAACTTCTGACAGGGAATACATGGGTGCTAGAGGGGAAGAGATTGCCGTTGAGAAACCTGCGAGAGTAGAAGAGGGGCCTCTCAAAGTTACTCTCCCTGGCGGCAAAGGGTGGATAGAAGGGGAGATCACGCCTGACAAGTTTTACCTTCATGATGTGTATGTGGAGAAGGGGGAGAGGGGTGCAGGCTTTGGCTTAAAGGCAGTTAGAGATACTGTGGACGCTTATCCCGATAAAGAGATATGGGTTGCTTCCACTTCCAAGGGGATGGATAAGATAGCAGAGAAGTTAGGGTTTGAGAAAGTGGCAGGGAAGGGGAGGAAACCAGAGGGCATCCCTGAACAAGTAAGCCAGAACAACGCAACCGTGTGGAAGAAAGCCCCTGGGGCTGTTAAGTTTGGTTTTGGAAAAGAATTAGACTTGCGCGCTCAGCATTTTCGTTATCGTGCCATCGCGGATATGATACACACATCTGGAGGAAGCTCTGCAATTCCTGTGATTATAGAAAACGCTCAACAGTTTACTCCCGCAGAGCAGGAAAGACTTACAAAGTTTTTTGAGAATGCCTCTATTGATAGACAGGGGATGACGGTGGAAACAGTTGCAAAGGCAACCCAAATTCCGTCTTTGATAAATTATGAAAAAAAGCAAGTCGGAGTAAAGGGTGCAGAAATTAAGTGGAAAAGGCAACAAGATTTAATTGTTGGGGATAGAGTACAAGGAAGGTACAAGATTGGGCCTAATGAATACCATACAGGAACCATAAGCCGAAGAATTATAAATAAGACAAGTCCTGATATTGCAACTCGTATTCGATATGAAGTCGTTTGGGATACTGGAAAGACAGAAACAGTGGGCTGCAATGCAGTTGATCAACTTGGTAGGCCAAGCTTTCTTGATGAGAAGAGGGCGAAGATTGTAGAAGGAAAAGCGAAGTTTGGACTCTCCCCCGAAGAACAACGTCGCCTGCCATCTATTAAACCAGAAGGCAGAATCAACGGAATCACCAGGGCAGAAGCAGGCAAGATGCTAGCTAACGGCGATGATACTGTCCTCGAACATATAAAGCAAGGGGTTAAAGAACATGGCCCCCTTGTGATGCAGGATGCTATTCAGAACGAAATACTTAGGACGGTCAAGGATTCTAAAGGGACAGAATCCCAACAACAAGTGATCGAGAATCTTAGGCGCATGGAACCGCTTGTCAGGGAGATCGTCAAGACACCTCCTGAACAGACAGGCGTTGCAACCGCTATCAAGACATCGTTTCAAAAGATAGCGCAAGTATTTAAGAATGCGCCTATCGCAACTGTTATCACGGATGCCAGCCAAATCCCTGAAGAACATAGGGCATTGATGGATAAGGAGAATCCTGATTGGCAAGAACGCAATCCTAAAGGCGTCTTCTTAGAAACCAGACAAGGGCCTATTGTTTATATCTTTGCCAACAATATGACGAGTGTAGGCGAAGCACAACTATGGTATCTCCATGAAATAGTTGGGCACTATGGATTGCATGGCGCATTCGGCAATGCTCTTAACTCTATCCTTGACAGGGTATGGATGTCCTTTGGCAAGAGTAAAGCGATGGGGGATATTGTCGAACGCTATTTCAAAGGGGAGTTCGACAATAATAACGCAGAGCATAGACGTACAGCATCGGAAGAATTTATAGCAGATTTGGCTACAAGATTTGACCTCACACAGAAAGAGAAAACCCTACTTGATAGAGTACGTCAATTTTTGCGGGAAGTCCTTTCCAAGTTTGGGTTTGACGTTAAAATGACTGAAGGGGATTTAGATTCGATACTTGCAAAATCACTGGAATACGTCAAGGGGGGAGAGGCTCAAGGAAAAGTAAGGGGGAATGTACGTTTTGCTCAGGGAAAAGAGCCGGTCCCTTTCACTTATAGCGTATTACAGAAAGCTGTTAACTTCCCCGATATGCCGAGCAAGGTTCAATCTATCCCTAACTACCTTGCCAGGAAAGGGGTAACAAGGGAAGAGATAGCATGGACAGGTTTGAATCAATGGCTTGAAGATAATAAGCAAGGGGATAAGATAGATCGGGAACAACTCAGGGCCTATGTTGCAATAGCCACAGAAGAGACAGAGATGGGGGAAGTTGAGTTGTTGGGGAAAGATTTGGCAAGTCAGGAGGATCGGATAAACGCTATTAGGAAAGTAGTGGGGCGTTTGAGCCCTGAAGAAGCGACTATTTTTTGGGAGAATTTTGATGAAGTTGACTTATCCCCCGATAATCAGGTTAGACTAAAACAAGCTAAAACTGACGAAGAAAGAATAACAATAGCGTCTAAAGCTTCCTGGGAAAGTCTTAGAGAAATATTCGGGAATACATTCCAACTAGAAAATGATGCAACAAAAGAATGGGCAAGGTATGAAGGCTACTTCTCTGAAGCCCACAATTATAGGGAGTTAGTTATCCACCTTCCTAACATGGGCAGAAGGAAAGACTACCATAGCCCACATTGGGGCGGAGATTATGCTGAAGGGGAGACTATCAATGATGTTGCCTTCCATGTCTTGATAGATGAAAGCAAAGGGGAAGGGCCTAGGGAACTCAATGTGCTTGAATTGCAAGGGGATTGGCCGCAGGATTTAGGAAAGAAGCAAGGCACTCCTGACTTCCCATTCGCTCATAATTGGGTGAAACTCGGAATACAGAAAGTGATTCGTTATGCAGCAGAGAAAGGCTATGATAAGGTTACATTCCCTCACCCTGATGAACTGATTAAGCATTGGGGGTCTGATAGGTATGCTTGGAAGAAAATTCCAGCCGTATCTCTTGAAGATTTTAATGAGCGAACCAACCTTGGCAAATACAAGAGAGGGGAAGTTGAGAGTTATCTCAAAGAGTTAGGCATAGAGATAAAAGAAACGGAGATGCCATCAAAGGCAATTGTCCCTCCAATGAACAAGGGGACAAAGATAAGGGTCGCTAAGATTTTGCTTGCTAATTCCACAAAAGATTTAAACGATTTAATTGACAACTATAATTTGAAAATGCAAACGGCGAATACATTAAAGAGGATGCTGACATTAAAATCTGAGTACGCTACGGCAGACGAAATCGTGAAGATAATGCAAGAATGGGAAAGCCTTAATGTAAGAGGGATACAGAATATTATCCAAGATTTATATAATGGATATGAAGGGCCACCAAGCAAATTAACAGGCCATTTTTCCAGACTAGCTGATAATCTGATGGCTGCAACAGGGGCGAAATGGGAGGTAGGCAAACCCGTTTATAATCTTATAGATCAAGGGCAAGTCATCCTTGAAAACGATTCTTATGAACAGGCTATCAAGAACGCTATCGAATATGCCAGGGACGAGAAAGTCGGAAAGAAGGCTTGGCAACTTTCATACACTACCCAAGTTGGCGGATACGCAAGGGGATTCGATCTGCAACAAGAAGCTGATAGATTAGCAAGGGAAGGGAAGTTCCAACAATACGACACAACAGAAGTTTCAACTAAGCAAGATGTCGAAGACCTTATGCGCCGTATGCGTATTGTCAAGAGCCACCACACAGATGCTTATGTGGCACGCAAGGTTGATCAGCTTTGGAACAAGATGCAAAAGTCACCTGAGTCTGGCGCCCTCCTCCCTCGCAAGGAGGGGATGGAGTTTTCCTATGGGGAAAAGATTCCTGGCGCTCTTGAGAAGTTTGCAAAACAGTTTGGGGCGACAGTAGAAAGAGAAAGTTCAAAGCCAAAGATAGAATTCCAAGAGACTGATAACAGCATAGAAGTGATAGTTGACGGAAAAGTTGACGATGTATTTCGTTGGGGGCGAAATTCAATGCGTGGTAACGAGACAAAAGAGGACGCTTTAGAAGAAGCTCGCAGATATGTCAAAACACTTGAAGATGAGGTAAAAAGAAAGTTCTCGATTACTATTAATAACAAAATGAGGGAGACAGCTATCTTTCAAGGGTTTGCTAGATTTGCTTTTGGCAAGGTTCCTGATACCATCTCCACATATATCGGCAAACACCAGACAACTATGGGAGAGGCTGTTTCCAAAGCATGGGATAGCGTTAAGTCGAAAGAGTTCCGGGCATACATCAGGAGGAAAGTGTTTGACAGACTTGACCCTGTTAAACAGATGATAGGGCTGGAATCTTATAAAGTCCTGTCCCTTCAGAATGGCGCCCCCGTTGTTTTTGATACGTTGTTGACAGATGGCAAATTAAAGTGGGATGGCAAAGTCCTTACTTGTGACACTAGAGGGCAGGGATTTATCCCCTGGTTAGAAGCAATGGGGAAAGACGCAAACAAGTTCCTGTATTGGACTATGGCTAGACGGGCGGAGGCGTTAGAAACTCAGACGATTAGAAAGCGCGACCCTAATACTGGACAGATGGTTGTTGTTCCTAAAGAGAGATGGCTCACTGAGACAGTGCGTAACGAGATTTATAAGTGGGCAGGGGATAAGGATAAATCTGAATGGGTTGCGAAGGCTAAGGAACTTGACGAATGGAATAAGAACACCCTCGACATAGCAGAAAAGGCAGGGTTGATTAACCATGATGCAAGGGTGTCATGGGAACAAGATTTCTATATCCCGTTCTATAGAATTATGGAAAATGCTATAGCTAAGAATAAGTTTATGCTTTCTCCTAACAAGAGCAGGCGTTTCATCTCGGCACAGATTAGAAGACTTGAAGGAGCAGAGATGAAAGTTGGCGATCCCCTTGAAAATATGCTTAAGAACTGGAACCACCTGATTACTGCGAGCATAGAGAACGTGGCAAGGGAAACTTGTTTTGAAGAGGCGAAAGCAAAGGGGATGGGGCTTGTAGAGGAAGTCGGGTTTAAAGACCTCCACGTATTCAAACGAGGCACAGGTTCTAACTCAAGGATGGTCTATGTTACCAAGAGAGATCAAAAGAATGTGCTTGTATTTCAGAGGGATGGGAAGCCTATTTATTTCAAAGTGGATAGTGAACCCTTATTTGAAGCTCTTGGGGGTGTCGAGTTTAATGCCCTTAATGGAGTAGCAGCGAAGTTCTTTTCTACCCCAAAAAGGTTGTTGACTTATAGCGCAACTTTTGGGCCTGCGTTTAAAGTCAACAATATGATAAGAGATGCTATTCATACTTCGTTAATTGACAAAGATTTTGGACGTCCGCCATCCTCATTATTAGAACCCCTTTTCCCCTTATTTGCGTTAAGAGATGCACTCAAAGGGTTTAGAAAAGCGTGGAATAATGATCCGAATATGGTTAGGTTAAAGGCTGCTGGTGGCGCTTTCGGAACGAGTTACATCCATTCTCAAGACATGGAAATAGTAACAAAACGGATTGAAAAAATCCTCCGTAAAGAGAAAGGGGCAATCGTACTTAGCACATTCAGGAAAGCATTAGATTGGTGGGAAAAGGTTGGAACAGCTTCTGAAAATGCAGTAAGGGTACAAGGGTTTGCTAATAAAACCAAGAATGGAATGAGCACATTAGATGCGGCATTTGCAGTTAGGGACTACCTTGATTTTAGTAGGCATGGAAGTTCAAAGGCAGTACAGCTTCTTATTCATATTATCCCCTTCCTTAATGCAAGGACGCAGGGGAATTATAAATTGTTCAATACAGCCACACAAGCAGAGACAATGGTGAACTTTGGCGTTAGGGGAACCCTCCTTACTCTTGCTTCCCTTATGTTGTGGGGGGCTTTCAAAGATGATGATCGCTACAAAGAACTAGAAGAGTGGGACAGGATGGCGTACTATCACTGGTGGATTGGGGATACCCATGTCAGGATGCCCAAGCCTTTTGAGATAGGGGTGTTCTTTAGCAGTATCCCTGAAGCTATAGCGAATGTTATTTGTGGCAATGATGAAGGGAAACATATTTGGAATGTAATGTGGAAAGGCATTAGAGATGTGTTCGCTATGGATTTGCCACAGACTATCAAACCTATTTACGAGCAATGGGCGAATAAAACCTTCTTTACTGGAAGGCCAATAGTTGGAGCGCATTTGGAAGGGTTGATTCCTGGTGAGCAACATGACCCCTGGACTTCTGAGACATTGCAGGGGATTGGCAAACAATTAGGGATGAGCCCGAATAGAATTAAAGCTCTGATTGACGGGTACTTTTCAACTATAGGGATAGCAATTATTGGTGGTACAGATGTCTTGACTCGTACATTCTTTGACTTTCCTGCTAGACCGACTATGAAGATTGACGACTACCCGCTTATAGGAACATTTTTAAAAGAAGCAGAACATCCTCGCTATATAAAACAGCAAACGAAGTTCTATGAAATCTTTGACGAATACGACAAGATCGCCAAGACGATGCACTACTACAGGAATCTTGGCGATCCTAAGGCTGCTCTTGAATTAGCTGAAGACAACAGACCATTGATTGCAGCAGGCAAACAAATGACATCAACTAAAGAACAGCTTCGAAAGATTAGGGCTAACATGAGACTGATATGGTCATCGCCTTCATTAACCTCTGATGAAAAACTTAATCGCCTTAATACTTTGGCAGATAAACAAAACGTAATAGTAAAGGCTGCATATAAAAGGGCATCAGAGAAAGTGGCAAAGTAGTAATTATTTTGTGCCCTCCAAATGCCAGTCATGATAGTTTTTAGGGACTGGCGCATCCTTATATCTTAAATATTCGCCTGGAGGTATCCGTATCCATTCAGATTCATTATTGTATGGCCTCCAAACTACTGCCCCATCAGAGCGAAACCCAATCTCATATTCCTTCCCATCTCTTTTTCTAATGAGCAAGATATACCCTGTCCATTCTATTTTTGGTTCATAATTGAACGGCCCCGGATTAATGGTAACGCCAGACGAGTTTTCTTTAACTGAAATAATAAGAGGTTCTTCCGCCCCAGCACTGCCGCACAGGAACAGGGCCAAAACACAGGTTAAAAGTAGTCGTTTCATGGTTTCTCCTTCCACACCCAAACCGCTGCTAGGGCGTTAGGGTTTTTCATGGTTTTGTAGAGCCACTCGTCGAAACAATCCATACCACATGTATAGGTGGCTACTTTATGAAAATAAGTTTCAAGTTCGGTAAAAGCTATCTGGTCCAACAACTCACTGAGGTTGGGGGCAGAGATATATTCAGCGTCTTTGTACCTAATGGCTGGATCTGATACAGATAATTCTGGTTTTTTACCTGGTCTAATGATCCAACTGAAATATGTTCTCCACTTCCACCCTCCTTCCTTCAGCAGTTGGGCATGTGGCTGGTCAACGTGGTTTTGGCTCATACTAACCCCCTATAACACCCTGCTGCGATTTTCTTGATAGGCTTTCCCATTCTCATAGCCTTTATCGTAAATGGCTTGTCTCTCCTTCTCTGTCAGAATTTGAGGCTTGTCGGAGATACATTGAGGACAACGAAGTACATTATATTTCTCTATTGTCAACATTAAAGCCCTTCCTAGTATATCACGATAAATTACGCACCCTAAATTAGAAGATACAAGCTGGCACTTCCCACAATACTTCCCTTCAATCGGTATGTTTTGCATCACGCCTCCTTTTTATAGCCAATAGTTTGTCAACCAATTCCATGAGTTTATCTGTATCAATCCCCATTTCTTCCAGTTCGTTTACTACCTCTTCCTTGGTTTGCCCCTCAGAATCACCCATAAAATCAGTAAGACATTCTATGAATCCTTTTTTCATCACGTCTCCTTTTGTGGGGCAAGCCCGGACTCGAACCGGGACTCAGCATTACGTAGCTCTTGTTTGCTGAAAAGGTTTACAGTCAGCTACGACATCCCCTATAAACCTCTTGCGTCTACCAGTTCCGCCACTTGCCCCACGTTTGGTTGTTATTCCCCGTTAAAGAACGCTTCACGAAAACTGTCTATAATATCCTTACATTTCTGCAACATCTCTTGCGCCTGTGTAGTGTATTCCTTTTCTATATGCCCGTCTTCATATAGTGTTATCTTACGGAGGCCAAATATTTCTATAGTAATCATAGCTTCGATAATCGGTTGGATGGCCTGTTGAAATTCTTCTAATTTAGCTTTCGCATTAGTTACAGAATCAGGCTTTCGTAATTGATTAATTTGCATTGCTATCCTCTATCCAGCTTTGTGTCCCGTCAGATGAAACTTCAATAACACTTTCGCTGGCTTCAATAAGTTCGTTGCTATGGGTTACTAATATAACTTGAATGCCTAGTTCTGTAGAGACCTCCTTTATAAATTCGGATGCGAGAGAATGCCAATTTCTACTAAGGTTTCGGAATGGCTCATCAAGGATAATGACCCTCCGATTTTTGCTTAACATCAAGACTGAAAATCTTAGTGCTGTGGCTACTATATCAACCACACCACCACCGGCAGAAAACACCCCCCTCTCTGCCTCTCCCCTCTTTAAAGAGAACTCACACTCTACCGCCCCTCGCCTATCTAGGAACTTAATCTGAAATGTATAGGCAATATCTTCAGGGAGAATAGTTGCCATCGCAGTAGAAACTAATTCTGAAAGATGATAGCGCAGTTGTTCTTGAGTTTCTATTGCCACCTTTTTAATTAAGGTTTGCGCCTCTTCTGTGAAATGAATCTCCCTGTTGGTAGCCCTCATTTTCTTTTCGATCTGAGACAGTTCTCCCTTGGCGTGGAAAAGGTGCCATTTAGCTTTCTGAAGTTTCTCTTGAGCTCCTTTAATCTTGGTTATCATAGAACTTCTCTGCGAACTTATTCCATTCTCTATTAAGGGCGGCTTCCCTAATGCTAAGCAAAGATTCTTTCACTTTTAATTCTCGTTGCGCTTCTTCCAGGGTCATTCTCCCATGTTGTTTATGGACTAACATGAGTTGGCCTTCAACATATGATAGTTGTCTCTCAGCCTCTTCTATTTCCTTTTTTGCTTTTAACAACTCATTCGCTGTCGCCATTGAATGCCTCCCACACTTTCTTTTGAGTCCCTTCTTTTAGATCAGGGATGCCCTCCATCTTCCTCTCTAAATTAGCCTCAAAAGAATGGGCTGTCCTCCCTTCCCCTTTGACCTTTTCTACAAAGGCATTAACTCGATGCTCCTTTGCGTTAGCCTCATCTATGTGATCTCTTGAAACATGCCCTTCTATAATGGGGATATAGCAAGACTCGACTTTATTCGTTTCAGCATACCATAAGAAGACGCAGGGGCGATGATCTATTTGATCAGCAGACATTCGCATTAGGGAACCAGGGCTCACAAGGGTAGTATGGCGTACTTTTTTTACAAAGGTTTTGTGATTATCGCCGACCAGGATTAGGCCATACTCTGGATGCGCCTCTATAAAGTCTTGATAATATTCCCCGCCTATTATAGAATCTTTGTTAGGGGTGATTAATTTGTGTGTAATTAAAACGTAAGTATCCACATCCGCCTTCTTGAATGGAGGAACCTTTGTCCCAAAAGGGGCAAAATTAATTTGGGCTGTCCCCCAAGATTCTCCCATGTTTTTTCTATAGCTCAGAGAAATACTCGATGATGACCGATATATTACCTTGATAACCCCTGCACTATCGAGAACGCCTACCCCGGTCTTTGCCCACTCTAGTGCCCTATGTTGAGGGAGATCATGTTGTCCTGTTACGACTATTATCTTTGTCGCTTCATGTCCCTTCTTAAGCATTATAAATTCTCGTAGCAACCAATTTGGCCACTCTGGTTTATCCCCTAAATCCCCAGCATGCAAGATAGGAATGTTCCCGAAGGATTGAGAGATGGCAAGAATATGCTCGACTTTGGAAAGTTGAGTGCCGAGATAGCTTTTATCCGTTCGACAACGGGGGGTTCTCGTTGTCAAGTGCCAGTCCGCCGTCAATATCGCAGTGGGGTTCATTATAATATCTCCTGGCCACATAGAGGGCACACTTCTCCAATAGAATCGAACATGTCTTTTTTGAGTTGGCAAAGTGCATTGGCGACCTTGAATTGTTTTTCTCTCAAGTCCGAAACGGAGTTAAGGAATTTTTTGAGTCTAAAGATTTCATCACGATCTTGCGCTATCTCTGCATCCAGAGAAAGAAGGTATGCCAAATCTTCTTTCAATGCCACTTTGGCTAAGACTTCCTCTCTTGTTGAGTTCAAGGTTTCAAGGTTGTCTATGTAAACCTTGAGAACTGCGATTTCTGATACCGTTTCATTCGTCTTTTGATATATTTCCTGGACAGTTTCTAACCCCTTTTCATATTCATCAATCCAATCAAAGGAAACTACTTGCTTTTGAAGTTCTCCCCTCTTCACTTTCAAATCTTCTACCGCTTCTTTTTCGTTTCGCGCTATTCGATTGATGTTAGAGATAGTCCTGTCTATGCTACTGAGATCGGTAACTTCGTTGAGCAATGCTCCAGCTTCTCTTGGGGAAGAGGATACCATGAAAGGCGCATCATGTTGCCCTTGAAAGTTTATCTCGGAAAGGTTGAAGATGGCTGAAATTTCGTCTGGCACACTACTTCCAAAACCTGAATAATACACTGACGGCTCTCCTAGTGGTTTTACTTTGTAAATATTATTCCCTTTGCCCCTTCGTCTGCTAACATCATACACTTTGCTGCCGTTTTTCACTCGAAGCGTAACAGTTGTAGTGTCGTCAGGATTTCGCATCATTTCATCACCAAGAGGGCGGTTGAAGACCACCCAAAAGATAGCTGAAATTAATGCTGACTTTCCTGCGTCTGTTGAACCTACGATAGAATTAACTCCTTCGTCGAAAAAGATTTCGGTTGTATCTTTATACCCTTTAAAATTGGTAAGCTTAATCGAAGTAATCATGCCCTTACCTCCACAAGTAATTCGGAAACCAAATCGAGAACTTTGCTTGAATCTCCTTGTATAACAGCTCTCTGTAAGCCAAGAAGTTTGAGTTCAAAGTCTTCATATATAGCCAATCTTAGCTCTCGAACCACATTTTTGAGAGCTAGCTGAAGCGCCCCTTGAGGGGCAAGTGACTTCATTAATGAATCATTTAATATGATGTCTCGTTTCCACTCGACGCCTATTCTATAAACATCATAGGAACGGGTGAAGTCATATTCGCGACTTCTAATGACATTTAATGGTTCATAATTCGCAACAGCACGCTTGCCAGTAATCCTCGCTCTAACTTCATCAATAAACTTACTCATTGCTTTCCCCCTCTAGGCGTAACACCACTAAGTTTCCCTAGAACATCTTCCCCCTGCATAGCTCTTTCTAAGAGTATTGGAACTTCTTCTTCTTTCGCCCCTGTCTTTCCGAGCTGATACCCAAAGTAAGCACACTCAAATGCAAGACTTCTTATCTGCTCTCGCATCTGTTCTGTCAATGGGGGGTTCTTGCTAAGGTCGAGATTTTCGTATGGGTCACTACACCCTACGGCTAAAGCGAACAGAATCGCGATTGCCAAGAACAGCTTTTTTGACATGAGTTTTCCCTCCTTTGCCTTTCTTGATAAACCCTACCCGTAAATCTTTCTCCACATCAAGCTCTTGCCGCATCCTATTCCACTCATACGCAACAGCGTGCATGAAATTTGTGAGATCAGCAAAAGCTTGTGGGGTAGCCTTGGTAATTTGTACCCGACTGATTGTTCTGTGTTGAAGCATGTTCAATTCCAACACCCATTCTTTACCCCCGGAAGTGGGGCTATCTTCGTAAACAATATGATGTCCTTGTATCCGTGCCATTATTTGTGTTTCCTTTTTGTTTTAAAGGTGATCTCTATTCCATTGGGGAATAGATGATAGAAGGTATATTCAAAGGGAGATGCCATAAGGGAGCCAATGTGACTTGCATCCCCCGTCCCTCCAGCTTTCTGAACTGCTTTTGATAATTTCTTGCAGAACGATTCAAACGCCTTTATAAATTCTTCTTTTGGATAAGGGTGGTTTTTTGAGATAGGCTGAATTAAAATCTTTTTAAAGATCGTACTTTCATATTTCATTCGTATTTCCCCTTCCTTTCGCTTTTCACAGCCGCTTCCTCTTCCGCCCACTCTTGTTCAATTTTCTTTGCAAGGCCATTATATTCGGGACTGTTAGGCGAAATGTTTTCCCTATCAATCTGAGCCCCTAGATAATCCGCCATCGCACCGACATCATCAACCCCGTAATCAAAGATGATTGGCATGTCCATTTCCCTATAGGGTGGGGCAACTTTATTGCGTTCTACTTTAGCCCTTATCTTCACCCCATATACCCGCTTCCTTTTCCTGAATGTCTGTTCCAACTTGTCAATCTGATATAGCCAGACAACTTGGTGGGTATAAAAATTAAGAGCCTTTCCTCCTGTCCGATAGAACTTCTTCCCAAACAATCCAGCGTTGAGATTCTCTCTCACTTGAGAGACCATCAATATTGTAGCGTCTTTTCCTGCTGTCATATTGCAAAGGTTGTTAAAGAACTCAGAGCTAAAGTATTTAGCCTTGTCCACCCCATAGGTTCCACCTGAAACTTTCTTTCCAAGGGCTTCATCTTCAGCCCTTTTCTTCCCTACTTCAGAAACCATAGCGTCAATACTATCTGCTATGTAAAGTAGAGCCTCCCCTTCTTTGAGTTCAAGAACACGCCTATGCACATCTCTTCCAAATGCTTCAACTGTCTCTGTCCTTATCCATTCTACGCCATCAACAAATTCTTCTCCATACATCCTTTCCAGAGGGAAATCCATCACGCCTTCGACATTATTATAAACAATCTGGAGAGATTTTACAGGCGCAAAGTTTATAGGGTCTGGATTGAGTTTATGAAAGAAAGCTGCTGCTGTCTCTATAGAGAGGATGGTCTTGCCTGTAGAACCATCCCCTACTATATTCCCTATATGCCCTCTCGCCCATCCGCCATCTCGCCCCCTTTGAGATAGGGCGAGATTCAACGCAACAGAACCAGTTGAAATAAAATCAGGCCTTTTTCTGTTTTCTTTCTGTGGTTGTCGGCTCCTTTGCAGGATTTGTTCGGACAGGTTTGAGCGCCTTCTCTTCATCTCGTATCTCCCCCATGAGTTTCATTAATGCCCTTCTGTCTATGAAGAATCGACCGCCAATTTTCTTTCCTATCTTATATCGGCGCGACCAATTCCTCATAGTGGCAACAGTGAAGTTACCATACCCTTTCTTATGAACAATGTCAACAGCTTCATAAGTAGGAATCCATGTCTGTTCGCTCATCTCCTAAACCTCCTAAGTTTTTCCGGCTTCTTCATGTTCCTTTCGTATCCGGCTTCCGTTTCTGAGGCTTCCATGCACCGCCTCATTGTATCCTCTTCGCACTCCATGCAATCACTGGATTCGTTAAAGTCTTTGCCAAACTCCATTCCTGCTGGACATTCACTTTCCTCTTCGACTTCTTCCTCTTCTTGTTTCGTAGCCCTTCCTGGCAATCTTCTTCCACTGATAGCCTTTTTCTCTCTTACTGGTTCTTCCTCTTCTTCACCTTCGACAATGCCGAAGTATGCCGCTTGGACTATCTCATAGGTCGGAATGATAAGCATCTTGTCAAGAGGATACACTTCCTCAACCACTTCTTCACTGTACGGGTCGCGCTCACGGAACTCGAAAGAGACCGCCTCTATGAATGTACTCTTGCCTAACGACTTCTCTTTCCCCTTCCACTCGATAGTCATTCCATGCGCCAGAGAAGAAAAGGCGATAGGTTCAACCCTTTCGTCTTCCGGCTCAGTTTCGGCGAGTAGTTGCTCTTCAAACATCTTGTATGACACTTCAAAAATCTTGATCTCTTCCTTCTCATCGTTGTAGTCATAGATGTTGTAAAAGCAACGCCATGAAGCATTCAGGGATTTAATAAGGGCGTCATCCCTATCCCCTTTGCCCTTTTCAAATTCCTTGAACCTTTCTTCACAGATGATGCAAGGCTTCCCAAACGCCTCTCTTAGACAAAGAAAGGCGCCATTGTTCTCCCCCACGCTTCTATGCACAGGGACTTCCAGTTTGTAATCCAGATCACCAATTTGTAGCCCGACAACATTCCCTGCGTGGGTGCGGAGCTTGGGATACCAAGGCTGTGAAACCTTGAATGGAATAATATCAAAAAGGTTTTTATTCTTTCCACCTACAGCCTTATAAAAACTTGGACTGTAAGCAGTAAGGTCTAGGACTGAAGCACGCCCTAGACCTCTCTTGCCGACATCCCTCTGCCCTCTTGCAATCCTCTCCCTAAGTTTCTTTTCCTGATCCGACAGTCCGCTTCCTCTTGTTTCTCTCTTGTTTAGCATCTAAAAACCCCTCCTTCAAAGATACGATTATAGCCCTAACTCCTACCCTTATTGTTATGTATAGGGCGACCAAAAAAATAATGAAGTACAATATGTAAAGGACGCTTTCCATTATCGCCTTCTTTGCAAAGTTTTCCTGATTGTGTTGGAGACCTTATCTGCCCGCTCTACTTCTGGCGAAAACCTTTTGCCTTCCGGCAAAGTTTGCGGTTCCCTTGGCCCTGCAAAGTATTGGGCGATAAATAATTTCACAAGATTTTCTAATGCTACTTTCCTCTGGTTAAACGCGAAGACAGCAGACTCAAGGAGGTTGGCTTCAAACTCTAACTCTGCCTGCTTGTCTTTGGCTTCGATGTGGTCTTTGTGTGTGCGATAGTACGCCTCTCTAAGATCAGCAGACTTTCCCCCTTCCGCTTTGTCTGCGGCTTCTTTAATAAGGCGACTCCTTACAATCTTTACCTTCTCTTCCTGAAAGGAGAGCCTCTTCCTAACATTAGCCAACTCTTCACTGTAGCGCATAAAGAGGACGGGTTGATTAAGCCATTCTTCCGCTAAGTTATGTGGGTCTATAGCTAAATCTTTTTGATAATCCATCGGTATAACCCTTTCCACTTAGGAAACGTGAGTGCTACTTTTTCTAAAACCCAAAGATAAAAGCTCCAAAGAAATGTGCCCAAAAAGAACAAGAGGCAAATCGTTAATAACCACCCCATTATTTCTCCTTGGCTGAACCACCTTATCTTTTCTAAGATTTCCCAGCCCATGTCACCCCCCTACGGTCGCAGCCATATAACACGCATGAGTTAGCCCCGCCTTCCCTGAATACATGAACGTCCCCTTGGCGAATAACTCTATCACTAATGCGGCATAGTCTGCTTGAGCCCCCCAACTCCCAAGAAGTACCGTATTAAAATACCCTAACACAGCTCTCCTTACTTTCTCTGGTTCATCTTGTATGCCTTTCAAAAGTTTCGCAATTTCTTTCCATTGCGCTCTCTTGATTAATGCCCTGCATAGTTCGATGGTTTGAGCATTCTCTGGCGATTCAAACTCAGCCGCAACTAACCGCTCAGATTCAGGGAGGGATAGCACCTTCTCTAAGATGATAAGGGCTTGTCTTGGAGAACCTTCTGAAGCAGAGATGATTTGGAAAGTAACGTCTTCTTCAAGTTCTTGCCCTTCAGCTTCAGCCACCCCTGTAATTAATGCCCCAAGTTGTCCTTGAGAAAGGGGCTCTACTTTGAAGTGATGGCACCGATTCTTGATAGCCACTATGATGCCTTCTGGCGCAGTAGTGCAGAGGATGAAGTAGGCATGCGGGGGAGTGTCTTCCAATGGTTTGAGTAAGGCATTCTGAAACTCTTTGGTTGCCATATGAACTTCATCAAGGAGGAAGACTCTGCTTAAACCATTCATAGGCATAGTCCCTGCGATTTGGATGATCTCTCTTGCTGTGTCAATTCCCCTGTTATTAGAGGCATTGATCTCCATAAAATCCAGAGGGTCGCAACCAAGTTTGAATGCTATGATTCTTGCAAGCGTTGTCTTTCCACAGCCAGTAGGCCCATAGAACATAAATGCGTGGGGGATGCTCTCCCTTTTGAGAGGCTTCTTAAACATCGCAGTCAATGCGCTTAGCGTAGTTTCGTTTCCATAAAAGTTTTCCCAGGAATCAGGGCGATAATCAAGATAAAGCGTCACTCTACTTCCTCCTTTTGAAAACAGGTTTATCCTTTGTCCTTCTTAGGATTGGCCTGCTCTTTACTTTCTTGCCTCCTGTCAGGGCCTTCATGATACAGTCGCCACAAATAACAGTAGCAATATTTTGAGGGTGGGAGACTGCCTCTCCTGTTATCTTATTCCTTTCGAGGTTGCCACATATATTACATGCGACCTTGTGTATCCGCTTCATGCTATTCTCCACACCCTTGTCTTGAACAAGAGAGGGTCACTCCAAATCTTTGTTGATCTCGCCGTAATCTTTATCCCCACCCTATGAGCGAGACAGTAGAGCCCCCTTCGTGTTTTGTTAGTCGTTTCTACCTCGAAACTATCACCCACTTCCATCTTTCGCCAGGGATAGATAGCAGGGCGCCCTCGTGGGGGAATCTCTATGCCACTTTCAATCTTAATGAACTCTTCCATTCGCTCTCCTAAGCTCTTTGATTTCCCGCTTTGTATCTTGATAGACCCGGCGATAGCCAGTGCAGAATACTGTCCCAACCATTTCCCTGGCCGGCCTTCCATCAGGGCCAGACTTGCCAAGCAGTCTCTCGAACCACCTGATCTTATACTCGGTAGGGTTTCTCGCCGCCATCTTCCGAGCCAAAGACCGGATTCTTTTTGCCACTGTTCCTCTCATATTTCCCCTCCTTCCTCTCAGCCTTCATCTGCTCTTCTTGTTCCTCATATTCTATTCCTGCCTTATTATAAGATTCGTTCTGAGCCAGTTAAGTTCCAAAGGAACAAGGTGGTTTTGTCTGCTAACCCATCAATATATCCCTACTGCAAAGGGACAGGAAATCAACAGCCTTTTTCCTATTCATAATGATAAGCTCACCCCGACTCAGAACGAAAAATAATTATAAACGAATAACACAAAAACGTCAAACCCTTTTAATTCATTACTTATTTCGTCTTAAAAATCGTAACCGTTTGACAAAATTATCTATGCCTTTATCAAAAATATCCTGGTCATTGCCTCTTAAAACCCACGATGGGTGGACGCACCAGCACACCCATGCCCCAACCCTCTCTACCCACTCAGTTGTGCCCGTCTTCTTTGTTATCCCTGGTTTGTCAGTCAAGGCTACTAATGGGGTATTCCCTAACGCCAGAATAAGTTTGCAGTCTATCTGTCTGAGTTCGTAGGCTGTCCAGGGGAAACAAATCCCTATCTGTTCTTGACTAGGGGTTTTGCTTTCAGAAGGCCAACACCTTACTACGTTCATGATGTGGAAGAACTCTCGCTTATATCCTAGCCTATTCAAGCTCTCCCATAAAACTTCCCCGCTATCCCCCACAAAAGGGAGCCCTTCTGCGTCCTCATTCTTCCCTGGCCCTTCACCCAATATAACTGTATTGGTCTGCCCTATAGAAGTCAGGACTGGTTTGGAACATTCCTTAGCCAGATTACATTTCGTACATGCTAAGACATGGAGATCACGATAGTGCTTGGATGTGATCAACCCTTTGGGAAAACGCAACCTATCCCCTTCGAGTGGCAACCATTTCCATTTGCTATCCTTAACCGAAATTGGGAAAGAGAAATATTCTTGCGCCCCTTCTGGAATGTCATCCCCATATGCCCCCACCTTTGATAGAAGGGCGGAGGTCTTAGTGTTTCCCTTTGTTGCGGCGAGCTTTTCCATTTCAGGGCGTGAAAAGAAACCGAGTTGAACCTCCTTCCGTTGAGACAACTCTAACGCTGTCTTCTCACCTATCCCTTTAATCTCAATGAAAGGGGCGTATAGGACGGCATCTATTGCCGTCCACTTGATTGAATCGGACTTCCCAACTTTGGGCGGAGATACTGTAAGCCCCACCTTTATTGCATACTTAACTAGGTCAGCCTTGTATCCTTCTTTATCTTTGCCGTAAGCAAGAGCAGCACATATAAATTCTTTGGGATACCGAACTTTGCAATAGGCTGTCCAATACCCTAACATCGCATATCCTACAGCGTGGGCTTTAGGAAATCCGTAGCGTGCCCATTCTAACAGCCCTTCCCAAAAAAGGCTTGCTTCTCTTCCCGACATTGTTTTGTTCCTAAGACACCCACTTATGAATCCCTGTCTATATGGCTCAAACTCCTTCTTGTCCCTC
>Ga0172380_10002745_pt1 | contig 26169 bp, 8 predicted proteins | sample Leawe162metaG_FD_119747 | JGI IMG/M metagenome (GOLD analysis project Ga0172380, IMG submission 119747) | Leachate microbial communities from a municipal landfill in Southern Ontario, Canada - Leachate well 162 metaG | ecosystem: Engineered > Solid waste > Landfill > Unclassified | place...
ATTCTACGCCTTTAGTGCCCGGGTTGGCCGACCAGATGGAGCGCTCAGCGGCGTCCGCGCCTTCAAAGTGGCAGCGCCCGGCGTTCCCCATCCAGACCGCGCCCGGTTCCGGAGCCGGAACTTTCATGGCGGCGAAAGGAATCGCCAGCATGGCAATCCATTTGTCTTTTTCCAGGCGGCTCTCGTATTTCCAGTCGCCGTTCCAGGTTGGATCGTCCTCGTGCACGCGCGGATCCATGGGGTCGGTTATGAACCCGTTGGCCGCATCATACTTGGCGCCGGCGGCGGGCGCGACCTTGAACCGGTAGAACTTGTCGCGGTTTCCGAAAGGCGCGATTATAAGGTCGAGAGATTCCTGTTTCGAAAAATCGCCGTCACGCTCAACCGCCGCGGCACCGGTCATTCCGGACGGTATTTCGCACTCGAAGCGGAAATATATATTTTCCTTGTCGTACATGGCCCGCAGCGATGTCTTGCGCGCAAGGGGCTTTGTCGTTCCGGGCAGGGCTTTCAAGGCTTGCGCCCCGGCTTTTTTCCATTCGGGGGAATCAATCCCGGGCGCCTCCTTTGCCAGGGCGACCTTGGTTTTTTCCGCCCCGGGCAGAGGCGCCTCGCGCAAGGCCTTCGTGTCCCAGTTTAAGCAAGTATCCTTGAAGGCCCCCTGGTAGAGATTGTGTTTCAGCTTCAAGTGGTTCGCGTCATGGCCGGGAGGCGGAAAATAAACATACGGCCATGCCGCAAAAATCTTTGCCTGGGCTTTATCGGCATAATAGGCGTCTATCATGGCGTTGCGCGTATCAATGGCATCCAGGAGCCGCTCGCGGATGTTCTGGTCCGGGCAGACTTCAAAGGCATTGAACAGGTAAACCACGGTTGCCATGGCTTTGATGTAGTCAAATTCGCGCCGCACCAGGGCCAGCCTGGTTTTTACCTTTTCGGTATCGGCCTGTTTTTCGGCCAGGGCCAAATGCTTTTCAAGCGCGGCCAGGCGGCCGGGCGTGTAGAGGACAGTGGTCATGTGGAAGGGGTCCCCCACGAACTGGCGGCGGCGGCCGGTGTAATCCTTGTAGCGCCAGCCGGGGCAGCGCGTGCCTAGGTATTCCGAGTAAAGTTCGATGCAGTTGTACAGGGTGTCGAAAAAAGTGAACATGGCGGGCGAAGCCCGGCCGTAGGCCGCCGTGCAATATTCTGAGACCAGGTCCACGGCGCGGTTGCTGGCCGGGTCATCGAACATCCGGTACATGGTATAATAGACAGGCCCTTCGGTTCCGAAGAGAGCGCCGGGCCCGTCACGGTTGATGCCAACAACATGCTGGGCGTAAAGGCGCCTGGCCTGTTCTTCGACAAATCGCGGGGTTCTGGCGGGGGTGTACAACGGCTGCTGGTTGCCACACCAGTTGTAAAGGTAAGAAGTAAAACCGCCCGGAACCTCGATCCCCTTCCACTTTTCGATGTCTTCCGGATTGGTGCCGCAGAGCATGATGATGACGTTCTCCGGGAATTTGCTGAAAGTGGCCGGGGCCGTCTCGGTGTGCATGTAGGCCATCAGCATCACCTTCTTTTCCGGGTGCGATTTGAGCACGCGCGCGGCGACATTGCGGTGAAGGATCCAGAGCTTTTCGCTCCAGCTTTCCGTGTCGAAAAGCTTCCGGCACTGATCGCACTGACAGGCCGTGAAGCCGTCGGGCTGGCCGAGGTCGGCGATAGCGTAGCCGCGGTCAAGCAGCTTGACAATATCCTGATAAAGCAGTTCCTGGAATTCCGGGTTGGAGATGCAGTATTGCTCGGAAGACGTGCGCTGACCGTTTACGAGCGCGAAATACTCGGGGTGCTTTTCACGGTATTTTGCAGCCGGAACCGCCCTGGGATACGTGTGGCAGCCGAAGGCTATGTCAACCAGCGGGAACAGGTTGTTGGCGATGTCATAAAAACCGGCCCGGGACGGATAGCCGATGTTGTATTCGAGCACGGGCGTGACTTTTGCATCAAGTTTATCCGGCACAGATACCACCGGTGTTTTCATGAACTCAACGCAGGGCGACTCAATCAGAGAGACGATCTTGTTGGTTGTCCAGGTAGCCCACGGCATTTGGTCCGGGTAAAGGAAGCGCACCCCCATGTATTGCCGCAGGAAATCGGCCGCGCCCTTCACCGTCCCTACCCTTGGCCAGAACAACGTCGCCTGGCGGCCCTGCGCCTCCGGGTCCGGCTTGACCGAGGAGGGATGATCGTTTCCGGCAATGATCAAGTCCCGCCCGGCGACTTTGTGCACGTAGCCCCACCCCTTCATTTTTTTTATGTCGACGCCGTTTGCGCGCGCGCAAGCCGTGTCGCCCAGGTATATTCCCGGCTTGGACTGATCGCGCCGGCCTTCCGTCGCGACCGGCACTTCGAAGCCGTTGGCCTTGAAGGCGTCACTGATCAACTGCGCGGCGTGCTTTAACCATGCTTCGATTTGAACGTCGGGAAAAGCGTCCGGAATAATTACCTGGTATTCCGATCTGCCGGAGGCGGCCAGGACAATATGCCCGGATGCGGCATTGCCGGCTGTCAAGGAAACGGAAAGCTCCGCAATTCTTTTTTCAATCACGGTTTTCTGATCGGCCGTTATGCCTTCCGCCGAAAGGGCCTCGTTCAGTTTGGCAACGGCTTCAACGCCCTGCCCCATGGCGGCGTAAGTTTCACCGAGGGCCGTCAGAAGCTTGATGCGCCAGATGCCCGGGGCCCTGGATGCATCCGCCTTGGCGAGCTCCTTGAGGGCGTCCTCATATTTGTTCTGTTTGCATAGAATATCGGCCGCCGACAGGACGGCCGAATAATGCATATAGGCGCCCGGGGTGACGGGAGCTTTCTGGAATGCATCGAGCGCTTTTGCATCATCCTTGAGGGTGTTGCGGCAGAATTCGCCGAGGGTGAGCCAGTACATGCCGTTACCCGGTGAAAGCTTGACAGCCATTTGAAGGTCATTTTCGGCCTTTGCAGCGTCCTTGAGGGCGGCATGAGCCTGTCCGCGGACATAAAAAGCTTCGCCGGACTTGATCTCCGGCCACGATTTGAAATCCTCGCTTTTGAACGTATCCGTCAATTCCTGCCATTGCTTGTTCCGGGCCAGCTCGCGCATGCGCCCGAGGGATTCATCAATCTTCGAGATATCCTCCGCTCCGGCTGCCAAGGCAAAATTCAAAAGAAAAACCATGGCAAGTGTTATTTTGACAAAATGACAGGCTTTATTCATGGTGATCCTTTCATTTTTTTGCTCGAGACGAATCCATCAGCTTTTTGCCAAATATAATGCACATCTATACCGGAAACAAATTATTTCAAGACAATTTAACTTACCGGCGGCCGCTTTCAAGCGCACCGTTGCATAAAAGAATAATCACTCATGAACTTTTGACAATAAAACGGTGCGTCCCGCTGCCTGTTCGGCAGGTCGTCCCGGCCTGGCTCCGGCCATCCATCAAAACATGCGGTCGCCCGGGGAACAGCACGGGAAGGATTACTTCAACCTCGCATCCGGCTGGGATCGCAACCTCCATCCTGAACCTGGCGCCATTTCGCTCCCAGGCGACCTCAACGTCACCAAGCGCGTTCGGCACGGAGCCGCGCGCCCACCTCAGCCCGCAGGTGAGAGGATGAATCCTCAGCAGCCGGCCGCCCGGGGATGCGCTTGTGACGCCCAGCACGCCCGCGGAAAGCTGGATAAGCGGTGTGCACTGCCAGCCATGGCTGTAGTCGCCGCGATCCCACATCTCGCGGAAAGTTCCCGTTGCCGGATTAATCCGCCAGAGCTTCATAAGCTCCAGCGCGCGCCGGGCAAATAATCCGGCATGACGGAGGGCCAAAAAAACAAAGTGCATGAAATATGGCTGGCAATTAAGCGGCTTTTCGGCCAGGACCTTGCGCATTATATCAGCCTGTTGAGTGCGTGGCGCAAGGTCGTAAAGCACCGCCAGAGTGTTCACTTGCGTGCTGAAAGTTTCAATGTCTTTGTCCGCCGGCAGCCAGCGGTTTGGTTTGACACGGCTGCTGAAAGGCTTACCGTCGCGGTATAGCTGTTTCCTCTCACTCCATAATTCACGGTTAAAAGCCTCTTTGAGCTTATAGGCCTTGAGCCGGTAATCTGCTGCGTTGGTGGCATTTCCTGTGATGGCGGCCACGGCGGCGGCATCCTGGATGGCACGGTAGTAGAAGGCGCTCATGTATCCCTGCCCGATGACGGCCGGCGGATGATGGAGATTAAAACCGGCTATAGTCACGAAGTCCATGAACATGTAGTCCGGCGCTGCGCTGATCAGGCCATTCCGGCCAATATATCCGGCGAAACGCCGCATGAGACCATGGACAAAAGGCGCCATTTCCCGGACGAGTTTAGCGTCGCCGGAAAATGCATGATAATCAATCAGCGCCTGCAGCCAGAGCAATGCGTAGCTGGTATGGAAATTCTGATATTTTACTTTTTTAAGGACGAGTGCGAACTTGCGGATATCCTGACGTATCAGCCACGGTGCACCGAAGGCATGGTAATTAATCAAGGCCACGATCATGTAGTCGCCGAAATCGGCCAGCGGCTCCTGGTGGTTCGGTGAATCGAGGTGATAGTCCTGCATGCAGATCTGCGCCCCCCACCGGCAGGCTTTCCAGATTTTATCCAGGCGCGCATCACTGCACGCAAATGATCCACGGTAGGACACGGGGTAAGATGTGAAAATCGCGCGCACATCCATGATTTCAACCGGCTCACGGACGTTGCTGGCGCTGATATTGATGACAGTGAAGCTGTCGAAAAAGGGCGTTGCGATACATTTCTCAGAACCATCCAGAAGCACCTCGTGTATCCGCACGCCGCCGGTAATGTCAATCTCATTGCCCTGGATGCTTATGCGCGATCCCCTGCCGCCCTTGACCTTCAGGGCGATATAGGCGCTCAGCACCCGGTCGAATTTAACAGCGAAGCTGCCGGAGCCTCTCATGATTACGCTGCTCCCGCGGCAGAACGGCCTGGCGGGCACAGTTACACCCGGGGTGGCGCGAACAACCCCTTCAAAGGGATAGACGCACTCCATCCGGGGCGGGATTTCGCTTTGAATGAACGGAGTATGTCTGCCGCGGTCTCTGCTGGCACCAGACCAGGAAAGATCGCTTTTAATGATTTTCCGGCATCCTCCCGTCAGGATCACTTCCGCCTCGAATATGAAAGAATGATTGCCGGCAACCTCGATCGAGATCAGGTTGGCTCCCTTGCGGAAAAACATGGTTAGGTTGCGGAAATCGTAAAAGATGATACCTGAAGATAAATCTATCTTGCCGCACCGGCCAAGCGCATTGCGGACTTTGCCACCCCAAGCACCATCCTGCCCGGCATCGGCCGGTCCGCGGGAGGCCAATCGGCTGTTGATGTAAAGCTTATAACGGCTTTCCGCGCTGATCCGCGCCCGGACAGACCGCGGGTGAGATGCCAGGAATACTTTCCTGCGGCACATTCCGGCGGGCTTGACCCATTCGGCCCTCCAGGGGGCAAATTTGCGGACCGCGGGCGGATCAAAATGATAGCCCACTGCCCGCACGCCTTCGGCGTCTGCCACGACTTTCATGCGCGCATTGGCCACCGGGCCGCGCGGGTCTTCCTTGAAATTATTTTGCCTCATAACAGCCCAGGTCCACCCTGCCGGAAGCCGGGCATATCCTGGGGGTACCTTCGATGTCCGTATAGTCACACATCCAGTCCTGGTTAACGCCAGCGCCGATGCAGGGCGAGCCCGGCGCAAGTCGGAAATTGCCCCCGGCAGCATCAGTAAAATGCGGCTTATTGGTCATCATGCCGGTCCCGATCACATTGTTGGTCGCACGCACGCAGCAGTTGGTGGCATAAAGCGTGCCCCCGGAAGAACACATTTCGTCAGGATACGAAATTGTATTGCAAACCCATGCGATTTGCTTGTTCCAGGAAACATACACGCCGGCGCCAACATAACCGGCGGTGTTCCCCGAGACCGTGCAGTTTTGAACCAGGCCGCCGCTGACAATCCCTATCCCGCCGCCGGCAAAAGCGCCGTTGCCGGTTATGAGACAGTTGCGCGCCACGCCGTTCATCTTCAGGTAAACGCCGCCGGCAAAGTCGGGGTTTATATTGGTGGGAAGGATATTGCTGACAATCACGCTGTTGCAGAGCATGGCCCCGGATTCCACCACCATCCCGGCGCCGTAGGAACCGCCCTTTGTCAGGTCGGTCTGGTGATTGAACATGACCCGGCAGTTCATCATCTGCGCCCCGGCCTCGATCTTGGCCCCGCCGCCCTCAACATAAGGCCTTGTCATGAGCGCGTTGCCGACGACATCGCAGTTGCTGATAATGCTTTTTGCACCAATCGCGTGAACCCCTCCGCCGGCGTTGGTTGTGGAGTTCCCCGTCACCAGGCAATTGCGCAAGGTCCCGGCCTCGATCAAGACCCCGCCGCCGCCTTTGGCGTTTCGGTTGGTTGATTGCGCGCTGCCGTTGGTAATGGTGAAGCCTTCAAGGACGGCATTGGAATGGTTCAGCCTGAAACAGCGGCTGGTTACTGCGGGGTAACTGCCGTTTATCACCGTGTCTGCATAATTTCCGCTCTGGCTTCTCACGGTGACGGCGCCGGTGATGCTGACCTGACCGGCAAGGTAGTATGTGCCCCTGGAGACCCGGACCGTATCGCCGTTGGCGGCCGCGTGCACCGCATCCTGTATGTTCGTTGCCGCCCCTCTCCAAGTGCCATATTTACCCGCAAAATCATTTGAGCCATCCAGGGCAACGTAAAGATCGGCCGCGCTTGCAGTAAGGACGAATAAGATCAACGCGGTAAAAATGATCATTGTGGTGGAAACGCGCGCAATCATGAGGCCGCCAGCTTCATCATGGGTAATTGGCGTTATTAACTGGTAATTTTTGGCAACACATTGGCCAGCGTGTATTCGCGTACGAACCTTTCCGGGCACCCAAGTCGATCGAAAACCCGTGAAGGCCATGTCCAGCAATTGTGGCCCGGATTCACGAGTCCAACCTTGCGCGGGGCCATGAGCCCGACTGCCTGGGGCATGTCAAAGGCGCGCAAAATGCCCATCACCGGCGCGCCATCGAGGTGCGAACTGGGTATATCTTCCAGGATTACCCCGGCAATATGCTCGTCCAGGATGCCGCGGTAAAGCGCCGCCACGCCGGCTTCGCCCTTGCCGTAGAGAAAGAGCTTTACACCCTTCATCGCCCTGAGTCCCAGAATGTAGTTCACGGCCACCCCGATGTCATGGCAGGTCATCATCACGGACGTCAGCCCCAGGAGGGGCAATGCAAATGGGACCAGCTTTTTCATGGAAAAAGCGCCGTTGGGTGGAACCGGGCAGGTCAGGCCGCCCAGGCGCGGCTCGAAACCCGCCAAAATCACCTTGCTGGCAGGCGGCACATTGTTGTAGAGAACGCCGATCATATCCCGCGCGCCCCCGCCCTGCCCGGCTATGCCGAGGATCAAAGTCTTGCCGGCATCCGGCTCGGTGCGGGTGTAGAGCCAAACATCCACGCCATCTATCCGGCGGCGTTGCTCCACCGTCGTGGAGGTCGGAACTTTCCAGGCGATAGCCTGTTTCAAGATGGTTTTGCCGTCGTCGCCGTGGAAAGGCGGCATGGCCGCAAGCGCCCGGCGGCGGATATCAGGCCAGTCGGCGCCCGAGGCCGGCAACGGCAATGTCCCGCGCGGCGAAAGGAGCTGCGGCAGCAGGTCCAGCCTGTTGGGAGCCGGCGGGCAACCGTTGAAGACAGCCGTTGTCCGTTCTGATAGCTCGGCCTTGCCGGCCTTGACATCCGGATGCTTTTCGCCTGCAACGTAGGCGTCAAACCACTTGACGGTTGCATCGTAAAACTCGGGGTGGTCGCCGTGCTTGCCCGGGCAGGTCACGAGCCGGCATTTATTGGCGCAGCCGTAAAGCTTGAAAACCTTTCGCGTTTTATCCATCATTTCCTTGACCTTGTCAGGATGGAACAGCATGTCGTCGTCGGCGTTGCATACCTGGAAGGCGCGCGGGGCGGCCAGGGCGGCAAATTCGCTCGTGTCGTGCCGGTAGACGTTGTTGAGATAAAAGCAGTTGCAGTGGCCGATCAGGCAGCGGTTGCCGATGGCGTCGGAGTTGGTGCTGACGCCGCAGAGGATGGAAGCGGCCTTTATCCTTTCGTCGGCGATGGAAAGGTAAAAACTGAGGGCCCCGCCGCCGGAAACCCCGGTCACGCCGAGCCTTTCCGGGTCGACACACGGATCCGCGGCCAGGACATCCAGCGCACGGATCGAGTTCCATAGTTCTCCGCCAGCCGAGGTGTATCCCATGGAGACCCAGGATTCCATCTGGCCGGTCTCATTACCGTGATGTTCGCCGGGGTTGTCGTTCTGCTCGATCGTGTCTACGATCAGGCAGGCATACCCCCGCCGCGCCCACATGATGGGATGGAATTGCAGGGCATGGGTCCCGATCGTGGCGTGCCCGCAGACGTAGAGCACAGCCGGCAGGCGGCCGGGCGGCAGCGGATCGGGGTAATATATTGCGGCCGAGGCCCAGCAGTCCGGCATGATCTGGAAGCCTATTTTCCGCCCGCTGAACCCTTTCCCGGAAAGGGCGCCATACCCGGTTATTTTCAAATCGCATCTCTCCGGGAGGGGATCAAGCCCCATCGAGCGCATGAATTCCCGGTATCTTTTCGGGCGCTGCTTTTCCCAATCCTTGAACGTCCGGACATTTTTCAGTGCTTTTTGCTGGATTTGGTCGGCGCAGTTGCTCAGGCTCTGCCACAATGTAATTCCCATGACGTGTTCCTCCGCTATTGTTTTTAATCTAACGCTGGTTAGGCCCGCAACCCCAAAATAACCACGGATTGACGCTGATCACGTCTCCCTGGAAGGTTGGGACGAATGTGGCCTTATCATCAGTGTCAATCAGTGTTCATCCGTGATTAATGATATTTGTTATTCCTGGCAGTTCCAAATTTTTCAGACACCAATCACCTAGCGTGGTGTTAAACTATTTCTGCACCGCCTGGGCTGAGTCTCCCCGGAGCGCATTGATGCGCTTTTCAAACTCCGTCTTTTCGGCGGGGGTCAGGTCGTTGAGCGCAAGGGCCTTTTGATACTTTGCGATGGCATCATTTTTCCTGTTCAAGGCCACCAGCGTTTTTTCCAGCGAGGAATACTTCTTTTCGCGCCAGCTGCCGTCAGCCACCTCAAAATTGAGCGACTCCAGAGCCTTAAGCGCTTCCTCGTTTTTGTTCCTGGCGCGCAATATTTCCGCCGTCTTCAGGGTCGCGTCAACAGGCATGTACCAGCTTCCTTGTCCGACCAGTTTTTGATAAGCCGCGAGGGCCTTGTCTTCGTTTTTCAGATTTTCGCGGTAATTTTCAGCCAGCAAATAGCAGGCAATTAAGTCGCCCGGCTTCTTTTCCAATCCTTTTATCAGATCGGACTCAGCCTTTTCGGGCATCTTCAGGTTAAAATAGGCCGTCCCGCGGATATTGAATGCCTCGCCGGCAAGTTCATTGTCCTGCCACGCCGAAAAATCAGCGTCCTTGAACTGATCGAGTATTTCCTGCCACTTATGGCCCTGTGAGAGTTCGCGCAGGCGCTTGACCGCCGGTTCAAGCTGTGCCTGGATTGACTTTTTTTTTAAATCCGCTTCGATCTTATCCAGCAGTTCATTGACCTTGTCAGGCGGGGCGAACATCAGGAGCGATCGCAGCGCGACGGAACGGTTGTTTGCATCAGCCGCGCACGCCGTCTTGACCAGCAGGTCGCGCGTGTCATTGAGCAACCCGGCTGACAACTCCCCTATGCCTTTAACAACGTTGGTCCGGACTGCGTCCTCGAAGGCGTTAATCCGTTTTTCGCATGTTTCAATACCCGGGGTGCTTTTGCCTTGCAGGGCCATGATTTCCTTGAATTTGGCGATTGTTTCTGTCTCTTTCAGCATGGCGGCCGCCGCTTCCGCCTGGGCCAGGACCAGATTGTATTGTAATTGAGCAACCTCCTTATCCTTGCCGCGCTTGAGAAGGATGTCTGAGGCCGCCTTGGTCGCCGCCACAAGCGTTTCGTCCGCTCCACGCGCGGCCGGCTTGCGCGGGCGGCCTAGCCACGGCACCCAGGCGGTCCGGTCGGTAATGTTCGTGTAAGCCGCATAGGCCCTGTCATCATCCTTGAGTGTATCGCGGTAGAAATCGCCCAGCCGCAGCCAGACCAGATCGTGGATGGACTCGCCCGACCGGTAGCTTAGCTGCATGCGCTTTTCGTTCATAACCTTCAAGTCGGCCTCCGCTGCCGCCAGGTTCCCGGTTTCGCGCCAGGCGATGCTGCGGCAATAGAACAGGTCCGCCATAAGGTCTTCCTGTTCCGGGTAGGCAAAGCTCAGGTGAAAAGCCCTGCCTCCCAGGGCGCGAGATGAGAATTTATTCGTAATGCCTGCATAATCCTTTTGTTCCAGCATGACCTGCATCTGACGGCGCATCGCGACCGCCTGGACCGGGATGTTGGTAGCCAGCTGCATCGCCCGGCTCAAATCCTTCAGCCGGTCGGCGCAGAGCGACGCCTGTTCAAATATTTCCGATTTCAAGCGGTCGCACATCGGGAGGGTCGCCGCCAGGTTGGTATAGGCAGTTATTGCTTCTGCATCCTTGCCGGCCTTGACCAGCGCCCAGGCCGCGTTGGTCGCGGCGATTACAGCGTCCGCCCACTTGGCGTCATAAACCCACTTGTTAGAAAAGCTAAACCCGCTGAAAGCTTCCGGCTTTAGCCCGATTCCGCGCTTTATGAGCTCGGGATTGGCCGCGAAGCAATCCGGGAAATCATTTATCCGGCTTTGTTGCCAGCCCTGGCTCCAGCCCGGAGTTCCGGGCATCATCGGGTTGGCGTAAAGCGCGTCTGATCCTGTCCGCAGCCGGTATTCGGTCAGCGGACGCCAGTTGATCGCCAGCTTTTCATCCTCCGGCCAGCGCAGATAGAAGCAATTATTCGACTCCGCAGGTTTCGAGGGCAATTCCACGAGGGTCTGGTGGGCCTTGCCGCGGATGCACTCGCAGAAGATGTTGTTGCGCGCGACCGTTGACTGGTCGCTGCAGCTCAGGTGGCGCAGTATGGTCATGATGAACACGTTGTTCTCGACCAGGGAGTCTGGAGAACCACCCAACCCTGCCCCGCTCCACCCTCCGCGCACAATGCAGTTGCGGATCAGCGTTCCGGGGCATCCTTCGGCCCCGATCATTGCGTTCAGGCAGCGCGTGATCTGCAGGCGCGGGCTCTGGCGGGCCACGATCACCTTGTCCCAGAACCCGGCGTCAAAATACAGCCCGTCGAGCTTGATATCCGGCTTTGAAATGATCTGGAAAACCAGACTCAGGTTTTCGCCCTTAAAGTAAGGCTTTTCGCCGGCAATTGAACGGAAAGTGATCGGGCGCTCCTTAGTCCCTGCCGTTCTGACCCGCACCGTTTCGTTATAATTGCCGCCGGCGATCATGACCGTGTCCCCGGGCTTCAACATAGTTGCGGCGCGGTTGACCGTCAGGAATGCCTTGTCGCGGCCCAGTCCGGTTCCGGCGTCGCTCCCGTCCGGGGCGACGTAATACACTTTTGCCTCCGCGGCCGCCACGGCGGTGGTAAAAGAAAGGCGCGCATTTTCCGGCTTGAGCGCCGGCGGCTCGTTCTCGCCGTATAAGCTGAAGGTGTTAACCGACCTGATGTTGAAATGATATGCTTTACCGGGCGCAAGGTTGGTCAGGGAAAAAGTGTTGAAACGCTCGGGACCGCTGAAGCCATTGATAACATTCGTTGTCCCGCCGGCTTCGCCCCAGGCCAGGTTGTATTTTGCGGGATGAGATGACCACCATTCAATATTAGCGGTCGTGTCGTTTACGGAATGAAGAAACGGTCCCACCAGGTCGCGGACATCGGTAACAGGTTCATATTCGTGATGAATACCCACGGAAGTGTTATTCGGACCGCTTGATTTGAACCTGGCTTCTTCCTTAAGGCGCGGCACGCCCTTTTCCGCAATTAATTCCGCTGCCATTGACTGCGAATGTTGTTCCTGATTTTTTTGGACTTCGGCCAGCGTCATAACAACCCGGCCGACCTGCCAGCATTTTGCTTTGTCACAGCAGTTGTTGTAGTCCGAATACCGGATGGCGTCGGCATCGTCGAGCCGCACGGCCGGCTGGCCAGAATTGGCGTACAGATTGCCACTCAATATTACGCCAGATGATTGTTTCAAATCCAGCGGCACTCCCGCGAAGACCGAGTGCTTGATTTTCAAATCCTTCACGCCCTCCGCAGTTAAACCTTCCGCGGCCCCGTAAAATGTGCAATTTTTTACTTCGACCGACCGGGTGCCGCTTAAAGATAAGCCGCCGGCAAAATTGATCCGCTCAAATATTATGCCCGCCCCGCCGTTCACGCTTTGCTTTCCGGCAATAACAACCGTGCCCCGGGCCCGGCCGCAAATCCTGATCATAGCTTTTCCGTCTCCCAGCTTATTCAAGGGCGCCGCGGCGTATTCGCCTTCTGCAACATAAAGCGTATCGCCCGGCTTCAGTCCCTTGAAGGCCCGTTCCAATGTCTTCCAGGGCTTGCGCATGGAAAGGCCGTCGGCCGCGTCATCACCGGAAGGCGTTACATAGAAAATATTCGCCTGGTACGGGTACGGCCCGCGGTCGCTTTTGTCCGGGGCCGTGCCGCGGAAGCGCGAATCGGGCTGCAGCCGGAAGTCGAGGTTGAGCGGGTCGGCAAACTCGAAATCCCTGTCCAGCTTTTCCTCGCGCTGGAAGAGAATATTATCCGGGGTCTGGGCGGATTCGCCACGGTACTCATTGCCGCCGGCGACAATGTTATTATACATATTCCGAATGCGTATAAATCCCAGCGCCACATTGTGGTCCAGCCGCTCCTGCTGGCCGCCGGGCTTGACCGAATAGTTGAAATTGTGACCCCAGGAGATGTTGTTCGTCATGATGAGCGGCCCGGTCATGCTGGCATAGTGGATTATGCCGAAATGCTCGTTGTTTTCGCGGTAGTTCCTGTAAAGGTGGCAGTTCCGGATTGTATCGTTGTTGGCGCCGTAGCGCGCGATCCCGCCAAAGCTGTTCCCGTAGCATACGCAGCCTTCGACCAGGTTGTTTGATCCGCCGTTCCCGCCCATCCCGTTGGTGGGGCAAAGGTTGAAGCCGCCTTCATTCAGGTAGGCCACGCAGTCGCGGATAACACAACTGTCGGGCGTGAGGAGCAACATGCCCCATCCGGCGCCATATCCGGATGCCGCCAATCCTTCAATGATGACCCGCCGGGGCGACGTCAGTTCAAGGCCGTGCAAGCCTTTCACGCTCACCGAGTAGCGGCGCTGGTCAGGCGCAACAAGGTCAGGATTCGAAATGTAAAGCGTTTTGGAATTGGTGTCGTAACTGTAAAATCCCGGGCCAAACTCCAGTTCCGCCGCGTTAGCCTTCGGGAACATCACGAGCAGCTTGTTATGCTCCAGCACGGATTTAGGTTTATTGTCGAATGGCGCGGAATAAACAAACCGGTAACCTTCCACCTTCTTGAATTCCGGGGCGGGAGTATCTCCACGCAAAATCGCCGCGCCGGGCACTTCTGAGCGGATGATGGTGTCGGCACCGGCCCCGCCAAGGTTGGTGCGGCAGACGCTTTCGAAGTATTCGCCCGGTCCGATGGAAAGCGTGTCGCCCGTCGCGAGCGCATCCACGCCCTTCTGGATGGTCAAGAAGGCCTTGTCCCTGGCCGTGCCGGCATTGGCGTCATCACCCTGCTTGTTGACAAAATACTCCGCCGCGCCTGAAGACATGATGCCGCAAGCGAGAAATACCGCAAGCCATGACATAATTTTCATTCTTCTTTCTCCTCTTTTTTCGTTACAGGTTATTTTACGATTAAATCCTTTATAGCGGTAGCGCCGGCCTCAACGATTATTTCCCCGGCTTGTGGCTCTAAAAAAGAGCACTCTGCCGCGCCGTAACCGCCTTCCTTGACAGCTTGCGCGGTGGGAATATACACGGTAAAGGGCGTGCCAGCCCCGCTGTAGGCCAGACCAAGCAGGAATGTATTGGCCAGCGGCGACTTGGCGCGCAGATCAATCTGGTGCTGGACAAAGGGCTCGCCGGGCACGGCCACCAGGGCAACTTCGCCATTGATCACGGCCGTCGAGACAAGAACATCTGTTACCTTGTCGCTTTTGCGGCACTTGATCTTCAGGATGCTTTCCTTTGCCTTTAGAGACTGGCTCTTCGCATCCTGCCGGGGCTTAATGCTTTTTGAGAGATTCAGCGCCGCCTTGCCGAGCGAAATTCCGCATTGCCGGATGATGTTGAAGCCGTGTTCCGTGCCGGCATGCATGTCATAAGGATCCTGGTCGCCCTCCGCTCCATTGACAAACATGGCCATGCATTTGTCACCAAGCTCTTGCTCGACGTAGTCCACCATCGCTCCAGGGTAATCACGCGTGAGATATCCCGATCCCATCGAAGCGACCGCGTGGCAGGCGAAGTTCACAAGCAGGGCGCGAGTTTTGCCGGCTTCGTCATCCACCCTGATCACTCCCAGCGTCTGGTCAACGGGCCTGGTCGGCAGCCTTTTCGGGTTGTCCCACATCGCGGTCACGGTGCCGTTGGTGTTTACCAGCCGGCGGTTGTGGGCCATGTAGGCGCCATCGTAAGGCCCCCTGGCCGCCATAACCGTTGCCGGGAACATGTTTTTAACGGCCTCGCCGATGGCGTCCACGATTTTACTTTCGGTGGCCGCATACCAGGGATCCGCCGAAAGCGCGGCCCAGTCCAGCTCTTCGCCGGGATCTCCGGCCCTCGTCCAGTCTTTGCTGCCTTTCTTGATGATGAGCCCCTGCGGCGCCATGCCGGCGTGGGTGTGGGTGCTGCAGAGGATTACGTGGTCCACCTTCCATTTTGCCTTGGCCTCGCTGACAACCTTGGCCGAGGAAAACAAGATCAGGTCGAGGGAAACGATAGCAACGGAAGTATTGGCGTCCTTCAGCACCAGCACCCGCGCGAAAAGGCGGTCGCGGTCTTTCAGCGGCTGGCCTACCAGGCTTACCCCTGTTCCTGCCGCGGGCGTTATATCCGCCTTTGCCGTACCGGCGGAAAGCCGGCCAGAGGCCTCCGTGCTGCAAGCGCCAATACCGATCCCGACCGCCATGATGCTCATGATAATCCTCAATATTTTTTCCATTTTTAATTTTCCCCATGCGGGCTTGCGCCCACAACCCAAAACATTCACCACCCGCTTCGCTGGCCTGCCCGAGCGTCTGCCAGGGAGACACAGAGACGGAACTTTTGCTCACATGTTTTCTCACAATCAATCGTTGCGCGCATTTTGTGCAGGGCGCAACAACCTGCAAAAATGCGCGCAACACTCTGTGTGGAGATGAATTGAGATAGTAACGCTCCGTGTTTCCGTGCCGTGGTAAATCCCCTCTTGTTCTCTGTTTTCTTGCTTTTTATCACAGCTTCTCATCCATCAGGTGTTAAGCATATATCATCACTTTTTTACTTCAACCTCCAGGGCCTCCTTGAATTTTGCCAGCGCCTCCTCTTCCCTCCCCTGGCCGAGGTAAACCTGGGCATAGGCGCGCAGGAGGCCCGTCCGCCAATACGCGCCGGTTTTATTCAAATCCTCAACCTTGTATTTATCAAGCACCTCAAGCGCTTCCTCGTATTTGCCCTGGCCGCATAATATGCGCGCCGCCGAAACTATGGCGCTCACTGGCAGAAAGCTGTAGGAAGTTTTGCCCTGGTGGGCCACTTTGTCCAGCTCAAAGCATTTCAGGTAGGCCTCGACTGCTTTCTGATTATCTCGCAGGTTGTCGCTGCAATTGTCGGCCATGCAGTTCCAGAACCACCCGTTGCCGGGAGAAAGCTCCAGGGCCTTCTTGAGGTCGGCATCGGCCTTTTCCCCAACTTTCAGGGCGGCATAAGCCCGCCCGCGCTGGCAGAAGGCGTCGGCCCGCTTCTCCCAGCCTGCGAAATCTTCATCCTTGAATTCCGCGACCAGCTCCTTGTACTGCCTTCTTCCAAGCATCTCGCCCATTTCCGCCAGCTTTTCTTTAGGCGTTGCCGCCGCAGGTGTAACATCAGACGAATTTGTCGTTTCTGCGCCTGCAATTGCGCCGGCCAGTAATGCCGCCATGATACTAATCAGGCATAAACCGCATATTATTGAGTTTTTCAGGGACATTATCTCATTTACCTATCCATTTTTTCATAAACGCGGCTTTCGCCTCATGATCTTCCGGCAGGAGTCCATGTCCGGCCTGAGGGTGAGCATAGAGTTTTTTATCGGCGGAAGGAATGACGTTATAGACCGCGTAAACCGAGGCCGGGTAGCAGGATCCATCCCGGTAGCCAACGGATACAATGACCGGGCATTTGATAAAGCGCGCGAAATTTACACCGGCGTAATACGGGATCGTCATGCTTCCTTTCTCAATCAGGCCGTTGTTGAGGCTCGTGCCACTGTGCCAGTACTTTCTTTCCAAGTCACCCATGAAAGGTACCTGCGCGACCGCGGCGGTTACCTTGTCGTTTTTCATCCCGGCCATCACCAGCGCGAGCCACCCTCCCTGGCTGGCACCTTCCACGATGAGGTTTTTCTGGTCCCATTCCGGCCGGCTGAGCAGATAATCAATCGCGCGGTCAAATCCCAGGAAGATCGTGTAAAAATGATATTTATCCGGATTTTCGCGGCCTTCAAGCAAATAACTTTTTGACGCAAGATTTTTGTCGTAATCCTTGAATGCTGACATGGCTTTTTCGCTGTTTGCCGGAACCGGATATTTATGCACGTTCAACCAAAGTGTCAGATAGCCTGTCTGGGCAGTGCCCATTGATGGTCCGGAGAAACCGCCTCCATACCCGGGAAAAAGGACCAGCGCCGGAAAGTTTGTCTTGCCGGCTTTTCCAGACGGCACGCCCAAAAACCCGTGGACCCGTTCGCCGTTGGCAGATGCCACGCTAATGCGGTAGCCCGAGGCATATTCCCCTGAAATGGCATTAATATTTTCAAGCTGGATGTCCAACGGCACGGAGAAGAGTTTCTTGCGCTCGTTATCCCACCACTCCCTGAAATCGGACGGGAATTTCGTGGCCGGCTGGATTTTGTCCGGGTCGAAGCCGGCTGAACTCCAGGATGATAAAAACCGCGGCCAGCGATCACCGGTCAAGGCGGCAGTGCAATGAAGAAAACCAGGACTACCAAGAGTGCCCGACACGGTTATTGGCGCGGATGTTGAAGACATGTCAAAAGAATTGGAAGAAACAAGCTCATACCCATCGCGAGTGAATGTAACCCGCAGGACGCCTGAAGTAACAGCATGGTTGTTGCTGTCGCATACACTTACGGTGAAGGTTGCCTTCTCCCCGCATCTATACACGGCGTTCGAGCGGTCGGGGGTGATGGCAAACAGGACTTCTGCCCCGAATGCAGTTTGGCACAGCACAAGCGCGCCGCAAATTAAAACCAACATCCAACGCATCATTATTATTCCTCTCATATTTGCCAATATCTTGATTAACTCAATGGGCTTAAGTCCGCATCCCAACTTACTTCCTTCATTAAGGGCATTTTAAGAATAGGATCATCTTACCACGGAGACAGAACGAGACACGGAGATCAAGAGGAGATTTTGGCAAATTTGATCGCCGTATTACGCTCCCAAATTTGCCAAAATGTCCTTGATATTGGAGAAAACCGAGAGATTTACCGATTCCATCATGATCAAGGGCTCCACTTCTTTCTCCATGACAAGTCATTGCTTGAAACCGGGTTTTGTGTTCCGCAAAAACCGGTTTCAAGCAATCTCTGCTCCGTGCCTCCTCCAACTCCGTGGTTCCCGCCTCGGCGGGTCCGCATTCGGGCGGAAACAATCTTGTCCGTCCGGATCCGACTGGATTTATCTCCAAGGTTCTTATATTTCAGGTACTAACAGCCTTCAGCCTGAATAGCTACAGCCCTGGTTATTTCCCCTCCCCCTGCAACGCTTTTATTTTCTTCTCGCACTCCTCGCGATCTTCATCGGTTATACCCTTGACTTTGAGCGCCTCCTTGAATTTCTCCATCGCCCCGGCCTTATTGTCAAGTATGCCGAGTGCGTTGCCCTGGGCCATGAGAAGGCTCACTTGAAGCTTAAGCGCCTCGGTTTCCTTGCCCTGGCTGCGCAGGATTTCGGATGCCGACCTGGTAGCGCTGGCGAGGGTCTCGGTGTTCCCAAGGAGGACCGGCTTGGGCGTAAGCACACCATATGAATTGGCCCTTGACCGTGTAATCGCGTTCGTGTAAGCCGCCATGGCCTTGGCATCATCTTTCTGGTATTTATGATAAAAGTCCCCAAGCTTCGCCCACGCCATATCAACAATGCCGGGGCTTGAAAACATCCCGATGTTCGTCTGGGCGTTTAGCATTACTCTCAGTTCTGCCTCAGCCTTTGCAAAGTCGTTGGACTCGGCATAGGCAACCGCGCGGTAACTATAAACATCAACCAGCAAATCATCCTGTTCAGGATATTGCCATGTTAAAAGCGGCGTCCCGGCGCCGGGCTTGTCGGCAAACTTCGCAAGCAATTCGCTGTATTTGCCGTTTTCGGCCATGATTCTCATCTGGCATCGAGCCGACAAGGACTTGATGGGAATGTTGGTCGCGATCGCAATGGCCCGGTCATACTGCTTCAGGCGGTTCGCGCACATGGCCGCCTGCTCCAGCAGCTCTGATTTCAGGCGCTCATGCATAGGAATTTTCGCCAAGCTGGTACAGGCGGCGATTGCTTCTTCATCCTTGCCGGCCTGGAGCAGGGTATCCGCCGCTTTTTTGTCCTTCATAATTTTTTCAGCCCAGGCAGCGTCATAGGGCCAATCACCCATTCTGAAATGGAAGTCATTGAAAGCTTCCGGCTGAAGGCCGATCCCGCGTTTTATCAGCTCGGGGCTCATGGAAAAGAGCGCATTGAAATCATTGGAAGCAAATCCGGGCCCCCACCCTTGGCGCGTGCCCCCGCCGCCGGACATCTGCGGGTTGGCCGCGAACGAGTCGGTCGGCCGCACGATGGCGCGGTACTCCGGCAGGGTCCGTACAAAGTATTCCTTGGTATGCACGTCAAATAGCGAGGAAACTTTCCTGTCTTTGTCCGGCAGCGCCCAGATTTCGAGAAAGTTTCTTTCAATTTCAGGCCAGCGCCAGTAGAAGCAATTATTGCTTTCCGTCATGCCTGCCGGCTGCAGCACGGTTATGGCCGCCGCATACTGCTTGCCGCGCGTGCCCTCGCCGAACACATTGTTGACGATGTAAACCGGCTCATCCGGCGCGTTCTGGACCAGGATGTGGCCGATCATCGTGCCGAAGATGGCGTTGTTTTCTATGCGCAGGTTCGGGCAGCGCTCCGCTTCGACCGCGCCTATGCCCGGAAAGAACGCGCAGTTTTTGACGAGGACATCAGGCGTCCCGACTGCGCTAATCGCCGATGACCACCCTACGTTCCGGTGGCACCTGGTCACCTGCAGATTCGAGCCATGCTTGATTTTTATTGGAGTTTCAGCGTCGCAATCCTTGAAATACAGCGAATCAATGTTGTAATAATGTTTCCCATTGAGCGTGAATCCGCCAGCGACGATCACGGCTTTCTCGCCGGGAACGGCTTTGACGGTGATCGGGCGGCCCTTTTCCCCGGTGATGGGAAAAAATATCCTTCCCGTATATTCCCCGCTGCAAAGCAGGATGGTATCGCCCGGACGCACAGTGTTGGCGGCGTGCTGGATGGTTTTCCACGCAGCCTCGCGGCTCAACCCGCTGGCAGAATCGCTGCCGTTCGTGGACACGAAATAGTTTTTCGGCTCACTCCCTTTTGCGGCGGTTGTGAAAGACGTCTCCGCGAATGTTTTATCCGTGATCCGGATGCGCTGGGCCGGGTCAACCTCCGGCGAGGCGTATAGCGGTTTGATTTTCACGAAATATTTTTTCCCGGGCTGCAGTCCAATCAGGCTGTAGCTGAAGTAGTCGGTCTGGTTCAACTCAACCGAATTTGCGCATTCCGGCGTATCGCCCCAGACGACCGCCACATGGGCCGGCAGGCTGGTCCACCACTCTATATTGGCCGTGGTTTCAGTGGTGGAATGCACCTTTGGCCCGGCCACATGCACGGAGAGAGGCGACCACTCCCGGTAAAGGCCGATGGATGTCCCCAGCGGCCCGCGGCCAAGAAACTGGTGAGCGTTACGGACAGTAGCAACTCCTTCGGCAACGGCGATCTCGGGCTTGATAACCCTCGATCTGATTTCGCAGTCTTTCTGTAATTCAGCGAGGGACAGTTTCTTGCCGCCGGCTTCCCGGCAGGCGGACTGGTCCGCGTAGCTGTTGCAGGAGGAATACATGATGCTTTCCGGCTTGTCGACCTTGATACCGGGCGAAGCCGCAAAGATATCGCCGCTTATAAACACTTTTGAACAACCCTTCAGGACGAGTTGGGCGGCCATGATTGAGTGGGTTATCCGCAAACCATTGACATCCATGGCTTCCGACGCTTTTGCGAACACGCTGTTGTCGATCGCTATATCACGGCTGTCAGTAAGGCGCGCATCGCCGGCGAACTGGAGGCGTTCAAGGAGCAATCCTTCGCTTTTCGCAACGGAAAATTGACCGTCAATAACCGGGATATCAAGGCCGCGCCCGCGGATCTTGACGTTTTTCACAGAAAGCGCTGCATCGCAGGTATAATGTCCGCCGGCGAGATAGAGCGTGTCGCCATCCTTGATGTTTTTCAGGGCGCGGGCCAGCGTCTTCCATGCATTGCTCATGGAAAGGCCGTCGGCCTCATCGCTGCCGCCGGCAGTTACATAATAAATATCAGGTTTGTAAGGATAAGGTCCGCTGTAAGGCGCGTTCGAGACGGCGTGCCGGAACCTGGAGGTGGACTGCAGGCGGAAATCAAAATTGATTGGGTCGGCAAACTCGCGATCCTTGAATTCGTCAAGAATCCTAATGCATGCGTCCACATCGGGGGCGGAGGAACCCGCCTCGGGCACCTCAACGATCGGCAGGCCGATATTGTCTTCCCGCAACGGCAGGGGGTGCTTGGCATGGTTGCCGGAGCGGTAATAATTCTTTCCGCCCACGATGCAGTGCTGCTGATTAAAGACGTTAAATGTTCCCAGCCCGATGCAATTTTCGGCCAGCGCGCCGATGTCATCCCCGGAGAGCCCGGCGCCTTTCATCTGGAAATCCATGACCAGGTTGCCCCACGACAGGTTACGCAGGAAAATAGCCTCGCCCATCCGCTTGGCGTAATAATTTATCCCGAACGACCCGTTCAGGAACGAGACGCAGTCGCGGAAAATGGCGTTGTGGGGATAGTAGCAGGCAATGCCGTCGCCATGGTTGCCGAAGGCGCGGCAATTTTCAACGACATTGCCTTCACCTTCAAAATTGTCGCCATTATGCACGGTAATGCCGGCCTGGTTTAGATAAGCCGTGCAGTTCCTGACGGTTACTTTTTTGCTGTCAATAACGATGAATCCGCTGACCGCTTTCAGGAACACATAATTATTGGTTGGCGACATGAAACCGGAAGCGGCCAGGCCCTCAATTACGACGCGCCGCGACTTATTCACATGGAATCCATGGTCTTTCCGGACGCATATCGTGTAATAGTGTTTTTCCGGCCGCTGAAAATCTGAAGTTGAAATATATAGTTTTTTGGCGGCCTCGTCATGAAAGTAACTGCCCGGGCTGATATCAAGCGCGTCAATGCCCGCGGCCGACTTCAGTGTTTTGAAAGTGTCAATCTCGTTTACGCAGAGAACCGGCCCGTCCCAATCGGTAACATGAGCATTATTTCGGCCGCTTACCTTGGTAAATTCCGGGGCATCAACGTCGCCGCGCAGGATGGCTGTGCCGGGAATTTCCGCGCGAACCACGGTGTCCTTGCCAGGGCTTCCGAAATTGATGATTTTTATGTTTTCCGCGTATTCGCCGGGGCCGATGGTGAGGATGTCGCCGGGCTGGATAGCAGAAGCGCCTTTCTGGATCGTCAGAAAGGCCTTGTCCCTGGCCTTGCCGTCGTTGGCATCATTGCCATGCTTTCCAACAAAATATTCCGCGCCGAACGCCGGCCTTGATGCCGCAAGCATGCACAGCAGGAATAGAACCGGGAACATGCAGATAGCCGAACGATTTTGAACAATGGCATCGATATACATCTTCTCTCCGTTTGCAGTTTTTTCCCAACGTTACACTTTCACCTTCATTTTTCACAGTCCTTTATGGTGCTTTCAAACTTATTTCTATAATTGCCAGAGGGCACTCTGTTTAAGTCATATTTTTTCAGGATCCTAAGCGCTTTGTCCTTTTGCCCTTTCTTGGCAAGCATTCCGGCCGCAGTCAGGGCAACGCGCATGCTCTCGCCGCCATAATTCACTTCATACCTGTCAAGGTATTGCAGATAGGCGTCCAAAGCCTTGCCTTCGTCCTTAAGGTTGACCACGTAATTCTCGGCCAGCTTTTCCATGGCGGAAGTATTACCCGGGATCAGTTCCAGCGCCTTTCTCAGGTCGGATTCAGCCCTGACGCCGCTGGCCGGGTCGCCGCCATAACCGGGGCCTTTCACATGGAAATAGGCCAGGCCTCGCAGCCAAAACGCTTCCGCTGCCATGGCTTTATCCTCCCATGCTCCGAAATCAACATCCTTGAACTCATCGATCAACTTCTGCCATTTCTCCTTGTCAGATCCGCTGTTAAATATTTCCTTAATCCGTTTGACCTTGGGCTCGGCATATTCGCGCGCTTTCTTGTTCCGTAGATCCTGGTCCGCCTTGTCAAGGATCGCATTGATTTTATCCGCCGGGGCGGAAGCAATGATGGCGCGCAGGGCGGTAGCGGCATCCTCCGCATTTGTTTCCGCGGAAGCGGCGACGATGAAATTCAAGGCCCTGCCGTTCAAGTTAACGTCTGATTCGGCAATCTGCGCCACGATGTTTGAGCGCGCGGACAGGTCGAACCCGCCGATCCTTTTTTCGGCCGCTTCCATGGCCGGGGTGAAAGATTTACCGGCCGCCAGCCACTCCTTCAATCCTGCGATTGCTTCCGGCTTACGGGCGAGAGCGCAGGCCGCCTCGGCCCTGGCCTTGTGCAATGAAATCTTCAGATTGTTTGCTTCATCCTCCCTGCCCTGCTTCAGGTAAATTTCGGAGGCTGCTTTGACGGCATCGCGGAATGCCGGCGAGTTGCCGGTGAGAACCGGTTTCGGGACTGGCTGTGGCGCATACCAGGGTTTGTATGTCCTTCTAGTCACGTTGGTATAAGCTGCAAGCGCTTTGGCGTCATCCTTCAGATACTTCCGGTAAAAATCGCCCAGCTTCAGCCACGCCATTTCCCTGATCTCCACGCCGTTATCGTATCCAAGGTTTTTTTGCTGGTTGATCATATGCATAAGATCAGCTTCCGCCGATTTGAAATCGTTGGACTCGGCGTAAGCAATACTTCGGTAACTATAAGCGTCAACCAGCAAATCTTCCAGATCAGGGCAGAACCAGTTCAGGAGCGGGTCGAGGCCCATGGCTTTTTGCGAAAACTTGCCGATTATCTCACTATACCTGCCGTTGTCCGCCATGATTTTCATCTGGCATCTTACTGAAAGAGGAGTGAGCGGGATATTGGTCGCGATGGCGATTGCCCGGTCATACTGCTTCAAGCGGTTGGCGCAATACGCCGCCTTTTCCAGCAATTCGGATTTGAGCCGGCCATGCATCGGCATTACCGCCATGTTTGTCAACGCAATAATGGCATCGGCGTCTTTGCCGGCTGCCACCAAATCAAAAGCAGCATTTTTCTTCGCCAGCACGTCGTCGGCCCAGGCAACGTCATAAACCCAGTTGGTCAGCTTGAAATGGCAGTCGTTGAACGCCTCCGGCTGGAGGCCGATGCCGCGCCGGACCAGCTCAGGGTTGGACGCGAGCAGAGGCGGAAAATCGGAAACATCGATTTGCTGCCAGCCCTGGCGAAAGCCCTGTCCGCCCGGCAACTGCGGGTTGGCCACGAACGAATCGGTCCCCTTGATGGCTCGATATTCCGGCATGGTCAGGTAGTTGACTATCATCCGCTCGGTCTCCGGCCAGCGCAGGTAAAAGCAATTGTTGGATTCTACCGTTGAGCCGGACAATCCCACGATACACTGCTGCTGTTTTCCACGGGTGTTTTCGCCGAAAATATTATTCGCAACGCGCGAGGGCTGATCGGCCGCGTTGCCGACCGAAAGCAGGGAAATCAGGGCCGCGATAAAAACGTTGTTCTCAATGTTAAGATCCGGGCACCTTGAAAAGTTCGCCAGTCCCATGCCGTGCGTGAACACGCAATTCTTTACCAGCATGTTACGGCACCCGGCCGCGACCAGCCCCGTGCCCCACCCCCAGCCGAAATGGCAGCGGGTGACCTTGATATTTGATCCGCCGTTTATCAGCAGCGCCCCGGTCCCGTCGCCGCCGGCATACCCATGGATATACAAGGTATCAAAATTATAATAATACTTCCCATAGAGCACCAGACCATTCTTGAGGCTTTCCCCCATTCCTTCAATTATTGCTTTCTCTCCGGGAACGGCTTTGAAAGTGATCGGCTTGCCTTTTTCCCCTGAAACCCGGAAATACACAGTTCCGGGATATTTTCCGGCGCCTATCAGGACCGTGTCGCCCGGAAGCACTTTATCGGCGGCATACTGAAGCGATCTCCACGCAGTCTCGCGGTTCAATCCGTTAAGGGAATTATTACCGTTGGTGGAAACATAATACGTCCGGGGCGCAGCGTCTGATTTCTGAGCGGTGGTGAACTCAGCCGAGGCCCAATCCTGTTCTGACAACCTGAACCGGCGACCGGGATCAGCCTCGGGGGATATCCGGGTGGGCTTGATTTTTACATAATATTTCTTCCCCGGCTCCAGTCCAATCAGGCTGTAACTGTAAAAGGAGTTCTGGCTTATGGGCACTCTGTTGGTGCAGAAGGGCGTGTCGCCCCAGCACAGTTCAACCTGCGCCGGCAGGCTGGTCCACCATTCAATGTTTGCGGTGGTGTCGCTGGCCGAATATACGAACGGCCCGACCAGCTGGAGGAAACGCAGCTGCCATTCACGGTATAAACCGATGCCCGAACCCAGAGGACCGCGCCCGGCGAACTGATGGACGTTCCTGACCGTCACCACCCCGTTGTTTTCTGAAAGCTCCGGCGCAAGAACCATTGATTGCGCATCATGGCTTTTCTGAAGATCTTCCAGCGCAAGAGATTTTCCCCCGGCTCTCCAGCAACCCGCCGCTTGCGGGTAACTGTTGTATGACGAGTAAACAACATCTTCAATCCTGTCAGCCTGTACCGCTGGCGCTGCGGCGTAAAGGTTACCGCTCAAAAATACTTTTGAACAATCTTTCAACCTGAGCGGCGCTTTTAACACGCCATGGGTTACCCTCAATCCCTTCACGCCGGCGCATTCCACGCTGCCCAGGAAAACACAATTATTAAATGCGATCTCACGTCCTTTCTCCACCCGCACCATCCCTGTAAAATGCATCCGCTCCAGCAAAACATCATCGCCGGTGATGACCTGCAAGGAACAGTCAATGACCACCGGATTAAATCCACGTCCCCGGATTTTCACGTTCTGAACCGAAACGGGCGCATCGTTGGAATAACGCCCGCCGGCAATGTAGAGCGTGTCGCCGGGACGCAGGCTCTTGAGCGCGCGCGGCATGGTACTCCAGGCATTGCTCATGGAAAGCCCATCAAGGCCGTCATTACCGTTGGTCTTGACATAATATATGTTGGCTTCATAGGGATACGGCCCCTTGTAGGGATAATTCGTCCCCGGCTGGCGGAATCGGGAAGTAGCCTGCAGGCGGAAATCAAAGTTCATCGCGTCGGCAAACTCGCGATCCTTAAAAGCATTGTCGTTGGGCATTGCGATGGTGTCAGGCGGCGTATCGCCGCGGTAATAGTTGGGGCCGCCGCTGATGCAATGGCGCTGGTTATAAACGTCGAACCGCTCCAGCGAAACACATCGATCGGCAAGGGTGAATTCCGATGAGCCGCCGGAAAGATTCCTGCCCTTCATCCGGTAATCGCCGTAGCTGTTGCCCCA
>Ga0172380_10002746_pt1 | contig 26157 bp, 25 predicted proteins | sample Leawe162metaG_FD_119747 | JGI IMG/M metagenome (GOLD analysis project Ga0172380, IMG submission 119747) | Leachate microbial communities from a municipal landfill in Southern Ontario, Canada - Leachate well 162 metaG | ecosystem: Engineered > Solid waste > Landfill > Unclassified | place...
CGAAAGGAATACTTTCTTGAACGGTTCCAGTTTTTTCAGGATATCTTCCCTGGATTTCTGAACGGTAATAACCATAAATTCACCCCTTAATTTAAATTGGACGCAGATGTACGCAGAAAAATAGGATATGCTAAATAGAGAATTTTAAAGTAATTGTATAAAATAATTTTTAATCTGTATCTGCGAAAATCTGCGTCCCAAATATTTATCGTTCCGCGGCCGCGACCGTGTTTCGCACCAGTATCGCCACCGTCAAAGGTCCGACTCCGCCCGGGACCGGTGTAATCCAGGACGCTCTTTTTTCCGCCTCGTCAAATTCCACGTCTCCGACCAGTTTATCCGCCACCCGGTTGATGCCGACGTCAACCACAATCGCGCCTTCTTTAACCCATTCGCCTTTAACCAGGCCGGCTTTGCCCACCGCAACCACCAGTATTTCCGCGCGTTTAACGTGTTCCGGCAGGTTTCCGCGCTGGCCGGTGGCGATATGGCAGACCGTAACCGTGGCGAATTCTGCCAGAAGAAGTAATGCCAACGGTTTACCTACGATTTCCGAGTGCCCGACTACCACCGCTTCCTTGCCGTAAAGTTTTTCTCCGGTGGCTTTCAGGAGTTCCATGACTCCGGCCGCGGTGCATGGCGTGAAAAGAGGTTTTGCCAGTACCAGCCGGCCGAGACTTGCCGGATTAATTCCTTCCACATCTTTTCCCGGTGCAATCAGGGCCTGAATAGCCCGTCCGTCAAGCTGAGCCGGCATGGGCATCTGGACAATGATGCCGCTGGTTGAAGAATCGGAATTTAATCGGGTAATCTCGGCGGCCAAATCTGTCTGGGAGATATTTTCCGGCAGGGTCAGCAGCTGGTAATCAACGCCGGTATTGACACAGACTCTTTGCTGACTCTTCAGGTAGACCGCGCTGGCCTGGTTTTCACCGACCTGAACTGCCACCAGTTTCGGCGTGATCCCCTTCACCTTTAACTCCGCCGTTTTTAATTTAATTTCTTCTTTAATTTTTTCCGCAATCGGTTTACCTTCCAGTAATTTTGCCATAGTTTACCCCAGTCTTTTTTTGGTTTCGGTTAAAATCGCGTCACTTTCTGACATAACCACTGTTCGTAAAGCACGCAAACCTTCCTTTATTTCTGACCTCTCCGGCAGGTTTAAATCGGCGGAGAGGTTAATCAGAATGTTAATTTCCGCCACTTCAAACGCAGCGCGGGCTAAACTGGCCGCGCAGGCGACATCGCTGAGCAGGTACGGGTTCCCTTTTTCCAGAAGCGGCTTAGTCAGAGTTAGGAGTTGTCGGGACAGCTCCGCGATAAGTGTGAGAATTTTATTGCCGGCGCGGGTGGCCGTAATCAGCGCTTCCCGCCGGCCCGGCGCTTCTTTGCCCATTTCGGCCGCCCGGCGGTATTGCAGATAAGCAACGCTATCTTCCTCCGCCAGTTTGGCCGCTTCCTGTCGGATGGTTTCGGTGCTGTTTAAAATCTCTCTTGCCTCGGCTTCAAACCCGAGATAACGTTTCTTCCCGATGGTGAAATTTGCCACCATGGAGAGCAGGGCGGCAGACAGGGAAAGGGATAAAGCGCCGGCGCTGCCGCCGCCGGGTACCGGGTCTTTGGACGCGAGCCGTTCCAGGTAGGTTTTCAGCGGGTTCTGCAGGTAGTCTATTTTTATTTCAGCCATTTTCCATTGTCATTCTGAGCGGTAGCGAAGAATCTCATTTTTAAAGGAGATATCCGGCGCAGACCCGGCTCAGGGTGACATCGGTATAGATATCGTGAAAAAAATCACAAACCAAAAATAATTGTACCTCTTTTTCACGCTATCTGTCAATCAAGTTCCAATACCATGCCGTCAGTTGCCGCAATTATCTCCAGGCCGGATTTTTGGCTTAACCGGTCGGCGATTTCTCGAGGGTTGGCCAGCAATACTGTCCGTCCGAAATGAGTCAGAATAACTTTCCGCGGTTTGACGCGGGCGAGAATATCTGCTACTTCAGGAACGGAAAGATGAAAGATTTCCGGTCTCCGTTCCGCCAAAACGACGTTTATTGTCAATATTTCTCCGCGGAAATATTCCGCAATTTCCGGGAAATAGGCGGTATCGGTGATAAAAGAGACGGTCCGGCGGTTTATTTTGAAATTAAAACCGTAGGTTTCCACCGGGTGCAGCATCTTTTTGGCCGCGGTAAAAGAAATTTTACCTACCCGGTATTCGCGGCCTTCTTCCAGAACTTCCAGCCGTTCCGGAAAATTCCGGATATATTTTTGGATGACCGGTTCCGGTCCAAGCGCATCCTGGGGCGCGAAGACCGCGCCCCTCTTTTTGTGGCCGCCGGCGGTCATCGCTTCAATCATGACGTTGACGTCCGCGGAATGGTCCAGGTGTTTGTGGGAAAGGATGACGCCGGTCAGTTTTGTCGGGTCCAGCTTAGGGTGGCTTTCCAGCGCCCGCACCAGAGACCCGGGTCCCGGGTCCAGAATCAGGTTATCTGAATTACCGGAAATCCAGATTCCGCCTGAGGCGCGCAGTTGTTCAATCATCACAAAACGCGCACCGGCTGTTCCTAAAAACTTAATGAATGCCATAAAGACCTTGTTTTCAGGTGGATAGAAGACGGGAAGTTAATCCAGAGAACCTTGGCCGACCAGGGTTTTTTCCACTCTTTGTCTGGGTGTCATAATTTTGAATTTTACATCATTTTAAATTGGCCTGACAAATTAATTTCGGAATTGATAGTCAATTTTTTCAAATATTCCTTTATTTCTTCGGCGGCCGATTTTTTTCGGGATGGAACTTCCAGGTCGTGCTCAATTTCCCGCCCGGTTTCATCCGTCGGTAGACTCCATGAATATCGGGAGTAAAAAAGCTTGATGCCCAATCGAGAAAGAAACCGGCCGTTTGACGCCGGTTCGTCTCGATTTTCAGTTTCCAGGGCCTTGTGGTTACGGTCAATTTTTTCCGCGCGTCAATCCAAAAACCGTCGTCGGTCTGTTTGCCTATGGTGATTGATTTCCGCTTGCCGGTTTTTTCCCAGGCAAGAATCGTCCGCGGTAAATTTTCGGGAGCAATGGAAAGCAACAGGTGCCAGTTAAAAGCGCAGAAAGCATCGGAAAGCTTATTTTCGGCGCTGACATCATATTGAAATCCGGGCGTCCCCTTTTCAACCGTTATTCTTCCGGTGATGCTAACATGTTCAAGTGATAGTGATACCTCCACCACAATCCGCTTATCGGAAGATTCTACGATTTGATGCTGCCACGGATATTGCCAGATTATGCATGGATTTTGATGCTCACCCAACGCCCAGATCGGCCGGAAGCCAAACGTACCATAACTGTGAGATCCTCCGGGAAGAGCGTGGGGATTTTCACGGATAAAATCCGGAAGACCGTGTGAAATTATTTCAACATCGTCTACGTGCCAATCCTGTATGACCGCGCCGAATTTCGGATAAACCACAAAAGTTTCGTCGTCGTTAATAATCCTCAGGGCCGGACCGGTTTCTCTATTGCCCTCATCCGTAATGCCAAAACCTGTTTTAACCTTGGCAGGTTTTTGCGTTTTTTTAGCCGGCGGCAACGGGGAAGCGCTCCCGTTATCGTTAAGTTCCTTCTTTATCTGTTCGTAAATCGGGCCAAACGGGCTCTGATATTTTAGGTAAAGCGCCAGGTCGCGTCGGCTGTCACCCGCGATCCGGGCCGAAATAAATTCAAGGTAATCAGGATATTTTTGCCAGGACTTCGCTCGGAGCAGCTTGTGGATGCGCTTTCTTATTTCTTCGGCAAACTGAGATTCAGGCGTGATTTTCAGCAATATCGCGTATAATGAGACGGCATCGGTAATCGCCTTGTCCGGTTTCTTGCCGTTGATGACTTGTGCCACGAGCTTAAAATTCAAGCGCTCGCATTCCCATCGGCCGTTCTCCCAGGAGGTCATGATCAGTCCGTCGGCGGAATGTTTCTTGACCGCGCGCAGGGCGCATTTAAGTGCTTTGACCCGGCGGTTAGTAAACGGGCCGCCCAGGATTCCGGAAGCCATGAAGACCTTGAAACCGCGCCGCTTAAAGAAACTGAGCACCGGGTAATCGGAATTCGCGTCGTATTTCCAAAAGGCTATGGCCGCTTGTTTTGATAGTTTTTCAAGCGTTCCGGGATAATGCGTGAGCATATCATGCCAGACAATCGGCACCCGCCCCACTTTCGAGAGGAAATCAACCGCGCGGTTTATTTGCCTTACCCAGGCAAGCCCGACGTCGAAGCCTTTTTGGGCAAGTAGCTGGTGCGGAGGCATCCACTCATCGCCTCCGATCAGAAAATATTCGGAGCGTGAAAAAGAACAGTATTCCTCGAGGCAAGCTAAGATTATTTTTTGGGCCGCCGGCGTGGTGGGATCGAACCCGCGCACCGGACAGGGCGTTCCCTTCTTGTTCTTTGTCCCGGCAAGTTCCGGATGCGCCGCGCGGATTGCCGCCGTATGGCCTATTACGTTGAAGTGTGGAATTAACTCAATCCCGGCCTCTTCGGCAACGTCATCAAATTCCCGCCAGTTCTCTCTGGTATACGCGCAAGGCGGACAAGCCTTCTCAATCGGCGAGAGCCGAATCATGTTCTCCAGATACGGCATGTAGTGGGTAAAACCGGATGCGGCTGCGTAGCGTATCGCCTCCTTGAAAATTTCCGGCTTCAGATATCCTCCGCGACCAATATCATGCATGTAACAGATGAATTTTTGATGTTTCATTTCGCTCCTTGAGTTAACGGTAAAACTCTTCAAAAAGAAACATTTTAGGCCGATATCCTGCTCTTTAGTTTTTGATTAAATCCTGCCCGGAAACAGCTGTTTCTTTTTTCACCCGGCCGGCACCTTCTTTATTCGCTTATTTTTTATCTATTATTATAGACGGAAAAAAAACATTTGTCCATACAAATTTTGTTTTCAGGTGGAGAATGCGGTAATTAATACAAAACTTGCGTTTGGCTTTGTCTTCTGATAAAATTACTAAAATCCGGCAAACAGTCAATTTTATTCTTTGGCAACCCATAAATTATGGTAAACAACAATTCAAAGCGGTTGGAACTTAAAGCGGAAGAAGTAAGAGCCGACTGCCCGGAAAAATCCTGTCCTTACGAAAATACCTTAAAAATTCCTCCCCTGGAAGGCATTATCGGCCAGAACCGGGCCGCCCGGTCTCTGGAATTCGGACTTAAAATTCAAAAACCCGGTTTCAATATTTATGTTTCCGGAATTTCAGGTACCGGTCGGACAACTTCGGTTGACGCCGCGGTAACGGAATTGGCCGGCAGCCAACCGGTGCCGGAGGACTGGTGTTATGTTCATAATTTCGAAGACCCGGACCGGCCTCGGGCGCTGCGCTTTCCGCCGGGCCTGGGTCGGACGTTTCAGAAGGATATTGATACCCTGATTGAAGAACTGAAGATTGAAGTGCCGCGCGCTTTTGAGAGCAAGGAGTATGACGAACAGCGCAACCAGATTACGCAGGCTTTTCAGGAGAAACGCCAGAAAATATACGCCGGGTTGGAAAAGAAAGCGGAACAGGATGAGTTTAGCATAAAACAGACCGCAACCGGTTTGTTGTTGTTGCCTATCATGGACGGCAAAACGTTGAGTGAAGGCGAATATGAAAAGTTAGGTCCGGCCGAGAAAGAGTTTTACCGCAAGAAGCAGGAGAAACTGCACGGCGAAATTTCCGAGATGATGCGCCAGTTTCGACAGCGGGAAAAAGAAGACCGGATCCGGATTCAGGATTTAGACCGGGAGACCGGAACCTTCACAACTAAACACCACTTTGACGAACTATACCAGAAGTATCACAATCTTCCGGAAGTGACCGGTCACCTGGGGCGGATTCAGAAAGAATTGGTGGAGCATATCCAAGATTTTCTGGAGAAGGAGGAGGCGGAAATCCTACCCGGCCTGAAGATGCCTGCCCAGAAAAACCAGTTTCTGTCTTACCGGGTCAACCTTTTGGTTGATAACAGCCAGACCAAGGGCGCGCCGGTCGTCAAAGAAGGCAATCCCACTTATTTCAATCTCATCGGCCGGCAGGAGTCCCGGCCCCAATTCGGTTCCTTCGTGACCGATTTTACGATGATTAAGGCCGGTGCCCTGCACCGGGCAAACGGCGGCTACCTTATTTTGCAGGCAAACGACCTTTTCACCCAATATTTTTCCTGGCAGGCGCTCAAACGGTGTTTAAAGAACGGAACCATCCAGATTGAAGACCTGGCGGAAGAATTCCATCTCATTAGTACGCCGTCCATGCGCCCGGAACCGATTCCGATTTCAACCAAGATAATCATTATCGGAAATCCGTACGTTTACCAGCTGCTTTTTGCTTACGACGAGGACTTTCCGAAACTTTTTAAAGTCAAGGCTGATTTTGATTATCGTCTCAACCGGGACCAGGAAGGTATCCGGCAATACGCGGGTTTTATCAGCCAGCACTGTAAGGAGAACAATCTTTTACCTTTTCATCGTTCCGCCGTCGCCCGGGTGGTGGAGTACGGCAGCCGGCTGGTGGAAGACCAGCAGAAGTTGACCAGCCGTTTTCGGGAAGTGGCTGATATGCTGCAGGAAGCGGATTACTGGGCCCGGCAGGACAACAAAGAGGTGGTGGTGGCCGCGGATGTGTTGCGCGCGACGGAAGAGAAGGTTTACCGCAGCAACAGGATTGAGGAGCGTATCCGGGAGATGATTAAGAACGGTCAGATTCTTTTGGACGACAGGGGCGCGGTAGTTGGCCAGGTAAACGGCCTGGCCGTTATTTTTCTGGGTGATTACATGTTCGGTCGGCCCAGCCGGATTACGGCGCGCACCTTTGTGGGCAAGGAAGGGATACTGGACATTGAAAGAGAGACCAAATTAGGCGGACAAATTCACACTAAAGGTATTTTAATATTGAGCGGATTCCTGGGTCAGCGGTATGCCCACACCGAACCGCTTACCCTTTCCGCTTCAATCTGTTTTGAACAGTCTTACGAAGAGATTGAGGGTGACAGCGCCAGCAGCGCGGAACTTTACGCGTTGCTTTCCAGCTTGGCGGACCGACCGATTAAACAGGGAATCGCGGTAACCGGTTCCGTCAACCAGAAGGGTGAGGTTCAGCCCATCGGCGGAGTCAACGAAAAGGTGGAGGGTTTCTTTGAAGTTTGCAAGATAAAAGGATTTACCGGTGAGCAAGGTGTTATTATTCCCAGAACGAATGTCAAAAATTTGATGCTTAAGGAAGAGGTGGTTGAGGCGGTTGCCGCCGGGAAATTCCACGTTTGGGCCGTAACCAACGTCGACGAGGGTATTGAGATTCTTACCGGGACGCCGGCCGGAGAACAGCGGCCGAACGGGACATTTCCCGCAAGCAGCATCAACGGTCTGGTGGCGAAGCGGCTGGTAAAATTGAACGGGTATTATACCGAGAGTCAGAAGCCGGCCCGCCGCAGAAAGAAAAAAAAGAAGAACAACAAAAAGTGACGATTTTCGTCATCCCCGCCTTCGCTCGCCGTAGCCTTGGCGAAGGCGAGATTAACAAAACAACGCGAGCTTCGGCGGGCAAAGCCCGCTAAAATACCTACTACAAGCGGGAACGACAGGCGGGGTTTATGCGAAAAATAGCCGTTATTGGAGTCGGGCATGTCGGGTTGGTAACCGCGGCCGGGTTTGCGAAATTGGGCCACCCGGTAATGGCGGTTGACCAGGATACAGCCAAGATAGAGATGCTCCTTTCCGGCCGGGTTCCTTTCTTTGAACCGGGTTTACCGGAGTTGGTGTCCGAGGTGGTAAAATCCGGCCGGCTGTCGTTTTCCACCCGGGTAAAGGACGCGGCGGAATTCGCGGAGGTTATCTTTATCTGCGTAGGTACTCCCAGCCGGGGTGACAGCGGCGAATCAGACCTTTCCGCGGTGGAAAAAGTAACCGGCGAGATAGCCCGTAATCTTTCCGCGTACTGCCTTATCGTGGAGAAGAGTACGGTGCCGGCGATGACCGGTGAATGGGTTAAGCGCACGCTGAAGACCATGGGTCCGAAAGGCGCGTCTTTTGACCTGGCGGCCAATCCGGAATTCTTGCGGGAGGGAAGCGCGGTTTCCGATTTCTTCCAGCCGGACCGCATCGTGGTCGGCGTGGAGTCGGAACGCGCCCGCGGTATCATGGAAGAGATTTACGGTTCTTTTCCCGCGCCGCTGCTTTTCACCGACGTAAAGAGCGCGGAACTGATTAAGCACGCCAGCAACTCTTTTCTGGCGCTCAAAATTTCCTACATCAACGCGGTCAGTCATGTCTGTGAAAAGGTGGGCGCGGATATCAACCTGGTTTCAAAAGGGGTGGGTTTGGACCGCAGAATCGGTTCCGGGCACCTTTCGGCCGGCATCGGTTACGGCGGCGGTTGTTTTCCGAAAGATGTCGCTTCTTTTATGCATCTTGCCCGGAGCGTCGGCTACGATTTTAAGATTCTGGACGCGGCCTTTCAGGCAAATCAGGAGCAGAGGCATTTAGCGTTGGAGAAGATAAAAAAAGGCGTCTGGAACTTAAACGGAAAGACAATCGGCGTTCTGGGTCTTGCCTTCAAGGATGAAACCGACGACATTCGGGAAAGCCCGGCGTTGGATATTGTCCGGTTGCTGTTGAAGGAAGGCAGCCGGATTAAGGCATATGACCCGGCGGCCGGAATAAATGCCCGGGCGGATTACCCGGAGATAACGCTTTGCGAAGACCCTTACGAGGTTGCCGAAGGAGCGGACGCCCTCTTAGTTTTAACCGAATGGCCCAGTTTCGCGAAATTGGATTTTACCCGCATCAAATCCCTCATGGTTGCGCCGGTTATCTTTGACGGCCGTAACTTCCTGCCCCGGGCAGAACTTCAGTCCCTTGGTTTCACCTACCTGGCTCTCGGTCGGCCCTAATACCAGTTCGCCTTCAATCAGATAGCGGCGTTACCTGCGTCTTCGGCTGCGTCGGCGTACTTCATTGTACGCCTCCTTGCTTCATCCTTGGATGTCTTGCTCTCTAATTGAATTCGAACCGGTATAATAAATTTTAAACGCGGATTAGCCAAGAGCAATAGGAGCGGCGGCTAAAAAACGGTGAGGGTGATACCGTAGCGACGGCTAAGGCGGGAGACCTCTTCTTTTTCCAGAACGAAGGTGCCGGAGGCGACAGCCAATACCCGGCCGGAAATCCGGGCCATAACTTTAAGGGTGCGGGGGCCGATTACCGGCAGGTCAAAACGCAGGTCTTGTTTGGGTCGGCTCACCTTGACGACTACCAGTTCTTTGGTAAGCCGGCCGGCGCGGCGAATGGTGGCGTCGGTTCCGGATATTCCTTCCAATGTCAGAACAATCCCGTCTTTGATCGTTACCGTGAGGCCCACGTCAAGTTCGGCCAGGGTTTCCGCTACTTTTCGGCCTAATTCAATGTCCGATTTTTCCCGTTGGGATAAATCCGGGCCGATAGTTGTTCCGGCGGGCAGGAAAAGTTCTTCCAGCAGAAAACGTGAAGATAGAAAGGAAATATTTTTTTCCTGAAAGTGGTTGACGATGGCGCTCAAGAAGGTGTTGGTTCTCCGGTCGGGTATTCGATCCAGGAGCTGCGCCATCTGCGGGTCAAGATATTTCGGCTGCAGGAGCCGAAAATGACGGACCTGGCCCAGCATCACCGCTTCCTTTACGTTGTTTTCGGTTAAGAACTTTACGCCTTCATCCAGCCGGCCCACCGGTAAAGCGAAAGAACACGCCGAAAGATTAGCAACCTTGCGGTGCGCTTCATTTTTGATGGCCAGGGTATAAACCGCGAACCCCTTTTCTCTGGCTTTGTTCAGAAAGAGGAGCGGTAGAGAACCGTTGCCGGCGATTAAGCCGATTTTTTTCATTTTACGTCATTTCCGGCTGATGGCGATACCGCGTTTGGATTCGGTGATGAATTTTAGGAGGAGGGCTATTTCCGTCGTAATCGGAACCTCTGTTTTTATTTTTTCAACCGCGTGGGCCATATTCAGGCGGCTGCGTATCAGGAATCGAAAGGCCTTTTCCAGGCCGGCGGTTGTTTCCGGGCTGAAATTATTTCTTTTTAGTCCGATGCTATTCAGCCAGTAAATACGAGCCGGGTGTCCGTCGGCCATGCTGTAAGGCAGGATGTCCTGGGCGGCTTTCGAATGGCCGCCGACGATGGCAAAGGCGCCGATCCGGCAGAATTGGTGAATTCCGACCAGACCGCCGAGAATAGCGTTGTTTTCGATTGTAACGTGTCCGGCCAAAGTTGCGTTGTTAGACAGGACCGTCTTATCGCCCACGCTGCAGTTGTGACCGATGTGGCTGTACGCCATTATTAAATTATCGGAGCCGACAGAGGTTTCTTCGCCTTCATCGGTAGCGGAGTTGATGGTTGCGTATTCCCGGATGGTGTTTCGCTCGCCGATGCGGACAAAGGTCTTTTGTCCCCGGTACTTGAGGTCCTGGGGCGGACTGCCGATGACCGCGCCGGTAAAGACGCGGCTGTCACGGCCGATGGAAACGTGTCCGGTGATGACTACGTGAGGTCCGATTTCAATGCAATCGCCGAGTTTAATCACGCCGTCCAGGACCGCGCCGGGCCCGATGATGACATCCCTGCCTAATTCCACATTTTTTCCTACGATTGCGCTCGGATGGATTTTCATAGTTATCAGGTCATCGCGAGGAACGTTATCTGTAAGGGTTCCCTTTCCAATGCTCCGGAAAGGACGCGGCAATCTCGTTTTCTGAATGGGATTGCTTCGCAATAGTACGGCTCGCAACAACTAAGAGTTATTTTATCCTAAAACTGCGCCTGGGGTAAAGTGAAAACCGCGGATAAATTCTTCGGCGGGAAGACGTTTTTTCCCGGCGGCCTGCAATTCGGTTAGCAATATGGAGCTTCGGCCGCAAGCTACTTCAATTCCGTTCTTGTCTGCCCGGAGAACAGTGCCGGGTTTGGCTGTGGAAGGCGGCGCGGCTCTGTTTACCGGTCCGGTTCCGCATATAATGATTTCTCTGCCGTTGTAAAAAGTATAGGTACGGGGCCAGCGGACAAAAGCACGCACCTTGGCCGCAATTTCCGCGGCGTTTTTATGCCAATCAATCAGGCCGTCTTTCTTGGATATTTTGGCGGCATAGGTTGCCGCGTTTTCCGCCTGGGGTGTTAGCGCGGCGGTTCCATTTTCCACCTGCTTCAGGCCCTCTGCAGCGAGCTCCGCTCCTATTTCCGCCAGCCGGCGGCTTAAGGCGGGCGTATCTTCATCCGGCCGGATTTCCACTTTTTTTTGAGAGAGAATCGGTCCGGAGTCTATCTGTTGCGTCACCGCGATAATTGTTACGCCGGTTGCTTGTTCCCGGTTCAGGATGGCGTGTTCCACCGGAGCGGCGCCCCGGTATCTGGGCAGGAGAGAGGGATGAATGTTGAAAACACCCTTTTCCGGAATCTCTAAAACCGTTTTTTTCAACATCTGGCCGAAGGCAGCCACCAGCATTATTTCCGGCCGGCAGGATTTTAGTTTCGCAATCATTTCCGGGTGGTTGATGTCGGCGGTTTCAATTACCGGCAGGTTTAGCGAGCGGGCAAGGGTTTTAATTGGCGTGGGAAGCGTTTTCAGGCCCCGGCCGGCCGATTTGTCCGGTGTGGTAACCACGCAACAAACTTCCGGCGCCAGTTTTTTTAGGGCCGGTAATCCAAGTTCTCCGCTGCCGATAAATATTACGCGCATAAATGTCATTTCATCCTGACGAGCAAATTGTTTTGTAACCCCTTCGCAACCCCTTAGTATTTTAACGTTTTTTCTTTTACGCGTCAAAACATTTCACCGTTGACTTTTTACTCCATTTCCTGATATTATTAATATCCTATGATAAAAGATAACAAGGCAGCGGAAACGAAACAGGTGAAAAAAGACGGCTGGATTGCTTACCGGCCCCAGATAAAATTATTGGACTGCACCGTTCGGGACGGTGGATTGATGAACGACCACGCCTTTGACGACAAGATAATCAAGGCCGTTTACGAAACCTGCGTGGCGGCCGGCATTGATTATATGGAACTCGGATATAAGTCATCCAAAAAGATTTACGCGCCCGACCAGTTCGGCTGTTGGAAGCACTGTGACGAAGACGATATGCGCCGCATCGTGTCCGAAAATCCCACACCGCTTAAACTGGCGGCGATGGCCGACGCGGAGCGCACCGATTATCATGAAGATATCCTGCCGGCGGAAAAGAGCGTCCTGGACATGATTCGCGTTGCCACGTATATTCATCAGATACCGGAAGCGCTGGACATGATTAAGGATGCCCACGATAAAGGATACGAAACTACTATAAACATCATGGCTGCTTCCACGGTTCAGGAAAAAGAACTTAATGAGGCCCTGGAATTACTTGTTGTTTCCGAGGTTCAGGTGATTTACCTGGTTGATAGTTTTGGCGCGTTTTACAGCGAGCAAATAAGGGAATTGGTGCGTAAATATTTAAGTTACGCCAAACCGGCCGGCAAAGAGGTTGGTATCCATACCCACAACAATCAGCAATTAGCTTATGCCAACACCATTGAGGCGTTGATAAGCGGGGCCAATTATCTGGATGCCAGTCTGGCCGGGCTGGGCCGGGGCGCCGGTAACTGCCAGATGGAGCTTCTGCTGAGTTTTCTCCATAACCCAAAGTTTAAAATCAGACCGGTGCTTAAGTGCATCCAGGATTATATTGAACCGATGCGGGAAAAACTGCGCTGGGGTTTTGATATTCCCTATATGATTACCGGCCACCTGAACCAGCACCCCCGGTCCGCGATGAAATTTATGGCAGATGACAGCAACCGCAAAAATATTGTAGACTTCTTCGATTCGATAATGGAAGAAGAATGATCCCGATTCACCTTCATTCATATAGCATCGTTAGCTCTGTTTTTTAATGCGAATTGGTATACAAAATTAACTGCGAGTTTTACCCTCCGTTCGTGACTTCATGAAAAACGACACTATCTGTGCCATATCCACTCCGCTGGGCCGTGGCGGCATTGGAATTGTCCGGCTCTCCGGACCGGCAACCTACCCTTTTTTGGAGCGTATCTTCCGCGATAAAAAAGGTAAGCCGGTAAAGTTAAGCCGACTCCCTTCTCATACGGTCAAGTACGGTTTTATCCGGGAAGGTACTCAAACCAGGGACGAGGTTCTTCTGACGGTAATGAAGGGTCCCAGAAGTTACACCCGGGAGGATATGGCGGAAATCGGATGTCACGGCGGATTAGTTCCGCTCAAGGGAGTTTTGAGGGCGCTTATTTCGGTTGGATGCCGTTTGGCCGAACCCGGTGAGTTTACCAGACGCGCTTTTCTTTCCGGCCGGATAGACCTGACGCAGGCCGAAGCGGTGTTGGCTGCCGTTAACAGCCGGACCGAAACCGGTTTCTCCGCCGCGTTGAACCAGTTGCAGGGCCGGCTTTCTCGGGCGCTTGCGGAATTGGAAGAGAATGTTTTAAGCTTTTTGGCAGAAATAGAAGCCGAGATTGAATTTCCGGAAGACGGATTGCCGAAGAGCAGCGGAAGTTCTTACCGGAAAAGAATATCCGGAATTTGCCGGAAGGCAGAGGAGTTTATCGCCGGCGCCGAAGAAGGTAAAATTTTGGAAGAAGGCTTGAAGGTGGCGATACTGGGTCGGCCGAACGTCGGGAAGAGCAGCCTACTGAATATTCTTTTGGCGGAAGACCGGGCGATTGTAACCGACATTCCGGGTACCACCCGCGATGAAATATCGGAGATGGTCAACGTGTCCGGCTGGCCGTTGAAGATTATCGATACCGCCGGCATCCGGCAACCGAAAGATAAGATTGAAGAAGCCGGCGTTTCCCGCAGCCGGACCTGGATGAAAGCCGCGGATTTGATTCTGCTTGTCCTGGACCGGAGCAAACCGCTTCAACCCGAGGACAAAAAGTTACTGGCCGAGGTCAATCTGGAAAAGACGATTCTGGTAATCAACAAAACCGACCTGCCGAATAAACTTTTCCCCTCACCTTTATCCTCTCCCCAGGGGGGAGAGGCAAGAATAAAAGAAAAATTACCCTCTACCCTCCGGGGAGAGGGAGGGGTGGGGTGGGAATTTACCCGCGTCGAAATTTCCGCCCTCAAAGGTCATGGCATAAAAAAACTGGAGAAAACAATTGCTGGTTTTATCAGCGAAGGAAAGGTGTTCAGCGGAGGAGGGAACCCGGTTTTTCTGGCCCTGGAACAGGAGACCGCCTTGAAGAATGCGTTTGCGGATTTACAGAAAACAGCCGTAGCCCTGAAGGAACGCCTGCCGCTGGAATTTGTGGCCGCGGATTTGAAACGGGCCGTCGGATACCTCGGCCGTCTTTCCGGACGTCAGATAAGCGAAGAAGTTCTGGACCAAATCTTCTCCCGCTTCTGCCTCGGAAAATAGGAGCCACTCAGTTTTTCTTTTTTGACTCAAGCGAGGACTTTTGGTTTGGGGAAATTCGCGGAGTGACGGAAACAAAACAAGCAGCACGAAGTAACGAGTAGCCGTGGCTCGCCTTGAATTATAGGCGAGAACACTGAGAGTCTCGCTTTTGAGTTGCGTAGTTTTGTCCGTTACGTAGAGTGTTCCGCAAACCAAAAGCCCGAGCGCTTAACTCTCACCTTCCGTCTCGTAGGTGGAATAATAATAAGGAGTATACGCCTCAAACTCCGCCCCACAGGTATCTACCTGTTTAAACGTCGGCAGAATATTCTTTTTTTGGCGCAGGTTACGGATAAAATTTTCGCTTTTGTTCAAAAGACGGGCTAATTGGATATCAGAAAAACCATATTGCTTGGCTTTGCGCAATAAATCATCAGGTACATTCCTTTTTTTACAGTAGCGGGCAATCTCTTTTTCCAGGACAATAATTTGTTGAATGTTGAATAAAAACCATTTATCTATTTTGGACAGATTGTAAATTTCATTTACACTCATGCCGTTTTGCAGGGCGTATTTTATAAAAAAGATTCTATCCGGGGTGGGAATTCGCAAACCTTCCTGAATGTTTTCCGCGTCCAGGTGTTTAAACTTTTTAGCTAAGCCGGCGACACCTATCTCTAAAGACCGGAGCGCTTTTTGAAGGGCTTCCTTAAAGGTGCGTCCGATTCCCATAACTTCGCCCACCGACTTCATCGATATGGTTAATACGGAATTTGCCGCCGGAAATTTTTCAAAGGTGAACCGGGGAATTTTAACCACGCAATAATCGATGGTCGGCTCAAAATAGGCCGGTGTTTTTTTGGTGATATCGTTCGGTATTTCATCTAACGTATATCCGACGGCAAGTTTCGCCGCTATTTTGGCGACCGGGAATCCGGTCACTTTGGAAGCCAGCGCCGAACTTCGGGATACGCGCGGGTTCATTTCAATAACCACCATCTGTCCGGTGTCGGGGTTGACCGCGAACTGGATGTTGGAACCGCCCGTTTCCACCCCGATTTCCCTGATTATTTTTATGGCCGCGTTTCGCATCGCCTGGTATTCTTTATCGGTCAGGGTTTGAGCGGGTGCGACGGTGATGCTGTCTCCCGTGTGAATACCCATGGGGTCAAAATTTTCAATTGAACAGATTATAATCACGTTGTCTTTGAGGTCGCGCATGACTTCCAGCTCAAATTCTTTCCAACCAAGCACGGATTCTTCAACCAATATTTCATGAATCGGGCTGCTCTTCAGGCCCTGGGCGGCAATTCCTTCAAATTCGGCAATATTATATGCCGTTCCGCCGCCGGTCCCGCCTAAGGTGAAACTGGGCCGGATAATTACCGGAAAACCGATTGTTTCCGCTATCGTACCCGCCTCTTTTAAGTCGTGGGCCCGTCCGCTTTGCGGTATATTCAGCCCAATCTTTTTTATCGCTTCTTTGAACAAATCCCGGTCCTCGGCTTTTTTGATTGCTTCGTATTTTGCTCCGACCATCTCCACGTTATTTTTATCCAGGATGCCTTGCTCGTGTAATTCTACCGCTAAGTTGAGTGCCGTCTGCCCGCCTAGGGTGGGCAGTAAGGCATCGGGTTTTTCTTTTTCGATAATTTTCCGCACAATATCCGCGGTAATCGGTTCAATGTATGTCGCGTCGGCCGTTTCCGGGTCGGTCATGATTGTGGCCGGATTGCTGTTTATTAAAACAACCTTGAACCCTTCCGCCCGCAGGGTTTTACAGGCCTGGGTTCCCGAATAGTCAAATTCGCAGGCCTGGCCGATTATAATCGGACCGGAGCCGATAATCAGTATTTTCTTAATATCCGTTCGCTTAGGCATTATTATCTCAATTGCTTAAAATTTTTTTTGGACGCAGATGTACGCCGCAACTACAGGATAAGGATTAAAGATAATTTAGAGTATTTCTAAAAATTTTTTAAGTTATTCTTTAATCCGCGGTAATCTGCGAAAATCAGCGTCCAATTAATTTACATCATTTTCACGAAGTTGCTAAAAAGATAATTGGTATCGTGCGGGCCGGGTGACGCTTCCGGATGGAATTGGACCGAGAATATAGGCAGTTTTCGGTGCCGCATACCCTCCAGGGTTTGGTCGTTCAGGTTAATGTGGGTAATCTCAACATCATCTTTGTTCAAAGAATTAATGTCGACGCAGAAACTGTGATTCTGCACGGTTATCGCCAACTTCCCGGTTTTCAAATCTTTTACCGGATGGTTTCCCCCGTGATGGCCGAATTTTAGCTTGTAGGTTTTTCCGCCGAGGGATAATCCCAGAATCTGATGTCCCAGGCAAATTCCGAAGATGGGAAGCCTGCCCAGCAACTGTTTGACTGTTTCGACGACATACGGAATCCCCTCCGGGTCTCCCGGACCGTTGGAAATCAGCAAACCGTCCGGTTTGAATTTTAATATTTCACCAGCGGTTGTCCCGGCCGGAACAACCTTTACCCGGCATTCACGGGCGGCCAATTCGCGCAGGATATTATACTTGACTCCGCAGTCAAGAACGACTACCCTGTATTTCCCGTCTTTATTCCAATCATAATATTTTTTGGAAGTAACTTTTTTGACCATGTCCTGGCCGGCCAAGCCCGAAGAATTTTTCGCTTTTTTTATTAAATTTGTCCGCTCGAAATTTTCGGTAGAGATAATTGCTTTCATGGATCCGGCGATGCGGATGTGTTTGGTTAATGCCCTGGTATCGATTCCTTCCAGTCCGACAACACCGTGTTCTTCGAGAAAATCGCCCAGACCTTTTTCAGATCGCCAGTTACTCGCGATGCGGCTGTATTCCTTAACGATAAATCCCTCGGCTCGGGGTTTGAGGGATTCACAATCTTCTTTATTTATTCCGTAATTTCCAATCAAGGGATAGGTCATGGTGACTATCTGGCCTTTATAGGAAGGGTCGGTGAGAATTTCCTGATAGCCCGTCATGCTGGTGTTGAAGACTACCTCGCCCGCCCTTTCCCCGGAAGCGCCAAACGCAATGCCTTCAAAAACGGTGCCGTCTTCCAGGGCGAGTATCCCCCTCGTTTTTTTTATTCCCATATGATGTGACCGGTATTCTTCATAAAAAAACCTCCAAAAGCAACGTTGCTTTTGGAGGCGACGTTGCCTCTTTTTGTAAGGAATTATATCATTTTACGGCAAATAAAATCAAATTTTTAGGTCGCGCGTGGTATAATTTAACAAGTATGGATGGAAGAGAAAAATGCGGGGTTTTTGGAATATACGGACATCCGGAAGCGGCCGACATGGCTTTTTTGGGTCTCTACGCGCTTCAGCACCGGGGCCAGGAAAGCGCCGGAATCGTGGCGTCTGACGGCAAAGAGCTGAAATTTCATCTGGGCATGGGCCGGGTATCCGAAGTTTTTTCCCCGGAAAAACTGAAAGGTTTGACCGGACACCTGGCAATCGGCCACACCCGTTATTCCACTACCGGCGGTTCCAACATTAAAAACGCCCAGCCCTTTCTGGCCGACTATTATGACGGCTTGATCGCGGTTGGGCATAACGGCAATTTTACCAACACTAAAACCTTGAGGCGCCGGTTGGAAGACCGGGGCGCGCTCTTTCACTCCACCACCGACAGCGAACTGGTTACCCACCTTATCAGCCACAGCAAAGCTAAGACCTTTCCGGAAAATCTGATTGAGGCGTTGGCTCAGATTGAAGGCGCCTACTGCCTGGTTTTTATCACCAAAGACAAAATAATCGCGGCGCGCGACCCGCATGGTTTCCGGCCCCTCTGCCTGGGAAAGATCAACGGCGGATACGTGGTTGCTTCGGAAACTTCGGCCCTGGACATTTGCGAAGCCGAATACCTCCGGGAAGTGAAGCCGGGTGAAATTGTAATTATCAGTGAAAAGGGGCTGGAATCGCTTCAGCCGTTTCCAAACCGGAAACACGCCCTTTGCATTTTTGAATACATCTATTTTGCCCGGCCGGACAGCCGTATTTTCGACCACAGCGTTTATCTGACCCGCAAGCGGCTGGGTGAGAAATTGGCCCAGGAATCTCCGGCAGACGGTGATTTTGTCATGCCGGTTCCGGATTCCGGTAACTACGCGGCCCTGGGTTTCAGCCAGAAAACAGGCCTGCCGTTTGAAATGGGTTTTATCCGCAACCATTACGTCGGCCGGACCTTCATTCAGCCGGCGCAGAGAGTAAGAGACCTGGGCGTTAAGATTAAACTAAACCCGGTCCGGGAACTGATTGCCGGTAAAAAAGTAATTCTGGTGGAGGATTCAATTGTGCGCGGTACAACCAGCCGCAGCCGGGTGCGGACCCTGCGGAACTTTGGTGCCGAAGAGATTCACATGCGGGTCAGCTGCCCTCCGCACCGGCACCCCTGTTTTTACGGAATTGACTTTCCCACGCCGGAAGAGCTGCTGGCCAACCGGTATAACCTGAAGGAGATGACCAAATATCTCAATCTGGACAGTCTCAGTTATTTAAGTTACGAAGGGATGCTGGCCGCGATGCCCCTGCCGGCAAAAGAGTTCTGCACCGCCTGTTTCAGCGGAAAATACCCGTTCGCGCCGGAAGAAGGGTTGTCAAAGGAAGTGCTGGAAAAATAAGCCCCGTTTCTATCTTAGTAAATAATCGTTTGACTTGAATATTTTAATGAAGTATAATAGTAATACTAAGTAATAAACAGAGGAGGGAATATGGCGCGCACTACTCAAATTATCAGTATTTCCGTACCGCCGGAAATGACCTGCCAGATAGACCGGCTGGCTAAGATTGAAAGCCGGACCAGGAGCGAGTTATTGCGGGAGGCTTTAAGGCGTTACCTGGAAGAGCAGGATTGGAAACGGTTATTTAACTATGGCAGGATGAAAGCCAATTCCGCCGGCATTGCCAGGGACCGGGTTGAAGAGATTGTTGATGAAAACCGGCGCTGAAAAGACGAAGGTTGTTCTTGACACCAACGTTCTGGTTTCCGGTCTGAACTTTGAGGGCAACGAAAACCGGATTCTAACCTTATTTTACCGCCGCGTGGTAGAGGTATATTTTTCTTCCTTCATACTTCAGGAATTGGAAACGGTTCTGGAAAAGAAGTTCCGCTGGGAAAAAGGCCGCGTTAACTTTCTCTTGAAAAAAATCAACGACCTCGGCATTATCGTTAATCCGACGTGCAGCATTTCTGTGATTAAAACAAAAAATGATGACAACCGGATTCTGGAATGCGCTGTTGAGGCAAGGGTAGATTACCTTATCACCGGAGATACAAAGCACTTGCAGCCGTTAAGGAAAATTGAGGGAATTCCCATCCTGACGCCCACCCAATTTCTGAATATTATCTAAAAACCACCTTGAGTTCCACGGGCTCCACCCGTGGGTATCTACAATTGTAAGGGCTTTATTCATCAAGCCCGCAATCGAAGAGGTAAAGGAGAAAAATGGATATCAGAGAAGAAACGCCAATCAAATCGTTTAGTATTACTGCGTATATCTGTCGGATAGAGAATGGCAGAGGTAAATATCTTCTTCTTAAGCGATGCACGTCCTACCTCGAAGGCACATGGCAGATGGTGTCTGGGAGGTTGGAAAAAGGCGAGAAAGCATGGGAAGCAGCGCTCAGGGAAATCCGAGAAGAAACCGGGTTGATTCCAGATAGACTGTATTCAACCGGAGAGGTCGAGGTTTTTTATGAAGTGAATCAGAATTGCATTAACATTGTGCCGGTATTCGTTGCTTTTATTGATTCGGACCAAGAAGTCAAAATTTCCGCAGAACATAGCGATTACAATTGGACAACAGTGGATGAAGCTAGCAAACGTCTGGGATTTGAACAACAGAAGCGAATGACGAAGAAGATTGAGGACATTTTCGTGTGTCAAAAGCCAAATGAATTTTTAAGAATCCAAGGTAGGTGATATATATTTTTTCAAGCGAGGTTTGTTTTTTATTATCTTTACTGAAGCGACCCTGAAAGGGTCGCGCTACATAAGCGAGGGTGTTGAGTGAGCAGAACTTAGCGTAGAGACGGAAACAAGACAAGCAGAATGAGGGTATGAGTAGCCGGGGCTCACCCGAGTTTTGGGTGAGAACACGGCGAGGCTCGTCTCCGAATTACGTAAATTTTGCCTTGCGCGCAGCATGTGTGGCAAAAGAGACAACCGAGCGCTTTACTCCCACTCTATCGTCGCCGGCGGTTTGGAACTGATGTCGTAGACCACCCGGTTGACGCCCTTCACTTCGTTGATAATCCGGTTGGCAATCCTGCCCAGAAGGGGATGGGGGATAGCGGTGTAGTCCGCGGTCATGCCGTCAACGCTGCAAACAGCCCGGAGGGCAATCACGTTTTCATAGGTGCGGGCGTCGCCCATCACGCCGACGGTCTTGACCGGCAGCAGGACCGCGAAGGCCTGCCAGATGCGGTCGTACCAGTTGGCGGCCCTTATTTCCGCGATAAAAATTTCGTCCGCTTTACGCAAAATATCAAGCCGCGTTTTCGTAATTTCTCCCAGGACACGGACCGCCAGTCCCGGACCGGGGAAAGGGTGCCGTCCGGTAATTTCCGCGGGCAGGCCCAATTCTTTTCCCAGAAGCCGCACTTCATCCTTGAAGAGATATTTTAGAGGTTCAATCAGGTCCAGTTCCATCTTCTCCGGTAGGCCCCCGACGTTGTGATGGCTCTTAATCCGGGAGGTCGGTCCGCCGAAAACCGAAACGCTTTCAATCAGGTCCGGGTAAAGGGTCCCCTGGGCCAGGTACCTGACCCGGCCGATTTTCCGGGCTTCTTCCTCAAAGACGCGGATGAATTCCTCGCCGATAATCTTGCGCTTCTTTTCCGGGTCGATTACGCCGGAGAGTTTTTTCAGAAAACGTTTTTGAGCGTCTATTACCAGCAGGTTTATCCGAAAATGTTTGCGAAATGTTTTTTCCACCATTTCCCGTTCGCCGGCGCGCAGCAGGCCATTGTCGACGAAGATGCATCTAAGCCGGTCGCCGAGTGCTTCGTGCAGCAGAACCGACAGGACCGAGGAATCAACCCCGCCGGAAAGTGCGCTGACCACCTGCCCGCCGCCAACCTTTTTACAAATTTCTTCCTTCTCTTTTTTGATGAAAGAAGCCATCGTCCAGTCGGGCGAAAGGCGGCTGACGCGGAAGAGAAAGTTGTGAAAGATATCCGGTCCTTTCGGCGTGTGGCTTACTTCCGGGTGGAACTGTACCCCGAATATTTTTTTGCTTTTATGGCGAAAGGCGGCGATTGGACAATTACCGGAAGAGCCGATTATTTCAAATCCGTGCGGTAGTTTGCTGACATAATCGCCGTGGCTCATCCAGGTGGTGAAGCGCGTCGGAAGCTTGAAAAACAGGTCGTCCCGTTTTAAGGCGGAAAAAGCGGTCCGTCCGTATTCCCGCTTTCCGGCTGACTTGACCTCTCCGTCCATAACTTGCGCGGTAAGGTGCATTCCGTAACAGATGCCCAAAATGGGGATACCCAGGGTGAAGATACCGGGGGCGCAGTCCGGGTGTCCTTTTTCGGAGACGCTGGCCGGGCTGCCGGAAATTATGAGCGCTTGCGGTTGCCGCGATTTTATTTTGGAAACAGGGGCATTATAAGGCAGGATTTCGCAATAAACTTTCGCTTCCCGGACCCGCCGCGCAATCAACTGCGTGTACTGTGACCCAAAATCAAGAATGATTACCATAGTTTTTTGTATACTCCACAAAATTCTCCAACATTTTCAATCCCAAATCACCGCTCTTCTCCGGGTGAAACTGGGTGGCAAAAATATTCCCTTTTTGGAGCGCCGCGGTAAAAGAAACCCCATGTTCGGTTCGGCCAATTTCAGTTTCTTTGGTCTTCCCGTAGTAAGAATGGACAAAATAGAATTGCGGACCCTCCGGAATTCCGAAAAAGAGCGGGCTGGGACGGGTGTAGGCAACGCTGTTCCAGCCGATTTGCGGAACCTTTACCGTATCCGGAAACCGCTGGTTTTTACCTTTAATAATTCCAAACCCGGCTTCCGTGCCCTCTTCGCTTCCGGAAAATAGAAGTTGAAAACCCAGGCAGATGCCCAGGAAAGGCAGGTTTTTTTTCAGGTAATCAAATATAACCGGAAAGAGTCCGGCGTCTTTCAGGTTGCGCACCGCGGCGTCAAAAGCGCCGACTCCGGGCAGGACAACACCTTGCGCGTCTCCCAGCAATTTCGGGTCGGAACCTACCCTGACCACGGCGCCGACCTTCTCCAGCGCTTTGCTGACGCTGCGCAGGTTCCCCAGGCCGTAGTCCACCACCCAAATGTATTTTTCTGACATTATTTTTGCAGTTGTTCGCCCAGAATCAGAGCTTCGGCCACTTGGCGCATTGAGGTGCGGCGGTCCATGCTCTCCTTCTGGATAAAGCGGAAGGCTTCTTCCTCTCCCAATCCTTTTTTTCGCATCAGGATTCCCTTTGCCCGCTCAATCATCTTCCGGCCTTCCAGTTCTTCCTCGATGACCCGGGTCTTGACTATCAGGTGGGTATTGTCAATCGTCACCGCGGCTTGGCTGGCTACCGTCTGGAGGATTTCAATCTCCTCTTCGCTGAATTCGTGAGGAGTGGAGGTGTAGGTATTGAGCACGCCGATAACCTTGCCCCGCACCGCCAGCGGAACCGAAAGCAGGGAAGCCAGGCCTTCTTTCCGGGCCAGGTCCTTGTGGATGTATTCTTTTTCCGACTGGACGTCAAAGACCACAATCGGCCGGTTTTCAATCGCCACTTTACCGGCAATCCCCTCGCCCATTTTCAGGTTGGGTTTGCGGATATATTCCGGGTTGATGGATTGGGTCGCCTTAATCTCCAGTTCTTTCTTGTCGTTCAGAATCATCAGCGAGCAGATTTTTGAGTTCATCACTCCGGCGGTAACGGTGACGATGAGTCGTAAAACGTCCTCCAGGTAGAGGTCGGAACTGATGGCGGCGCTGACCTTGCTCAGCGCGTTCAGGATTTCAGCGGTGGAGTGTTCCCGTATTTTAGCTTTTTGCGGCGCTTTTTTCTGGGCCATTTTTCTTTCCTATTTTGTTTTCCACGCGCAGAAGTTCCCGACGCAGGTTCTCCTGAATCAGGGCGCTGGTGAGGTCTCCCCGGCTTCGCTCGATGATGCCCCGGTCATTATCAACCATGCGGCGCAAACCGCGCAGGATGGCGTCCGGGTAGTCAAGTGAAAAGAGGAAATAGTAAAAACTATCCATGGTAGAGAGGATGCGCTCCGCTTCCGCGAATTCCTGTTTACGCAGCCGGTCCAGCAGATGCCGCCGCATCTCGCCGATTGCCTCGGCCATTCCGTTGAGATATTCCGGCGCCGGAACCGTCAGTTCCTCCGGTGTCGGGAGTCTTTTGTCGCCCAGGATCGCAAGGGTAATGGCTGCTTCCGCGTATTCCTTTTCCGCCATGGTCACAAAACCGGCGTGCCGCAAATCCGGTTCCTTCGCCAGTATCTTCTGGATTTCCTGGATTGATTTTGCTGCTTTCCGGAGGTCATTCTTCGCGTTTTCCCAATTGTGACGGTGCACTTCTTTAATTATTCCCGAAGCCATCCGGACGACTTCGCGGCAGGCGGGCATGACCTTCTCCCGCATCTTGTCTTTATGGTCAAGTTTTGCTTCAATATCTTTCTCAATCAGTTTAAGCGTTTTTTCCATCCTTATCTTTCTCCTTTTTTAAATTGAGGTATTTATCAAATGCGCCATAAATCCGGCGCCGAAACCGTTATCAATATTTACCACCGCCACGTTGGGACTGCACGAGTTCAGCATTGTCAGCAGCGGGGTCAGGCCGGCGAACGAAGCGCCGTATCCGATGGATGTAGGCACGCCGATAACCGGTCTGCCGGAGATACCGGCTATCACCGAAGGTAAAGCGCCTTCCATTCCGGCCACCGCTACGACGCAGGCTGCTTTTTGAATCGTTTCCACCGAATCCAGCAGACGGTGCAGGCCGGCTACGCCGGCATCATAAACGGTTTTCACCCGGCTGCCCATTATTCGGGCGGTAATTTCCGCCTCCCTGGCAACCGGCAGGTCAGCGGTGCCGGCGCTGATGACCATAATGTAGTTTTTGGAAGTCGGTTCGGATATCTTCCCGGTCAGGAGCCGCGCTTCCGGAAAATAAGTGAGCTTTTTAGAAACATTTTTTCGCAACAGCGTTGCCCGTTTGGCTTCCAGGCGGGTCACCAGAAACTTTTCCGGGTGGTCCCGGACAATTTCTTTCACGAGCGCCAGCAACTGCTCGTCGGTCTTGCCCGGCGCGTAGATGACTTCCGGGAAACCGCAGCGCAAAGCCCGGTGCGTGTCCAGGCGGGCAAACCCCAGGTCGCGGTAGGGCAGGGACTTCAGTTCCGCCAGTACCGTCTCCGCGCCCTTCCTTCCCGCCTTAAACTCCTGCAGTAATTTTCTTAAATGTTTCTCGTCCATATTTTGTCTGCCGGTATTACTTAATAAACGTCTCCGCGGGGTCGAATGTTGACAACGGCAATAATACCCTCTTGTTTTAAAAGGCCAAAAATAACCCGGTATTTTCCAACCCTCAAACGGTAAAAACCTTTCAGTTTTCCAAGCAATGGTTTTACTTCTGGATGAGAGAGAACTGCGTCAAGAGTTTTTAATTTGAAAAGTTCACTGCGAACTTCCTTTTGAATTTTACCGGGCAATCGTTTGTAATATTTTACGGCCTTTGAGGAAAGTTGAATGTCCCAGTTCATTCAAGCCTCTTGCCTTTACCCCTTTTTATCTCTTCCAGCCCCTGGAGACATTCTGCTTCAAAACTCGGAATTCCGAGTAATTCCATCGTTTCCCGGTGCATGGCGATATACTCGTCAACCAGGGTTTCAAAGACCTTGCTTAGAGAGCAACCTTCGTATCCTGCAATCGCTTTGGTTAATTTCAGTTTTTCTTCCGGCAATCTTACGGTTGTGGTGGTTACCATATTTATCCTCCCGAATGACATAATAACATAAAAGTTTAATTATGTCAAAATATCATTATCAAGGACAGGGATTTTAGTTCCGCCAGTACCGCCTCCGCGTCCTTCCGTCCTGCCTTAAACTCCCGCAGTAACTTCCGTAAATGTTTTTCGTCCATATTTTTTAATTCCCCTCCCCTGGAGGGAGGGGACAGGGAAGGGGGGAACAAATTTGTCTTATAACTTCCAAAACCCCTTCTGTATTTTTTAGAACATCATTATTCCAAAATCTTAAAACTATAAAACCATTTTGATATAACCATTTGTCCCTTTCTGTATCATTTTGGTTTTCCATATGTTGCCCACCGTCAACTTCTATGATAACCATTTTTTCGAAGTTGATAAAGTCAACGATATAATTTCCAACCGGTTGTTGCCGTCTAAATTTTAACCCATCTAATTGTTTATATTTGAGATGTTGCCACAATCTTTTTTCTGCTTCGGTGGGGTTGTTTCTCAGTTTTCGAGCAACAGATATTGATTTTTTATCCATTTTATTCACCCCCACCTACACCTCCCCCCTCAAGGGGGAGGAATATTTACTAAGTTACAATTACCCCGGCGTAGCCCACCACCGAATCCTTATCCCCGCAGATATCCCCGCTTGTATTATACATCACTAACTCTGCTTTCTGCGCATGGAGTTCCCGGGCCGCGGCCAGCATTATGGCGGTTGGGCCGACCCCGCACATGGAAATATTCCTTTCCGCGGTACGGTTCAAA